>ERZ857955.1777-NODE-1777-length-15719-cov-3.370403_pt1 | contig 15719 bp, 20 predicted proteins | sample MGYA00519956_ERZ857955 | MGnify/ENA primary metagenome ERZ857955 (study PRJEB31778, sample SAMEA3449378) | human gut metagenome | biome: human gut; feature: human-associated habitat; material: faeces | place: United Kingdom | collected 2010/2012 ...
TTGCAAGTATAGGCCTATACCGGGCGATACCGTAAGAGCCAATTGCCCGCTGTGGAGAGGAGCGGGGGAGGGGTGAGGTTTTACAAATATGAAACGTGAAACTACATCCACATCACAAACAGGCCCCCTGATCCGGGCGTACCGGAAGCGGCTGGGACTGACGGGGGCGGAGCTGGCCGCGGCGGTTGGCGCCAGCAGCTATTCCCGCATTTCGAACTGGGAGCGCGGAGCGTATACGCCGAGAGATTTGTACCTGTACCGGCTGCTGAAGGTGTTCCGCTGTACCCCGAAGGATCTGGACATCACCGTTGACAGTAGTTTTTACGCGCCCCTGAAGCAAAAGAGGTTTGAGCGCGGGCTGACCGTAGAGGAGGCTGCCGCAGCCATGGGCGCATGCAACGGCTCTCTGCTCACAAAATGGGAAATTGGGTACAGCAAACCCAGTGAAAAGTGGGTAGACCGGTTGGCGGCGTTTTACCAGACGTCTGCCGAAGAATTGGGCTTCCCCAAAATAAAAAGCGGGATGACGCTGAAAGAACGTAACGAGCACGTGATGGCGAACCAGCAACTTATCCGGTGGATTATCAAAAAGAACGCGACGCTGGTACGCGCAACACGCCTGTCGCGGGAAGACCTGTTTCAGGATTTAGAAGTGGCGCTGATTCAAGCTTTGAACACCTACGTGCCCGGAAAAGGGCGATCGCTAACCAGCCATGCGGTTTGTGCGCTTCAATACGGGCTGCAGCACAGCGCCGCAAAAGCCAGCGCCGGAGGATTAGCCGGGGCCCCAAGAGACCTCCGTCCAGCTTTCAGGTCCATAGAGGCATTTGAAGAAGCCGGCTTTCAGATTGCTGCCGGCATAACCGGAGAGGCGGTGATAGTATGACGCAGGCAAGACGGGATCATGCCGCACGGGTGTACATCCGCAGCGTACAGCGGCGGCGGCAGAGGGAGACGCTGCGTAATGTAGGCGTATCCCTGGCGGTATTCCTAATCGCGCTGACAGCAAAATTGCTTTCCAGCGTTGGATAATAACACATTGAAATCAGGAGGACAACGAAATGGTTGAGATCAAAATTACCGGCAACACCCCGCTGGAAGCGCTGGCCTCGGTAACGGCTTTCGGCTGGCACAGTATGAAGGACCCAGAAGTACATACCGCCGCGACCCGTGTGCTGGATGCCGAACAGGCGAAAGCGCCTGTACCCGCTTCTGCCGCAGCGCCTGTACCCCCGTCTGCTGTTCCACCGGTAGCCCCTCCCGCCGCCCCTGTGACCGGGCCGGCCCCCACGGCGGCGCCCAGCTACACAATGGAACAGGTGAGTAAAGCCGGAGCTGATTTGCTCGCTCTGAACCCCGCCAAAATGCCTGAACTGATGGATCTGCTGCAGCAGTTTGGCGTGCCGGCCATCAGCGAGCTCAAGGCGGAGCAGATGGGCCCGTTCGCTACCGCGCTGCGCGGATTGGGGGCGCAGCTTTAAATGGACAAGTTTATCCTGAAACTGCCCTACCCTGACGACTATTCCAGCAAACAGCCAATCATCCGGTTAAAGCCCGCGTACTACCGGACGCTCCGCGTACTGAAGGCGCGCACGGATCTGCCGCTGGGCAACATCGTGGAGCAGTGCATCGACTACGCGCTGGCGCATATGGATGAGCTCGCGCAGGGAGGAGGATGACGGGAATGCCACCTGAAAAACATGCGCTTCTTGGCCCCAGCAGCTCGCACAGATGGCTGCATTGCCCGCCATCCGCGCGGTTGGGGGCGCAGTTCCCGGACACAGCCAGCAGTTATGCCGCCGCCGGAACTCTGGCCCACGCCATTGCCGAACTCAAAGCACGCAAATATTTTATTGAGCCCATGAGCACCCGCGCCTACAATGCCCGAATGAAAAAGCTGCGGGAGGATCCGAGCTATGACAAAAGTATGGACGCCGCTACCGACAGCTATCTGGAACATCTGAAGTATCTGGCAATGTCGTTTGGCCGCATCCAGCCTTTCGTCGCCCTGGAAACCCGTGTGGATATCTCCGACTGGGCGCCGGAAGGATCTGGGACGGCAGATGGCATCCTCATCGGCAACGGCCGGATATGCGTAGTGGACTACAAAAACGGGTCCGGGGTCCCCGTAGACGCTGAGGAGAACAGCCAGATGATGCTCTACGCCCTGGGGGCGCTGAAGCGTTACGCGCCTGTCTATGGAGACACGATCCAATCGGTGCACCTCTCGATTGTCCAGCCAAACGCTGGAGGAATCAAAGAATGGGATACTACTACAGAAGCCCTGCGCACCTGGGGTGAGAACGTGGTGAAACCCGCAGCAGCGCTGGCATGGGAGGGCAAAGGCACGTTTTCCGCCGGGGAGTGGTGCCGGTTCTGCCCGGCCCGGGCGCGGTGCTCTGCGCGGGCGGCCAGGATGCTGGAACTGGAGTCCACGAAAGGAGCCGTACCTGAGGGCGGCAGTAATGCCCCCGGGGATGTGGTTCTCACGGACGCCCAGGTGGGCGATGTGCTCACCCGGGCCTTGGAGCTGGATGCTTGGGTGAAGGACCTGAAGGACTACGCACTCACCGCTGCCCTGCGCGGCCGTCAGATCCCCGGTTGGAAAGCTGTAGAGGGCCGGGGCAGCAGGGAATGGACCGACCTGGACGCTGCCATCAAGACCTTGCAGGAGCGCGGCGTGGCGGAGGCTATGCTGTACGAGCGCAGGCCGGTTACACCACCGGCATTGGAGAAGGTCCTGGGCAAGGAGTCATTTGCAGCGACGGCCTGGGACCTGATCATCAAGAAGCCGGGCAAGCCAACCCTGGTTCCAGAGAGTGACGGCCGGAAACCTTACAATGCCGCCCAGCTCGCTTTCGGGGGTGCGTGATATGGCTAGAACGCTTTACTTACCAGATGGTTCAGCGCCCGTTTTGTTCTCACTGGAGGATTTCTACCTGTTGGTGGACGAACGAATGGGCCGGAAAACCGAGCAAATTATCCGGGCCCTCGCCGGTTACGCCGGCAGAGAGCACGCAGTGGAAACCATACTAGAAAAGGAGATTAACTGATATGCCTACAACCATCAATGACGTTCGTTTTTCCTATTGCAACCTGTTCCAGCCCCAGGTGCGGCCGGGCGGAAAGCCGGAGGACGCCAAGTATAGTGTAACAATCCTGGTACCCAAGTCCAATGCACAGGCGAAAGCCATCATCGACGCCGCCATCCAGGACGCCGTCACTGCCGGAGTATCCAAGGTGTGGGGCGGTCAACGGCCTCCCGTACCCGCCATTTGCGTTCACGACGGAGACGGCGTGCGGCCCAGCGACGGGATGCCCTACGGTGAAGAATGTAAAGGCTGCTGGGTATTCACCGCGGCCAGCAAGCAGCCTCCTTTCGTGGTAGACGCCAATGTGCAGAACATCATGGACCCCCGGGAGGTCTATTCCGGGATGTGGGGCAACGTGAACGTGAACTTCTTCGCGTATAACTCCAGTGGCAAGAAGGGGATTGGCTGCGGCCTGAACGGCGTCCAGAAAACACGGGATGACGCCCCTTTGGCCAACCGTGTGACCGCTGAGGAGGCTTTTAAGCCAGCAGCCCCGGCACCGGCCTATAACGCGTCTATGGCGCCTGCGCCCGGCTATGGCCAGCCTGCCGTGCCGGCGGTTGACCCCATTACCGGCGCGCCTATCGGCCCACAGGGGTACAACCCTACCGGCGCGCCTATCATGGGCCTGTAAGCTATGTGCGCTGTACATCATCTGTCCATAGACATTGAGACGTACAGCGATGTGGATATCGGAAAGGCCGGGCTCTACCGGTATGCCCAGAGCCCGGCTTTTACCATACTCTTATTCGCTTACAGCCTCGATGGCGGCAGGGTCCGAGTCGTTGACCTGACTGGGCCGGGGACCTATCTGCCAGAGGAGGTCGTACGCTGGCTCTTTGACCCCGCCTGTATCAAGCATGCCTACAACGCCGCCTTTGAGTGGTATTGCCTGAGCCGCTATTTCAGGCTCGACGAAAACCGCAGCTATCCGCCGGAAACATGGCTGCCCCAATGGCGCTGCACCATGCTCCACGGGCTCTACTGCGGCTATCCCGCGGGCCTGGACCCCACCGGCAAGGCCCTGGGGCTTCCCCATGACAAACAGAAGCTGGCCGCCGGCAAGGCGCTGATCCGCTACTTCTGCGTGCCCTGCACGCCCACCAAGAGCAACGGCGGGCGGATCCGGAACCTGCCCCACCACGACCCGGCCAAATGGGAGCTGTTCAAGACCTATAACGGCCAGGATGTGGTGACGGAGCTGGAGATAGAGCGCCGGCTTTCCGGCTTCCCGGTACCCGAGGCGGTCCAGGCCCAGTGGGTGACGGACCAGATCATCAATCTGCGCGGGGTGGGGGTGGACACCGAACTGGTGGCCGGAGCCCTGGAGGTTGACAGCGCCGTGCGGGCCCGGTACGTCCAGGAGGCCGTGCAGCTCACCGGGCTGGAGAACCCTAACAGCGTGGCCCAGCTCGCCAAATGGCTCCAGGAGGAGACCGGCGGGGAGGTGGCGGACCTGCGCAAGGCCACCGTGACCGAGCTGCTGGGCGGGGAACTGCCCGGCGACAAGGCCCGCCGGGTGCTGGAAATCAGGCAGGAGCTGGGCAAGACCTCCACCAAGAAGTACAACGCCCTGGAGGCCGCCACCGGCGCCGACGGGCGGGTACGGGGGCTCCTCCAGTTTTACGGCGCCAACCGCACCGGGCGGTGGGCCGGGCGCATTGTCCAGCCCCAGAACCTGCCCCGGACCTATATTGACGCCGGACTGCTGCCCCTGGCCCGGGACCTGGTGAAGCGCCGGTGTATCGACGGGCTGCGGGTGGTGTTCGGATCTGTGCCAGATACACTGTCCCAGCTCATCCGTACGGCATTTGTGGCAGCGCCCGGGCACACTCTGGTTGACGCAGACTTTTCCGCCATCGAGGCCCGGGTGGTGGCTTGGCTGGCCGGGGAGGAATGGGTGCTGGAGGTGTTCAGGACCCACGGCAAGATTTACGAGGCCACTGCCGCCCAGCTCTACAACGTGCCCATGGAACGCATCGTGAAGGGCAACAAGGAATATTCCCTGCGCCAGTACGGCAAGGCGGCCACCCTGGCCCTGGGCTACGCCGGCGGGGCATCCGCGCTCATCACCGCCGGGCACCTTCCGAAGGAGACCCCCGAGGAGGAGCTGCTGGACATCCGGGACCGCTGGCGGCAGAAGAACCCCGCCATCGTGCAGTTTTGGTACACGGTGGACGCCGCGGCCAAGGAGGCCGTCAACACCGGCCGCCGGGTGGAGCTGTGGGATGGCCGCCTGGCCTTCGCCCGGGAGTGCGACCCGGGGAACGACCTGGAATTTCTGACCATACGTCTGCCCAGCGGGCGCAAACTCTACTACCCTAAGCCCCACATGGGCGTCAACCGCTTCGGCCAGCCGTCCCTCTGCTATTGGGGGCAGGACCAGACCGCAAAGAAATGGCAGGAACTGGAGACCTACGGCGGCAAGCTCACCGAGAACATCACCCAGGCCACCGCCCGGGACTGTCTGGCCGAGGCGGTGGACCGGTTGGAGGCCGCCGGGTACCCAGTGGTGTTCCATGTCCATGACGAGGTGGTGATTGACGCCGGACCCGGGAAAGACCGTCTGGAGGACGTGGTGGAGCTCATGCGCCAGGTGCCTGCGTGGGCCCCGGGGCTGCCGCTGAACGCTGACGGGTGGGTGAACCCATTTTTCAAGAAGGACTAGGAGGGAGACAGGTGAAAGTATATATAGCCGGCAAAATCACAGGCGATCCAGACTATAAAACGCGATTCGTCCAGGCGGCAAAGAAACTGGAGAAGCTGCTGGGCCCGGTACTCAATCCCGCGCAGTTGCCAGCGGGCCTAAGCGCAGCGGATTACATGCGTATCTGCTTTTCCATGATCGATTCTGCGGACGTGGCGGCCTTCTTACCCAGTTGGGCGGAAAGCCGCGGCGCGGCATTAGAGCATGCCTACTGCGCTTACATAGGGAAGGAAATCCTGTACCTGGAGGAAGGGTAGGCGCCTATGATAAACGACAGACAGATTACCATATCTGTGGGAGCCAACCGGCGGGCAACCAGGTGGCAACCGCAGTCCCTGCTTATCTCCGAACTATATGCAAGGCTGGCCACGCCTGCCAGAGGGGCCGAAACCATGGCGGACTACCTCGCTCTACCCAAAGGCCAGCAGGATGACCTGAAGGACGTGGGCGGCTATGTGGCGGGGGCCCTGGCCGGGCTCCGGCGCAAGGCCGGAGCCGTGGCCGGCCGGGATGTGCTTACCCTGGACCTGGACAATATACCCCCTGGGGGCACGGAGCATGTGCTGCAGCGAGTGGAGGGACTGGGGTGCGGCTATTGCGTGTACTCTACCCGCAAGCACAGCGCAGCCGCGCCGCGCCTGCGTGTGCTGCTGCCTTTGGACCGAACCTGCACCGCTGACGAATACGAGCCCTGCGCCCGACGCATGGCGGAGATGATCGGAATGGAGTTGGCCGACCCCTCCACCTTTGAGGCGTCCAGGCTTATGTATTGGCCGTCCTGCTGCAAGGACAGCCAGTATGTCTACCATGCCGCCGATAAACCAATGCTGTCTGTGGACGGACTACTGCGCACCTATCAGGACTGGCGGGATTATACCTCCTGGCCGGCCTTGCCCGGGGCGGTGAGCCCGGCGCGGCTGGCTGCAAAGCAGGGGGACCCCCTGGCCAAAAAGGGCGTGGTAGGGGCATTCTGCCGTGTCTACGACGTGCCGGCCGCGATGAACAAGTTCCTGCCGGGCGTCTACGAGGAGACCGACACATCGGGGCGCTACACCTTCACCGGCGGCTCCACTACCGGCGGAGCGGTGCTCTACGACGGGGGGAAGTTCCTCTATTCCCATCACGCCACCGACCCCTGCAGCGGGAAGCTGGTCAACGCCTTTGATTTGGTACGTCTGCACAGGTTTGAGGAACTGGACGATGAGGCCGCGCCAGATACACCGGTCAACCGCCTGCCCAGCTACACAGCCATGTGCGAGGCGGCTGCCCAGGATAAAGAGGTATCGAGCCTGCTTCTGCGGTCGAGGTGGGAGGAGGCCACCGAGGGCTTCACCGCGGAGCAGGGCGAGGGGGCTGGGGACAGCGGGTGGATGCAGCAGCTGAAGGTACATAACAAGACTGGCATGCCGCTCTCCACCATTGATAACGTGTGGATCATCCTGGAGCACGACCCGCGCCTGCGAGGGAAGTTTGCCCTGAACGCCTTTGCCGGACGGGGGGAGATTCTGGGCCCGCTGCCCTGGGCGGATAAGGCGGAGCGCCGCCTGTGGAGCGACACAGACAGCGCAGGCCTCTACTGGTATCTGGAGAAGTATTACCAAATCACCGGCGCCGCCAAAATCGACGGGGCGCTCTCCCTGCACAGCGAGAAGCACGCCTTCAACGAGATCACCGCCTATCTGGGCAGCCTGAAGTGGGACGGCGTGCCCAGGTTGGACTCGATCCTGATTGACTACTTGGGGGCGGAGGATACCCCGTACACCCGGGCCGTGACCAGAAAAGCCTTCACCGCGGCAGTGGCCCGCGCCATGCAGCCGGGGACCAAGTTCGACAACATGACCATACTCTCGGGACCCCAGGGCATTGGCAAGAGTACCCTGCTGGATAAGATGTCCCGGGGGTGGTTTAACGATAGTATTCGCACCTTCGAAGGAAAGGAGGCCAGTGAGCTTTTACAGGGAGTGTGGCTGGTGGAGATCTCCGAGCTGGACGCCTTTCGGCGCACGGACGTTTCACGCATCAAGCAGTTTTTGAGCCTGCGGGTGGACCGCTTCCGGGCCGCCTACGGCCGCCACGTGAAGGAGATGCCCCGGTGCTGCGTGTTCTTCGGCACCACCAACACTGAGGACTATTTGCAGGACAAGACCGGCAACCGCCGCTTCTGGCCCGTGGATGTGGGCCGCCGGCCGCCGGCTAAAAGCGTGTGGCGCGACCTGGACGGGGAGCGGGATCAGCTCTGGGCCGAGGCGGTGACCCGATGGCGGCTGGGGGAGCCCCTGTACCTGGCCGGGGAGCTGGAGGCGGCTGCTAAGGCGCAGCAGGAGGGCCACAGGGAGGTTAGCGCGCGGGAAGGGCTGATTTTGGCCTTCCTGGATTGTCAGGTGCCCTGTGATTGGTCCACGTGGCCTCTGGACCGCCGGAGGATGTTCTGGGGCGGCGGCGTAACCGGGGAGCTGGAGCTGGCGCCACGCAACCGGGTGTGCGCCCTGGAAGTATGGTGTGAGCTGTTCGAGGGACAGAAGAAGGATATGAGGTACGCAGATACCCAGGAGATCAACACGGTCATTGCCGCGGCGCCCGGGTGGAAGCGTACGGCGCAGCCGCTGAAATTTGGGTACTGCGGAGCGCAGAGGGGCTTTGTCCGGGGTAACATTGAGGGTAACATTGGGTGAAAGGTAACATTCGGAGGGTAACATGGTAACATTGGGTAACATTTAAAAGTTACCGCTGAAACCATTGCGGGAGTAGGAAGGTAACAAGGTTACATCTTTTTTCTATTAAAGGTTGAAATAGAGAAATAGGGGGTATATGTACCCCCTGACCCGCCTATACACACACATTCCGTGCGCGTACACGTGCGCGCACGTACGCGCGTAGCAAGGGAGGCGCCAAGTTTGAAAGAAAGCGCAATTGAGGCCAGGCTGGTTCGGATGGTGCGGGACCGGAGTGGCCTGTGTTATAAATTCGTCTCGCCGGGGAACCCGGGGGTGCCAGACAGGATTGTCATTACCCCGGCGGGACGAACCATCTACGTGGAGCTGAAAGCCGAGACGGGGCGACTGGCCCGCATTCAGGAATGGCAGATAGATGAGATGCGGAAGCGCGGGGCGGATGTCCGGGTACTGCGGGGGCTGGACGAAGTGAAAAGATTTGTGGAGGAGGTGATGCCGAATGAAGTTCATACCGCACAGCTACCAGCGGTACGCCATTGAGCGTATCATATCGGACCCGGCCCTGGGGCTGTTCCTGGATATGGGCCTGGGCAAGACCGTGATTACCCTGACCGCTGTCAACGACCTGCGGTTTAACCGCTGGGCGATCTCACGGTGCCTGGTGGTAGCTCCGAAGAAGGTAGCTGAGGCCACATGGAGCCGGGAGGCGGAGAAGTGGGACCACCTGAAGCACCTGCGGATTATCCCCGTGCTGGGCAACGCCAAGAGGCGCATCCAGGCCCTGAATACCCCGGGGGACGTGTGGGTGGTCAACCGCGAAAACGTCCCCTGGCTGACGGAATATTACCGCAACGCCTGGCCCTTCGACATGGTAGTGCTGGACGAGAGCAGCAGCTTCAAAAACCCCCAGAGCAAGCGATTCAAGGCGCTAAAGATGGTGCGGGGGCGAATCCACCGGTTGGTGGAGTTGACCGGCACACCGGCGCCCAACGGACTGGAGGACCTGTACGCGCAGATTTACCTCCTGGACGGCGGGGACCGGCTGGGCAGGACCATGACCAGCTTTCGGGAGTGCTTCATGGATCAAGACTACTCCTATCCGGGGCAGCAGTATCGGACCTACAGCCTCCAGGACGGCGCGGATCAGCGGATACGGGAGGCAATCGCAGATATCTGTGTGAGCATGAAGGCCGAGGACTACCTGGAGCTGCCGGCGTTCGTTGAGGACGTGGTGCCTGTGGCCCTGGACGTGAAAGCCCGGAAATCCTATGACATGCTGGAACGGGAGATGCTGCTGGAGGTGGACGAACAGACCATTACGGCCGGGAGCGCCGCTGTCCTGAATGGGAAACTGCTTCAGCTTTGCAGCGGGGCCGTGTACGACGCAGAAAGCCGGGCGACGCCGGTCCACGGCTGCAAGGTGGAGGCGTTTCTGGAGGTGGTGGAGCAGCTTCACGGGGAGCACGCCCTGGTGTTCTACTGGTTCCAGCATGAACGGGACCGCCTGCTGGCGGCGCTGGAGGGGTCCGGCCTGCGGGTGCGGGTCTACCGGGGGCCGGAGGACGAAACGGCGTGGAACGCCGGCCAGGTTGACCTTCTGCTGGCGCATCCGGCCTCCTGCGGGTATGGCCTGAACCTTCAACACGGTGGCCACCATGCGATATGGTACGGGTACCCCAACTGGAATCTGGAGCTTTACCAGCAGGCGAACAGGCGGCTGCACCGGCAGGGCCAGCCGTACCCGGTGATCTCCCACCTGCTGGTGGTCCAGGACGGCATGGACGAGGACGTGGTGGCGGCTCTGGGGGCCAAGGGCGACGCCCAGGAGGCTCTGATGCAGGCGCTGAAGGCGAGGATTCAAAGAGCGGGGGAGAAGGTGTGATGTTTGGGGGAGAAGTCATCCCAGCTCTGCTGGACATGCCTTAACGCGGTCCCAAACGCAGAAGCGGGGCGCGGGTGCGAGTGGTCCACGAAGTTTGAGCCGGTACCAGGCTGGGAAGCAGAGGAGCAACAGATGCGGGCAATTTACCGGGGCGGCCCACGGGTGACGACATACCGTGTACGCGGGTGCCCGAAGTACCGGCAGGAGCCGGAGAGGAAGGTGCGGGGATATTGACAAACCAGGAAAAGAAAGCAAAGCTGAACCAGTACCGGGAGGCGGAAGCGGAGTCATCCAGACTGGAGCAGGAAATTACCAAGTGGTACTCCAAGGCGGAGAAAATGACCACAGCGGTTAAGCTGGTCCCTAGCGGTGGCGCAGCTGGCCGGAGCCTGGAGAACTCGATAGAGGCCATAGATGCGCTGGCAGGCAGGCTGGGCGACAAACGCCGGGAGACGGTGCGGCTTCGCAGGGAGATAGAGGACGTGATTGCCGCGGTGCCCGATGGCCGGCTGAGAATGCTGCTGCGGTATCGGTACATAGACGGGATGACGTGGGAACGGATTGCGGTAAATATGAACTTTAAGGACGTGAGGCATGTGTATCGGCTACACGGCTCTGCTCTTTCGCTTATTTCGGAGAAGTCCTTGAATGTCATGGTGCAAGTCTGATATTGTTAGACTAGGGACTGGTGGGGGAGCCGGTCCCGGTCTCTTTCCATAGGCCTCCTTACCGCCCTGGCCCGGAGGCGGGAGTATCCGGGCAATCTGCCTTTCCTCAGATTTCTGCAAATAAAACAAAGAAAATACTTAGAGCTGCAACGCTTTGGCGTGGCGGCTCTTTGTTTTGGGGGAATAGAGGTGCGTAAAAGTAATGTGCCGCCGACCACAATAAGGATACCAGCGCCGACATCGGTCAGTATATATCACACCACGCGGTGGAAGCGGAAGCAGGCCAAGATACTGAGACGGGACGGGTATCTATGCCAGGAATCTAAGCGGTATGGCATCGCAGCAGAGGCTACGACGGTACACCACATATGGCCGGTAGGGGATTACCCGGAATACGCCTGGGAGGATTGGAACCTCATAGCGTTGAGCAGTGAGATGCACAATCGGATGCACGACCGGGTGACGCGGCAGCTTACAGCATTGGGTGAATGGTGGAGAGAGCGGAGGGTACCCCCCTCCCCTCAGCGTTGAGTTGCGGGGGGAAAGTGACCGGAGGGGGGCGGTCTTTCCAATAGAGCGGTTTTTTGAGAAAGGGGGGTATTGCAATGGCCGATATAGAAAAAGCAGAAGACAACGAGTTTACCAGAGTGCGGGATCAGACAATCAGAGACATGAAAGAGATTGGAACATACAAGGATCAGTTTCTGCCGATCATCTGCCGGTACTCCGACATGAGGATTCAGTTTGACGTACTTATGGACCAGTGGTGCATGGAAGGGTGCAAGATAACCGAGATATACATCAATAAGGCTGGGGCGGCCAACAACCGAAAGACAGAGCTGTACCGCTCCATTGAAAACCTGCGCCGGGAACTTACCGACCTGGAGGGGATTCTTGGCCTTACGCCTGCCGGATTAAAGCGCATAGCAGACAAGGCGCTGGGGGCCAAGAGGAGATCCAAGCTGGAGGAGGCCTTGAGCGGTGGCCCGTAAACGGAAGGGGGAGAAATCGCCCAATTATGCCGCCGTGATGGAGTATGCCGGGAGCATTGTTGAAGGACGCAAGATAGCCTGCCGGGAGTTAATCCAGGTTTGTGAGCGGTTTTTTCGGGATTTGGAGAATCCGGCCTACGATTTCGACCCAACAGACGCAGAGTTTGTAATTCGCATTATTGAACGGACCTTTGTCCACGCGCAGGGCGAGCGGCTGGATGGGACGCCGCTGCGGGGTACGCCTTTCCTGCTGGAGCCGTTTCACAAGTTTCAGGTGTACAACCTCCTGGGATTCTTTCATCGGGGCACCAGGAACCGCCGGTTCAAAGAGGCGTTTATCTACATCCCCCGGAAGAACGGAAAGCAGCAAAAACGCATGGGAACATGGGAGCGTCGAAAGGCGCTGAAAGCCTTGTAATACAAGGCTTTGATAAGGATGGTAGCAAGAAACCAGTAAAATCAAGGCTTTGTGGACAGCAACAGGCAATGCGGCAATTAAAACTGAATAAGTTTACAGAGCAGGGATACCGTTTTCATCAATGGTATCCCTTTTCTGTTGCTCCACACGGACGCCATAGGTACAAAAACCTGTGGCGTTTTTTTGTGCCCATTTTTGGAAAGGAGCCGGATAGATGAAGTTGAACGAAGCGGAAATGAGGATGGCGTACCAGATCGAGAGTACAGACCCGAACGCTGTGCTGAATGAAATTTATATGACCTGGCGCCTGTCAAAGAACCAGGCTACCAGGGATACGGCGGAAAGCCTCATGGCGAAGCTGCGCCCCCTGTCAAACAAGGAGTGCATGGATTTGATCCGGGAGGTCCAGGCAAATTACCGTCTGCCTGGGAAGCCCCAGACCATCGGGGAAATGCTGGCGGAGGCCAGGCAGAAGTCCGGGGCGCAGAAGCTGGCCGGACACGATATCATGGCCCTAGAACGCTTTGACCCGGACACCCGGCACATGATCGTCTTTGACGTCCTCTCCCATGACTCACCTATGGGGTGGAAGGGAGAAAAAATGCGCCTGTTCCTGACCGAAGCCGGTTACGGGAAAGCCCTGGAGAACCAGGAGAAGGGATTTATCAGGATCAGGAACCATGCGAAGGTACGCGGGGGCGATCTGTTCTATGACCGGCGCGACCGTGAGCTGTAGGGCTTAAAAAATGTATCAAAAGGGGTGGAAAATCCCCCGTTCTTTCTTCTGTGAGCGGCTTTTTGTGAGCCGCCCATATCTTTTCCCATCCGGGGATGGAAGGAAGGTCTGGCGGGGTGTTTTTCACGAAAACCAACACTTTTCTGTTTATGTGGAAGGAGGTCATCGACATGGCGGTTTTCCGTATCGAAAAGACCAGAGATTACACGGTCATGTCAAACCACCACCTGCGGGATATGTCGCTGTCCCTGAAAGCAAAGGGACTTCTCTCCCTTATGCTTTCCCTGCCGGAGGAATGGGATTACACGATGAAGGGGCTTGCCCGTATCTGCAAGGACGGGGTGGACAGTATCAGCGGCGGCATCCGGGAGCTGGAGGCCAGAGGCTATCTCATCCGGGAACGTGTCCGGGGCGCGAACGGGCAACTGGGGTCCATTGAGTACACCATTTTGGAGCAGCCTAAAGAGCCTGCGCCTGTACAGGAAAAACCTATACGGGAAAATCCCGTACAGGCAAATCCAACATTGGACGCCCCTGTACAGGAAGAACCCGCACAATTAAATAAAGAAGGATCAAGTAAAGAGAAATCAAAAAAAGATTTATCAAATACGGAGATATCAAATCCTATCCAATCCAATCCCCAGCCCCTTACGGGACGGCCTCCGGCAGGGATAGGAACGGATGGGATGGGAGCCAGGGAGGTCTATCGTGAAATCATTCTGGACAACATCGAGTACAGATATCTGATCCAGGAGGAACACATCGACCGGGAGCAGCTGGACGAGATCGCGGAGCTGATCGTGGATACGGTATGCTCCGCAAGAAAGACGATCCGTATAGCCGGGGACGATTACCCGGCGGAGGTAGTCAAATCCCGCTTTATGAAGCTGGACAGTTCCCACGTGCGGTACGTCATGGACTGTATGCGGGAGAACACCACCTATGTCCGCAACATCAAGAAATATCTGCTGGCGGCCCTGTATAACGCCCCGTCTACCATCGGCAATTATTATTCTTCCCTGGTACAGCACGATATGTACGGGGACGGAAAGCGAGGGAGGGGTTAAATGCAGGAAGAAGTAACAGGCAGGACCGTGACCCTGATCGTCAACGGGGCCAAAATGAGCGAGCAGGTGTTTGAAAAGGCGGTGAAGAAGTTCCTGGAGGAAATCCAGAAAAGCAGGCAGCCGAAGATATACCGGGGCAAGCAGACCCTCAGACAGCTGGCCTCCCAGAACGCCGGGCTTGCCAATATCGAGATCAGCGACAAGAACATCAAGGCCTTTACCCATGTGGCGAAGAAATACCATGTGGATTTTGCCCTGAAGAAGGACACCGCCGCCGAACAGCCCCGCTACCTGGTCTTTTTCAAGAGCCGGGACGCCGACGCCATCACGGCGGCCTTCCAGGAGTTTGCCGGCCGCAGGATGGGCCGGGAGGAAAAGCCCGCCATCCGGAACCGGCTGGAGCAGGCGAAGGAACAGGCGGAGCGGAAACCGGAGCACCGGACGCTGGACCGGGAGAAGGTCAAAACCAGGGATCGGAGCGTGCAGCGATGAACATGAAAAAACTGATCCTGACGAACCTCCCCTATCTCCTGTTCGCCTATCCTTTCAACAAACTGGTCCAGGCATTCCGGCTTGCCCCCGGCGCGGACCTTTCCGCAAAGCTGCTCTCCATCCGGGACGGATTTTCCATGGCTTTCGCCTCCCCGGCGCCGAGCCTGGAGCCGGCGGACCTGCTGATCGGCATTGCCGGGGCGCTGATCCTCCGGCTGGCGGTCTACCTGAAAGGGAAGAACGCGAAAAAATACCGCCACGGCATGGAATACGGCAGCGCCCGGTGGGGAACGGCAGCCGATATCGCCCCTTTCGTAGATAAGGATTTTTTCAACAACATCCCCATGACGCAGACGGAGCGGATCACCATGTCGAGCCGCCCGAAGCAGCCGAAGTACGCCAGGAATAAAAACATTTTAGTCATCGGCGGCTCAGGGAGCGGGAAAACAAGGTTCTTCTGCAAGCCTTCCCTGCTCCAGGCACATTCCTCCTATGTCTGTACCGATCCGAAGGGCACCCTCCTGCCGGAGGTCGGCTCCTTCCTGGAGCGTAAGAAATACCGGATCAAGTGCCTCAATCTCATTAACTTCAAGAAGTCCATGAGATATAACCCGCTGGCGTACATCCGTTCTGAGAAGGATATCCTAAAGCTGGTAAACGCACTGATCCTGAACACAAAGGGGGAAGGGGAAAAATCCTCCGAAGATTTCTGGGTCAAGGCCGAGCGGCTGTACTATTCGGCCCTGATCGGCTACATCTGGTACGAGGCGCCGGAGGAAGAACGCAACTTCATCACCCTCCTGGACCTGATCAACGCCAGTGAAGCCAGGGAGGACGACGAGACCTACCAGAGCCCGGTGGATATCCTGTTCCAGCAGCTGGAGGAAAAGGAGCCGGACCACTTCGCCGTGAAGCAGTACCGCAAATTTAAGATGGCGGCGGGAGATGTATGCTCTAAGTGACTTCTTAATCATGGTTTTTGTCATGGTTAGT
>ERZ857955.1780-NODE-1780-length-15712-cov-3.407741_pt1 | contig 15712 bp, 17 predicted proteins | sample MGYA00519956_ERZ857955 | MGnify/ENA primary metagenome ERZ857955 (study PRJEB31778, sample SAMEA3449378) | human gut metagenome | biome: human gut; feature: human-associated habitat; material: faeces | place: United Kingdom | collected 2010/2012 ...
TGGGGCGTGCTGCCGCTGTACTGGCGCGCACTGTCCAGTATGAATGCCACCAGCGTGCTCGCGTATCGTTTGGTCGCCACGTTGGCGGCCATGGTCGCGCTGTTAGTGGCGTTCTCCGTCCTGGCCACCGCGATTCCGCTGGCCATGTTCTCCTACGGCGTGCAGCACAGCCATTACCTGACCGTGAGTTTCATCCAATATCTCAACCCGCTGATCCAGTTCTGTGTGGCTGTGCTCCTGCTGCACGAGCCGATGCGCGCGCAGGGCTATGCGGCGTTCATGGTGATTTGGGTCGCGATCGCGGTGTATTCGTTCGGCGCGATTCGGGCGTATTGGGAGCGGCTGAAGCCCCACGCACGTTAAGCGCTTCCTTAACTCCCCTCCCCGAGGGGAGCTGTCGCCGTAGGCGACTGAGGGGAGGTCGACACGGCAAACAGCAGAAACCTCGCTCCCGACCAAAGCCACAAACACCACTCACGAAGCAAGCTTGTACAAGTTCTCCTTAAATTCCCGCTCACTCCACTTAATGGGATACGCATTGTACTTTTCCAAAGCGGTTATTAGCTGATTGTCAATGCGCCGATCCGAATCATTGAGGAAAACAACCAGTTCACTTGGTGTCTTTCGTGCCGCCTGCGTATCCTCCCATGAAATAAGGTACTGGAAATGAGTCGCTGGGAAGGCCGCGTAATAGATGTGCAGAATCGTTCCGCCTGTTTACTCGTAAACGGCAACACAAAGTCATACTGGCACAGCAAACCAGACTTGCCACGGAACTGAGCGCCTTCCACATACCGTATGTTGTTCGCATTAAAGAACATACGAATGTCATCTGCAAAATACGTCTGCACATGGGATTGGCCAGCATAGACATATCACCAACTTTGATGATAGCTTGCAGGAACCGATTCTTGGCATCAGCAAAATCAGCAGTATCGCTCGTCAGAGTAAGCTCGTCGCCGTTACGTTCAATACCAAACTGATTCAGAATATCTTTGAGCACTGCCAAACGCGATTCCGTCACAGTCATCCCATGCGACTCCAAACGGCGTAATGTGGCACAGCCATCAGAGAACGTTACGCTGTTCTTCCCGGGCTTCACATAGAACTGCGTATAGTCGTTGTCTTCATCCAGAAGTGGAACATTAACTTCATACCACTCATCCAGTTGCGTATAAGTCGTGTTATCAGACAGCCATTTTCCGTAACTTCGAATTAATGAGTCAAAATCAGAACTCGTCATACTTTCTTCTCGTCGTAAACACTACGATTCATTTGACTACAAACTTATCTGATGCAATTGGAATTGCTTCTCGCCTTTATTCAGGGTGATGGACTTCGGAGACAAAGCTTCCTTCAGCAGTTCCAGCATACGACGAGCTTCAGCATCTGTAAGTACAGCCATTGACGCCTCTTCCCCGAATGCGATTACCCAGTGGAAACAAGACTACATCAGACCAGTATGCACCGCCAAGCGGCGAGTAACACTCCACCCGCTACAATCAGCAGTATGGTTGTTCCGCAAAAGCCAGCGTTGGCTCAATTCGAAGTCATGTTCGAAGGCACGCCGCTGATTCTCGAACGCGCCACCGATTACTGGGAATCAGGCCGAGTGAGTTCGGTGCAGGAGTTTGCGCCGCAGCTGTATCACTCGCGGGTGGCCGGCAGCGACGATGACTATTACGACGTTGACATCCGCCTCAGCAAAGACGCTCACGGCGAGAACACCAATGAAGCAAACACCGATGACCAAGCCACTACCAGCAGTAACACCGACCACGAATCCACAATCGACGACAATTCGATTCGCATACAATCCGCCGCGTGCACCTGCCCGTATCAGAGAACACCATATTGCAAGCATATAGGTGCCGTGCTTTACGAACTGCGCAAACAGCTCATTGGCGCGCACGGCAATCACCACAATGATGACACCGCCAACGCTCACGATGGCGTCATCGCACTCCCCCGCACCGTGCTGGATCCCATCCAGCAACACCTCGACGCGCGCGCAGAGCAAGGCAAAGGCCATCTGCTGTTCCTGTGGTCCGCCCACCTGCGCGAAGCCGCAAAGACTTTCCGCGCCCAGCCAGACGAAGAACGACCGCTAATCCCGCTGATCGACGCACAAACCATGCTCTCCGACACAATCCGCCGATGCCATGAACGTTTCATTATTCATATCAGTAAGCACAGCGATGCGTACAGCAAATCCTGTGACTACACAGAATTCATCAAAACCGTGCAGGCTATCGCGGGCAATGCCCTGCAATCCAGTGATTACGCGAGCGCATGCGGCAACCTGCGACTGTGCATACACGAAGTCCACGCGCTTCTGCTCTCGTCCGAGAACGATGATGGCTCCGAACCTTTGCTCACGCTTATGGATGATCTGGCGATGCGCGTGCGATGCTATATGGAGAATGTGGCGGAATTCGCCGACTCCTCTACCGCCGGCAAGGCATTGAACACCATTGCGCAGGCCGCGAACGACAAAGACATGCGGCAATGCGAACCATTGAACCGTATGTTGCTGATTTCCAGCGCGCTCGCTTTCGCCCAATATGACGACAAACGCATATGGGCCTATGACGTGATCGAGAACGCGATAACGCGCAATCTGGAATACTCGTTCAACGAAGAGAGCGAAGAAAGCGACGAGGACGACGAGGACGAGGATAACGAGGATTCGAGCGAAGTAGACGACGAAACCGACTTCATTTCGGATGAATCGTTACACGTATTGCAGTTGTTCACACTCATGAGCGCCTACGACCTATACGCTCTATCCAACGATGACGCTGGACGCGAGCAGCTTCTGAGCGAATACTCGGAGTCAATGGCCCTCACACTGATGAACGCTGCGAACATGATTCATGAAGGGCACTTGCGTTCCGCATACATGCTCGCACAAGGTTTCCTTCTGTCGAGCCGGGATATGGAAGATGTCGATATCGATGCCCGGCATAACGGTCTGCTGCCGGACCTGCTGCCCCATGGATGGCATACCATCATGGAATGCTGCGCCGAGGGACTCAATGACGTTGGACTGCTCGCCAACGTGTATCGGTACTACATTCTTTCCTGCAACGACAGATCCGATACCCATTACGTGAGTAAACTACGCAATCTGTTACGCATCTACGGCGGTCTAAGCGCAGAAGAATGGCATGACGTGGCTGATGGGCTGGCCAGAGATTGCGCCCGGAACATCATCGACCGCATCAAGTACCAGCCGGAAATAACCACCAAAGGCGGCACACAGCGCCACAGCAGTTGGCGCAATCCCGCTTACGAGAAGCTCATCGTGGACGAGCGGCTTTCGGACGCGGCCCTGACCTATTGCGTCATGGTCGATTACCCGCCGCTGCCATTGCTGCGCACCATCGCCATCGAACACCCCGAATCGGCAAAATCGATAATCCTCGACGCGATGCCACACGGCACCATGGGCACGCCCGTGTTCCGGTTTACGGTGGAACGTGGCGTCGACAATACATTGACGGCGCGCCGCAGCACATACCAGCAAATCGCCAAACAGCTGCGCCGTTTCGCCGCAGTGTTTGGCGATGAGGAGACCCGCGTATTGGCGCGTGAGATTGTCGGGCGTTATCCGAATCGTACTGCGTTGCGGGAGGAGCTGGCGTTTGCGTTGTAGGGGTGACAGTGGCGACGCGGTTACGGCATTCGGCACATATCCATTGACTATGCAGAGAAATGCCAGCCTGTTCTTCGCTGAGATTCCTGATGATATTGGTCAGCTGGCTGCAAACCCAGACCTTGGCCAAATACTCGTCCATGAGGAATCCCTTGCCTTTGGCATAGCGAACGACGACACCCGGCATGTTGAGTGCATTTTCAGCGCATTCAACATCATCTGCGTGCGCTTCGCGTGCATTTTCAGCACAATATCCGTCACATACCTTAATGGATGCAGCACTCCTTCAAACGCTGCTGCAGGCCTTCGTCCACCGCGAAAAGGTACAGACCGTGGACGCCGCGCTTGAGCAGGACATTCAACTCATGCTTCAAATTTTCTTCGGCAAAATCTCCTAAATCTTTGCGCTTATTGGTTGCCAGATAGTTTTGGCTGGCCTTTGCATCGAACACGATTCCCCCGTTACGATACGTCACCGAGGGTCCAATGATCACACCGGCATAGTTCAAATCAAACCCTTGGATGGTGAAGATGGAGCCAATCTCATCTATGGTGTACGGCTTCTCCGCCCAAGACAGTTCTTTGTCGATGCCTTTCCTGCTTTTCGGAGCGGAATCTTCGAGCTGATAGTTCCAAGGCTTGCAGAACTGCTCAGAACTTATTGCGGAATGATCGAATCCATGGTCATCCGCAAGTCCCATACGCCATACGCCGGAAGTATCGCGATGCAGTTCCACATTCCAAAAGCCATGCGGATCATTCTGATTCTCAGATTTCGCCGAATACTTCCAGTCATAGGTGGCCAACAAACGGGACAGTCCAGCCCCATCCCAACCATCGGGCTTCAGCTGGGCTTTCGCGTGAATGGCATTAAACAAATCAACCGGCGAGTCGAACACCTTAACGTCATAAGGTTCTCGAATCACTTCACCATCTGCGGCATACTCGCCCGTATCAACGGGCATAGGGCCGATACCTTTCCCCGAAGCGAATCGGTCAATCCACTGAATCATCGACTTACTCGCGGCAATACGGAATTGCTTTTTCAAATGGACATGCGCAATGTCCACGGAAATGGACGGCAGATGATATTCGGCGCCCAAATCAACCGCTTTGAATGCGCCGATTTTCCCGGTCGCGCATGCGATCTGAGTCGAATCAGAGTCCAGCTGAAGTTTTTCCAGCATCGCTGGGTCCCACTGCTGGCTGGACTGCATAATCTGATTGTGATCAAAGACCGCAATCACCACCCGGGCTCTGCGCAGAATGTCATACAGCTGGTTCTTCCCGGAATATCCCTGATTTCCTTGCGTCATCAACAAATGGGCCTCGTCGATGAGCACGATGTCCGCCAGGCCTTGCGGCTGGTCTGGAATGCCTCGACCATGCTCGTTGCGTAAGCTGAATCGATTGATGAACTGACTGGGCAGCATGACCACTTCATCAGATTTCTTCTGCAAACCCAGTTTCGTGGCAATCTGATTATATACGTGCACCTGTTCCTTATGATTGACAAGAATGTATGAGGAAAGCCGGCCGTTCGCCGTTTGTGACAGCTCAGGATAATCTTCGTCTTCGGAATAGGTGTCGCCTTGGATGCCGATTTCAGCCGCGATTCTGTAGAACAGGTGGCTTAACAGGACCGTTTTGCCTGTCCCTGCAGCACCTTGAACAAAGATTAATTTCGGATGGCGGTCTGAAGATTGCTCATCGGCTTTCTTCTGTTGCCGGCTATCGGCAACCAAGGCGGCAAGTTGCACCAAAATAGATTCTTCGGCTTCGAGCTGGCTATCGCTGAGTTTATGAAAAGGCGATGCCTTGAACAACGCGGAATCTCGGATGATCTCCTCCGCCGGGAACAGGTCAGAATCTTCCTTGTGTAATCTCAACCAGATTTGCGAGAAAATCCGATCAAACTGGTCTGCGGTGTAATAATCGCCTTGCGCATTGGTCCGTCGATTGTTGAGCCTTTTCACCGAATCGGTACTGGACATATAGTGCATAAGACGGTTTTCGACATCCAGGGTTAACGACTTATTGAATTTGGGATGTGAAATAACATATTGCCGATATGCATCATCATTCCGCGAGACAGCATCAGCTACAGCTTTCCAGTCCTCGCGTTCTTTAGCATCTCTTTCAAGATGCTGGAATGTACGATGCCGTATATCGTTGGTCTCACCGACGTACACCGTATATTCGTTCTTCATCGAATAGCGATTGGTCTTTCCTGAATACACGACATAAACCGTTGGATATGCCAACACATATCGCAGCATGAAATGTTCCAGATCGGAATCATTAACACTGCGCCCCATCTGCTTCTCGAGGGATTCGTCAAAAGCCTTTTCAAAAGCTTCCCTACTGTATTGACCATATGGCAGGTTGATGACAAACGGCGCCAAGCTCTCACTGTTCATAGTCATATTATGGTCCATCATGAGCTCTGGTACATGACCAACATTCAGCAAGTCCTAGAATGTCAGTCATGATCAGTGACAGTACCATTCAGTCGATTCGTGATTTTGTGGCGGAGCGTGGCTGGGGCCAATACCACACTCCTGAGAACCTGGCGAAGTCCATCAGCATCGAGGCGTCGGAATTGCTGGAATGCTACCAGTGGACGCCGCAGTCGCCATCCGTGGATGAGGGACATGTCAGGGAAGAACTAGCGGATGTGCTTACGTATTGCATCATGATGGCCGATGCGCTTGGTGTGGATATGGATGACATCGTCATGGGCAAGCTCGCAAAGACCAAGAGCAAGTATCCCGCGGCAGCCGTCCGTGATGACTTCGAGGAATACGAGCACCGGCATCTGAATGCTCGCAAGACGGATGACGACGCTCAAGCTTCGCCTAGCAAGTAGCTTGTTCCATGCGGCTGCTATCACCATACCGTGATTCCGACACCACCACGCGATAATGGTACACATGGAACCAATCAAGGATGACGGACGGCCGGTGGCATTGGTCACCGGCGGCACGAGCGGCATCGGCAAGGCGACTGCGCGGATGCTCGCTGTGCGGGGTTGGCGTGTGATTGCAGGTGCGGACGAGAATATCCCTGAGACTCAGCGTCTTGGCCACAGCGAACTGTTTACCTACGAGATGGATGTCACCAAACGGTATCCATTACCTCATGTGTATATGTAGTATCAAGGTCGGGGATACAGTACAACACCTCAAATATTCGCTTGACAGCATGCCAATCTCCCTCTGTCAATCCGCGATATTTCGGGAATTCATACATCGTATACCATCTCACACAATTCAATGCTTCATGAGGAAACTCTGAAACTTGGTCTTGCGATTCATCTAATTCCCGACGTCGGCTCTCACGCATTAAGATAAGCACCGCAGCCACATGCTTGCAGTACATTGCACGTTGGGAATATTGGCATGTGCAGGCGGCAGAAATCACTTTGCCATGGCGCAAACGAATGTCCACTTGATAGTCGTCATTCCCGCGAACCACGGTATGCCAAAGATTCTCAGCAATCATGACTGGCGGATCAACCTTGCCGGCATCGTAATAAGCTTCTCCACGCACAAAAATCCTGCGTTCAAACAATTGAAAGAAACCGTCATCCACTTCTGCTGTCATACGGCCTCCTTGCCCTATGTATTTCAGGATAACGCTTGTCACCCGCTTTTTGTCATGTCCTGCGATATTTTCAATTGCTGCGAGCATCGCCCGGAACCAATATTCGCTCTCGGCGTTCCACGAACCATTCCCTCATATTCGGGACTACAGTAAGCGGCAGATGTAGCCGATTGTGCCCGGTCCGAAGGAGGACATTATGGGATTGTTTGATTCGCTGAAGAACATGTTCGCGCATCACGAACACCATCATGGAGGTGGCATCGGGCAACCGCTCACTCTCGCCGATGCCAAAGCAGTGTTGGCCTTTATCGTGGTGCATCAGCAGCTTGCTGACATGCGCAAGGTGGCGGATGCAGTCAAGCAATTGCAGGATGAGATGCCTCAGTACATCACATTCGGCATGTCGCATTATTACAGTGAGCCCAAGCGCGTGCGCTTCCAGTCCGAAGGTGGCAAGTTCATCGACGCGGACGCCATCGCCACCGCATTTGCCGAAACCACCGTATTGCAGGACGAGTGCGAAATCCAGCATCTTATGGGCGATATCGAAGACAACCGTGAGCATCGCGATCCGGCAAAGACGCCAGCAGTACCGATTGACGAACTCGTGCGCGTCACCGATGAAAGGCTTGCGACCGGCAACGATGAGGAGCAAAGTCGTGCATGGCTGTTCGCCTTATTCGATCAGCTCGATGACATTGCCGAGGCGACAAAGAACAACCTGGAGCCGCTTGTCACAGCGTTGGATACGACTCTACAAAACAGCTCCGCTACTATTGGCAACTCCGCCACTACCGACGCTGGCAACAGCAGCAACAATGCCAATGCCGGCGATGCACGTTCCCGTATCATCTCCCTAATCGCCGACGCTCTCTTCCCGGCCGCAGAATCCTCGAAGACAAGCGAGTCCTCAGCATCCGCCGCCATCCGCGAACTGATGCTCAATCCCACCGCAACATCGCTCGATTACATGCCAGCCATAGACGTACTGCGCGCCCACGGTCTCACTATTTGCCGGTGAGTCCGAGAAGTCAACCGGTGGTTCATACGGCAGTGGTTCATACGGCACGTACCGCACGGAACTGCTATGCACGAACCACTGTGTCCGAACAACGAGAACGCACTACTTCTCCAGCTTCTCCAACTTTTCCAGTGCCTTTAACAGCGAATCGACATGTCCTTTGGCACGCACGTTGTAGCGCGCAATCGCCACGGAGCCATCGGGATTGATGACGAGCGTCGAGCGGATCACGCCTACGTGCACCTTGCCGTAGAGCTTCTTTTCGCCGTATGCGCCGTACAGCTTGTGCACGGTCAGGTCGGGATCAGACAGCAACGGGAATGTGAGATGATCGCGCTGTGCAAACTTGCGCAGTTTGTCAAGCGAGTCCTTGGAGACACCGAGCACTGTGACATTCTTCGACGCCAATCGGGCGAGATTGTCGCGGAAATCGCAGGCCTCGGTGGTGCAACCGGGCGTCATCGCGGCCGGGTAGAAGTACAGTACAACCCTGCGGCCGGCATCAAGCACGTCAGACAGGTTGATTGAGATAACGCCCGAGATTTTGCGCAAATTGGTTGAGGGCCTGAGATAGAGACATGGCCCGTGTCCTGTGTACGATTTTCTGTCGCCAAACAAAACAAACCGCGATTGGAAACGAGGGCACGAAGCCATGTCACAGCAGATTCTACAGGTCGACCAGGCCATGTTGGAGACCACCCTGGACCGGATGGTCCGCAAAAGCGTCGAGGAGACCCTGAACGCGATGCTCGACGCGGAGGCCGACGAGATCACCGGCGCCGCGCGCTACGAGCGCAGCGGGGAGCGGAAGGCCTACCGGGCCGGCCACTACGAGCGCGACCTGACCGTCAAGGCCGGCAAGATGAGTCTCAAGGTGCCGAAACTGAAAGGGGCGGTGTTCGAGTCGGCGGTGATCGAACGATACCGTCGGCGCGAGGAGAGCGTCGAGGAGGCGCTGATCGACATGTATTTGGCCGGCGTCTCCACCCGGCAGGTCGACGATGTCAGCCAGCTGCTGTGGGGCGACCGCATGCCCTCGCAGACCCTGAGCGACAAGCTCAAGAAGGTATACGCCGACATCGACGAATGGCGTGGCAGGCCCCTCGAACAGGATTACCCGTACCTGTTCATGGACGGCGTGTGGCACAAAAGGTGCTGGGGCGGGTCCGTGGAGAACGTGAGCATCCTGGTGGCCGTCGGCGTCGGTATGGACGGGCGGCGCGAGGTGCTTTCGGTGGCCGAGGGCATGAAGGAGGACTCGGAAAGCTGGCGCGAATTCATCAAAGGCATGCTCGCGCGCGGCCTCAAGGGCGTGAGGCTGGTGACGGGCGACCGGTGCGCCGGACTGGTGGCGGCTGTGAACGAATTGCTGCCCGGCGCCCGCTACCAGCGGTGCATGGTCCACTTCGAACGCAACATCCTCGCCAAGGTCAACCCCAAAAACAGGGACTGGGCCGCCGACGCGCTGAAGGCCATATTCTCCATGGAATCGAGGGACAAGGCGCTGGAGAAGGCGGAATCCGTCGCCAAGGACATGGAGGCGCGGAAACTGAGGGAGGCCGCCAAATGCCTCAGGGAGGGCATCGGCGAGACCACGACCTACCTGCTCGACGACTACCCCCGCGAGCATCGCCGCCGCATCCGAACGAACAACATGATCGAACGGCTGAACCGCGAGATCCGCCGGCGCACGCGCGTGGTCGGCAGCTTCCCGGACGGGCGCAGCGCGTTGATGCTCATCTGCGCGAGAGTCCGCTACGTAACTTCCAGCGAGTGGTCGACGCGACGCTACCTCGACATGTCAAGGCTCGGTGAGAACGTACAGTCAGCGAACTGATCATCGCCACGGGGACGGGCGAAGACCAAAGTGCGCAAAAACTCGGGCACTACCTTGATTGATCCGCTCTCTGTAAACCCAGGTATAACCGCCGGCAGAGTGAAATCGGGCGCCACGCTCCCCTCTTGCAGACGTTCCGGCATTGAATCAGAGCTATCAACAGTAGTGGTCATGATTCCCATCATAGAACCCTTATCAGCAGCGCTAGTAAAGTTATTCAGAGGTCAGTCACACAACTGCGGATCGGCAAAACGGCGATTCTGCAACACCGGCAATGTTCGACGCGCGTAATCAAGACACTCACGACTCAGCTCAGCAGTAATGAGATCGGCTTCCCTATCGCCCGCCGCCGCATCACGCGCGAATCCGTCGATGATCTCCAGATTCCGTTCCGGCTCCTCCGCCACCGTAAATTGCGCAACCGCGACGGACAGATGACCACTATTTTCGCATGATGAACAAACCATTTTGAATTCACAATTCTCTATGCTCGGCGCAGCATACGTTCTGCCACATCGATATGAATATTGCAATCGAAAATGACACATACGGCGGAGCTCATCAGCTCTCCAGAAGTTGCTTCAAATAAGCTGAATCATGCACCCGCACTGGTCGAGTATCCTCATCAAAGCCTTCATTGGCGTCTACCTGCTGCTTGATGAAATCAAAAGCCTGCTGAGGAGTGACACGAATGCTGGCTTCCATCTGTTCTTTCATTATCGTCGGCATAAGATCGTTCCCTCCTTCCCCGTTCAGTATATATTCAACTTATTTCTCACTACTACAGCACGAAAGGATCCTCCGTCTGAGAGCAAACGACATAGCCTCACACCAGTCCCAACGTTTTGAAGGCGTTGGCCAGGCCGTCCTCGTGAATGTCGGTGGTGGTGAAGTCGCAGAAGGCTTGGATGCCATGAATGGCGTTGCCCATGGCTACCGATGTGCCGGCGGCTTTGAGCATGGCGGTGTCGTTGTCGGAGTCGCCGATGGCGATGGTGTCGGCAACGGAGTAGCCCAGCAAAGAAGCCACGTCGCGCACAGCGGTACCTTTGTCGATGCCATTAATCAGCAACTCGCCGTTGTTCGGGGAAATCTTGTCATACGAACCATGCACGAGCTCAAACCATGGGCTCAAATCATGTTGAGTCTCCTCGAAAGTCACGTCAGGATTCGGCGAGGTGAAGTATGACCCCTTGCTCACACGAATCGTCTGTCCCAAAGTCGAGCCAGCCGGCACCTCCACCTCATCCAACAGGTGCCAGAATCGCGCGAATTCGCCACGATTCCAGGTCTTGCCTTTCGATTCCAGATGTTGACGGTAGCCTTCCGAGATGTACATGCCATCCGCACCTTGCCATTGGTAGCTCTCGATATGATGCTTGGCAAAATACGCCATCGCCGCATCAACCGCTTCAGGAGGGACGAGATGCTGGAACAGCAGCCTGTCTCCGATATTCGCCTGAGCGCCCGCCACGGAAACCACGCCATCGAAACCGAGGTCGAGGATGCTGCGTTCGATTTTCGGCACGGAACGCCCGGTGCAGATGAAGAGCTTGTGGCCGTTGGCCTGGGCTTGTTTGCAAGCGATTTTGGCAGATTCGGGTACGACGTGGTTTTCGTCGGCTAGAGTGCCGTCGATATCGATGAATACGAGTTTGCTATTGGTTGTCATGGTTACCTTCGTAACTGGTTGGACCTCCCCCAGTCAGCTTACGCTGACAGCCCCTCCAGAGGGGGCGAAGAAAATCCCGCCTAAAAACCTACAAGCATCACACGGCGTAGGCGGCCCAGCGGCCGTGGGTGTGCTGGACTTCGATGGGCATACCGAACAATTCCGACAAGCGTTCGTCGGTCAGGCCATTCTCCAACGAACCGGTGTAGACGATGGTGCCAGCACCGGGATTACCCATTGAATCCACGCCCGCTTCGGTGGCGTCCTCAGCAGGAATCGGCTTGCGTCCCATGATAGCGATGTGGTCGAAACCAGCCGGAATCTCCTCCAAGCGATGGGTGACCAGCACCACGGCACGCTCGGAGCTTTCCTCGCCGATTCGGCTCAGCGTGCGCATCACCTGCTCACGACCACCCAAGTCGAGGCCAGTAGTCGGCTCATCCATGATCAGCAGCTCAGGATCGCCCATCAGCGCACGGGCGATCAATACGCGGGTGCGTTCGCCTTCGGACAGTCGCCACATCTCCTTGCCTTCCAGATAGGAGACGCGAAAATCGCGCAGCAGCTGGCGGGCGCGGGCGTATTCCTCTTGCGTGTAGGTGTCGCGCCAGCGCCCGGTCACGGCGGACAGGCCGGTGACCACGGCGTCCAGCGGGTCCTCGAACTCGGGGAACTGCCGGCCCAGGTCGGCCGAGGCGAGACCGATGCGGGTGCGCAGTTTGAATACGTCGTATTTGCCGAGTTGATGGCCGAGGATGAATACGCGGCCTTCCGAGGGGAACGTGCGGGTGGCCAGCATGCCGACCGCGGTGGATTTGCCGATGCCGTTCGGACCGAACAGCACCCAACGCTCCCCCGCGTTGATGGTGAGGTTCACGTCGGTGATGATGACGCGACGGTTACGCCGGAATTCGACGTTGTCGAGTTGGAGGACGGTGTTGGTCATGAGTGAAATACTACCTATGATTCGCGGTCTGACGACTCCCCTCAGTCACCTGCGGTAACAGCTCCCCGCAGAGAGGGGAGCCAAGAAACCGGTACCTGAGGGGAGCTGGCCGGCGCAGCCGGACTGAGGGGGGCACTCGTTGCAGCGCTACTTACTTCTTCTGCTCGTCGAGCACGGACTGGTAGACTTCCACGGTCTTGTCGGCGATGGTCTCCCAGCTGAACACGTCGCGGGCGCGTTCGTAGCCGGCCTGACCCATCTTCTTGGCGAGTTCGGGGTCAGCCATGATCTTGTCGATGGCGGCGGCCATGTCGTGCACAAACTTGTCCGGATCGGTGGGGGTGCCGGTGCCGTCGTGCAGCTGGTCGATCGGGACCAGATAGCCGGTTTCGCCGTCGACCACGACTTCCGGAATGCCGCCAGTGGCGGATGCGACGACCGGCAGACCGCAGGCCATGGCCTCAAGGTTCACGATGCCCAGCGGCTCGTAGATGCTCGGGCAGATGAAGGCATCACAGCCGTGTTCCAAAGCATTCAGCTCAGGCTTCGGCAGCATTTCTTCAATCCAGACGATGTTGCCGCGTTCCTCATCCAGCTTGGCGAACGCGATCTTGACCTCTTCGGCGATTTCCGGGGTGTCAGGAGCACCGGCGCACAGCACCACCTGAATGTCCTTGGAAATCAGGTGCAGTGCCTTGAGCAGGTATGGCAGGCCCTTCTGGCGGGTGATACGGCCCACGAACAGCAGGGTGGGCTTCGAACGGTCGATGTGGTAACGCTCGAACACCTTCCAACCCGGATCGTCTGGTGCCGGGGTAGCGAAGTCGGCCATGGTGATGCCGTTGTACACCACAACCACCTTGTTCGGATCGAGGTTCGGGTAAGCAGTCAGAATATCCTTGCGCATGCCACCGGAAACGGCGATCACACGATCGGCGTGCTCGTAAGCATCCTTCTCAGCCCAGGAGCTCAGATTGTAGCCGCCGCCGAGCTGCTCACGCTTCCACGGGCGGAACGGCTCCAGAGAGTGCGCGGTAATAACCAATGGAGTGCCGTGCAGCATCTTGGCCATGTAGCCCGCCAAGCAGGCATACCAGGTGTGCGCGTGGATGATGTCGGCGTCCACATCATTGGCGATCTGCAAATCAACGCCGAAGGTCTTCAATGCGGGGTTGGCATCAGCCAGCTCAGAAGGCGTGTCATAGCCGACGACCTTCAAGCTGCCCTTAGCATCGGCAGCATTCGGGATAGCAGGAATGTCCGTCTCGGTGCGCTTGCCGTCAAACGCACGCACGGTCACGTCAATGCGCTCGGCCAAAACCTTGGACAGTTCCTCGGCGTGTACGCCGGCGCCACCATACACGTGCGGCGGGTATTCGCGGGTTAGAATATCAACTTTCATCGGACTGCCTCTCCTTCGTGCGTCAGAAAGAAACTCAAGCACTATCTACTCTAGGGCACTGTATACAAGAAAACGCACAACTTCCGTCGTGCGTTTTGCTTCTCAAGCCGGATTTACCAGGCAAAAGATCAGACGGCCGTGCCGTTCTGATCCAAATTCGGATTATGCTTGGAATCGCCAGCCGTAAAGAACAGGCTCAGCACACCCACAATGAACACCGCGGAAACGGTGATGATCAGCCACATCGGATGGCTTGGCAGCCACATAACCACGAAGAACGCGATAATTGCGATGGCGATCAGCGTCCAGCTGCCCACACGGAACCACTGACGCAGCGAATGCGGTGCCTTGAACATCTTCGGATTCGTGTAGTTCGGGTTAGTGGTCAGCAGGGTTTCGGTGTCCGCAATCGTACCGCCGCTGGGCTTCCATTCGGTGCCGTCGGTGCCGTCCTGCAGACGCTGGGACTTCTGCTGCAGCTGGTATTCGTCAATCATTCCCGAACGGCCACGGCCACGGGTCTGGTCATACTGCGACGGCACTCCCCTGCGGCCTGCTTTGGCTTGGGCACGGCGTTCTGCACGATTCGGCATTTCACTACTCCTGCTTCGACGGTGACATTGTTGGCTATATTACTCGCTTATCGGCGGCAATTTGCCACCAGTCCATCGGAACCCACTGTGTGTCATTGTATTTTCAGTCAGTGATGCGGGCAGTCGGTGATGCGATAGGTTTGCGTATGGAAGTCGCAAGTGACCGCAGTGCCGTCCGCGAATACCGAACGCTGCACCAGCGGATCATCATCCACGAACTCGTGACGAACCAGTTCCTGCATGCCGACCAGCTCATGGAATGCAGCGACCGTATGGCAGCGTTCGATGTCGTTTTCCGTGCGAGCGCGCTGTTCGTCGTCCATGTCGCCGTCAACGCCGATGTATGCGGCATCGCGAATCAGGTATGGAGCTCCGCCGTTGAGCAAGGCGTACAGCATGTAATCGTCGCCGTCCACCACACGCTCCATCATCCACGGCTCGATAACGCAATCATGGTAGACGAGGTTATACAGCGGCACCGGCACACCTTGGCGCGGCTCGTTGGGTGAGCGCATCTGGAAGTCGTATGGCGCGTAATGGCAGAATATCAGGCTTGGCACTGCCCAGTCCGATACCTCTTCGGACGAGGAGAGGATGCCGTGCGAGAGCAGATATTCGAAGCATTCGGCGCGGCGGTCAAAGCATTCGCGGCGGGTCATGCGGTGTTCGGGGTTCGAGCATTCATCGCCTTCGTTGCAGGTGAAGACATCCAAGTATGCACAGTCGAGCTTGATGCCGCGTGCGGCGATTTCGGCGAAATTGCGGCGCACGTAGTCCGGTGCGAGCTCGGCGCACAGGTAGGTCTGGCGGCCGCCCGCCCAGCGTGCGTGTTCGGGCATCGTACCGTCTGCCAGCCGAATCGCATTGTTGGCATCAAAGGTTTGCGCGGTGAAGTAGTAATCGCGGTACTGGTCATGCGTGCCGAAAATATCGCCTTGCTCATGGCAGGCGTCGACTAGCGACTTCATGCCTTCCCA
>ERZ857955.1787-NODE-1787-length-15644-cov-27.024889_pt1 | contig 15644 bp, 10 predicted proteins | sample MGYA00519956_ERZ857955 | MGnify/ENA primary metagenome ERZ857955 (study PRJEB31778, sample SAMEA3449378) | human gut metagenome | biome: human gut; feature: human-associated habitat; material: faeces | place: United Kingdom | collected 2010/2012 ...
AAAAAGCCCTTCTAGGGCTTACTCAAGCCTCCGGCTTAGCCGGAGGTCTTGACTTCTAAAAATAATTAAAAGGAGCGATTTAGTCGGGAATTATGATATAAAATATGATTTTTGATATACGGTTTTAAAAATTCTGCTATTATATAGATGAAAGATGCACTTTCTAAATAAAATATAAAATAAATTGTAAAAATGCACAAAAATTATATTGATAAGATGAAATTTTTATAGTATAATAGATGCGTTATTAATTCGAAGGGAGCGTTTTTGTGTATGAGATACCCACAAATCGTTAAAAAAATGTCGCTTGAGCAGAAGGCTGCTTTTGTTTCAGGTTATGACTATTGGCATCTTGAGGAAGCGCCTGAGCTTGGTCTTCCTAAAATTATGATTACCGACGGACCTCACGGTTTACGTAAGGCTAAGGGCAAGGATTATGTTCCGGCTGAGGGTGAAGAAAAGAAAGGCGGAATTGGGCTTGGTAACTCTGTTCCTGCCACTTGTTTCCCACCGGCTGCCACTTCATCTTGTTCTTGGGATGAAGACCTCTTAAAACAAGAGGGTGAGGCAATGGGTCAAGAATGTTTAAAGGAAAAGGTTTCTACTATTTTGGGACCCGGTACTAATATTAAGCGTTCGCCTGTTTGCGGCCGTAATTTTGAATATTTCAGTGAGGACCCTTATCTTGCAGGTAAGTGTTCGGCAAGTGTTATTAACGGCGTTCAATCAAAGGGCGTAGGTACATCCCTTAAGCACTTTGCTTGTAACTCTCAAGAAGCATTTCGTATGGTTCTCAATGAAGTTATTGATGAAAGAACTATGCGTGAAATTTATCTTCCTGCATTTGAAATTGCTGTTAAAGAGGCTCAACCGTGGACTGTTATGAATTCTTATAACAGAATCAACGGCGTTTATGCTTCTGAAAATAAGCATCTTCAGCAAGAAATTCTCCGTGACGAGTGGGGATTTGAAGGCTTAATTGTTACAGACTGGGGCGCATCTGTTGACAGAATCCCCGGACTTAAGAACGGTACTGACCTTGAAATGCCAAGTTCCGGAACACTTAATCAGCATAGAATCATTGACGCTGTTAAGAACGGTGAACTTGATGAAGCCGTTCTTGACGAAAGAGTTGACAATGTTGTTAATCTTATTATGAAATCAAAGCCTGCTCTTGAAAAGGAGCATACATTTGACCCTAAGGCACACCACGCAATTGCGCAGAAGGTTGCCGAAGGCTCAATGGTACTTCTTAAAAATGACGATAAAATTCTTCCTCTTAAGAAAGGACAGAAGGTTGCAGTTATCGGCGAAATGGCTAAGGCTCCACGTTTCCAGGGCGCAGGTTCATCTGTAATTAATCCGACAATGCTTTCAAATGCTTATGACGAACTTGAAAAGCTTGGCGTTGACCTTACATATTCACAGGGCTATTATAAGTCTGCTCCTACTAAGAAGGATAAAAACAGAAAGAGCGATGCCGAACTTACTAAAGAAGCAGTTGCAGCAGCAAAGAGTGCAGATGTTGCAGTAGTATTTGTTGGCCTTACCGAAGATTTTGAGGGTGAGGGTTACGACAGAGAAACAATCAATATGCCTGCTAACCATAACGCTCTTGTATCTGCTGTAGCACAGGCTAATCCTAATACAGTCGTTGTTCTTGCAGGCGGTTCAGTTGTTCTTATGCCTTGGCTTAATGAGGTTAAAGGTCTCCTTAACTCAGGTCTCGGCGGCCAGGCAGGCGGTATCGCTGTAGCTAACATTCTTACCGGTGCTGTAAACCCATCGGGTAAAACATCTGAAACATATCCAACATCATTTGAGGCTAACCCGACATACGGCTACTATCCGGGCGGTCCTGTTACTTCAGAACACAGAGAGTCGGTATATATCGGCTACAGATATTATGATTCAGCTAATCTCGATGTTGTATTCCCGTTTGGATACGGTCTTTCATACACAACATTTGAATACAGCGACATTAAGCTTTCATCTGATAAGATTAAGGATACAGATACTCTTTCTGTTTCATTTAAGATTAAAAATACAGGTGACGTAGACGGTGCTGAAATTGCTGAAATTTATGTTGCTGATAAGGAATCAACAATTTATCGTCCTGTTAAGGAACTTCGTGCATTTAAGAAAGTTTTCCTTAAAGCAGGCGAGGAAAAGGAAGTTACAATTGAACTTTCTAAGAGAGCATTTGCTTTCTATAACGTAAATATTAATGATTGGTATGTTGAATCAGGCGATTTTGACATTATCGTTGCAGCTTCAAGCCGTGATCCTAAGCTTACCGCAACAGTTAATGTTGAATCAACAGTTGAGGCTGAAGTTCCTGATTACAGAGCAACTGCTCCTAATTATTATAACAATGTTGCAAATATCACTCGTGATGATTTAGCCGCTGTATATGGTGAACTTCCAAATCCTGAAATTGATACAAATAAGAAGATTGACCTTTACTGCTGCCTTAATGATGCACGCCATACAAAGTGGGGCGGTAAGCTTTGCAATATGATTACTAAGATTATGAGCGGTATGGGCTCTGACGCTAACGGCGACGGCAAAATGCTTGCCGCTATGGCTACTCAAATTCCTATTCGTAACTTTATTGCTATGAGTATGGGAGTATTTTCACCTGCAATGGCTGAAGGTCTTCTTATGATGCTTAATGATGATGAATCAAGCTTTGTTGGCTTTAACAAAATTTTCTGGAGACTCGGCGGTGCTCTTACAAGACTTCCGGCTCTTCTTAAATCTATCTAACATATTTTAAAAATTACAGAGACTTTCAATAATGTCAATACTATATAAGTATGTTTTAGACTAAAATTTAAACGGTGCAACTCAAAATGGGTTGCACCGTTTTTTTAAATCATAAAAAGGGCACTTGACTTATAAAAAGTCAAGCACCCATTACGTTTAGAGATGAGATGTAACTCAATCTCCAACAAAAGAATACCACAATATTATAATTTAGTCAATGTATAATATTGACTAAATTATATATACTTATTTCCAACTTCGAATTATTGACGGATTGTCAAATATTTCATCAAGCTTTCTCATAAACGGAACAACATCGCCGTAGTCAAGTGCTCTGTGGTCAATAGCAATTGTGATAGGCAATATTAGTCTTATTTCTATTTTGTCATTTCCATTTTCGTCTGTTACAACAGTAGGTCGTTTTTGAGCTGCATTAATAGCAAACGCTGTTGTTTGCGGAGGGATGATTTCAAGAAGGGCACACATACCTTTTTGTTCACGATAAACCGAGCCGAGGTTTGAAATTGTTGTTGTACCTTGCTCAATGTCATGCTTGGTAAGACGCCTTGTTATAGGAATTGAATAGTAGTCTTTTTTAGCTTGACCGGAAAGAGTTTTTATTTTGTGCTTTCCTGTTTTTGAACCTACAAGCCTGCGAATTGTTTGCAAAATTTTGCCTTGCTTAAGACCTGTCAATGTATTATCAAGGGAAACCTCAAACATAACCTCGTTCATATCCGAACCCTTTGCACGCATAGCTGTATTATTAATAGCTTCTGTCATTTGCGTAAGAGTTTTATTGCCCATATCGTGCATATTAACTGTCATCATTAAACCTGATGGCAAAATCATTGGCATTGAAATGTCAATATGGTCAAAATAAATAAGCTTGCCTCTTACAAGTTTTCTGTTAAATTTAAGATGAGTATTCATCTTCGGCGCTGCCTTTAAGCCTTCACAAATTATTTTAAGCATAATTGTGTTGATAGTGATTTTCTTTGTTTTGTCGGTAACGCCCTCGTTAAGTTTTTTACATTCTTTAAAAAGCTCTGTAACATCAGCATCGTATGTCATAGTAGCATGGGGGATTGTTTCCCAGCTTTCAGATGTCATATTTGATACGATTTTTCTTGCAATACCGAAATGCTCTTCTTTTACCTTTGCCATTTGCTTCTCCTTAAAACTATTCTTTGATTTTTGAAATGATTGATGCAACACTCTCTTTAAGTGACTCCTTGGTATCAACTAAATAGTCTTTTATTTCACTGCGCTGTTTTTCCATTTCTTCACCGGTAAACGGTTCTTCATTAAAACGCTTTTTAAATTCCAAAATCAAATAAGGTCTGAATTTCGGATGTGCTATTTTAATAAGAGCCTTAGCCCTCTCTTTTAATGTTTTGCCCTTAAGCTGTGCAATACCGTATTCAGTAACAACATAATTAACGTCGTTTCTGGGAGTAGTCACCGCACTGCCCTCGGTTATTAACGGAACAATTCTTGATATTAAGCCTTTTTTTGCTGTTGAAGGCATAGCAATTATAGAACGTCCGCCCTTGCTCATTGTAGCACCCCTGACGAAGTCTACCTGACCGCCGACGGCTGAGTATTGGTTTAACCCTACGGTGTCGGATACTACCTGACCTAAAAGGTCAATTTGTAAGCAAGAATTTATTGAAACCATATTGTCATTTTGAGCAATGACAGATGGATTGTTTACGTAATTAATTGGGTGAAGTTCAACTGAGGGGTTGTTATTTATGTAATTATTCAGCTTTTCCGAGCCAAACGCAGCACCCAAAATAGTTCTGAAAGGATTTTTGTTTTTCTTTTTGTTGTTAATTATTCCTGCTTCAAGTAAATCAACAACACCGTCGCCGACAAGCTCGCTGTGCAGACCTAAATCCTTTTTGTCCCAAAGCTGTGCGCAAACTGCATTGGGAATACCGCCGATACCAAGCTGTAAGCAGTCACCGTCATTTATAAGTGAGGCACAATATTTTCCGATTTCCATTTCGGTATCGGATATCTCAACTGCTTTTACCTCCGGAAGCGGCTCGTCATGCTCTACAAAGCAGGTGAAATCCCTTATATGCATAAAGCTGTTTCCAAATGTACGGGGCATATATTTGTTCACTTGAGCAATTTTAATATCACAGTAGTCCGCCGTTCCTCTTGTATAATCAACTGTTGTTCCAAATGAAACATAGCCGTGTTCGTCCGGCGGAGATACCATAACTATGGTAACTCTCGGGCGTATGTAATTTTTAATCAAATCGGGAATCTCATAAAAGTGAGACGTTGTAAATTCACTTACACCTAATGAAATAGCCTTGCGGTTGCTTTGCGATGCGAAAAGACAGTTTAATGTAAAATGACCTTTCATTTCAGGTCTACACCAAGGCGAATCTCCGAGTGTGAGCATATTTACAATTTGAACATCATGATAATTTTGATAATTGTCAACCAGCGCTCTTTCAATTGCAAACGGTTCACCGCAACCAAATCCGGTTACAACCTTGTCACCGTCGTTTATAAGCTTAATCGCTTCTTCAGCAGTAGTTAGTTTGCTTTGATAAATTTCCTTCCAATTAGTCAATTTGTTACCTCTTAGTAAAAATAAACTTCGTATAAATATAAATAAAATGTATAGATAATAAACTTTTATATACCATAAAGTTTATTAACTTTTCTAATGTTACAACTTTTATTATAAAATGTCAATTATATTAATATTTAATTTTATAAATATTAACACTTTTATAGACAATATTCGTTAAATTTAAATCAATTGTTGATTATTACATTAAAAATATGTATAATACCATAGGTGATGGTTATGAATATTAAGGTTACCGATTATTGCACTGCATCTAATTCGAGCATGGGTGTAAATGAGGCAATTAAAAATATGCAAAGCGGAGATACACTTTTGTTTCCGACAGGGGAGTATCATTTTTATAAGGATTTCAGTATTCATAAGGTGTGCTATATGACTAATACTGACTCATTTAAAGCGCCTGATAAATACTTTGCAATTGATATTGAAAATAAAGACGGCATCACTGTTGATGGCTGTGGTTCAACATTTGTAATTCATGGTGATATGTGCTCTTTTGCTATGTTTAATTGCAGTAATATTAAGCTTAAGAATTTTACTGTTAAATATAATTCGCCTACGAATTATGAGATGAAAGTTATCAAAAAATCAATTAATAAGATAACTTATAAAATCCCGTTGAAAAGCCCTTTTTATATTAAGGATAATAAACTTACATTTTTTGAACAAAGTCCTTTTACAAAGAAAAATTATTATTCATACACGGCTAACGGGCAATGTTACTGCAATGTTGTTCACAGAGGTGATTCTGTTTTCAGAACTGCCCTTTCACCAACTAAAACAGCGATTAAGATAAAAAAAGTCGACAACGATACGGTTGAATGTAAATATTTGATATCGCCTAAGTTTAAGGTAGGCGATGTTGTAACTATGTCACGCAATAAGCTTCGTGATAATTCAGGCTTGTTTTTTGATGAATGTTCAAACGTTGACTGCGAAAATATAACGGTTAATTATATGCATGGCTTTGGCTGGCTTTCGCAAATGTGCGAAAATTTGAATTTTAAAAATATTACATTTACTCCTGCAAAAGGCTATACGGTTTCTTCTTTTGCCGATTTGATTCATATTTGCGGCTGCAAGGGATATGTAAATATTATTGATTCGTATTTTGAACATCCGCACGATGACGCAATCAATGTTCACGGCGCTTTTTTAAGGCTTAAGAAAATTATTGATACAAATACTGCCGAGTTAGAGTTTGTTCATCATCAGCAGGGCGGATATAAAGCATTTTTCCCGGAAAATGAAGTGAAAATTTACAGGAGAGCGGATTTGTCGGAGCTTAAAGATGTTTATACCGTCGAAAGTACAGAGGATGATATTGATAATAAATGCGTTAAGGTTAAATTTAAAGAAGCATTGCCTCCGCTAAAGCCTGAACAGTTTGTTTTTGAAAACATTACATATAATCCCAAACTTACAATAAGCGGTTGCACATTTAATGCTATCCCTACACGTGGCATTTTATGCACTACTGACAGACCGTCTAAGATTTTTAATAATACATTTAAAAATATCTTAATGCCTGATATTTTTATTTCCTGCGACTGCAAGGATTGGTACGAAAGCGGTCCGTGCAGAAATCTTGAAATATTTAATAATACATTTTCAAAAAAGAACGCAGTTAAGCTTGAACCTATTTGCGTAAATAAACCTGTAAAAGATGTTCACAGAAACATTAAAATATATGATAATGAAATCGGAGAATAATTTATGAGCAAAAATATGATTATCGGTCAATCCGGCGGACCTACGGCTGTTATTAATTCAAGTCTTGCCGGGGCAATCGAATATGCTTTTTCAAGCAACAAAATTGACACAGTTTACGGTATGATTAACGGTATTCAAGGTCTTTTGGAAAACAATATTATTGACCTTAAAGAACGTTTTTACGGTAAGCCTTATGATATAAACAGACTTCGCTTAACTCCTGCAATGTTCCTTGGCTCTTGCAGATATAAGCTTGGTGATGATGAAAAAATATTTGCCGAAATTATTGATGTTTTAAAAAAATATAATATCGGGTATTTTCTTTATATCGGCGGTAACGATTCTATGGATACTGTTGATAAGCTTTCAAAGTATACGGCAAGTCATAATATTGATATCAAAATTGTCGGTGTACCTAAAACTATCGATAATGACCTTGTGGGTATTGATCATTCACCTGGATTCGGCTCGGCTGCCAAGTATATTGCACTTGCAGTTAAAAATGTTGCTTATGATACAAGTATATATAGTATTAAAAGCGTTCATATTATTGAGGCAATGGGTCGTAATGCCGGTTGGCTTACAGCTGCATCCGCACTTGCACGTGACGGTGACAGCGTTGCACCTCATCTTATTTATTTGCCTGAAATACCGTTTTCTGTTGATAAATTTGTTGAGGATGTTAAGGGCAAGCTTAATGAATTTAACTCGGTTATTGTTGTTGTAAGCGAGGGAATTAAGGATGAAAACGGTAATTATATCAGCGCAAGGGGAGATAATGTTGACAAATTCGGTCACGTTATGCTCAGTGGAACAGGAGCTTATCTTAAAAGCGTTGTAGAAGAAAAAATAGGATGTAAAGTTCGTGCTTTAGAGCCAAGCGTGCTTCAAAGAAGTGCAGGCCATACTGCTTCAATGACTGATATTACCGAAGCATACAATTTAGGTGTCGTTGCTGTTAAAGCGGCGCTTGACGGTAAGACAGGCGTATTTTCTACTCTTCGCAGAATAAGCGATTTGCCTTATACGGTTGATTATTATACCGAGCAGGTTAGCGTGGTTGCAAATAATGAAAAATTAGTACCGAGAAGTTGGATAAACGAGCAGGGTAACGACGTTACTCAAAAGATGATTGATTATCTTTCACCTCTTGTTAAGGGTGTTCCGCAAGTTCCTTACAGAAACGGTTTGCCTGATTATATCGGTCTTTCACACCTTGATATTAAAAAGCAAAAATATAAAGACTAAAATAAAACGGAGTTGTCATTCGACAGCTCCGTTAATTTTTTAGTATTCTACTTTTAAGCCTTCCTCGGCTTCGGCAACCTTCAGCATAATTGCACATTCAATGCGCTTTCTGTGAAGCTCACAACCAAAGTCGTAAACGCCGTTTACGCTTCCTGTTGTGTGATAAGCATTTGCGGCGCAACCCCCGGAACAATAAAGCTTTGCAAAGCAATCTTTGCACTCTTTGTGCGAATAAACATTGCATTCTTCAAATTGTTCAAGAACTTTTTTGTTTGTAACTCCTTTCCAAATGTCACCGAGCAAGAATTTTTCGTCACCAACGAATTGGTGGCAAGGGTAAAGTTCGCCTGTAGGAGTGACAGCCATATATTCTGTGCCTACCCCGCAGCCTGAAACTCTTTTTACAATGCAGGGACCTGCATCAAGGTCAATCATATAATGATAAAAAGTAAACCCTTTACCGTTTCTGTAACGCCTAAGCATTTCGTCAGCTAAGATTTGATACTGTTCTTTAAGAATGGGTAAATCTTCTTCCCTAAGCGCATAAGGCTCTTTTGGGTCAGACACAACCGGCTCAATAGAAAGCTCTTTAAATCCTAAATCTGCCATATGAATGATATCGTTTGCAAAGTCAAGATTATTTCTTGTATAAGTGCCTCTCATATAATAATCCTTTTGATTACGTGAATCGGCAAATTTTTTGAATTTATCAACTATTAAATCATAAGAGCCTTTTCCGTTTCTTGAAACCCTCATGGCGTCATTGGTAGATTTTCTTCCGTCAAGGGATAAAACAACATTTCCCATTTCCTTGTTGCAAAAATCAATAACATCATCGTTAATTAAAATTCCGTTTGTTGTGAGAGTAAAACGAAAATTTTTATTGTATTTCTTTTCCTGTTCACGTCCGTATTTAACAAGCTCTTTGCAAACCTCCCAATTAAGAAGCGGCTCGCCGCCGAAAAAGTCGACTTCAAGATTTCTTCTTGTGCCTGATTGCTCAATGAGAAAATCAAGTGCTCTTTTGCCTGTTTCAAGGCTCATTAAGCCTTTGGGGCCGTCGTATTCGCCCTTGCCCGCAAAACAATATTTGCAAGCTAAATTGCAGTCGTGAGCAACGTGAAGGCAAATAGCTTTTATAACGCCCTGTCTTTTTTTAAACTGTTTTGCCGTAGCTTCAAAGGTATCCTGCGCAAAAAGCCTGCCGTCAGCCTTAAGCGCCTCTATATCATCAAAGCAAAGCTCAATATCCTTTTCGGTTACGTCATCATCGTTTTTGTATTTATCTAGTATGTATTTTTTTATTTCGTCTTTTGTGTGTGATTCATACATTGTTATAATATCATACGTTGCCTCGTCAACTGAGTGAACGCAACCGCTGTTTTGGTCAAGAATGATATTATAGCCGTTCATTTTATAAGCGTGTATCATTAAATTACTCCATAGTTTTATTTCAATGAAAAAGGTGGGACAAAAGCCCACCTTGGTTTCATCTATTTACTTCTTAAGCTGTTCGCATTTCTGGTTAGCTACTGAACAAGAAGTCTTGCTTGCTGATTGGCAAGATGTCTGACATTCGCCGCAGCCGCCTTTTTTAGCTGATTCGCAAAGATTGCGTGAGCTTAAAGTGTTGATTCTCTTCAAAAGAAACACCTCTTTCTTAAATTTATATTGTTATTTTACATTAATATTGCGTCTTTGTCAATATTTTTAACGGCAGTAAATTACTGTCTGATAATATATTTACTCCGTTTTCGTATAATTCCTTAATTTGAGCAATTAATTCCTTGCTTATAACCTCTCCCGGGGCAATAATCGGACTTCCCGGTGGATAGGCATAAACATATTCTCCCGAAATTTTGTTTTCCGCCGTATTTAAGTCTGTTTCTGTTGTGCTTTCAATTTCAAAAATTTCGCATTTCTTTATCGGCAGACTTGATTTTTTGAATTCAATTTTCTTTGCCTTTCTTTTTTCTAAGTTCGATAGTGCGTTTATTAATTTTTCGAATCCGCTTTTTGTATCACATACTGTTGAAATTAAAATTACGTATTTAAGGCTGTCGCCCTCAGCCTCAATGCCGTATTTTCTTAAATGATTTGAAAGTTCAAAACCGTTGTAACCGTCAACGCTTAAAACTATGCGTGTTATGTCATCATTTTTCAATACGTTAATGTTTTTTAAATTATTTGCTTTATTATAAAAATCGTCAAGTAATATTTTGTATTTTTCAAAATCACTTTTGCTGTTTGACAAAAAATCAATGCACTTGTCAATTGATACCATAATTACATAGCTCGGCGAACTTGTTTCATATATATCCATATATTTTTTTACCTTGCCGTAAAGACTTGGGTTGTCAATATGAATAACGGCACTTTGAGTAAGCGCAGGCAATGTTTTGTGTAGTGATTCAATAACAATGTCGGCTTTTGGCTGCTTGGGTAAATAACTTGAAAAGCCGAAATGTGCACCGTGTGCCGCATCGATTATAAGAGGAATAGGGCAGGTGATATTGCTTACATATCCCTCATATGTCGGCGAGGTTATAACAATGGCGCAGGCATTCGGCGTTTTCTTGATGGCTTTGTCAACCGTTGCTTGTGTAATTTGTTTATAACAGCCGAATTCATTATTGTATTCAGGCTCGATATATTCAATTTTAAGCCTGTTGATAAAACAAGCATTGTATACCGACTTGTGGCAATTGCGTGCAATTATTATTGTGCTGTTTTCTTTTGCAACTGCGCTTATTGCCGCTAAAATGCAACAGGTTGAACCGTTTACGCTTATAATGCTTTTTTTATAGCCGTAAAGCGTTGCTAAGCTTTCCTGCAAATTCTTTATGATTCCGGTAGGGGAGTGCAGATTGTCGAAACCTGATATTTCCGTTATGTCTATGTTGCTTGACGGTATGCAAAACTTGATATTCCTTTTGTGCCCCGGCATATGAAACGGATATAAATTGTTATCTTTTAATTTATTGTATAACTCCAACTTTTTCTTTTCCTTCTTTTAAATTATTAATTGTCAGCATTATGTATCCTGCAAATATCGGCACAATCTCAATTAATGCAGTTTCCTTGAATATGATGAGCATTATTAAATCCAAAACCAAAATAACGGCACTTATCAAGGCAAATAAATATTTCTTAGTAAGAAAAAATGATAAAAAAACATTTATCCCCATTATAACGGAAAAAGCAAGCGAACCTATGCAATGTGCTAAATATTGCGGATATTTGTTATAATCAAAATCGCACGTTAACGTCAGCGCCATTCCTATAGCGGAAAGAAACAGCAGTATAATGTGAAATTTGTATTTCGTTTTTAAAAATGCAATTGATATATTGGTTGCAAGGGCAATGTATGTAGAAATTCCCCAAAGAGTAAATATAGTATGGTGCTCAAGACCGACGGTTGACAGTGCACTCTCGTTTCCTCTAAGGCCACATATTGTTAAATAATAAACAGTGATTATAACTGCTGTGATTACAGTTATTATGCCTATTGCTTTTCTCATCTTTTAATTACCTTTTTAATATATCTATTACTTTATTAAAATTATAACATATATATGATTGACAATTCAACCAAGTTATGATATTATTTAATTAGTTTTTGAATATTTAAGGTGAAAAAATTGTCTGAATATAGGTTCTGCTCATGATGTCCTCGCCATGTAAAATCAGAGGGCTTTTTTTTATTTCACTTTTTAATTTGAAAATAGATATTTGAATTTACACAACAAAGGTTAATGCATTGCGTAACTTACAATTTTATATGCGGATGTGGCGGAACTGGCAGACGCGCAGGTCTCAGACTCCTGTGGATATTGCTTCCTTGTGGGTTCAAGTCCCATCGTCCGCACCAATATTGTGAGTTTATGTTAAGTGTTTATGGCTTTGCTGTGTTTTTTGCTTTTGATTGTTAATTACACAAAATCGCAATGTTTAATATATCTGCTTAATGTTTATCGTGTTGATAAAAAATCAGTTTATTTATATTTACTCGAATTTTCCAATTGGTGTAAAATATTGAATATTAATATTATTAGGAGTGAGAAACAATGGAATTCGAATTGATTTCAACCAGAGACCTGTTTGAAGATGACGATATTGTTATAATCAGCCGTATCGGAAAGGTGTTTAACGCCAAGGTTGAAATTATCGACGTTGCAATTAAAGATGAAAACGGCGATATTACCAGCATCATGGAAGTGAAGCACAAGATTTTAGGCTATTTATAATTGCTTAGTGATGAAAAGGGTTGGAATACTATCAACTTCTTTGATACTTTTTGTTATATGTTTGTTTTCATTTTCTGTTAATGCATTTGCTTTTAACAATAAGTATATAACAGATTCGGGCGGTTGGTATAAAAATGGAAATCTGATAAATATAAATAATGATGTTTTGTCAGGTCAGCTTCGTTATGTCCTTGATGAGAACGATGCTTGTGCTTATTTTTACTTTTTATACAGTAATTGCGACGGCGATTATAAGGATGAGGACGTATCTCTTGAATTTAAAATTTCAAATAGCACAAATAAATATTCGTTTTCCGTTTCAAAATCAGGTGTAAAAAACGGCAACAAAAATATTTATATTAATTATGATTTTGATGATGTGAATTCTGAGTTTGGCAATGGGCAATTATTGGTTGGATTTGAAATGAAAAATAAAACCGATAGGTCTTCGCTCAATCAAATCACCTGCACATTCAGTGCTGATTCAAAAAACAGTTGTGTAATTCTTGACGATTGCGTTTTTGATATGTGTGTTTCACCTAATAATCTATCGCAAAAGAAAGCCGGTTCTAAGTCAAGGAGTGAAAGAAAAGGCACAAATTCTACTTCTATAAGTGCGCCCAAAAACAATAATAAGAAAGCATCTAAGAGTGATACAACGAAATTTGTTATGAAGCATACGATTAATAATCATAACAAAAGTGACAGGCAAAATAAGAATGATAATAATACGACTAAGTTTTCTGGCACAGGTACGACGTATGATATAAAATCGTCTTCTTCGGTGTTAGAATCAGACGGTGGTACAACTCAAAGCGAAACTGTAACGTCCGATTTCTCAAAAAATAACGGCGGCAGTAATTTGTTGTACCCCAAGAAAAGCAAAATTGCTTTTAGAATGGCAATCTTTTTCGCTGTTTTAGGAATTGTAGCACTTGTTTGCGGTCTGTTTTTAAAAGATAATAATTTATCTGATAAAAATAACGATAATGAAAACCCAGATGGTAATGAATAATCATTGCTATATATTTTATGAATAAAAGTGTTGACAATCAAGCGGTTTAGTGATATTATATCTAAGTCGCTTGATAAAGCACATTGAGTCTATGGGCCATTAGCTCAGTTGGTCAGAGCCACCGGCTCATAACCGGTTGGTCCGGGGTTCGAGTCCCTGATGGCCCACCATATATAGGGGTATAGCTCAGTTGGTAGAGCAGCGGTCTCCAAAACCGCGTGCCGAGGGTTCAAGTCCTTCTGCCCCTGCCAAAGAAAGCACCGATTTTTCGGTGCTTTTTTCCTTTATTTACGCTGTTTTACGGCGTTTTTACTTGCTTTTCTCATATAGATAAAACTACGGCGCACGGTCTTTTCCGTACGCCGTCTTTTCATTTTCACATTGTTTTTTGTTCACTTTGTGCCACACAATCCACGCAATCCGTTTGGTACATCATCAAAAAAGCATCAATCACAATTCAAATCCGTTTGTAACGCCCATCAGCATATCCGTGTTTCGTTTGACATAATACATTTCGGTTATCTCTGAAGTTGTGTGTCCGAGTAAGTCTGCCACCTGCCTCGGTGTTAATGCTTTTACCGTTCCGTCCTCAGTTCGCACACCTGTTACAAGCTTTGTTGCGAAGGTGTGGCGCAGACTGTGTAAGCCTTTTTTCTCGATTTCTGCCGCATCGAGTATGGAATAAAACCGCTTTCTTAAATTCAACGGTCTTGTAAAGTTTCCGTCTGCATCGGGTATCAACGGTGCATCCTCACCGAAATATCGCTCGTTGCGTAACTCAACAATCGCTTGAATAGCTGTTTCGTTTAAGGGTACAATACGCTTGCTTGAAGCGGTTTTCAGCTTACCCACTACAATTTCTCGTCCGCTTTTTCGCTCTGTTCCGTCACGCTTTTGCGCTTCTTTAACACCTCTTTGTATGTGCATCACTTTCTTTTCAAGGTCTATGTCGCTGTTGATTAAACCTAATGCTTCAGCGGTTCTCAGTCCCGTGTTTAGCATAAGAATATATGCTGATGCTTGATTGTGTTTCGGCTTGCCTGAAGGGTACTTCTTGTATGCTTCCGCTTTGAATTTTTCAATTTCCTCATCGGTGAATACGGTTATCGTTTCGCACACGGGAAGCACTTCTTTGTTTTGCTTTGCAAGATAATTTGACTTTTTTATTGCCGGTACAGCGTTCATCGGATTCTTTTTTATGAACTCTTCACGCATAAGATAATCGAAGTATTCATTGAGCAGATTGTATGTTTGCTTGACTGTTGAGAATGAATATCCCTTGTCGGTCAGCGTACTAATCAGCCTCTTAATGTCTGCACCTGTTATGTTAGATACAATGAGTTTGCCCATGTAAGGGACGATTTGATTTTTGTAAATCTGCTCGTTGCGGTCATAGGTTACTCGCTCAACATTCGGGTACTTAAACACTTGCAGGTAATTAAGCAGGCTGTCTTTTACAGTCTTGTTACCCTCAATGGCATCAATGATTTCTTCTTCGAACTTGGTTATGTAGTCCGTCATTTTCTTGTTGACTTCGGCTTTGGTAGTGCCGGAAAAACTCTTGCGTTTTCGTTCGCCTTTCTCATCTTTGTACCAAACAACGCCGCCCCATCTGCCGTCCGTTCGCTTGAATGCGTTGCCGTTTGTCAGCAGTTGTTTTTGCATTTTATCACTCCTTTCGCACACACAATATCACAAACCTTTTTCAATATCCAGACCAAAGATTGTGTGTTTGTTTTTGTTGTTTTAGCTTCAAAAAGCCGTCACAAATCGCCTGTAAGCCGTTTTTAGTTTTAGTTCGACGAGTTAACTCTATTTCAGAGCAACTCGTCAATTTTTGCTCACAGCGTTGTCAAAATAACTTGATTTTTAATCATCATACCGTAACGCTCACGTGAATACGCAAGAACCTTGATTTTCTGCGTAAAACACACCTAACTGCATACGAATTTGGAATCATACGCAAAAGTATTACGATTTGAAAAGCCGACAGGCTTTGCCGGACGGCGTTTTCGGGCATTTCAATGCCCGAAAA
>ERZ857955.1791-NODE-1791-length-15594-cov-2.847223_pt1 | contig 15594 bp, 14 predicted proteins | sample MGYA00519956_ERZ857955 | MGnify/ENA primary metagenome ERZ857955 (study PRJEB31778, sample SAMEA3449378) | human gut metagenome | biome: human gut; feature: human-associated habitat; material: faeces | place: United Kingdom | collected 2010/2012 ...
TACCGCTTGTGCAGCCTCTTCGTTTTTCTCCACGCCGATTTCAGTCCACCCTCTCCGTGTGGAGAGGGACGGCAAAAGTTCACAAAGCAGGCTGTGAAACTTTAGCGCAAGTGACAAATACTATGCATTTTCCGCATGCAGCAATTCCATAATTATGCAAATATTGCTGTATGCCAGCATAATACCTTATTTTTTCCGTGCGAACCTGCCGGTAGAGTCCTGCTCGCTTGCCCTTCGCACGGATATAATAGCATAATCCCGCAGGATTTTCATCCCCAGAGAGCCCCTGATTTCATCGGCGTCAAACCCACCGCGTCAAAGATTCCTAGGTCAATACCGCATACCTCGGCAAGGAGATTTGGCGTAAAAGGACCGTCAAAGCCCGCAGACGCAATTGTGCGGTGTTGCCTTCATTATAACCCAGAGGAAAATTTTTGTACAATATCTCTTAAACCGCCCTGCTATGTCCCCATAGTTATGAAGATTTGGTGTAGTATTTGTGTGTGCCACCATACAAATGGACAATACCGTGCAATTTATGCGACTTGTCATTGCTTCCGTCTTAGGGTACAATAACTTCAAGAACATAATAAAAAGAGGAGGATGGTTTTCATAGAACTGATGCAGCTTCGATATTTCGTCACCGTGGCGCAGCTGCAGCACCTGACCCGGGCAGCCGAGCAGCTGAGAATCTCCCAGCCTGCCCTGAGAAAAGCCATTTCCCGGCTGGAGGAGGAGCTGGGCACGGAGCTGTTTGACCGCAGCGCCAATCGGATCTCCCTCAACAGCAGCGGGCGGCTTACCTACAATATGTCTCTCAGGCGCTTTCTATGCTGGACTCCGGCGAAACCGCACTGCAATGTCAGGCAGGCGTGGTGTCCGGGAACGTCAGCATTATGACCTCCTGCAGCGGGATTCTCCAGCCCGCCATTCGCACGTTTTTGACGGAAAACCGGGAAATTCACTATCAGCAGTACCGCTATACCAGCGAGCTCATTGCTGCGCAGCTGGAGGGCGGCACCGCGGATTTTGCCGTGACCACCACTCCCCATTTCCTCCACAAAATTCTCCTGGACCACACTGGTGGAGGAGGGCTTTTCCCGCTACGGTATGCGCCCGAAAATCGCCTATGAGCTGAACAATCCCCCACTGACCCAGCAGCTTTTGGAGGAAAACCGCGGCATTGCCTTTGTGCCCGGGCTGGAGGTGGAGCCGCTGCCGGAGGCTCGGGCAAAAAGCCGCCGCCGGAGGCTCGGGCAAAAAGCCGCCGCCGGATTCCCGTGGAGGGGCATCCCTTCCCCTACAGTCTTGGGATTCTAAAGCTCCGGGGTCGGTTCCAGCGCCCGGTGGCGGAGCTGCTGGAGCAGTTTTTGCTGGACTGGTTCGCCGATCCCGTGAACGGACAGAGCCATGGGGAGATTAACGTTTTATAACCGCAGGAAAGGAGCCGATTATGGAAGATACCGCCCTCGCCCCCATTTTGGATTCCTTTTTTCACTGGCTCCGTCTTACGCCCGAAGAATACGCCCGCCGGGAGGACGATCTGGAGGAATATATCTTTCCCCAATGGGACGCTCTGATCTCCGCTGCCGAAGCCGTCATCGCCCAGGAATCCACAGAGTTTGCCGACGAGCTCTGGACCGCCATTGCCCTGGACAATGAACAGGAAAATCTGCTGGATGCGCTCTCTGACCACGCTTCCGACGACTATCTTGACCGGCTGATTCTCTCCGCGCCCGCCCATCCACAATTCAATGCACGGTGGCAGGCTGCCGAGCTGATTCGCCGCCGTCCCACTCCAAACGGACGCTCCGTTTTGCAGCTGCTTTGCCATGACGAGCATCCCTATGTGGCAAAACGGGCGCAAAATTCCAAAGAATATTTGGAAGAAAATGCGTCCCTATGACAGTAAAAAATGCACCCATCCGGATTGCTCCGGGTGGGTGCATTTGCACAATTATGCATGGAAAACGTCACGTTTTTGATCCAAAAAGTTCACAATTTTTCACGAAAACGTTTATTCCGCGTTCTGCATAGAATCCGCAAACCGTTGCAGCGCAGCGTCTTTTAACTGTTAGGATTCTACGTGTTACGCGTGAGTTACGCACTGACAGGACAGGACATAACAGGACAGGACCGAACAGAACATAACAGAACATAAAATATTATATCGGTCGTCTGTCCTCCCGGCGGTCGTGGTCGAAAAAAATCATTTTTCCCTGTCAGGGTTCGACGAGCTTTTCACTTCTCCTGTGGTATCATCAGGATGGAAAAATTATGTCCATTTGCTCTGCTTCCATTCCGGTCAGCCCTTTTTCGATTTTCCGGACGCCTTGCCCGGCGCAGGATCGGTCAGTCCCGGGACCGCGCCTCCTGCCACCGCCCAGAGGTACAGGCTAGCCACGCTTCCGTAGGGGGAAAACCGGCGGCGATAGCGTTCAAACCTGTCCCGGTCCAGATTTTTATGACGATACACCATCCGCAGCCCCCGCTGGATGGCAAGATCGTCGAAGCTGAAAATATCCGGACGCTGAAGGCAAAACAGCAGGATCATTTCCGCCGTCCAGACGCCAATGCCCTTGAGCTGCACCAGGGCTGCAATGGCGTCCGCATCGGACATATGCGCCACCGCGTCCAGATCGAAGCTGCCGGAATGGACCCGTTGGGCAAAGTCCGTGATATATTCCGCCTTCCGGAACGTCATGCCCAGGCTCTGGAGTCTGGGTACCCCTGCCCCAAGAATGGTTTCGGCATTCACCGTCCCCAGGTTCTCCTGCATCCGCTGCCAGACGGTAGCCTGGGCGCGGGTGGAAATCTGCTGTCCGATGATGTGGTGGATCACCGAGGAAAACAGATCGCTGTCCACCTGCCGGGAAATATGCCCCAGCTGATCGATCGCCGCACCCAGCCGATTGTCCTTGCTGCGGAGATACGAAAGCTCCTTTTCGCCGTACATAAACTCCATAAGCCGTCCTCCTTCGCTCTTTTTTTCATTTTACCACAAAAGCCGCCCGTTGGATATCCCCCCTTCTTTTCCTGCCAAATGCCGCTTTTTCCGGAAATTTGTAAGAAAATTTTCGTGTTTCTACCTTTTTCCCTTTTTTTCGACAAATAAAACCGGTTATAATGGGGGCGCAAACCATCCATCTCCCGCCGGCAATTTGCCGTGAACACAGAAAGGACCATTGAACATGAAACGCTACGATGTAAAAAAAAGTGCCGCCCGGATTCAAATGCTGCGGATCAGCCACGGCGATACCCTGGCACAGGCAGCCGCCAGCCTGGGGACCAACGAGGAAACCCTGGGCAAGGTGGAGCGCGGAGAAATTCCGGGAACTGTAGCGCTATTTGCCCAAATCGCCCAGCGCTATGACGTGCCGCTGGACTTTCTGATTTTCGAGGATGCCGATTTGCCCCAGCAAAAGGAGATCGACCGGCTGATTGACGAGCTTCGGGCATCCGCGCCCCAGGAATAACGCCTTTCTTTACATGTCTCCCTTTTTATGGTATCATTCTACAAGAACCGCCAAAATGATACCGGGGCAGCGCCGCATCTGCATTTTCCTGCGGTGCTGCCCCAAAGGGAAGGGAGGAGCGCGCCATGCGTCGAATGCTGCGGATTTGTCTGTCTCTTTGCGCCGGTCTGGCGCTGGGACTGCTGCCGCTTCCCGTTTCCGTCCGACTGTGCGGAGCCGGAATTCTGCTGCTTTTGGGGCTTGTCCTGCTGCTTCGGGTTCGGTTCCGGAGGACGGCGCTGGTGCTGCTTTCCGCTGCGGTGGGGCTGAGCTGGAGCGTTGGCTACCACCTGCTGGTGTTTCTTCCGGCAAAGGCGCTTGCAGGCAGCACCCGGGTGATCACCGGCACGGCAAAGGACTATGGCACCCCTGCGGAGAACAGTCAATGGGTTCGGCTGTCGTTCCCCGCAGATGGCAGAAGCATCACCATGGATCTCTATCTCCGGGACGAGGACCGCACCATTTCTCCCGGCGACACCCTCACCATGGAGGTCAGTATTGCCGACAGCGCCGCGCGCTATGACCACTATGACGACTCTCAGGGCGTTTTCCTCACCGGCTATGGGAAAACCCGGGCAGAGCTGACTCCCTCCGGCTTTTCTCCGCGCTATCTGCCCCGGTATATCGCCCATGCCCTAAGGCAATCGGTCGCCCGGTGCTTTCCCGCCGACGTTCAGGGCTATGCCGCCGCGCTCACCACCGGTGACCGCACCGGACTGACCCTCTCCCAGAAGAAATCCCTCCAGCAGTCCGGCATCTATCATACCCTCGCCCTGTCCGGGATGCATATGACCGTGCTCGCCGGCATGCTGTGCTTTCTCAAAAAGTCCCGGCATCGCGCCATATTGGGCATTCCCCTGTGCATTGGCTTCACGCTGGTCACCGGATGCAGCCCCTCCATGGTGCGCGCCTGTGTAATGGAATGCTGCCTGCTTTTAGACCGTGCGGTTTCCCGGGAATCGGACTGGGCAACCTCTCTTTCTCTGTCCGGCGTATTGCTCATGGCAGAGAATCCCTGGTGCATTTTAAACTGGGGACTCCAGCTGAGCTTTCTGTCGGTATTGGGCATTCATCTGCTGGCAGACCCGCTGTGCAAACGGATGCATCCGCCCATCAAGCCGCGCCTTCGGTACCGGCTGACCCAAAGGGTGATGCAGGCTCTGGCGGTTACGCTGTCGGCAGTGGTGTTTACCGTGCCGCTGATGGGGCTGTATTTCGGCATGGTTTCTCTGATCTCGCCGGTGACGAATCTGCTCACCGGCAGCGCGGTATCCCTGTGCTTTGCCCTGAGTTTGCCGGCGGGTCTGATCGGCATATTTCTGCCGGGTGTTGGCAGCGTTTTGGGCAGCATCATTGCCTGGGGCTTCCGGTATGTGATGTGCGTCAGCGATTTAATGGCGCAGGCGCCCTTTGCCTGTCTCTATACCACCACCGCCTATGGCATTGCCGGAACCGTACTGGTCTATTTCATGCTGCTGAGTCTGGTGCTGGGCAAGCCGGGACAAATGCGGGGAATTGCCATGAGCTGCGGTATGCTGGGCTTGAGCCTTTGCCTGCTGCTCCTTTTGACGGATGCTGCAGCGCCGTCCTTTACTGCGCTGGACGTGGGACAGGGACAGAGTCTCCTATTGGAAACAGGCAGCGGCGTAGTGCTGGTGGACTGCGGCGGCAATACGGAAAACACCGGCGATCTGGTTTCGGACTATCTCTCCGCCCGTGGAATTCGCCGGATTCGGCTGCTGCTTCTCACCCATTATGACGAGGACCATGCAGGCGGCGTGCCGGAGCTGCTGGACCGAATCCCGGTGGACGCGATTCTGATGCCCGATGCTCCGGATGAAAACCGTTCCGCCGTTGAAGCAGCCGCAGCGGCTTCCGGCACAGCCGTCTATCCCGTTTCTTCGGATTTGGAGGTCACCCTTGGAGCCGCCCGGCTCCGGATTTACGGTCCGCTCACCGCATCCGCCGCAGGCAACGAAGCGGGACTGAGTCTCTATGCCGCGCTGCCGGATTGCTCGGTGCTGATTACCGGCGATTTAAACGCAGACAGTGAAGCGCAGCTGCTGGGCGCCCATGCCATTCCTCCGGTGGATCTATTGGTGGCTGGACATCACGGCTCAAAATACAGCACTTCTTCGCTTCTTCTGCGGAAAACCATGCCCAAGGCGGTAATCGTCAGCGTGGGAGAAAACAGCTATGGGCATCCTGCGCAGGAGACGCTGGACCGGATTCAATCCGCAGGCGCCAAAGTGCTTCGGACCGATGAATTGGGCACCATCCGCTGCATCGGAACGAAGGATGGGCTTCGGTTCAGCTGCACCGGAGGCTGATCGGAAGAAAGCCCGTTAGCAAATCCCACAGGAACCGCACAAATCGCCACTGTTCACGCTCTCCCGATTTTGTTATAATACTAACATGTTATTTAGGGACAGCACTGTCCCGGAATTGTTAAAAAGAAGGAGAGCAGTATTCATGAGTAGAAAGTACAAGCATATTATGTCCCCCCTGAAGGTGGGAGGCGTGATTCTCAAAAGCCGCCTGCTGTCCGCCAATGCCCTGCCCCATTTCCTCCAGGGTCCGGAGCTGTATCCCTCCGACGCCGTAGTGGACTATCTGGTAGGTCTGGCGAAAAACGGCGCTGCCATCGTCACCGTTGGTGACTGGACAAACCTCAAGCAGCGGGAGGGCTTTGGCGACGGATGTCATTTCCCCATGTGGGACACCCGTGATCCCGCGCTGGAAAATGCCCTGACCCTGATGGTAGACCAGATTCACTTCTACGGCGCCAAGGTTTCCGCCGCAACCCATCTGTCCGCACCCGACGGCTTCGGCGTCTATGACGGCGAGCCTGCCGGCGGCATGCCCGAGCTTTCCCCCGCGGAAATGGAGGAAATGATGGAGGAAATGGAGGAGATGATGGGCGGTCCCATGGGCGGCGACGGCGCTCCCATGCCCTTTGGTCCTCCCGGCGCCCACGATGGTCCCATTAAGGCGATGGGACTCAAGGAAATGGAGGAATACTGCGACGCTCTGGTGAAAAAGCTCCAGTATTATGTGAACTGCGGCTACGACATGTGCTCCATCCACGCCTCCTATGGCGCAACGCTGCTGAGCAAGTTCCTGTCCCCCAAGTACAACAAGCGTACCGACGAGTTTGGCGGTCCCATGGAAAACCGCGCCAAATTCCCCATTATGGTGGCAAAAGCCGTTAAGGACGCCTTCGGTAAGGACTTCCTGGTGGAAATGCAGGTGTCCGGCGAGGAGGACGACGGTCTGACCATTGAGGATATTGTGAAGTTCGCCAAGCTGGCTGATGGCTATATCGACATTCTCCAGCTCCGTGCAGGCGACGGCGATCTGGCGCATCCCACCGGCTTCAACTCCCAGCCCCACGATCCCCTGACCCTGCAATATGCCGCCGCCATCAAGGCAAGCGGCGCAAAGATCCTCACCGCGCCCATCGGTGGCTTCCAGGATCTTGACGACATGGAATCTTACATTGCCGAGGGCAAGACGGACATGATCGGCATTGGCCGTGCGTTTATCTGCGACAGCCAGTACGGTGAGAAGATTCTTGAGGGCCGGGGCGAGGACGTGGTGCCCTGTGTCCGCTGCAACCGCTGCCATGGTCTGGGCATGCAGGGTCCCTGGAAGTCGGTATGTACCGTCAATCCAGAGGTAGGCATCACCCATAAGCTCTCTTCCCTGATTCCCGCTGCCACCACCCCAAAAAAGGTTGCGGTCATCGGCGGCGGACCTGCCGGCATGCGTGCAGCGCTGTACCTGGCAGAGCGCGGTCACAGCGTCACCCTGTATGAAAAGTCCCACAAGCTGGGCGGTCAGCTGCTCCATGCGGACTACTCCAGCTTCAAGTGGCCCCTGCGGGATTATAAGGACTATCTGATCGCACAGCTCCGTAAGAGCGCTGTGGACGTAAAGCTGGGCACTGCCGCTACCCCCGCCATGATCGCGGAGGTGGAATTTGACGCAGTGATTGCCGCGCTGGGCGCCGTTCCCAAGTTCCCGCCGGTTGCCGGTCTGCTGGATGAAGCCGGCGCACCCATTCCCGGCGTGTATAATCCCATTGAGGTTTACGGCAAGGAGCAGGAGCTGGGCAAGGACATCGTGGTCATCGGCGGCGGCGAAATCGGCATGGAAACCGCCATGTATCTGGCAGAAAACGGACATAACGTCACCATTCTCTCCCGGCAGCGGAAGTTTGCCGCCGAGGCGGACCGTGTGCATTACTACTCCATGTTTGCCGACGCCTGGGCAAAGATGCCAAACCTGACTCCCATCAAAAAGGCAACCACCACCGCGGTTGCCCCCGGCTCCGTGACCTATACGGACAAAAAGGGCGAGAGCCATACCCTCACCTGCGATTCCATCGTGGCATGCGGCGGCATGCAAGCACTTCAGGACGAGGCGCTGACCTTTGCCGATGTGGTGGATACCTTCATCGTCATCGGCGATAACGAGGGCTCCGGCAATGTGCAGACCGCAACCCGTTCGGCATTTGCAGCGGCAATGAGAATATAAAATCAGGACGTACTGTAGCTTTGGCTATGGTACGTCCTTTTTTGGGGGGCAGCGCTCCAATATCATCTGAGTTAGTCATGATTAACTTTCTTCTTTACTTCTTAGGAATCTCTGCTATACTGTTCTTATACACTTCATATTTCCAAAAGGAGAACCGCTATGAACCTAACCATCCTATGGGGCAGTCTGATCCCCCTGCTGGGCACCACGCTGGGCGCTGCCTGTGTTTTTCTGCTGCAAGGGGAGATTGGTCCCCGGGTGCAAAAGGGGCTTCTGGGCTTTGCCTCCGGGGTCATGGTGGCAGCATCGGTCTGGAGTCTGCTGATTCCCGCCATTGACCAGTGCGGCAAAATGGGGCGTCTTGCCTTTCTTCCGCCGGTGGTCGGTTTTCTGCTGGGCATGGGCTTCCTGCTGCTGCTGGATCAGGTTATCCCCCATCAGCATCTGGACAGCGACTGCCCTGAGGGTACTCCCTGCCGTGCAAAGGGCTCTACCATGCTGATGCTTGCCGTCACCCTCCACAACATCCCCGAGGGCATGGCAGTGGGCGTGGTACTGGCAGGGCTCAGGGGCAGCGGTACCATCTCCGCCGCCGCAGCCATGGCATTGTCCGTGGGCATTGCCATTCAGAATCTGCCGGAAGGCGCTGTGATCTCCATGCCCCTGAAGGAAGCGCTGGGAAAGAAGAAGGCATTCCTCTATGGCGTTCTGTCCGGCATTGTGGAGCCCATCGGCGCACTGCTGACGGTGGCGCTGGCGGGATTACTGGTGCCCCTGATGCCCTTTTTTCTGTCCTTTGCCGCCGGCGCCATGCTCTATGTGGTGGTGGAGGAGCTGATTCCCGAATCCGCCCAGGGTGCCCATTCCAATGTGGGCACCATTGCCTTTGCACTGGGCTTTGCGGTGATGATGATTCTGGACGTAGCGCTGGGCTAAGCCGCCCCCAGGACAGCGCCGCATAATTCAGCAAGGCGGTTTGGCAGTGTTGTCCTTGACACCTGCCCGGGACTGTGGTACCTTTTATGTAGATTCCATGTAGATTCTGTGAAGAAGGGCAGGCGGTTCCATGGCAAAACGGCTCACCGCAGCGGTGCTTCTGGCGCTTCTCAGTCTGGGCATTCTGCTGTTTCCCTGGGCAGGCAACTATCAAAGCCCCCTGATGTGGGCGCGGCAGGACCGGGATACCGGTCAGCCCATCGACGTGTTTCTCATTGGCGCCACCGCCGATTTGGGGCAGGACAACACCTACCTCACCTCCACCTATCTTCCGGAGGACCGGGAGTGGCAGGAGAAGCTATTAAACCTCCAGGAGGGCGTCTATGCCCCGGTGGGACGCATTTATGCCCCCTACTATCGCCAAGCCTGCCTCAGCGTTTACTATCTGGAGGACGCCGCCAGAGGTCCCTGGCTTGGGGTTGCCTATTCTGATGTCCGCAAAGCGTTTCTCTGGTATCTTCGGCATGAAAACGGCGGTCGTCCGTTTATTCTGGCTGGCTATTCTCAGGGCGCGGATCTAGGGCTCCGGCTGATGGAGGAGTTCTTTGACGATGAAGCCCTCCAGACCCGGCTGGTGGCTGCCTATCTCATTGGCTGGCGCATCACCAATGAAGATCTGTCAGAATTCCCCCAGCTCCATATGGCGCAGTCTGCCGACGATACCGGTGTGATCGTGTCCTTCAATTCCGAAGCACCGGGTGTCACCGGCAGCATCATTGTGCCGGAGGGCGGCTATACCTACGGCATCAACCCCATCAATTGGCGGGCAGACGGCACGCCCGCAGACAAGTCCGAAAATCCCGGCTCCGTGGATCTCCATATGGACGGCTCCGCAGACAACGAAATCGTCCATCTCACCGGCTGCTATCAAAGTCCCGACCGCGGCACCATGATCGTCCCGGATATCTCCCCCAAGGATTATCCCCCCGGCGAGCCGCTGTTTGTGGAGGGCTGCTATCACAACTTTGAGCTGAACCTCTATTACCGCAGTCTCCAGCAAAACGTTCTGGACCGCACCAATGCCTACCTGATTTCCCACTGACACAAAAATTCCCGGCAGATTCAATCTGCCGGGAATCGTTTTATATTCTGGTTTAATCCAGACGCTGATAGTAGCGGTCCAGCGCTGCCTGCTGAAGTGCCAGGCAGTCCTCCAGACCCATGGAAACGCAGGTGTCAACAAAGTCGTCCAGCTGCGCAATGGGTGCATCGCCAACGATGTACCGCAGGAAGTTCTCCTGGGCATAGGTGGTGATGTCGCCCGCCTTGGAGTTGTATTCCTCCGCCTCGTCGGTGGTCATGGTCAGAGTAGTGGGGCAGCCCCAGCTGTTGTCCTTATCGGTCATCCAGATGTCGGGCGCTGCCAGCTGCTGCTCGGTCATGCCCTGATTCTTGGCGGAAACGTCCGTCAGGCAAACGGTGTTCTGGAGCATATAGCGGAACTGTGCCAGGGTTGCGGTCATGCCCTCGGGATTGTTGACAATCAGGTCGGTATACTGCTTGTTGCCATCCGCATCCAGCTCGTAGGTCACCCCCTCCACGCCCCAGTTTGCCAGCGTTGCGCCCTCTTCGGTGTAACGGTAGTCCATCCACTGGATGGCAATCTCAGGCTCCTGGCAGGCGGTGGAGATCACGCAGTTGGAGGTGGTAGACAGGGTGTCAAAGTTGGTCTGACCCAGATGGGTCACGTCGCCCTCGTTCTTCACCGCGTCCTGAATGGCGGCAAGCTCGAAGTTAGGGTCCTGGGCAGACTGGTTGTACTGCTCCATATAGTCCTTCTCCGCCCACCACAGGGAGCTTTCGCCGCTGGTAACCATGCCAATGTCAGCGCCGCCCTGCATGCCGAAGTCTTCGCTCATAAAGTCGTGATAAATCCAGCCCTTCTGATACCAGTCCGCCACCATGGCAACATATTCCTTAAAGCCGTCGGTGAGCACGCCGCTGTACATGGTGCCATCGATCTGGAACCAGGGCAGGGTTGCCTCAAAGGAGTTGCCGAAGGAAGCCAGGGTATCGAAGCCTGCGGTGAGATAGCCGAAGCCGGGGTCGCCGGACATGGGCAGCTGCACCGTTGCGCCATAGGTGTTGTATGCCTGCTCGATATACTGCTCGTACTCGTCATAGGTGTTGATCTCAGCGGGGTCCATGCCGAACTCCTTTGCCCAGTCCGCGCGGATCATGGGACCCTTGCCGCAGGGCTGACCGTCGTCATAGGCAGCGGCAAAGAACACCACTCTGCCCTCGTCGGTGACTGCATCCCGGCGGTTCTGATCGTTCATGTTGATAATGGCGTTGTAGTTGGGGGCGTATTCCTCGATATAGGGGGTCAGGTCCAGAAATACATCGTCCTCCACGCCCTTGTCATAGCCGCCGTTATAGCCGGAAGCCGCCTCGCAGTAGATGTCGGCATAGTCCTGAGACGCCATCTGGAGGTTGAACTGCTCAGAGAAGTTCATGGGATGGAACAGCTGGAACTCAATGTGAACCCCGGACTTCTCCTCCAGGGTGGAGTAGAACAGGTTGTCGGACATATCCTGGCACCAGTCCTGTACCTGGGGGTTAAAGCGCATAAAGTAGGTAAAGGTCACGGGTTCCTCGGTCAAAGGCATGGGAATGTCAAAGTTCTGGGCAGCTACCTGAACCTCTTCCTGGGTGCTGCTCTCTTCGGCGGAGCCGGGCTCCTGCGCGGATGCCGCTTCCGGCTGCTCCGGTGCAGCGGCTGTGGTTTCCTGGGCTGCTGCCGGAGTAGAATCGGACGCCGGGGCTGCACTGGAGCTGTCGGTTCCGCCGCAGCCTGCCAATATGCCAACCAGCATCAGCGCCGAAAGCAGCAGGGCAATGATCTTTTTCATATTTCTTCACCTTCCTGGGTCAAAATGATGAAAATATTATATAAGGCGCCCAAGAATCGGGTCAAGTAACAAAAATCCCGCATTCCTAAATCCGCAAAAAATGAAACCTCATATAATTTTTTGAAACTCACCCTTCAAACCGGTCCCCCTGCACCGCATTCCACATCCGCAGCCGGTGGTCAATGCCCCCCAGCACGGAGATTTTATCCCGGCTCCACAGGGGCGCCAGTAAATAGCGCCGGTCCCCGTCTCCGGTGAGCCGTTCCATCACCGTCTCCGGCGGAAGCAGGCGAATTTGTGCGGCAGTGACATCAATATAAGCCTGCTTTTCCATGGGGATGTAGTCTCCTCTGCGCCATCTCTCTGCCAGCGCGGTACCCTCGGTCACATGGAGCAGATGGATTTTCACGCCGCCGGGTCGAAGCTGCCCCAGCACCCGTGCAGATTCCAGCATATCCTCCGCTGTTTCCCCCGGCAGTCCGTTGATGAGATGAACGCAGGTGCGAATGCCCTGTTTTTGAAGCGCCCGATAGCCGCCGAGAAATTCCTCGAAGCTGTGCCCCCGATGAATCCGCGTCGCCGTTTCGTCATGCACCGTTTGCAGTCCCAGCTCCACGGTGAGATCGGTCTGACGGTTCAATCGGCTCAGTGCCTCCAGTACCGGCGGCTCCAGGCAGTCACAGCGGGTGGCAACGCTGATGCCGCAGACTGCATCCTTGTTCAGCGCCGCCTGCCAGCCTTGCTCCAGCCGGTCAAGGGGACCATAGGTGTTGGTGCCCGCTTGGAAATAGGCGATGATTTTGGCATCCGGATATTTGCCGTGAATCCGTTTGGTTTCCCGCTCCAGCTGCCCGGAAATATCTCCGGTGCCTGCAAAATAGTGGGATCCGCCCTGGCAAAAGGTGCAACCGCCATATGCCCTGGTGCCGTCGCGGTTGGGACAAGTGCAGCCTGCGTCCAATGACGCCTTCATCACCCGCGCTCCATAGCGGCTTTTGTTGTAGTGATAAAGGGAGTGGTAGCGCTTATGATCGGAGGGGTTTGGGAACATCATACGATCCTTCCTTCTAAAAAGCCGCCGCAGAACCTCGGCTCTGCGGCGGCAATTCTGCAATTGTTATCTTCTTCGTCTTGCCCGGAGCTTTTCCACCCGGAAGTGTGCCACCTGATCCTCCCGGCTGTTGTAGATCTTCGCAGCCAGATAGGCAATGCCGCCGGAAATGAGATAGGTCACAACGTCCTTCACATAGGTATTGTCCAGCACGCCGGCGCTCATCAGCCCATCGGGCAGCATGGCGATAAACTGCATCACCGGCACCGCAAGCAGGCACCAGCGGCTCTTATCCTCCCGGATTCCATACCACACCAGCACGGAGAACGCAATCTCACGCACCAAGAAGAACACCCGGTTCACCGCGGTCATGATGTACTGCCAGCCGTTCTGCCCGGCAATGGACAGCAGCAGGTCATATGCCTCCTGGCTGCCCTGATCGGTGCTGGCAAAAAAGCTCTCTGCACCCACGCTCAGGAACTGATTCACCGTGGAATAGCAGCTGAAATAATACGCCGCGCAGGTGAGAAGATACAGTCCCCCAAAGCCCAGACCGAAGCCGATGGCAGCATCCGCGCCGTCAAACCGGTTGGACAGCACATATTTCATGGACAAAAACCGAATAATCTCCCGTCCTGCCACCACCGACAGCGTCAGATAGAGGGCATAGACCATCCCCGACTGCGGCACCTGCATGCTGACCCCCGCCATGGAGAACACATTCTCCAGCAGCAGCACCAGCACATAGGAAAACACACCCAGAATCACCTGGGACATCTGAATCCGGGTGCGAACCGTGTACCATGCCACAAAGACTGCCACCAGGCAAATGCCCGCCGTAATCAGCAGCGATGTGGCGGTAAAGCCCTCAATCCCGGAAAGCGCTTGAAAATCCATAGACGTCCTTTCTCGTTACCCATTGGATGAAGAAAATCCGCCCCAAAATACCCATTGTATTCTGGGGCGGCATTCTATTTTACTTACTTGCGGTTGAAAATCCGGAAGATATCGTCGATATCGGGATCATTCTTGGGCTTTTCCTCTGCCTTTGCCTTTTCCTCGGCAGTGGTGTAAGCGCCGCCCTGGTCGCCGTTAAAGCCGGTGGCAATAACGGTCACCCGCAGTGCATCCTCCAGCGTCTCGTCGAAGGTAGCGCCGAAGATGATGTTGGCATCGGGGTTCACTGCCTCGTTGACAATGTTGGCAGCGGTCTCCACATCCTCCAGCTCCATATCGGGGGAACCGGTGATGTTGATGAGCACGCCGGTGGCGCCGTTGATGGAGGTCTCCAGCAGCGGAGAGGATACGGCGATCATGGCAGCAGCCTGCGCCTTGTCCTTGCCGGTAGCGACGCCAACACCCATGTGTGCCCGACCTGCATTGCGCATGACGGCGGAAACATCGGCAAAGTCCTGGTTGATCATGACGTTATCGGAATAGCCCACCAGCTCGGAAATGGAGCTGACTGCCTGCTTGAGCACATCGTCGGCAATGCCAAAGGCATTGACGAAGGTGATTTTCTGATCGGTAACGTACTTCAGCCGGTCATTGGGGATGATAATCAGGGAATCCACCTTGTCGGACAGAGCGGCAATGCCGTCCTCTGCCTGCGCCATACGGCGGGCGCCCTCAAACTTAAAGGGCTTGGTGACAACACCAACGGTCAGCGCACCGGTCTCCCGGGCGATGTCGGCAATAATGGGAGCTGCGCCGGTGCCGGTGCCGCCGCCCATGCCAGCGGTGATGAACACCATCTGGGCACCTTTCAGTGCATTGGCGATTTCATCCTTGCTTTCCTCCGCTGCACGCTGGCCGACCTCCGGGTCAGCACCAGCGCCGCGGCCCTTGGTCAGCTTTGCGCCAAGCTGAACCTTCTGGGTAGCCTTGGAGTTGACCAGTGCCTGCTGGTCGGTATTCATTGCTACAAATTCAACGCCATTCAGGCCAGCTTCAACCATGCGGTTCACAGCATTGCCGCCGCCGCCGCCAACACCGATAACCTTAATGTTGGTTACATTCTGCATCTCTTCATCGAGAACGAACGCCATAAGTGTATCCCCCTAAAGAATATAAAATTGCAAATGCAACAGGGCCGGATTTCCGCCAGCGGACACACTGACCCCCATAAAGGAAGCGCCGCCCCACACCCCAAACTTTGCTTACGCGCGTTGCGGTGCAGCCAGCTCTTCCTAAGATATCGCATATAACTGTTTATAAGAATAACAAATTCTGCAAATAATTTCAATACCCACACGCTAAAAAGCCAAAAAATAGATGTTCACATTTGTGGGTATCACAAAAAGCCCCGCAGGTTTTGCGGAGCTTTGGTGAATTATGACAATATTTTTACAGTTTTTTCGTCTGTCTGCCAGCTTCTGTTCCGGTGCGGCCTGCCCGGCAGTCGGCCCCTAGGCGGCGCAGGTCCCCCGCCAGGTCGGCATAGCCGCGCCGGATATGTCCGGCATCCAGCACCCGCACGCAGCTCCCGTCCCCCACACCAAGGCCCGCCAGCACCAGTGCTGCCCCGCCCCGCAGGTCTGGTGCAGTCACAGTAGCACCATGCAGTTTTGCGCTGCCGCCAAGGTACAGCAGCCGTCCCTCGCTGCGGGCATCAGCCCCCAGGGCGGCAAAGCCCTGCGCA
>ERZ857955.1793-NODE-1793-length-15591-cov-11.491954_pt1 | contig 15591 bp, 9 predicted proteins | sample MGYA00519956_ERZ857955 | MGnify/ENA primary metagenome ERZ857955 (study PRJEB31778, sample SAMEA3449378) | human gut metagenome | biome: human gut; feature: human-associated habitat; material: faeces | place: United Kingdom | collected 2010/2012 ...
CTGCCGAATTTATGCTGCGAATATCAAAGTACTTTAATATGCTGGTGGAAGATGTATTCCATGTAGAAGATTGAGCTGGAGATTTTATCCATCTCAATCTTCTCAGCTCTGCAAACTGTGAGTTATTTTTTGCTTATATAAAATATATCAATGGCTTTACTTGCAAACTCCGCAGTGCCTGTACCAGCAACATTGTCAATATTTTCCGTAAGTTCTCCTCCACCAGCATACATTCTTCCAAGACCACATAAAATCTTATCAGAACATGTATAAAAATGATTCGTAATGTAATCCTGAAGTTTCTTTACCTGCAACTGCACCTGCTCATCTGCCGGGTTCATTTCCTTCATTTGTCCAAATTCAACAAATAATTGCATAAACTCATTGGCGGCAGTAGCTTCGTCATCTTTAGTCCAGTTCTTTGTTTTCTCTTCAAACTCCTTGAACTCAGAGGTTTGTCCCCATTGTTCTTTTGCTCGTTTAGAATACTCATCAATCTTTCTTGTATCAAATACTTTAAAATCCATATATTTCACTCCTATTCCTTTTATTCCTCGAGCGAAACTAATAAGATTTTCAAGATGCTCCTTTTTCATCGTAAGCAATTCAATCTGCTGCTCTAATGCTTTGTTCCTGTCAAAGTTAGGAGCATCGATTATCTTTTTAATCTCCTTAAGCGGAAATTCCAATTCTTTAAACAGTAAAATTTGTTGCAGCCTTTCCAAGGATGTATCGTCATACAACCTATAACCTGACTCTGTATATTCAATAGGTTTTAAGAGTCCAATGGTGTCGTAATACTGCAGAGTGCGTATACTCACTCCTGTTAATTTACTTACTTCATTCACCGTCATCATTGTCATTTCCTCCTCTCGATAAGCATACTCTAAACTATTACGTTACGTAGGAGTCAATAGTTTTTCAAAGAAATTTTCAAAATTAAACAGCTTGATAAACAACGATTTTATAATCAGATTTTTCGTAGCTTTCTTTTATTTAACAAATCCCATAAAATTACCCTTGTATTGTTTTCAACTTCTTTAATCTTACAAACAATCTCTTATCCTTCGGACACATATTTTCAAGTTCCTCAAGACTATATCTTCTCAAATCATCTTTGCATTTTATCCCCATTCTAAATGCATCCATACATAGGAAGTCATCAAATCTGACTCCATGTTCCTTATCATTCAGATCTTCTACACTACGAAGCTTTATGCCTTGCTCTTCACAAATCTGATATAATTCCTGCAGCGTCGCCTGCCCCATATTACGAAACTTTATAAAATGCTCCTTTGGATATTCTCTCAATTCTTCCAATGACTCAAATCCATTTCTTCTTAGGACATTCCGCAACCTGCTCGACATTTCAATATCATCATAATCTGTTTTTTCAGCGTACATAACAACTCCCTTTAGCCATTTTATTTATCATATAATTTATCAACCTCAGCTTCATACACCGATTCAGTATGAGTATCAAATAGTACCCTCTCCACCAGATCAAAACAATCTGGATTATCCTGCAAAAACCGGTTTACTGTATGTACCGCAATCTTTGCCGCCAACTCAACTGGAAAACTATATACTCCCGTTGATATGGAAGGAAATGCAATAGACCTGATTCCATTATCCATTGCCAGCTTCATAGAATTAAAATAACAGTTAGCAAGAAGTTCCTCTTCTCTATTTCTTCCTCCATTCCATATTGGTCCAACTGTATGTATTACATAATCACAAGGCAGATTATATGCTTTTGTAATCTTTGCGTCACCAGTTTCACATCCATGAAGTGTCCTGCACTCCGCAATAGCTCCGGTCCTGCTGCTCTATTAATCGCACCATCTACACCGCCTCCGCCAAGAAGAGAGTTATTTGCTGCATTAACAATTGCCTGCACATCTGTTACTTTTGTTATATCTCCTTTTACTGTCTTAATCAAATACATTGTTTAATATGTGAGTTCTCGAATGGTTTATAACAAAAAATACAGCATACATGAAATTTCTCTCACATATGCTGCATCTTAATTAACTGTTACTGATTATCTTTATCTTCTTTATCTTCTTTTTTCTTTATGATAAAGAATATTCCAAGTCCTGCCACAATCACGATGGCTCCGATGATGATAATCCAGAGTGGATTCCATGAATCCTCTTTTGACTCGGTAGTCACATTGTTGCTGCCAGTTCCTGTACTGTCGTCTGCCCCGTTTCCATCCATCGGTGCTTCATCAATCACGATGGTGTAATCAGAAGCATGAGTGAAAGTCAGGTCAGCAGTTCCATCCTCTGCAATCTCATCTGCACAGATAAACTCAAGCTCTCCTGTAGTTTCATTGTAGTAGAACAGGTTTGCATAAAGTCCTACGTTCTTTGCTTCCATGTTGATGGAAAGGACTGCTGTAAATCCGAACTCGCCGTCATAGGCAAGGCTGATCTGGATAGAATATCTCTCTCCAGTCACATTATTGATAACATCCACAGGAATGTTATTACCGGCTTCTTCTCCAACCTTTACGCTGAAGTCGATGTCGCTTACCTTGTCAGTAGTAATGCTATTTCCGTTTACACTCCATGTAATGCCATTACCCATGTCAAACACAATGGTTACATCTTTGCCTGCGATAGTGTCAAGAACATCTCCCGGTACTACGGTAGCACCGTTCATATCAACCTTTACCGCATCGCCATCTTTTGCATCTGATGTTTCGTTCTTGATAACATCCCAGCCTTCTTTACCTGTTTCGTCTTTGATGAACGGCTTTCCGGTATCCGGTATTTCCGCTGGCTTCTTATCGCCGCCTTCTCCCGGTTTGTTATCTCCCGGCTTATTATTTCCTGGTTTGTTATCTCCCGGCTTATTATCTCCTGGTCTATTATCATCCTTTAACTTAGCGATTGGTTTCGTATAGCTGTGTCCACACAATGAACAGGTATATGTCATCTCGCCTTCTTTTTCCTTAGTAGCTTCTACCGTTACACTGCTTGTATACTTATGGTTAAGCTTAGGAATTGTTTCTGTATAGCTGTCACCACACTTACATGTATATGTCTTAATTCCTGTCTGGGTACAGGTTGCTTCCCTTGTTATCGTACAAGTATAGTTATGCTCATGTTCTTCTTCAGGAAGCTTTGGAATCGTTTCTGTGTAAGTGTCATTGCAGTTTACACAGGTATAGGTTCTCTCGCCCTCCGCTGTAGTGGTAGGCTGCCTTGTAATCTCTGAATGATAATCGTGTCCGGTTGCGGCTATTGTCTTTCCTTTTTCAAGGACTGCATTACAACCACTGCAACACTTATCTCCGGTGTAACCGGAAGAAGTACAATCAGCATCCTTCTTACCCACCAGCTTTATGGCTTCGTGGTTATTCGGATTTAAAGTGCCATACTCTGCACCGCAGACTGAACATTTCGCCTTATGGGTACATGTTGCCGTTCCGCCGGAGTGTTCTTTTTTCTCTATGGCATGACCTGTACTGATACATTCTCCACAATCCTTACAATAGGTATCTCCTGAATATCCTTCCTCTTTACAGGTGGATTCCTTTTCACCTCTAACCTCAGTATTCTTATGTTCACAATCACTTCTGGTAATTGTGATTACCACTGATTCATTTTCATAATTGCCCTTGTCCGCACCATTGTAAACAGCAGTTGCGGTCACAGGCACACCTACTTCCAATGCAGTAGCCTTATCACTCTCCTGCCATGTCCAGTCTTTCGCTAAAGTAACTGTACCGACAGTTTTGTTACTGTATGGAACACTCATAGCCGATCCCGGCATATGCGGTGCGTCTTTTACCTTATTTACTGTGATGGTTACATCCGTTTCAACCGTGTTGTAATTTGCACGATCTGTCGGTGTGAATACCAATACATAAGTTGTCAGATTGCTGTCTGCACAATTCGGTGCAAGGCTTGCATCCTTCCAAGAAAATGTTCCGTCTACAAGAGTTGTGTCATTCTCACTGTACTGTACTTTTCCACCTGCTATTGTTGCATCTGATAAGGTCTGTCCGTAAGTAATAGCACTTACAGTAGGTTTTTCAGCCACATAAGCTGTTGCTGCTACAACCCTGACGGTAATATTCTTCGTTACCGGCACATAATTCGTGGTATCTGTCGGATTAAATACTGCTACATAGCTGTTCACATTTGTTGTAGGAACTGTGCCGTTTGTCTTCCAGCTCCAGCTACCTTCAACAGTCTTTTCCACGCCACCAACAGTCCAGCTTACGCTTCCACTAACAAGATCACTATCTGTTAATGCTGCAGTTGGATGATATACTCTGTCTGCCACTGTCGGAACAGTTGTCACATTCGGTGTCGCCTGACTTACGGTTACTGTGATTGTTCCGGTACATCCCTGATAAAGTGCTTCATTCTTCGGCACAAACTTCCATGTAACCTGATGACTTCCGGCATTCAGTACCTCATTCGGTGTTTCCCAGCTAAGTTTACCTGCTACCTCTGTTCCATTGGCTACAAATTTTGCTTCTGTGGTATTAAGCTTTAATGCACTTATCTTCTGTCCGTACACAAGGGATGTGCTGTCAGAAGAAACCTTTGCACCTGCCTTTTCCGTCACTACGAATTTATCAGTAATCTTTACAGTTAATGTATAAGTTACATCTTTATAATTCGCCATCGTTGCAGTGACTGCAATAGTTGCTGTAATTCCATCTGTATAGTTATCAAATGACTTCACATTGTAGGTAAGATTACCATTTTTATCTACCGATACATTTTCAAGTATCGTACCGGCATCTGCCGTTGACACAGAGTATGTTGTATTACCCTTATCTGCCGGAAGCATTCCTGCAACATCCACCGCCACATTACTTGCTCCCTGCTTATATGTATAAGCTGCCGTACCTGTTGACGGATTTAATACATAGTCTTTCTTTGCCACATTGACTTTAATCGTCTGCTCTGCCGCACCGGTATAACACTCTGTTTCCGAAAGAGATACTGTTACGGTGGCACTTCCTGCTCCCACAATCGTTACTTCTCCGGTATCGGAAACTTTAATGACCTTTTCATCGGAAACTTTATAGGAAATCGTTCCGTCTCCGGTTCTGCTACATCCAAGCTTAAATGCCTCATCCCCAAAGGTCGGGGTAAATTCAGTCTGTTTCAGTGTCAGCACTCCGTCTGCTTTTGCAACAGTATCCGAAGTATCATTAACTGTTCCTATGTATCCTTCCGCAGATACCTTAACTGTAATCTGTTTTCCAATTGCTTCAGCGGATACAATCTTATAAGTATTGCTGCTTCCCTGCTGAAGCACTGTATCGTCCGCGCAGAAAGTATAGGTTAATACAGCTCCCTGCTGTGCTCCGGTTACAGTTGCAGTTAAGGTTTCCCCATACTTTGCAGTTCCGGAAAGGCTTACGCTGCCTTCTAAGGTTGCGGTATAGGCAGATGTATTGGAAATAACATCACTTGCCTTATATCCATCTGTTTCCTTTGCCCGTACCTGTAAATCTCCTGTGTTGACTATCACGTTTCCAACTGTAACAGTACCAACACCGGTGCCGGAATCTACCGTAATATCCGTCCAACTTGCTCCACCATCGGTACTGTATTCGTAAGTAACTCCGCTTGTTCCGTTAAAGGTAAAGGTATTGTTTTCATCATCCACCTTTCCATTCGTCGGTGGATTTGGATGTTCTGCCTTTGCTACCTCGGCGGTGGAATCCGTCAGTTCTCCGGAACAGTTTGCAGCGGTAACCTTAACTGTAATCACTTTTCCTACATCATCTGCTGTTAAAGTATATGTATCTCCGGTAGCAATCGCTGTAGTATCTTCTCCACGATACCATGAAACTGTAACTTCGCCGGCATCTGTCGCAAGTCCCTCATAGGATGCTGTCAATGTTTTTCCATATACTGCCTCTCCGGAAATGGATACAGTTCCCGTGATGGCTTCCTTTAATGTCTTAAATGTGCTATTTAAAAGATAACTTTCATTTCCTGCCTTATCCACTGCAAGAACTGCACAGTAATACTCGGTATTTGGTTTCAGGTCTGATAATGTAAAGGTTCCAGTTGCATTGTGATAATCAGATGCTTTCAAATTCTCTGTCGTAGCACTTGTTACCTTATCCATATCCGTACTATATAAGAAATAAACATTCTCAAGACCGCTTCCATCTTCAAAAATTTCTAATGTCACACTACCGGAGCGATCCTTCATGACCGGGGTTATATCAAAAATAAACGGTTTCTCATCATCATGCAAAATGCCATCACTGGACAGATAGGTTACATTTCCGACATTGTCTGTGATTCTCGCATACACATAGTTGGTCCTGTTCGTCTTGATTACAGGCTTTTTGCTATTATTATAGTCAGCCCAGTCCCTCAGATTCTGTACATCTGAAATTTGTGTATATGCCTTTTCAGATACCAGATATTCTGTAGAAGCTATACCGGAGCCGGTATCCTTTGATGTAATCTCAATTTTTTCTTTGGTGTTGGTACAGAAGCCAAAGGTAATTGTCTCTAAAAATTTATCCCATGTACTTTCTTTTACCTTAATGGTCCCGGTTGGAGCAGCTTTATCAATCTTAATCTCTTTGCTTATGCTATCTGTAATGTATCCGTTACTGTCTTTAAAATAAAGAGTATAAGAATGTGTTCCCTCTTCGGTAACCGAAATGCTTTTCTGCCATGTGGACTTATTATCCGTTGATACCTGCCAGTCTGCTACGCCGATCGTGACATCTGAAGTGTACCAGTCATTCGCACCTTTCGTTCCTGTTATATAATTATCCGGAGCAGTAATGTAAGCAATGGTAAAGTTCTTTGTAATTTCTCCTGTATAATTACCCTTTCCGGTAATCTTCACATAAGGAGCGTTTTCAGCATTGCTGCCTGCCACATCTGTATTGTTTCCATAAGTAATGTTATAATCTTCACCAAGAGTTAATGATGTCTCGCCGTTTTTTACGGTAATATCCGGCTTAATCTCATTACCTGTATAGTAGTAAAGGGTATCCACACCGCTAACACTGATACCGGAATAGTTGATGTTCTTTATACTACAATCCGAACAGCTTTCGCCAGTCTTGTCGTCGCCAAAGTCATGTTCCTTTAAGCCTTCCGCATTATTTGTGTATCCAGCCTTACAAGGAGAACTTTCTGAAGGTTTATAGACTTTCGCATTACTAAAAACAGGAAAAGATTGTTTCTCACCATCATTATCAATGTTCTGTCCCCAGACCTGTGGTATCGTGCCATCTTCTCCCACTTTCTGTCCATCCTGCAAAAGGTATGCAACCTCGCCGGATGCAAACTGTGCAGCGGTTTTTCCTTCAGCCTGCCCTTCGACATCTGCGCCGTTAATGCCACCCAAATCCGTGCCTTCCGCTTTCAGATAATAGCAATTGTTTATCGTACAATTTTCACCATATCCGAACACGCCTCCGACATCATCCTTTCCACTTACACTACCTGTGTTATAGCTGTCAGTTATCGTAACACTGCTACCAGTTCCACACACGCCTCCGACACATACTTCTCCACTTACCACTCCTGTGTTATAGCTGCCAGTTATCGTACCATCTACACCAAATGCGCACACGCCTCCGACATAATGTTCTCCGAAAAAATAAGAATCAACGACACCGACATTCCGAATTGTTGCCATATATATATTGTCAAACAAGCCAACATGACTTTTTTGGCTATCATTGAAAAAGAGTCCGCTGATGGTCTTTCCATTTCCATCAAAAGTCCCCTGATAGCCGTTATTAGCTGCTCCAATCGGTGTCCATGAAATGAAGTTCCCGCCGTTTGCTACTTCATTGGTCAGATTGCCGTCATCATCTGTTTTATATGTAATCCTGTCAAGCAGATTATTATTTACCGTGATATCATTCATCAGCTTCGCACAGGCTGAACTATTTTTAGTAACGTCTGTAAGAGTTCCGTTTACAAGTCCGGCGAACCAGTAAAGTTCTGCCGCCGAGGTAATCTGATACGGGTTTTCTGCTGTACCTTCACCATTTTTCGGTTGTGCTGGTGTGATGGTGGTTGCTTCCAAAAGCTGTGCTCCACCCAGTTCTACATTTACTTTCAGTGCTGCTGCGTCCTCTGCGAGTTCATAGCCCTCCGGCAGATTCGCAGTAAAAGTATAGTTACCGCTGTACGCACCTTCCTCCGGGTAGTTTTCACATACCCAGCCTTCCAGAGTCACGGTTTCTTCCGCTCCATCCGTTTCTTCCGATTCGTTTGTTGCTTCTGTATCCTCTGTTTCGGTAACGGACGCAGATGTTGTAATCGTGGCTGTGATGGAAGCAGGAAGGAATGATACGATGTCATCAAAGGATACGATATAATCTTTGGATGCACCGGGAAGTGCCAGCACGTTTTCCTCCAAGTCCAGCATTTCCTCTTCATCATTCCATGTCCATGAGGTGATACGCTTTGCTGTCTCGGTTATTTCTTCCGATGTAGTCTGCTCCTCTTTTTCACAGGTCAGCACTTTTTCTTCCTCTGCTGCATTTACCGTAAGAGCAGATAAGTCCACGCTGCTTCCAACAAGGGCTGCCGTAAGCAACAATACTGCGATTCTCTTTCCTCTTTCTTTCCATTTTTTCATAATATCAATCCTCCTGTCCAAACTATGGTGCAGTTACACATTCTGTCCCCATAAAGATATTCTCTTATTTTCCAGTCATATTCAGATAGATAATATGAACAAAATCTATCATGAATTTCTATTTATCATTCTATACACTAACTCAGTTTTATTGTACTAAAAAAAGGCTGTTTCTTCAAGAATTTTTATTTGAAATTCAAATATATCTTTTTATAAACAAAAGAGCTTCCCTTGATTATCCTTGAAAGAGCACGATGCTCCATCCTTCTAATCTTAGAAAGCTCCTGATTTTTTTGTATATGAAACTTTAACCATCCCATAATGGCTGACTGAAAAAGAGTACAATAATTTTTTACTTTTATTGCAGCCTCTGAATATATCCTTCACTTACCATCCGCCTTAACGGTTTTGCTCCATACAGCAGACCTGATTCCTGATTTTCTTCTTCATCTTCCTCGGACAGTTCTACATAAGCACATCCTGCTTGTTTTCTTGCGTTATTTAATGCCTGATAGAATACTTCTTCATCCGTGATGTTGAAATATCCATGTCCGGAACCATGCGGAAAATACTTCTCTACCACAGACTGGAGCTCTCCATAGAACTTGTCATAGTCCCTGTTGTTCATAAGCTCAGTTCCATTCTCTGCATCAGCGTTCTTATAAGAACTACGCATTCTTTTTGTCGTTCTTTCAGTATCTATGCTGTCTACGCATTCCTTCACACGCATACTTGATTCTTCTATTGTCGTGGCGGACGGGCGGATGATATTCAGATAATCATCTATACATGACTCGGCAAGCTTGATTTCTTCAGGACTTATCTGTCCGTCCTCCTTTGCTTCCTCTATCTGCGTAATCAGTTCGTCCATACCATCTATGTATACGTTATCCGATGCTTTTTCCAGAGAGTAGCTTACCATCTGTGCTGCCGCCTTAAATTCTGTATCCATATCCTCAATCTCGGAATCCAGCTCCTGAAGCTCGTCAATGTACAGGTCTTGAAGTTCTTCTACCATTCCCTTTGCCTGCTCGATTCGTTTTGCACCATAGGCAACCATTTCTGACAGTTCCACTGGATCTTCCGGAAATTCCATATATGGATATGGCGTTGCCTCTATCCTCTCGTATTCCGGTGTCTGTCCCAATGACAGCATATCTATCAGGTCCTTGATCTGATTGATGGTCAGTTCCTCCAACAGAATGATTGGCTTTTCAATCAGTTTGTTCATATCCACTTCTTCTTTTACGGATATCTGTTTTCCAATAACGGTAAGCTCCATATTGACTTTTACAAATATCTGGCTTCCATTTACGATTATGCCAAGAAGTGCCTTGCTGATATAGAATACATTAAGCACACCCTGAATCACTTTGTTAATTGTGTTAAGGAAACCGCTACCCAGTTTGTTTGCAAGCGACAGTACCTTATTGGCTGCATCAAGAGCTGCCTCTGCCGTTTTCATCGCAAGATATATGCCGCCGATGGCAACCTCATAGCCTACGATTTTGGCTGTTTCCTTAGCCATCTTCGCCCACTGATACCATTTTGCTTTCCTAATTACCCTCCTGCACTCTTCGATTTTACTTTTGTATGAGTTTATCTCATTTTGCAGGGAGGATACTTTGTTCTTTGCATCATTGATTTTTTTCTGTGCATCATGTATCTTTTTGTCATATTTGGTTACTGCTTCATCCAGCAGGTACGTCAGTTGTTTCAGGTTATTCTGTAATCCTGTGCTGTCGAGAGAGACTTCAAATTCAAAGAACAGATTTTTCATTTTCTGATAATCTGCATTCAGATACAATGAAGCCCGAAACAGGTTGAAATAGCTTGTTTCAACAGCAATCCTTATGTTTTTGTTGGCAAAATATACCAGTGCATCAAAAGAAAATATTTTGCACAGTTCTATATGCCCATCTATATAAAAATTGCAGGCGTTTTTGGATACATCCATGTATAAAGTGACCGGTCTGTCTGTCACTTCATTTCTGTAAAAATCCTGTGTCAGCAGTTCCAATGTACTGTTTGATGTACTGCCAAGCACCGGGTTTATCCTGTTTTTCTCAGAACGGGAACCGCTGATAATAAGCACACTGTTATGTATTGGTGATACTTCCGCATATCCAAGAATGCCTTTATCATTTACTGACGAAAACATGACTTTGATTTTCTGTCCGAAAATCTCCAACTGTCCTGCAAAGAATACTCCCATATCAAAATTGTATCTGCCTATGGTCAGATGCTTAGATGCATAATATGCCTGCGGTGGAAAGGATAATTCTCCCTTACTGTTCAGCCAGTAATGGAACATGGTCTTTGTGTTCAGAACGTCACAGGCACTATCGCCCGGAAGTCTTGTCACACTTACATTGTCCTGACTCAGCAGATACTCCTGCTTCATTCCCGCTAATGCATTATTTACAGCCTGTATGATTTCCGCATCTGTAAGTGTCTTAAAATCAATCGTTTTACCGCCACCTGAACTATTGATGTCAAAGGCTGTGACGGTAAATATATCCAGTTCTTTTACTGACTGCGAATCAATTCCTGCAAGGTTTGATACCAGAGAGGATACCGACACTTCACTCATGGCTATGTTGATCATATCAAGCATTGGAACCGTACCATTATAGGATATGCTCAATGCTCCATACCACATAAGATTGCGGATATTTATCTGTGACATTGCCCCGATATTGATACCGGATTTGCCAAAGCCAAGCTCCAGCCCACAGTTGCAGATTGATATTTTTGTATTAGGTATCTGATAAACGCTTGTCGGCATGGTACTTGCCGATATTGATACATTTGTAAGTGTGAATTCTGCATTCACATAAAATTTTAATCCCGGAAAGCAGCTTAGTCCGATAGCTCCCGCCATCTGGAATTTCACATTATTGCTGCCAAACTGTGTATAGATTACTATGTTCTGACAGCTTAACAGTGCATTTTCAATATCCGGCACAAGCAGTGCACAGCTTACCTGTTTTCCACCCAGCCCCACGAATATATCCATCTGGTTTATTCCGAAGATTGTTCTCATGGCATCTGTAAATGGATATTTTGCCACTTCATCAAATCGAAAGGCTGTGCTTAATAGAAGGCTTCCTTCTATTATGGGCGGAACTTCCGGCAGGTACGAATATGCTTTGTACAATTCGCTACAGTTTATGTTCGTATTACGGTAAAGGAAGGTGAAGCTGTGTATTCCAAACACATACATCACTTTCTTTACTACCTGTGCCAGCGAATCGTTTTCCCCATTGATAATTTCCTGCGGAAGAAGGGCAAAGGCAACCAGTTTTCCCTGTTTTCCATCATAAGCCAAAAATTTTAGTGCTTCTGTACGCACCTCCAGCATGGTCTGCTGATTGCTATGTGCAAACAGGGCTTTTACCTCAAAATCGTTCAGCAGTTCCACGTAATCCCCTACTTTTTCTTTCGTAACGCTGCCAAACAGTTTTAGAAGTTCTTTCAGGCTGTCTTTGGTTATTTCCACTTCCGCAGAAAACAACAGCTCATCTTCGATGCAACCTGCCAAAAGAGTGGTTTTGACACCGCATAATTCACCTTCCATATTCAAGGAACTGTTCATATATTCTTTTGACATCAAAACCACCTCGCTTCTTAGATTTCTTTTAACAAATCTTCCGGTTTGTAAAGATTCATCTGGCTGATAATCTTACTTCTCTCTGTGTTCCAGACTGCTACACCGACTCTCTGAATATTGAAAATCTTGAGGCTTTCCGGGAGTGCTTTTGAAGTATCAATTTCAAGCTGGAATGCGTATTCTGTATTGTTTACCGGTGCCGCATTTTCCCCTGTACTGTTCGTACTGTCCACAACCGAATAAAAATATGCCATTTTTAATACAACTTTGATATCTTTAAAGCTTAACCCCAACGATTCAATACAATCAGTTAATTCCTTAACCTGTAATTTTGCTGTATCATCCAAGCCAATCAGATAACAAATATCGTTTATCATGTCATTAATGGTAATTCCTCTGGCATCTGCCTGATCTGTAGGCATCAGCAGATAATATTCCTTATCATTTGACTTGTAGTACTCTGCCACAAGCTTTGTTCCAAGAAGTTCAAAGTCTACTTTAATCAAAGCCTGCATAATGTCTGGTTGCTTTACTACTACCGTTGGGGTAACATCTGCGCTGGTTGGTGTTACAACTTTTGTGTCTGCCATAATTTTGTCCTCCTTTTTATTTCATAAAATTGTTTAACTTTATTGCCAAAACCGCCTGTTCTAATTTCATATAAGTACGTATAGTGCCTGCCTTATTGTGACGACTACACAATGAAACCAGATAAAAATTATTAGGGTCAATTTGTCCGCCAACCATTTCATATACATGTGCACCTGCTGGGTATACAGAATGTGCACATGGAATAGCAATTTCATCACCATTTTCATCACGTTCATATATATAGTTATCTACTGAGCATCCACCTACAAGACCATTTTCTAATCCTATTTTCTGATACGCAGCTCTCATAAAATCTATCCAACTATTATAACCATGTTTTGGATCTTTACTTGTACCTTGCATATTCACTATCTCAGTTCCAGCTTGCATCAACTTAAATCCTCCTAATGTCGATGAAACATTTGTAATAATACAACTTGAAGGATATTCTTTATCTGGATTCCATACTTCTAAAAACTCTGCTGGTTTATCCTTTTCTTTCCGTTGATATACCATTTTCAAGTTGTTACCCAACTCTTTAGGTAATCCTAACTTCTTCCATTCTTCTGTTTCTGGCAACTCCAAAAAAATTGCTCCGTCGTTCTTCTTTCCCATAAAAAATACCTCCTTTTAATGATTAGATGATTGTAACTATTACAAATTCATTCTTTGCACTTTTATATTAACATCACGCAAGGTTTCTGCTTGCGTTGCAAACAGAAACCTTGCGTGATAACATCTCGCAAGGTTTCTGTCAATATATTCTTCATTATTTTTTTAATAAAAAATCTCCTTGAATCGAACTTCTGTCCAATCCAAATGCAAATAAAAACCAACACCACGTTTCTAAAAAGTCACAAACTTCGATAATAATTCTTTCTTTAATTGATAGTTTATCCATGGAACTCGAAGGAATCGGTAAAAACTCTTGAAATTGAAAATTATATTCACCCTCAATATTCTCCATCCTTTTCATACACTAAAAAAGGACGCAGAATCTCTCCCACGTCCTCGCATTTATCTGGCTTTATCTTCTCTTACCTTCGGTGCTTCCTTATGTGCTGCTTCCTGCTTCACCTCATCCACACCTCTTGCCTCAAATGCATCTGCATTATACTGATACTCCTGTGGCTCAGCGACCATTGGGGAGTATACAACCTCTGCTTCTACTCGCTCAGCTTCTGCCCTCTCCGGCTCTGTCTGTTCCTGTGCTTTCGCATTCTCCATATGCTTTTCCTTATCAAGCTGCACATTCATAGCCAGATTATCCAGCTTATCAATCGATGCATCCAGATGAAGCTCCATTGATACCAGCATCTTTTTCACTGCTTTCATAGGGGCAAGCACTGCCTTTGTAATTGGATGTTTCTGCTCTTTCTGTAAATAATCCACCTCCGATTTGTCAGCAAAAGTGCGGAATGCATTGGCTGCTGTCTGCCCTGCTTCACGAAATCCTTTTGCAAGAAGTGCTGTCTTTGCTATATCCTTATCCGTGGTCTTGATTGCACCTCTTACATTTTCCCGGATATCAAGAAGTCTTTTCTTAATTTCTAAGAACTCCGACACCCTGTATAATGCAGCTCTTCCCTTTGCCTTTGCTTCATCAACTATGCTCTTTGCTGTAGATTTGACCTGTGCTTTCACTTCCAATACCTGTGACTTTATCTGCTCACATCTGACATTAAGTCGCTCCTGTGCTTCTGACAATGCCTTTTTAGCATTATTGACAAACGTATCCTCCTGCATTTCTTTTATCTGGTTCTGCATATTGGTGAGTTCTTCCGTCATGGAATCAATCTTTTTCTCCAGTCCATCCACATAGCTGCATATCTCAAATACATCGTTTGCCTGCTCTTTCATGGCATTCTTCTTTAACAATTCGAGAAGTTCCCTTATGACCTCCTCATTGGTAAGTGTTTTTCCTGCTTCCATATCCATTCTGTTTCCTCCATTCTGTATATGGGGCAGCCTTGGCCGCCCCTGTACTCTGATTACTGATTATCGAAAGGGTGTTGCCTCTTTGTCCTTCTCTTTATCGGGATTGCCATGATGTTTCTCGGCACTCTCCCTCGCCTTTTCGTTGCTCTTATCCTTTGCTTTCTCATATTCTGAAATAATCTCATTATAGAGTCTTTCCCTGAAATCCTTTGTGACCGGATAGCAGACATCCTGATAAATTGGCTTGCCCTGCTCATCCACCTGCTTTGTCTTATAAGAAGGCATTGATACAAAGATTTTCTCTTTGCCCTGCACGATATTGATGTTATTTACGATGAAACTGTTTTCAAAATAAATGCGTGCAAGTCCCTTGATGTTACTGCCTTCCCTCTCATAAGGTGTCACAGTTACGGAAAACTCAGGCATTTCAAAGGAACCTTTGGTTCCTTGTGTTCTGTCCTGCTTCTGTGTCTCCTCTTTCTCCGGTTCATTGATTCTTGCATAGGCATCAAGGATATTGGTATAGAGTTCCTCACGAAACTCTGCTGTGATAGGATTGCACACATCCTTATAGATCACACCATTGCTTTCATCACGCTCATTGGAGCGGTATCTAGGCATTGATACAAAAAGCTCTCCCTTGTCCTTATTCTCAAGGATTGCAATATTGGTGATCTTAAATGAATCACCGAATACCACTGTTGCAAATCCTTTGATATTGCTGCCCTCTTTTGCCCTTACTTCGTTTACCTTAATTGAATACTTCATATGCTATTCCTCGCTTTCTTTTTGTTCTTTGTTTTGCTTTGGTATGATAAGCTCACACCAAAGCTGTTCTA
>ERZ857955.1795-NODE-1795-length-15575-cov-2.921070_pt1 | contig 15575 bp, 16 predicted proteins | sample MGYA00519956_ERZ857955 | MGnify/ENA primary metagenome ERZ857955 (study PRJEB31778, sample SAMEA3449378) | human gut metagenome | biome: human gut; feature: human-associated habitat; material: faeces | place: United Kingdom | collected 2010/2012 ...
CCAGATCCTCCAAGGCGGACTGGTTCAGGATGCGTATGGTGCGGTAGCCGGTCTCCAAAAGTCCCTGCCGCTCAAATTCACCCAAAACCCTGCTGACGGTCACCCTGCTCACCCCCACGGAGGATCCAATCTCCTCATGGGTGCAGCGGAGGCCTCCGCTGACCGGAGAGAGAGAGAGCAGGTAGCGTGCAACCCGCTGATCGGCGCGGAGAAATGCCCCATGTGCGGAGAGAAGGCGCACGGTGTGGGCCAGATATTCCAGCATAGAAACCGCCAAATCCGGGTGGCGTGCGAAGACCTCCTCCAGGCGCCGCCGGTCCACCCCCACCAGAGCGCATTTGGTAACCGCCACTGCCGAGGATACCCTGGGCTGCCGGTCGAAAAAGGAGGCCTCGCCGATGAGATCCCCACTGTGATGAAGGGTGAGAATGCGCTCATCGCCCTCGGCGGAGCTGATGAAGCACCGGACAGAACCAGAGAGGATGTAGTAGAACTCCTGGGCCTCGGTTCCCTGAAGATAAATGAGCTGTCCAGGGAAAAAAATCCTGGGCGTCTGGCGCTCGGCCAGAGGAGACCATCTGTTCATGCCACCCCTCCTTCCTCAAAATCATATTGTGCTTTAATTGTAGCACACTTTACATTCATTGCGCAACCAGGTATGATATGCTGGACACAAGAAAAAACAAGGAGGGACCCAAAGATGGGAATGACCATGACCCAAAAAATTTTGGCTGCCCACGCAGGACTAGAGACGGTGGAGGCCGGGCAGCTCATTGAAGGCCGTCTGGATCTGGTACAGGGCAACGACATCACCGCCCCTGTGGCAATTGCAGAATTTTATAAGGCGGGACTGACCGAGATTTTTGATAAAGATAAGATCTCGCTGGTTCTGGATCACTCCACCCCTTGTAAGGATATAAAAACGGCCCAGCTCTGCGTCGCTGTGCGGGAATTTGCGAAGAAGTACGACATTACCCATTTCTACGACGTTGGCGACATGGGAGTAGAGCACGCCCTGGTTCCTGAAAAGGGCCTGGCTGCGCCTGGTGAGCTGATCATTGGGGCCGATTCCCATACATGTACTTACGGTGCCTTGGGCGCTTTTTCTACCGGTGTAGGGTCCACCGATATGGCCGCCGGTATGGCAACAGGGATGGCTTGGTTCAAGGTGCCCTCCGCTATCCGAGTTATCCTGAAGGGGAAGCTCCAGTCCTGTGTCTCGGGCAAAGATGTGATCCTTCACCTCATTGGACTTATTGGTGTGGATGGCGCTCGCTACAAGTCCCTGGAATTCACCGGGGAGGGGGTGGCAGCCCTCTCTATGGATGACCGGCTCACCATTGCTAATATGGCGATTGAGGCTGGGGCTAAAAATGGCATATTTCCAGTGGATGATAAGACCCGCGCTTATCTGGAAGGCCGTGTGAGCCGCCCTTGGACCGCCTATGAGGCCGACCCTGATGCCGCGTATGACAGCGAAGTAGTTATTGATCTAAATACTTTGGAACCCACAGTTGCGTTACCTCATTTGCCCTCCAATACCCGTACAATCGGTGAGGTAGTCGGAATGCCCATCCAGCAGGTAGTGATTGGTTCCTGTACGAACGGCCGTTTGGATGACCTGCGGCAGGCTGCCGCGATTCTCAAGGGACGTAAGGTGGCCAAGGGAGTGCGCTGCATTGTAATTCCGGCGACCCAGCAGATTACTTTGGACGCTATGGCTGAGGGGTTGATTCAGGCCTTTATTGAGGCTGGCTGCGCCGTATCTACGCCTACCTGCGGCCCTTGCCTGGGCGGGCACATGGGTGTACTCTCCGACAATGAGCGGGCTATATCCACGACTAACCGTAATTTTGTGGGCCGCATGGGCCCTGTATCATCGGAGATTATTTTGTCTAACCCCGCTGTAGCTGCCGCATCTGCCGTGGCCGGCTGTATCGCAGATCCCCGCAAACTGTAAGGGAGGTATACTGGAATGAAGGTTTACAAATATGGTGACAACGTGGATACCGATGTGATCATCCCCGCCCGGTATCTCAATGCCCACGACGATAAGTCCTTGGCCGCGCATTGCATGGAAGACATTGACGCCGATTTTGCCTCCACTGTGGAGCCGGGAGACATTATTGTAGCCGGAAATAATTTTGGCTGCGGTTCCTCACGCGAGCACGCGCCCCTGGCCATCAAGGCCAGCGGTGTAAAGTGCGTCATCGCCCCCTCCTTTGCCCGCATTTTCTACCGCAATGCCATTAATATCGGGTTCCCCATCATGGAGTGCCCTGAGGCTGCCGAAGAGATCCAGGCTGGGGATACCGTAAGCGTGGATTTCAAAACCGGCGTCATTGTGGATGAGACGACGGGAAAGAGCTATCAGGCTGCTCCATTCCCGGCGTTTGTGGAAGGCATTATTGAGAGCGGCGGACTGCTGAAGTCTCTGAAGGCGAGAGGAGCGGCAAAATAAAATGCACTACAAGATTGCGCTGATCAAGGGCGACGGCATTGGCCCGGAGGTGGTCAATGAGGCTGTGGGCGTTCTGGAGGCTGTGGGTAAGAAATTCGGTCACACCTATGAGTTCGTGGATATTCTGCTGGGGGGATGCGCCACCGACGCGGTTGGAAAAAGCTACCCTGACGGTACCGCTGAGAAGTGCAGGGCCTGCGACGCGGTTCTGCTGGGGGCGGTGGGCGGCCCGAAGTGGGGCTCCGATAAGCCGGCTGAGCAGCGGCCTGAGACCGCCTTGCTGGCCATCCGCAAGGATTTGGGACTCTATGCCAACCTGCGCCCTGCAACGCTCCGGGCGCCCCTGGCCTCTGCCTGTCCGCTGAAGAAGGAGACCGCTGAAAGGGGCATTGACTTAATGATGGTCCGGGAGCTCACCGGCGGTATCTACTTTGGAAAGCGGGGCCGCTACGACACCCCGGACCGCGGAGTTGAGTGCACCGACCTCATGGCCTATTCCGAGCAGGAGATCGAGCGTATTGGACGGCGGGCATTTGAGCTTGCGCGTCTGCGCCGCGGGAAGGTCTCCAGTGTGGACAAGGCCAACGTCTTGGAGACGTCGCGCCTCTGGCGGTCAGTGATGCACCGACTGGCGGAGGAGTATTCCGACGTGTCCTATGAGGATGTGCTGGTCGATAACTGCGCCATGCAGATTGTAAAGGATCCCGGACAGTTTGACGTGGTGGTCACCGAGAATATGTTTGGCGATATTCTCTCTGATGAGGCCAGCATGGTTACCGGTTCCATCGGCCTGCTGCCCTCGGCCTCCATCGGGGACACGGCGCCCGGTCTCTATGAGCCGATCCACGGATCAGCCCCCGATATTGCTGGGCAGGACAAAGCCAATCCTATCGCCACAATTTTGTCGGTGGCCATGATGTTCCGTTACTCTTTCCAGCGGGCCGCGGAGGCCGATGCAATTGAAACAGCGGTAGACGCAGTACTTGCTGAGGGGTGGAGGACGCCGGATATCGCCGAGAGCGGTGTGAGCCCCATTGGAACCAGAGAGATGGGAAGACGTATCCGGGAAAAGATTTAATCCGGCAGATTGTTTGACAGAAAGGACATCAGAGTAGTGCAGTGAGCTGCTCCGATGTCCTTTTGTGCAGCTTCTCTCAGGGACCCACATCGCTGTGGCCGCCTTTTCCTTGCCATCTGTCCGAGTATCTGCTAAAATACATCTTGACAAGAACTGTTGGAGGTGGCAAAATTGGTCCTGGCTGTCGACGTTGGGAATTCTACGACTACCATCGGCCTGTTTGACGAGGATGGAAGGCCGGTATTCTTCTCTGATATTGCAACCTCATGCCGTAAGTCCACGGATGAGTGTGCCATTGACCTGCTCGGCGTCTTTCAGCTTTACGCAGCCGATATTCAGAAGGTAGACGGATCCATTATCTCCTGTGTGGTGCCCCCTCTGGAAGCCAGCATTACCGGCGCTGTGGCGCGGCTTACCGGGCGCAGCCCTATGGTAGTCGGTCCGGGCATCAGGACGGGGCTGAATATCCGCTCCGACCTGCACAATCAGCTGGGCGGGGATATTGTAGCTTCTGCCGTGGCTGCAGTGGCGCACTATGCGTCGCCGGTTATCGTCATTGATATGGGAACAGCCACGACCTTTTCTCTATTGAAAAATGGCGTCTACGAGGGATGCGCGATTTGTCCCGGTGTCCGGCTGGGAGTGGAGGCGCTGTCAGAGCGGGCTGCTGAACTGCCGCATATTTCAGTAGAACGCCCTCCCACACCCCTGGGGCGTAATACGGTGGATGCGATGCGCTCCGGTGTCCTGTATGGAAATGCCGGCCTGGTGGACAGTATGATCGCCCGCTTTGAAGAGGCGGGTGGGGAAGAGGCGGCTTCCGTCGTTGCGACGGGGGGAAACGCATTGCCGATTTTGGAGTATTGCAACAGAAACATTATTTACGATCCCAATCTGCTGATGGATGGGCTTTATCTGATTTATAAGAAGAATGCAGAAAAGCACCGGAAAGGATAAGCTGATTGCGGAGCGGGAACAGGCGGAACGAAACTCCGCCTTACATAAGTGCTCAACGGCTCCCTTGGCGCCGTGAGTAAATAGATTGCCCTGCATCCTCCAAGAGAGGAGCGGGAGCAGGAGGTAACATTTATGTATCAGAAAACCCGTACCCTGACTGGCTTGGCAATTTTGACGGCGATCATTGTAGTATTGCAGATTGTCGCCTCTTTTGTCAAGTTCGGTCCCTTCTCCATCACCTTGGCCCTGGCCCCTATTATCATCGGGGCTGCGCTGTACGGCCCCAAGGCAGGCGCCTATTTAGGCGGCGTCTTCGGCCTGGTGGTTTGGATTGCCTGCGTGCTTGGCTGGGATCCTGGCGGAAATGTCCTGTGGACCGCCCGCCCGCTGGTGACCTTTCTGTTGTGCCTGGTAAAGGGAGCACTGGCCGGCTTGGCAGCAGGCGCCGTGTTCCGCGCCGTCTCCAAGCGCAGGGCAATGCCGGCGGCAATTCTGTCCGGTATTGTATGTCCCGTTGTCAATACCGGCATCTTTCTCCTTGGTCTGTCCCTCTGCTACTATGAGACGCTGGTGGCCTGGGCGGGTGGAACCGCGCTGGTCTACTATGTGATTACAGGGTTGGTCGGCATCAATTTTGTTTTGGAGCTGGTCATCAATATGGTGCTCAGCAGCGTCATCGTCCGTGTCGTGCATGCCCGCACAGCGGTCGCCTGAAAGCAGGAATTATAACAATAGAAAAGGCGTTCACGGTCTCGTCCGTGAACGCCTTTTTCCATCTGCTTCGTTCAGATTCCAGCCACCAGATCGGCCATAGAGTAGAGGCCGGGCTCCTCTACTCCGGCCAGGAAGCGGGCGGCCCGAACGGCGCCGGAGGCGAAGACTTCCCGGCTCATCGCCGAGTGCTTGATTTCAATAACCTCATCCCGGCCGGCGAAGATAACCTCGTGGTCGCCCACAATATTGCCGCCGCGCACCGCTGAGATGCCAATTTCATGACGATCCCGCGCTCTGCGCACACTGTGCCTGTCGTAGATATACTGAGGATGATAGGGAAGCGCAGATGCGGCAGCTTCAGCCAGCATCAGAGCTGTACCGCTGGGAGCGTCCACCTTGCGGTTATGGTGCCGCTCCACAATCTCAACATCGTAGTGTTCTCCCAGCACGGCCGCCGCCCGTTTGATCAGATCGACAAGGACATTGACGCCCAGCGACATATTGGCGGATCGAAAGATGGGAATTGACTTTGCCGCCTGGTCAATGGCAGACAGATCTGCGGGGGAGTAGCCTGTGGTAGCCAGCACCAGAGGTATTTTTTGGGAGACGCCAAGTTCAAGCAGAGCGGGCAGTGCAGAGGGGTGAGAGAAGTCGATAATCACACTGGCCTCACCGGTGAACTCAGCTGGGGAGGAGTAGACGGGATAGTCCCGCTCACCCTGCCCCAGCAGGTCGAAACCGGCGGCAATCTCCACATCTGCCTCACCACGGCAGATAGATTCCACCACTCGGCCCATATGGCCGTTGCAGCCGGAAATAATAAGCCTCAGCATGCGCGTCCAACATCCTTTCCGCCTCGAAGGCGCATCAGTAAATGCTTTTTTACAGCAGGCCCACCTTTGCCATAGCCGCCTTCAGAACATCTAGGTGTCCGTTGGTCATATCGCACAGGGGAAGGCGCAAGGGCCCTGCCTCTTTGCCGACCAAATTGAGGGCAGCCTTGATAGGAATTGGGTTGACTTCAATGAACAGGGCGTCAATAAACTCCATATAATCCAGCTGGATGCGGGAGGCCTCTTCGAACCTGCCGTCCAGACACAGATGGGTCATGTTGACCATGATTTCGGGCGCAATATTGGCTACCACAGAAATAACGCCCTTGGCGCCCAGGGACATCATGGGAACCACCTGATCGTCGTTGCCGGACCAGATATAAAAATCGTCGCCGCAGAGGTAGCGCGTATGCGCCAGCAGGGAAAAATTCCCGCTTGCCTCCTTAATGCCGTTGATTTTGGGGTTCTGGGAGAGCTCCCTGTAGGTCTCTGCCGTAAAGGACACGCCGGTGCGGGATGGAACATTATAGAGGATAATCGGCAATTCGGTGCGTTCAGCAATGTACTCGTAGTGCTTGAGCAGACCGGTTTGGCTGGCCTTATTGTAATAGGGTGTGACGTGGAGCAGCGCGTCCGCGCCGGAGTCTTCGGCGTGCTGAGACAGGTAGACGGCTGCGGAAGTATCGTTGCTGCCGGCACCGGCGATGACCTTGACGCGGTGATTGACCTTCTTCACACAGTACTCTACAGCGGCAATGTGCTCACGGATAGAAAGCGTGGCGCACTCGCCAGTGGTGCCGCAGACACAGATGGCGTCTACGCCGCCGGCGATTTGCTGCTCAATCAGGGCGCCGAACGCGTCGTAGTTGATGGCGCCGCTCTGGTCAAAGGGGGTCACAATGGCGGTACAGGCGCCGGTAAAGACAGGTTCTCTCATAATTGATTACCTCCTGGTGATATACTCCTCGGCGCACAGCAGCTCGGCCAGAAGGACCGCGCCGCCGGCAGCGCCGCGGAGCGTATTGTGAGACAGACAGACAAATTTATAGTCATACTGGGTGTCGGGGCGGAGACGGCCGATGGAGACAGCCATGCCCCGCTCCAGTTCCCGATCCAGCCGGGTCTGAGGGCGGTTTTCCTCCTCAAAATAGTGCAGGAATTGTTTAGGGGCGGTGGGAAGATTCAGCTCTTGTGCGCGTCCTTTGAATGCGGCCCAGATATCTCTGATCTCCTGCATGGAGGGTTTGTTGTCAAAGCTGGCGAAGACGGCGGCCATATGTCCGTTGGAGACCGGGACACGCAGACACTGGGCGGTGATACTGGGGGAGCTGGCGTTGACGATAACGCCGTTTTCCACTCTGCCCCACAGCTTCATGGGCTCCCGTTCGCTCTTCTCCTCCTCGCCGCCGATGTAGGGGATGACATTGTCCAGCATCTCGGGCCAAGTTTCAAAGGTTTTGCCGGCGCCAGAGATAGCCTGATAAGTGCAGACCAGGACCTGCTTCAGACCAAATTTGTCCTTGAGAGGGGTCAGAGCGGGGACGTAGCTCTGGAGGGAGCAATTGGATTTGACAGCGATAAAGCCGCGTTTCGTGCCCAGCCGCTTTCGCTGCGCAGCGATTACGGCGAGATGCTCCGGATTGATCTCGGGTACTACCATGGGTACGTCGGCGGTCCAACGGTGGGCGGAGTTGTTGGATACCACGGGACATTCGTGCCTGGCATAGGCCTCCTCCAGCGCCTGGATCTCCTCTTTTTTCATATCTACAGCGGAGAAGACGAAATCTACCAGAGAGGAAATCTTCTCCACGTCAGTCTCGGCGTTCATGACGATCATTCCCTTGGCTTCCTGAGGCATGGGCGTATCCATGGCCCAGCGGGAACCGATGGCTTCCTCATAGGTTTTACCCGCAGAGCGGGCGCTGGCGGCAATGACAGTGAGCTGGAACCAGGGGTGATTCTCCATCAGCGTGACAAAGCGCTGTCCCACCATGCCAGTGCCTCCAATGATCCCAACTTTATATTTTTCCATCTCCAGAACCTCCCAATGTTCTTAATTTATTGTATTCGCACTCCGCTCAAAAAGAGACAGCGGAAAACAATCGAGATAAAAGAAAAAATCAGCGGTTTACATACCGGCTGATTTTGTACTATAATGGCAGAGGCGCTTTGACGCCGCCGCGCACCATATGACAAAAGCAGACAGCGCTCCACCACATAGACTGGTGACAGCCGCGCGGCTCTTAACCGGACGGCCAGGGGACAGACCTGCGGGTGTCCGTTCCCTTCGGCGGTATTCCCTTTCACAGCGGTTCTCAGGACCCCGAGTCCTTCCCGCGCTACTCTTGAATGCCGCGACCTCTGACTTGCATTTTAGGAAAGTGTACCACAAGGGAAGTGCCAGTGTCAAGAAATGGCCCGTGCGAGAATGTACAAATGGAGAGAAAAATGAAAAAAAGATTTATGCAATTTGCGGCAATTATCCTTGCAGCGGCTGTCATTCTGCCGCAAATGCCTGCCGTCAAAGCGGCACAGCCTCCGTCCCATGATACCGTGCTGGTAGGATTGGCCTACGGAAGCACCGCCATGCCGGGGGCAAACCTCCTGAACAGCGCCGGCAGCGGCTACCGCTTCCTGGATGAAAGCCGTCATTTTATTCAGCTGGGGTATACGTCTGAGACCGCCGTCTCTGCGGTGAAAACGCAGAATGTTTACTATGGCCCCTTATCCAATGGATTGAACGGTTACTCTGATCAGTTTACGTCCTCTATCGCCGTTGGGTGCTATCACATACAGATCCCAGGCTCATATGCCTCGTTTGAGGAGGCCAGTGCGGCGGCAGCCTCGGTCTCCGGCGGTTTTCCGGTTTGGAGTGAAGGGAGCTATTCTGTGCGGGCTGGTGCCTATCTCTCCAGCGGCGAGGCGGAGGCGGCCGCTTCAACAATGGGATTCTCAGGCGCTGCAGTGGTAGGGAGCAGCAGCTATGCGGTGTCAGTGGTCAAGACCGGAACCGGCACGGTTCTGTTTCAGTTTGATGGAGGCGCGGAGTTGTCTTTGACGGTGAAGCCCGGCCTGGATGATTCTGTGAAGACCGAGACTTGGTTCAATAAATATAAATATTATGGGGCGTTTCAGTTTCAGCGGGTGGGAGGAGGCAACATTACCGTAGCCAGCGTGGTTAACATGGAGGACTATGTGAACTGCGTACTCTCACGGGAGATGTCGGATACCTGGCCGCTGGAGGCCTTGAAGGCACAAGCGGTGGCGGTTAGGAATTACTGCGCCACCAATTACGGCAGACATAACGACAGCGGCATAGATATCTGCGGCACAACGCACTGCCAGGTCTACAGCGGCTGTGGGAATGTGGGGAGCAATACGGCGCAGGCGGCCGCCGAGACGGCGGGCGTATATGTATGGTACGGCGGCGAGCTGGCTGAGACCTATTATTTTTCCTGTGACGGAGGGGCGACGGAGAGCGCCGGAAATGTCTGGCCCAATTCCGTGCCATACCTTATCGGCAAAGAGGATCCCTATGAACCGCTGGTGGCCGACAAAACGGGAAAATATAACTGGACTGTCACTTTCTCTAAGCAGGAGTTGACGGATCTCCTGAATTCCAAAGGGTATATCAATTCCGGCGTGGTCCATATGTATGTGTCCGAGACCACGCCGACCGGAAATGTACTCACGCTTACCATGACGGATGCGGCGGGAAAGAGCTTTTCCTTCTCAAAGGAAAAGGCGCGTACCATACTTGGACTGAACTCCGCCCGTTATACGGTCTCCGGCGACAGCGGCGGAGGGAGCTACGAGCTGGCCGGCGGCGGAAGCCTATCCAGCGTGTCCGGAGCTTATGCCGTGGGTGGGGACGGGACGGTATCTCAGATTGCGGGGAGTCCCTATGTGATTAGCGGATCAGGAACAGAGGCGTTGACCACTCCATCCAGCGGTACCTCCAGTACCGGCGACAGTTTCACCATTAAGGGGTCAGGATGGGGCCATAACGTTGGAATGAGCCAATGGGGCGCCTATGCAATGGCGCAATCGGGCTTTACTTATGATCAGATCCTTACATTTTATTACACAGGAGTCGATGTGAGATAACCATGAAAACCTCGGATTTTGACTTTCAGCTCCCGGACGAGCTGATTGCACAGACGCCTTTGGAGCAGAGAGATGCCTCCCGGCTGCTGGTGCTGGACAAGGGGTCGGGAGCGACCAGACATATGCATTTTTATGATCTGCCCACGCTTCTTCGCCCTGGCGACTGCCTGATTCTCAACGACTCCCGTGTCCTCCCGGCCCGGCTTCTGGGACATCGTGAGCCGGGCGGCGGTGCGGTAGAAGTTCTGCTGCTGGTGGACAGAGGAGAGAAGGTGTGGGAGTGCTTGGTGCGGCCAGGCCGCAAGCTGAAGCCCGGAACCCGGCTCTCTTTTGGAGACGGCCTGCTCAAAGCGGAGGTCTTATCGGTGGAGGAGGGCGGCAACCGCCTGATTCGTTTTGAATACAGCGGGATTTTTCTGGAGCTCCTGGAGCAGCTGGGCAGGATGCCGCTGCCGCCCTATATCAAGGCTGAACTTCAGGACCCGGAGCGCTATCAGACGGTGTACTCCCGGGAGGTGGGTTCCGCGGCCGCGCCTACCGCAGGGCTTCACTTCACGAAAGAGCTTTTGATGCAGATTGAAGAGCTGGGAGTCAGGATCTGCTACGTCACACTGCACGTAGGATTAGGGACGTTCCGGCCGGTGAAAGCCGAGGAAATTGCTGAACATGAGATGCACAGCGAATACTGCGTCGTACCGTCTGACACCGCTGAAACGGTGAACCGGACAAAGGCGGAAGGCGGCCGGATTATCTGCGTAGGCACCACCTCCTGCCGCACTGTGGAGAGCTTTGCGGAAGAGGATGGAACCTTAAAAGCGGGAGGGCGCTGGACCAATATTTTTATCTATCCCGGTTATCGCTTTAAGGTACTGGACTGCCTGATTACCAACTTTCACCTGCCACAATCCACGCTGGTGATGCTGGTGTCCGCCCTGGCAGGGCGGGAGCATATTCTGAGCGCCTACAGAGAGGCGGTAGAGATGCGATACCGCTTTTTCTCGTTTGGCGACGCGATGTTCATTCAATAGACAGCGAGGAGTTTTTGTGTGTTTAAGATTATAAAAACGGAAGGCCGGGCCCGGCGCGGCACATTTACCTGCGCCCACGGCACGGTTCAGACCCCCGTCTTTATGAACGTCGGGACACAGGGGGCCATCAAGGGGGCGGTTTCCGCCCATGATCTCCGGGAAATCGGGTGCCAGGTTGAGCTCTCTAACACTTATCACCTCCATCTGCGCCCTGGAGATGAGACGGTGAAGGCGCTGGGGGGGCTCCACCGGTTTATGGACTGGAGCGGCCCCATTCTCACCGATAGCGGGGGCTTTCAGGTTTTTTCTCTGTCCGGGCTTCGGAAAATTAAGGAGGAGGGGGTTACCTTCGCCTCCCATATTGACGGACGAAGAATTTTTATGGGCCCCGAGGAGTCTATGCGCATTCAGTCAAATTTGGGCTCAGATATCGCCATGGCTTTTGATGAATGCGTGGAAAATCCGGCAACCTATGAGTATGCCAAGGCGTCCTGTGAGCGTACCCTGCGCTGGCTGGAGCGCTGCAAGGCCGAACATGACCGGCTCAACGCCTCACCGGACGCGGTAAATCCGCAGCAGATGCTCTTTGGCATCAATCAGGGGGCCACCTTTCCGGAATTGCGGATCTGGCATATGAAGGAGATTGCCCAAATTGAGTGTGAGGGCTATGCCATCGGCGGCCTGGCTGTGGGAGAACCTACTCAGGTCATGTATGATATCATCGACGCGGTAGAGCCCTGGATGCCCAAAGAAAAGCCCCGGTATCTGATGGGGGTCGGGACTCCCTCCAACTTGATTGAAGGGGTGGCACGGGGAGTAGATTTCTTCGACTGCGTGATGCCTGCACGCAACGCGCGTCACGCCAAGCTTTTTACGTGGTCCGGCGCGCTTAATATGAAAAATGAACGGTATAAGCTGGATGAGGGGCCCATTGACCCGGCGTGCGGCTGCCCTGTATGCCGCTCCTTCTCTCGGGCCTATCTGAGACACCTCTTTGCGGCGGGCGAAATGCTTGCTATGCGCCTGGCTGTACTCCACAACCTCTATTTTTATAACGATTTGATGGCCCGTATCCGTGCCGCTCTGGACGCGGGAGAATTTGCGGCGTTTCGGGCGGAGTACAGCGAGCGCCTGAATGGGAGAGTGTGAACATTTCGGGAAATCTTACAAAAGGGCTTGTCAAATGATGGACAAGACGATATAATAATCATTACGCGATTCTAAATTTTTTTAGACTTTATTTTCGGAGGGGATCATTTTGTTTTTACAGGTGAGCAATGCCGTACTGTCTGCGGGCAGCGAAGGCGGCGGCGGAATGTTGGGCATGGTTCTGCCCTTTGTTGTGCTGATTGCCGTGTTCTACTTCCTGCTGATCCGGCCTGAGAACAAGAAGAAAAAGGCCGCAGCCAAGATGCGCAGTGAGCTGACGATCGGCGACCAGATTACTACCATCGGCGGTATTGTTGGAACTATCTGCGCGGTGAAGGAGGATACCATCGTCCTGGAGACCGGCGCTGATCGGGTGCGCATTGAATTCACCAAATGGGCCATCTCCACCAAAGGTACCGCCACTGACGCCTCTCAGTCCCGGTAATTCGTATTTTGTAGACATGCCAAACACTCTCCCTGCATAGGATTGGATTGAGTAAGAATCCATGCGGGGAGGGTGTGTTTTTATGCGGAAGACTGAGGAGGACCAAGGGGCGAAGGCAGTCCGCTATATGGTGAGCGTCATTATGGGAGGCATATGCGCCCTGGTGGTTTGCCTGTTGTTTCTGCTGGCTGTATCGGCCTGTATTTCCAAGGGACTGCTGGACATGGGCCTAATCTACCAGCTTACCCTGGTTGGGTGTGTATTGGGGAGCTTTGCCGGAGGCAGAATGGCGGTGAGACGCTGTGGGGCGCGGGCACTGATTGTAGGGCTGTGCGCCGGACTCGTACTGTTTCTTCTCCTGTTGACCATCGGCGTAATCGGCTTTCATGCCGCGCCTGAATCGGGAGGGATTGGTCTCCTGTGCGCTTCTCTGTGCGGCGGCGCAGTGGCAGGACTGCTGGGCGGCGGGCAGTCCAAAGGAAAGAAAAAGCGCAGAAAGTGATTGAAATTGGCGACAGAATATGGTATTATTTTTATAATCACCGACAAGGGGAGGGAGACCAGAATGAAACATGTGAAGACGCTCAACGGCGCGACCCTGAAAAACAGCGCCGCCCATGGCGGTTGCGGCGAATGCCAGACCTCCTGCCAGTCCGCCTGTAAGACCTCTTGCACCGTTGCCAACCAGAAGTGCGAGAACCAGTAAAAACGAACTTGGCTCGAAAAGGGTGGGGCATCCCACCCTTTTTGTATGCCGTAATAAAGTGAGGAACGAACAAATATGGTACATACCTTTCAATGCCTTGGCGTGAATATCGCCGTGGATGTCAACAGCGGCGCCGTCCACGTGCTGGACGAGCTCACCTACCACCTTCTGGAGCAGGTGCAGCCCCCCATGGGAGAGCACTGCCCGGCGGAGCTTTGCGCCAGGCTGCCCCAGTACGACCCACCCGCCATGGAGGAGGCCTGGCAGGAGCTGCGCGGTCTGGCGGCCGAGGGGCTGCTCTTTGAGGAGGACGACTACATTGACCGGGAGAAGGCTGCCTCCATGCAGCAGCAGGCCCTGGTGAAGGCCCTGTGCCTCCATGTCTCCCACGACTGTAACCTGCGGTGTAAGTATTGCTTTGCCTCCACCGGCGATTTCGGCACTGGCCACCGCATGACCATGGACTTCGAGACCGCCAAGCAGGCCATCGACTGGGTGGTGAAGAAGTCTGGCAAGCGCCGGAACATCGAGGTGGACTTCTTCGGCGGTGAGCCCCTAATGGCCATGGATACTGTGAAAAAGACGGTGGAGTACGCCCGCTCTCTGGAGAAGGAGCATGACAAGGTGTTCCGATTCACCATCACCACAAACGGGATGCTCCTCAGTGACGAGAACATCGACTACATCAACCGGGAGATGTCTAACGTGGTGCTCTCCCTGGACGGCCGGCGGGAGGTCAACGACCACATGCGCCCCACTGTCAACGGGAAGGGGAGCTATGACGTCATTGTTCCTAAATTTCAGAAGCTGGTGGCCGGACGCGGCACCAAGGACTACTATGCCCGGGGCACCTTTACCCGGGAAAACCTGGACTTTGCCCAGGATGTGATGCATCTGGCCTCTCTCGGCTTCCGCCATGTATCGGTGGAGCCGGCCAGTGGTCCTCTGGATGACCCCTTTGCCATCAAGGAGGAGGATCTGGACCAGGTTGATGCGGAGTACGAGAAGCTGGCCCGTGAGCTCATGGGCCGGAAGGATGTGAACTTCTTCCACTTTAATGTGGATCTGGCCCAGGGGCCCTGCGTCATCAAGCGCCTGCGGGGCTGCGGAGCGGGCTGCGAGTATGTGGCCATCACCCCGGACGGCGACATTTACCCCTGCCACCAGTTTGTGGGGAAGGAGGAGTACCGCATGGGGAATGTGTTTGACGGCTCCTTCGACATGGACATCTCCGGCCAGTTTGCCAAGCAGAACATCTACACCCGTCCCGCCTGCCGGGAGTGCTGGGCGCGCTTTTATTGCAGCGGCGGCTGCTCCGCCTCCAACCTGCTGGTGAACGGTGACATAAGTCTGTCCAACGAGGTGGCCTGCAAAATGGAGCGGAAGCGTCTGGAGTGCGCCATTGCGCTGAAGGCCATCGCTGCCGGCATGGGGGAGACCGGAAATACAAACCGTAATTATACAAATTGTAATCAATGCGAGTCCTGCCGGTAAATTCGAAACTATTGATTTTTAACATTTTTCGAATGATTTTCACATAAATTCAACATTTCATCAAGAAAGAACGCCGTGGATTCCTGCGGCGTTCTTTCTTGGTTTCTTGAATTTACATAACGCAATTTACATAAAACTGGAGCAGAAAAAATATTTCTTGAAAAAAGTAAAAAAAGATTCTGTCCTGCTTATGGGACAGAATCTTTGATAGAATTCAGAAAGAAGAGGGAGCGTATGAGCGATAGTCTGGGCCTTTTAACCGCCATCTACCGGGATGGGCGGGTGTACATCGGCGGCAAGAGCTATGCGGCGGGGACCTTTGCGGTACATCTGCTGAACCAGTACTACAAAAAGGATACCGCTGCCCGGATTGCCGTATTCCGGCAGCACAATTGGAATGTGCAGGAGCAGCTTGCCGCCGGATACCTCGTACAGCTTAAACTGCTCCGTGTGGCCAAAATGCTGGAAAACCTCTCCGTTTTCATAGGTAACTGCGATCTTCATAACCATTTCCTCCGAATTTATTTCTGTCATATGTCAATAACATTACTTATAGTCTATCATGTTTTCGGCATATGTCAATAATAAGTTTTGGCATACCGC
>ERZ857955.1804-NODE-1804-length-15527-cov-167.457601_pt1 | contig 15527 bp, 9 predicted proteins | sample MGYA00519956_ERZ857955 | MGnify/ENA primary metagenome ERZ857955 (study PRJEB31778, sample SAMEA3449378) | human gut metagenome | biome: human gut; feature: human-associated habitat; material: faeces | place: United Kingdom | collected 2010/2012 ...
GTGCCAGTACATTGGCAGATTAGCACATTGAAAAATTATTTATTATGATTTGGAATAAAAATAAAGAGTGCATGAGTCGGGACGAGATGAGCGCTCTGCAGGGAAAACGTCTGAACAAGTTGGTGAACCTGGTTTATCATAATGTTCCTTTTTATCGTAACAAGATGCAGGAGATGGATTTGTCTCCGGATGATATCCAGACTATCGAAGATATCGTAAAACTTCCTTTTACTACCAAGCAGGATTTACGTGATAATTATCCATATGGTCTTCAGGCTGCTCCTGCTTCGGAAATTGTACGTGTGCACGCTTCTTCGGGAACAACCGGGAATCCTACCATTGTGGGATATACGCGTCGTGACTTGTCTGTATGGTCCGAAGTGATGTCACGTTGTCTTTCAGCATACGGGGTTACCCGTAATGATACCTTTTCTGTCAGTTATGGCTATGGCTTGTTTACAGGCGGGTTGGGCGCACATTATGGGGTGGAGAATCTGGGGGCGACTGTTATCCCGGCTTCTACAGGAAATACGGAAAAGCATGTCCGTCTGATTCGCGACTTGGGTATAACGGGAATTGCCTGTACTCCTTCATACGCTCTTTATCTGGCAGAAGTGGTGGAACGTATGGGATTGACCAAGAATGATATCAATCTCCGTATCGGAGCTTTCGGAGCCGAGCCATGGACGGAAAGTATGCGTAAGGAGATAGAAGAGCGGCTGGGATTGAAAGGGTATAATATTTATGGATTAAGTGAGATTATGGGACCCGGTGTTTCCTACGAATGTCAGGAGCAACATGGTTCGCATATCAATGAGGATCATTTTTATCCTGAAATCATTAATCCTGAAACGCTGGAACGTCTTCCGGATGGAGAAGTGGGAGAATTGGTGTTTACTACCTTGACAAAGGAGGGGATGCCGTTATTGCGTTATCGTACGAAGGACTTGACTTCCCTGATGGAGGGTGAATGTCCGTGTGGAAGAACCAATATCCGTATGTCGGGTATTGTAGGCCGTAGTGACGATATGCTTATTATCCGTGGCATCAATGTTTTCCCGTCTCAGGTGGAAAGTGTTATTTTGGATATGCCTCAGTTTGAACCTCAGTATATGCTGGTGGTGGATAGGAAGAATAACCTCGACTCTTTGCAGGTACAAGTGGAAGTCCGCAAAGACTTCTTCTCGGATGATATGGGAAGTATGCTTGCCATGAAGAAAGCATTGAGCGACAAACTGAAAAGTGTCCTTTCCATCAGTGCCGAAGTGAAGCTGATGGAACCTAATAGCATTGCCCGTAGTGAAGGTAAGAGTAAACGTGTGATAGACAATCGGATTTTAAAATAAAAAAGTATGCGATATGACAATCAAGCAATTATCTGTTTTTCTGGAAAACAAAACCGGAAGAATAAATGACGTAACCAAGACATTGGCAAAGTATGATATCAATATGCATGCGTTCAGCATGGCGGAATCTACTGATTTCGGTATACTTCGCCTGATTGTTTCGGATGTGGAAAAAGCGGTGGAAGTACTTCGTGCCGAGAATTTTGCCGTGATGCTGACCGATGTGGTATGTATCAGTTGCCCGAATGTGGCAGGTTCTTTGGCTAAAGTTTTGGACTATCTGGCAGCAGAGAATATCTTTATTGAATATATGTATGCTTTTGCTCAGGGAGATACGGCACATGTGGTTATCCGTCCGTCTAATGTGGAGAGATGTGTGGAGATATTGAACAAATTTAATTGTAATGTTTTGACTAAGAACAGTCTGTAATGAATTTGACTTTGTGGGTATGAATGCATCACAAGTCTTTTTACCACAGGTTACTTGGGCTCACACGGGTGTTTAAGCTGAAAACTTTAAGATTGAACCTGTGCGAATCCGGGTAATCTGTGGCTGTTTTGATGGAACAGTCTATCAATAACAAAACCTGTTTGTTGGAGAATGCAGAATGTTATGAGCGTTCTTTGACAATGGGACACTCGAACCGATAAAAAATACCGAAGTATTGTACATGATTACATTGGATAATTTTGAGAACTTTGTTCCCTATAAAATATGGATGCGTGGGGAAGAGTATTATGAAACAGACGCTGTTTCCGAATTGGAAGAAATCTCACCCGGTGAATGGACTGCGACTGTAGAAGGAACAGACGATTATAATGTGGAGATATCTATGGATGGAAACGAGATAGAATCTTGGTACTGTGATTGTCCGTATGATGGAGAAATCTGCAAACATGTCGTAGCGACATTGTTGGCAATTCGCGACAATAGAAAAAAGGCGGGTAATAGTATTTTCTCGAAGATGAAAATCAAAGCGGAGGAAACCCCTGTTTTGGAGGAAATAAAAGAAGTGGGTAAGCAGCCTTGTCCGTCTTTGGTAGACATACAGCGACTGTTGTCTTTCATTGATCCGCAGGAACTCTCGAAATTTATCTGTGAGTATGCTTCAACGAATCTGGAATTTAAAACGGCACTTTCAAATCATTTCATAGCTAAGGAGCTATCTTTGTCATCAAAGGGAAAAGATTACAGAATTGAAATTCAAAAAGTTTTTAAAGGATCTGGTTACCATAAAAGGTCTCGTTATCACAATCGTTATGATAATTACGATCGTGACTGGAAAACTATTTTCAATCAGATGGACACTTTTTTGGAGAAAGCGGATTTCTTTTTGAATTTGGAAGCTATGGATAATTCTATTGCCATAGCTCTTCAAGTACTTCGTTTCATCGGTGAAAACTATGATGATGAACTTTTGTATGATGATGGTATTTCTTCTTCTGACTATTGTGAACAGGCAGGAGATTTGCTCCTGAAAGTGATTGAACATCCTAAAACCACTCAGGCACAAAAGATGGAGATACTTCAGGGCTTGCGTGAGATTGCTGAAATATCTATTTTTCGTGAATATGATCTTTATGATGTAGACGAATTGATGATGCAGATCAATCTTTCGATTCAATCGGCAGAAAAAGCGTTGGAATTGATTGATGAACTTCTTGAAGTAAGAAAGGGAACCTGTGATATCTATAAGTTAGTCCTTCGTAAGGTCAATCTGTTGTTAGAACAGAATGAAGAACAAAAGGCGGATGATACGATTCGTCAATATCTTTATCTGACTGAAATACGAAGAATGGAGGTTGATAAATTGATTGCCCGTTGCCAATATGATGAAGCCATTTGTTTGCTGAATGACGGAATAGAAATAGCGGAAAGAGAAATGCATTCTGGCACTGTGGGTGAATGGCTGAAAATGAAATTGGATATTTATGAAATAACTCATAGGGTTTCTGAGGTAATTGATACATGTCGTCTGTTGTTTGTGGTGGGTAGTGATAAATTGATATATTACAGCAAACTTAAAACTCTGGTACCGAAAGAACAATGGAAAAGTTTTCTGGATAGGATGATGAAAGAAGCCGAGTTAAGTGACTATTTTTCTTTTGTCGGAAATGATAAGGCTGAAATTTATGTGAAAGAAAAGGATAATGACAGCTTGTTCTCTTTGCTGTCGTCAGTCCGATACAATCAGTTGGAAGCATTGATGAAATATGCCCATTATTTGAAGGACACTCATTCTGAGAAATTGATTGCTATATATACTTCTTTATTGAATGATTATGCTGAACGGAATCTGGGACGGGAGCATTATGAATTTATAGCACGGGTATTATCCTGCATACGTAAACTAAACGGTGGACAGGCTGTTGTGAAAAGCTTGGTGGCAGAGTTCCGGATAAAATACAAACGTCGTCCGGCAATGATGGAAGTGTTGGGGAAGTTTTAAAAATAGTTTATCAGAATCTTTTTTAAAATTAGAAAGCCGCCTCCTCCGAAGCGGCTTTCCGTTTTTCTATCAGAACAAACTCCAAGCAACTGTCAGTCCGGCCATTACAATGGCGACCATACTCATCAGTTTAATCAGAATGTTCAAACTGGGTCCGGATGTATCTTTAAACGGATCACCTACTGTGTCACCGGTAACCGTTGCTTTGTGTACTTCGCTTCCTTTACCTCCGAAATTACCTTCTTCTATAAATTTTTTCGCATTATCCCATGCGCCTCCCGCATTGGCCATAAAAATGGCAAGAACGAAGCCCGAGGACAAACCACCTATCAGCAGACCGATAACACCGGGAACACCAAAAATCAGTCCGGTAGCGATAGGGGCAATGATAGCCAGTAGAGAGGGGAATACCATTTCACGTTGTGCTCCTTTGGTGGATATTTGTACGCAACGGGCATAGTCGGGTTCTGCCTCTCCTGTCAGAATCCCTTTTATTTCACGGAACTGGCGACGCACCTCCTCTACCATGTGAGCGGCTGCTCGGCCTACGGCGTTCATGGTCAGACCGCAGAACAGGAATGCCATCATACTGCCCAAAAACATGCCGCTTAGCACTTTGGGGTTCATCAGGGTTACATCGTAATAAAGCATATAGTCAGTGAAACTGGCGTTATGAACATCTACGGTAATGCCGTTTGGTAATTCCAGAATGGTTTGCCCCAACCGGGTTAATCCGATACGGATTTCTTCTACATAGGATGCCAGCAGGGCCAGTCCGGTCAGAGCTGCGGAGCCGATGGCAAAACCTTTGCCTGTAGCGGCAGTCGTGTTACCTAACGAGTCGAGGGCGTCAGTACGTTTGCGTACTTCTTTGCCCAGTCCGCTCATTTCAGCGTTACCGCCAGCATTGTCTGCAATCGGTCCGTAAGCATCGGTAGCCAAGGTGATTCCTAATGTCGAAAGCATACCTACGGCAGCGATACCGATGCCATACAATCCCATGGAAATATTGGCAAAATCAAATCCTGAAGCGAGCCAGTAGGACAAGATGATACCGGTTACTACTGCCAGTACAGGGATGGTGGTGGAAACCATACCTAGTCCGATACCGGAAATGATAACGGTGGCCGGACCGGTCTTTCCACTTTCGGCCAACCGTTGTGTGGGTTTATACGATTGAGAAGTATAATATTCGGTGGAACGGCCGATAACGATACCTACTATTAATCCCACTACCACAGCAAAGGAAATGTTTACCCAATTTTCCAAACCTAATGCCCAGAGGATAAGGAAAGTGGCAACGACAATCAGTACCGAACTTAAATTGGTTCCTGTGGCCAATGATCCGAGTAATTCCTTCATTCCTGCATTTTCTTTAGTACGGACGGCAAAAATACCGATGATAGAGAGAACGATACCCACTGCCGCAATCAGCATAGGTGCGATAACCGCTTTAAACTGCATCACGGTATCATCCGAGCCAATAAAAGCGGCAGCACCTAAAGCGGCGGTAGCCAGAATAGAGCCGCAATAGGATTCGTACAGGTCGGCGCCCATTCCGGCTACGTCACCTACATTGTCTCCCACATTATCGGCAATGGTTGCGGGATTGCGGGGGTCATCTTCCGGAATACCGGCTTCCACTTTACCTACCAGGTCGGCACCTACATCGGCTGCCTTGGTATAGATTCCACCTCCTACACGGGCGAAAAGTGCTTGTGTGCTGGCTCCCATACCAAAGGTAAGCATGGTGGTTGTGATGACACATAATTTAGCAGAAGGGTTCAAGGCGTCTGTGGGAATGCAATAGTCCAATAATATGTACCAGAAAGAAATATCGAGTAGTCCCAAGCCGACAACGACCAACCCCATAACAGCTCCGCTACGGAAAGCTACACGCAGTCCTTTGTTCAGGGAGTGTTGGGCGGCATTGGCGGTACGTGCAGAAGCGTATGTAGCCGTTTTCATTCCTAAAAAGCCGGACAGTCCGGAGAAGAAACCGCCGGTAAGAAAAGCAATGGGCACCCACGGATTTTGTAAGTTGAAGCCGTATGCCATGATAGAAAACAGAATAACTAATCCCAGAAATACCAGCCCTACCACCTTGTATTGTTGTTTCAGATAGGACATGGCGCCCTGGCGCACATAAGAAGCGATTTTCTCCATCGTCGGAGTTCCTTCGCTTTCAAGCATCATTTGTTTGTAGAAATACCATGCAAGTACCAATGCCAAGAGGGAGGCAATGGGCACAATCCAGAATAGATACGTTTCCATACGCAGTATTGATTTAAAAGTTGGTTTTGCCCAAAGATAGCAAAAAATAAATGATATTCAATAGGATAGGTCGTATTTTTATCAATTAATATTTGCGGTGCTTTTCTAATTAAGTTTAGGGGGGAATAAATATCAATATCTGTAACTTGGAACACATGTACCTGTTCCTGTGTTTCGTCAAAACACGATGAAAGGTAAACAAGACGTTAAAAAACAGTTTCACCACAGATCAAATCTGTATAATCTGTGGTGAATTTAAAACTCAGGCTTTGTATTTACCATACAGCTTATCTATCAGATCAGCGCGTCCTATTTTGCGCAATTCATTGATGATAGCACGTCGTTCTTCGGGTTTATACCAGAAAAAGAACATCCGTTGAGCCAGTTTTTCTTTTGGTGTTTTAGCGGAAAATACCGGTTGCAACGTATATGGATGATAACCTGTGTACCAGGTTTCAGTGGCTACAGTCATCGGAGTAGGAGTAAAGTCCTGTACTTGTTCCAGATGGAAATCCAATTTCTTGGTGATCACTGCCAGTTCTGCCATATCTTCTTCCGTACATCCGGGATGGCTGCTTATAAAATAAGGTATAATCTGCTGCCGCATATTCAACTCCTTATTTATTTTGTCGAAAGTCTTTTTGAAGTCATAAAATTGTGAAAACGAAGGTTTCCTCATGATTTGCAGCACTTGGTCGCTGGTATGTTCCGGAGCCACTTTCAAGCGCCCGCTGACATGATGGGCTATCAGTTCGCGGGTATATTCAGCCGTACTTCGGTTTACTGCCGGATCTTTGCTTTGATATTGTAACAGGTCATAGCGTACACCGCTTCCGATAAAGCTTTTCTTGATACCGGGAAGTGCGTCTACCGAATGATAAATATCCAATAAGGGGCGATGGTCCGTGTTCAAATTGGGACATACTTTGGGATGGATACATGACGGCCGTTTGCATCGCCGGCAAATTTTCTCATCTTTACCACGCATGGCATACATGTTGGCGCTAGGTCCTCCCAAGTCACTCAGATAGCCTTTGAAATCAGGCATTTCAGTTATGGCTCGCACTTCTCTTAAGATACTCTCTTTACTTCGGCTTACAATAAATTTCCCTTGATGGGCGGAAATGGTACAAAAGGCGCATCCGCCAAAACAACCACGGTGCAGATTGACCGAGAATTTAATCATGTCGAATGCGGGAATGCGTTTTCCTTTATATTTAGGATGAGGCATACGCGTATAGGGCAAATCAAAAGAATGATCCAGTTCGCCTTGGCTCATTGGAGGATAAGGCGGATTGACTACTACTGTTTCATTGCCTGTATCTTGCAAGATGCGGGAGGCTTCGTACTTGTTGCTTTCCTCTTCAATGAAGCGGAAATTCTCGGCTTGTTTCTTTTTATCTTTCAGGCATACTTCATGAGAGTGTAGGATGATATCTGGCTTTTCGTTCACACACTCAATTACAGAGTGCTCGGACGGAACTGATCCTTTCTTACGGATAAGGTAAGCCGTTTGTGGTATATCGTGGGGAATATCCTTTTGTAAGGGTAGATGGGCTCCGTCCTGACTGTCTTTGCTTTCTTTCATTCTCTTGCAAAGTTCCGTAATCGGTTTCTCGCCCATTCCATAGATCAATAAATCGGCTCCGGAATCTATCAGAATTGATTTACGCAGGCAGTCCTGCCAGTAGTCATAATGGGTGACACGGCGCAAAGATGCCTCTATACCTCCCAGAATGACAGGTACGTCGGGATAGATTTTCTTTAAAATCTGTGTATAAACGATGCTGGGATATTCGGGACGCATGTCGTGGCGGCCGTCGGGAGTATAAGCATCCTCGCTGCGCAAACGCTTGTTGGCAGTGTATTTGTTTACCATGCTGTCCATACATCCGGCGGACACACCGAAAAAGAGGCGTGGACGTCCCAGCTTCTTAAAATCGCGCAGGTCATCACGCCAGTTGGGTTGAGGCACAATGGCCACTTTCAAACCTTGCGCCTCTAATAATCTTCCAATTACTGCCGGACCAAATGAAGGATGATCTACGTAGGCGTCACCGCTGAACAAGATTACGTCCAGTTCATTCCATCCGCGCATCTCTACTTCTTTCTTGGTTGTCGGCAACCAGTCTGTAAGTTTGTATTCTTTCAATGATAAATACTGTTTTTTTGTTTTGCTACAGAGAACACAGAGATTGTTTATTATATCTCTTCTTCATCTTTATTTTTCTCTTTCTCCCATTGGATATAAAGCAGAATGAGTTGATGAAGTCCGAAAGCTTTCATGTTATTATGATAAATTACATCAATACAAAGGTCGAGCAGCTCTTTATTGTTTCCTTCCTCGCTGGTTATCAGTGAGCGGATATTCAGCTTCAGTTTGTCCAGTACCGACTCGTCCACGATACCGTTGCTGTCTATCAGATGCTGGAATAAAGCATATTTCTCAATAGTTTGCAGGTTCTCTTCTGAGATTTCCATGCTGCGTGTGCCGGAGGCATTAGTCTGTATAGTGTACATAGTCGTTTTATTTTAATGGTTTATACGGACAAAGTTAGGCGTTTTTATGAAATAACCTCTTATTTGCCCTTTTATTTTCGTTTAAAAATATCACTTGCTGCCAAAGAAGCCCAGGATGGCACTCATTACCCGTGCTCTTTCCTTCACTCCCTGAATGCTTTCAAAGGGGAAACCCAGGACAAAAGTCCGATATTTGCCTTTATAGGCGATACCGGCACTGTAACTGCCCGGATTATATACAAAAGCGGAGTAAGCAGGGGCTATCGGGGTCAGACAGTCGGGAGCGGGTACGGCGTATGTTTGCTCGTTGATAGTGCGGGGAATACTGAAACGGGTGTTGGCTCCATATATTTCTCCCGAAGTGGAATTTATCATGCTGCCTCCGAAACTATATTTTAATATGTTTTCGGTGAAGTTCAGTGCTGTGGGACTGTTCATGTTGCTTCCTATATACGAGCCGCTGAGCATCAGGTTGCCGCCTCCTTGACAATAGGTTGTGAGCAACTGTTGCAATGTGTGGGAGAAAGGACGCCTGTCGGCTCCGAATATCAGGTCTGTAATGGGGTAATCTGCCAGCCGGACAAAACCATTTTCAACGGCTTCATCACTACACGATACAAAAGAGTATCCTCCGGCTGCCTGGATGGCTTTTCCATGAATGAACGGATAATCGAAAGTATTTCCGGCTATCAACATTCCTTCCAGTTCGCTGCCGCTATATCCCAGCCCGTCTTTAGTCTCCCGTCCTATGCGGCTGCGGTCGAAGCTTTGTTGCGTTCCGCAGAAGGCGGGTGTATTTATATAAGGTATTCCCGGATCCGTATTCAAGTCAAAGCCTTGCAAGAAAGGAGATTCTACGGTAGCAGGTCCGCTTAAACGGTCGAATTCGTTGACTATCAGGATTGTTCCTTTACTTTTCTTTGCCTGATAGGCTGACAGGATTTCGGAAGGAAAACTTTCTCCGCCCTTGTTGACTGCGGTTACTTTGAAACTATATACCAGTCCCGGTTCGGCTTCGAAGGTATATTCAGTACCGCGTACTAACGTTCCATTGTCAAATCCACCATGCCCCAGACGGGTATAGACAATGTATTGTTGAGCTTTGGCAGTCGGTTCCAACGGGTCGTCTACCGCTTGCCAAGTTAGTTGGAAGGTGTTTTTCCTACTTCCGGAGTGAATGGCAAAGTTATTTACCGGTAAAGGTTGGACTACGTAATCCGTCCCATGCATGGTACTCAGGTATTTTAGTATGGATTTGTAAACAGAACGTCCTACGGTAAACTTGAAACGCGGATCGTGTCCTAGTTTCAAATCGGCGAAGTTCTGATGGGAGAGGAGTTCCAGAATCATCGAGGGAACGGCAGGCAGACGGGTTTCGCTGTAATTGCGGTTCCACAGGCTGCGGCGTTGCCACCGGATACCGAATTGGGCGGAGATATCCTGTTGCAGACCGGTCAGTACCATGTCCGCCAAGTCGCGGGAAGCATAACGGGAGATACCGGCGTTCAGTTTACCGCTATTATAATCGGTGGTATAGATACCCAGCGTGCCTATTAAATCATCTTCTTTGGAAAAACCTGCATCGCTGTGCACTCCCAAGGTCATTTCAAAAGGAACGCCCAATCCTTTCTCCTTTGGATTGTACACAGAATTTCCGCTGAGATAGTTTATTATCCGGCTGCGGGCGTTTATATCATCGGTATAGTCATTCTTACCTTCGCTGGGACTGTAAACCGAATAAGGAAAACCCGACCATTGTGCGGCATAGCGTGCCCCTTCCAGATAACGGGGCAGGCCGCTGGTTTTTCCACCGCGCGATATGTTTCCCATTCCTCCGCCAAAACGGACGGCATCGGCGCATACCACTCCTTTTTGTCTGCTCTCATTACTTAGTATCACCATACCGTAATCGTTGGTTCCTTTGTCGAATTCAAAAGTGCCCAGATAAACCCAGGTTCCTCCCCCTATTTGTTGGTTGACCAGAAATTCGGTGACACCCCCTTTATGGAAAACCAGATATTTAGCGTCACTCACACTTCCGGGTAAAGTCTGATAAGTCACATAGACGGCATATCTTCCTGTTTCGGGAATATGGGGAATCCATTGTGCAAAGGCTTTTTCCGGTTTTTTCTCGGTGGAGGCAAAGCGGGCTGTACCTTCTTCAAAAGGATTTTGTCCGTCCCGGTAAACCAATCGTTTTTGAGCGAATGCCGGGGTGGGGGCGGTTTTCCATTTACCTTTCCGGCTTTTTATCTCCTGATAGATGCAACCTTGGGGATGGGTATCATTATCCACAATCACCTCATTGCGTTGCCAGTCACGTTCACGAGGGGTATAAACTATGGCTCCCGCATTTTCCAGCATGGGTATAATATAAGGTATGACGAATGATTGGGTGAACAAGTCTTCTGTGGTACAGAACAGTCGGGGACGTTGCCATTCCCAACATCCCTTGTCCTTTTTATAATATTTTCCGTGGCTTTGCCAAAGGGCGATGTGTCTGCCTTCCAGTCCTTTGCCGGCAGTAAAGGGGCGGGAAATATTTTTTACCCATGGATCACCTTTATAATCTGTCCGTTGCCATAAGCGGCTTTTGTCCTGTTTCTTTCTCAGATAGTTGGGAATCAGGTCTTCGATTGATTTGCCATCGGCATAGATGGTTATATCGTAATAATTTACAGGACCGGGTAGGCTTTGTCTAAGTAACCGGTAGATAGCTTCTGTCTTTTCGGGGGTAAACGGTTGGTAGCCGAAGCTGGGGCTGGCATATACATTCAGCCTTTTTTTGTCATGATTTACTTCATAACGGTCTAATTTACACTTACCTATGTTGGCATAAGATGTTTCGTACCGGGTGAAAAAATCTTTTAGACGTTGTTCCACATTACCATCTAACCCTTGTGCCAAAGTGTGTGATATTCCTGCCATTACCAGCAGGAAGGACAAAAATATCTTTTTCATGTTGTTTTCTTCTTTATTTATGGTTGCGAAGTTAGGAATTTTTGTTAGTTTTGTCATTCTAACTAATCTATAATGAACCTAAATGAAACGAATTATCTTTAATTTCTGCTTCGTATGGCTGGCTGTTTCCGCTTTTGCCGGAAGTAAGGTAGTCGAAATGCGAAATTATGGTCTGGTACCGGACACACACGAGAATCTTTCACCCAAATTGCAGAAGGCGTTACAAGACATCAAGTCTCAAGTTGCTTTGGGTGATAAGGTCACTCTGCTTTTTGAATCCGGACGTTACGATTTCCATCCTGAAGGGGCGGCTGTCCGTGAGTATTATATTTCCAATCATGATCAGGACAATCCGAAAACGGTAGGTTTCCCTTTGGAGGATTGGAAGGGGCTGACGGTGGACGGACAGGGTGCTGATTTTATCTTTCATGGGCGTATGCTTCCACTTTCTCTGCTTCGTTCAGAGAATTGTACTTTGCGTAATTTCAGCATAGATTTTGAGACTCCTCATATTGCTCAGGTCAAGATATTGGAAAGCGGAGAGGAGGGAATTACTTTTGAACCTGCCGCATGGGTGAAATGCCGTATCAATGAGAAAGGTTTTTTCGAAGCATACGGTGAAGGCTGGTCCAGTGCTCCCCAGGGAGGGATTGCTTTTGAAGAAAAGACAAAGCGTCTGGTATACCGCACCAGTGACTTATGGTGTCCTATGGAAGGATTGAAGGAAATCTCTCCACGTGTCTACCATGCTCCTCAATGGAAAGACGCCCGGTTGAAACTGGGGACAGTGGTGGCTCTTCGTACTTATTATCGTCCTGCTCCGGGTATATTCTTGTCCAATGATAAAGACACCCGTTTGCAGAATGTGAAAGTGCATTATGCCGAAGGTATGGGACTGCTGGCCCAGTTATGTGAAAATATCACGTTGGATGAATTCAGCGTTTGTCTTCGTGGCGATAAGGATCCGCGTTACTTTACCACGCAGGCGGATGCTACCCATTTCTCCAGTTGCCGGGGGAAGATTGATTCTCGCAACGGGTTGTATGAAGGAATGATGGATGATGCGATTAATGTACATGGTACTTATTTGAAAATCAAGCAACGCCTTGATGACCATACGGTGATTGCCCGATACATGCATCCGCAAGCATACGGATTCGAGTGGGGCGTGAATGGCGATGAAGTACAATTTGTACGTTCCGCCACCATGGAACTGACCGGTGGAAAGAACCGGGTGAAGGAAATCCTGCCCAATGACAAAGATACGGTGAAAGGTGCAAAAGAATATCGTATCACTTTTGCCGAGCCTTTGGATGCGGAGATTACGGATAAAGAAGGTTTCGGCATTGAAAACCTGTCCTGGTGTCCGGAAGTTTATTTTGCGGATAATGTCATTCGTAACAACCGTGCACGCGGTACGCTGTTCAGCACTCCCCTGAAAACGGTGGTAGAGCGTAACCTGTTTGATCATACATCAGGAACAGCCATATTGCTGTGCGGTGATTGTAACGGCTGGTTTGAAACGGGAGCTTGCCGGAATGTGCTGATTCGTAACAATCGTTTTATCAACGCATTGACTAATATGTTCCAGTTTACGGAAGCTGTTATCTCTATTTATCCGGAGATTCCCGATTTGGAGCATCAGAAAAAATATTTCCATGGTGGAAAAGGAGAAAAAGGAGTAGTGATTGAAGATAACTATTTTGAAACCTTTGACCGCCCTGTCCTTTTTGCAAAATCCATTGACGGATTGATCTTTAAAAACAATGTGATCCGCCAGAATACGGATTATCCGGCTTTTCATCATAACAAATCCCGTTTCCGCTTGCTTCACACCCGGAATGTGAAGATAGAGAAGAATAATTTTGAGGATGGGGATGAGAGTATAGCAAGAGAATAGATACAAATAACACTGATTATGCGGGTGAAAATACAATCCGCATAATCAGTGTTTTCATATCTGAAGAACTACAACGGAAGGGTTATTCTACTTTTCCGATGCTGAAGTTTTCAGGATATTTGCCTTTGAAATTCTTATAATACAATTTGATTTCACGCATATCCTTGTCCAAGTCACCGCTGGGATGTATTACCTTTTCGGCTGTGATGCATTTCTTCTCGTAGTCGATAGCTACCAGAATAATAGGCAGACCGGCCCCTTGCGCAATATAGTAAAACCCTTTCTTCCAATTGGGATTGGCTTTGCGTGTTCCTTCCGGAGTGATAGCCAGATGGAATTTTTGACTCGATTTGGCAATCTTAATCATCTGGTCCACCAATGAAGTCTTGCGGCTACGGTCTACGGGAATCCCTCCCATCCAGCGGAAAATAGGGCCTAGAGGCCAGAAGAACCAGTCTTTTTTCATCATAAAACCGGTTTCGCGACCTATAGCTCCCATAAACAGTTTGCCTATGAACAAATCCCAATTGGTGGTATGCGGTGCGGCACAGATAATATATTTGTCATAATCGGGAACGGATACTTTAGTCTTCCATCCCAATAGTTTGTAGTAGATAAAACCACAAATAGCTTTTTTCATTCCTTAAATCTTATGCTTTTGTAGCTTTAGCCAGTTCGTCTGCAACCACTTTTATTTCTTTGTTCAAATCCTCATTCAGTTTCTTGTAGAAACCTTTTACGTTACCCGGTTCAGTGTGACTGATGCGTATAATCAGTTTGATCACATTGTGTACAGAGTTGCAAACTACTTCACGGTTAACACCTTCCATCAAACTGACTAAAAACAAATCACTTGCTATATTGGTTATTTTTTTCTTTAAATTTCTTCTACTTGCCATAAATGTAATGTTTTAAGTTAATACATAATTCTAAATTCGCGGTAAAGGTAATATTTTTATTTGTATACGTTTTCATATTTGCGAAAAAAGAACGAAATTTGCACATGAATTATAAATGAAATTATACACCTTTAAATAGAATAATAGAATATGACTAAAAGTGCATTACAAATTGCCAGAGCTGCTTATCAGCCCAAACTTCCTAAAGCGTTGAAAGGCGCTGTAAAAGTAAAGGAAGGTGAACCTACACAGTCAGTTGCTGACCAGGAAGCTATCAAAGCCTTGTTCCCTAACACTTACGGCATGCCGTTGATTCAGTTCGTTGAAGGCGAAGCTGTCAATATGCCTGCCATCAACGTAGGTGTCATCTTGTCTGGTGGACAGGCTCCCGGCGGACACAATGTTATTTCCGGTTTGTTCGACGGTATCAAAGCATTGAACAAGGACAGCAAACTGTATGGTTTCATTCTGGGCCCCGGTGGTTTGGTAGACCATAATTATATGGAACTGACTTCCGATATTATCGACGAATACCGCAATACCGGTGGTTTCGATATCATCGGTTCGGGACGTACCAAACTGGAAAAGGTAGAACAGTTTGATAAAGGTCTGGAAATCATCAAGGAATTGGGCATCAAGGCATTGGTAATTATCGGTGGTGATGACTCAAACACAAACGCTTGTGTATTGGCAGAATACTATGCTGCGAAGAACTGCGGTGTTCAGGTTATCGGTTGTCCGAAGACTATCGACGGTGACTTGAAGAACGAGATGATTGAAACTTCTTTCGGTTTTGATACGGCTTGTAAGACTTACTCTGAAGTAATCGGTAACATTCAGCGTGACTGTAACTCTGCCCGCAAATACTGGCACTTTATCAAGCTGATGGGACGTTCGGCTTCTCATATCGCTTTGGAATGTGCTTTGCAGGTTCAACCTAACGTATGTATCGTTTCAGAAGAACTGGAAGAGAAGAACATGTCATTGGATGATGTGGTTACTTACATTGCTCAGGTGGTGGCTAACCGTGCCGCACAAGGCAATAACTTCGGTACAGTGTTGATACCTGAAGGTTTGATCGAATTCATCCCCGCAATGAAGAGATTGATCGCTGAATTGAACGACTTCCTGGCTGCTAACGCATCAGAGTTCGCATTGATCAAGAAATCTCACCAAC
>ERZ857955.1806-NODE-1806-length-15516-cov-3.289179_pt1 | contig 15516 bp, 12 predicted proteins | sample MGYA00519956_ERZ857955 | MGnify/ENA primary metagenome ERZ857955 (study PRJEB31778, sample SAMEA3449378) | human gut metagenome | biome: human gut; feature: human-associated habitat; material: faeces | place: United Kingdom | collected 2010/2012 ...
ATTATAAAGTTTATGATATTATTAATATATAAAAATATATACTATACTGGGTGAATATATAATATACATCAGAGTGATTATTAAAAAATCAAATATTCCTTTTGTTCACAAACATCACAAGAGTATAATATATAACTAATATTGTTAATGTACATATCAGTATCAGTTTATAGAATAGAACAATATGCAGGCATTATAGTTGGTTTCTTTGACATCAACATAATATACTCTAAGCAAAGAATGTAATATTAAGATGATAAGAGAAGAGGCAGACAATTGCTGCTTTAAAGACATTCAGACCATAATAAATGTTACAGTAAAGATACAGTAGAAATGTAGTCAAATTAAAAATACAAAAAAATAATTAATTTTTTTATTGACAAATTAAAATTAAGAGATTATCTTATTACTTAATTCAATAGTCAAATGCGAAGAACAGGAAATGATTTATTTATATCACCGCCTACAGAGAGCCGTTGGTTGATGAGAAACGGTAGCAAGGAATAGATAAGCCCTCACCTGCAAGCAGTTCTGGTGAAAGATATTAATTTAGTAGTCAGAATCGGTACCCATCGTTAACAGGGCATGCCATTAAATGTGGTAGTAGAGAGGTCGGATTTATCCGGCAAGCAAAGTGGTAACGCGGAAGTAATGTAATTTACCTTCGTCTTTGCACAGTATCGTTAAGATATGTGCAGAGACGAAGGTTTTTTGCATTATGGAATTAGTTATTTTCAATTTCTGATTTTCTGCGTTCATTGTATTTGGCTAGTGAAATAGGCTGGGAATATTTATCTTGCTCAGCCAATATTTTATATAGGAGAGTGACATTATGAACACTTTAGTAATCGTTTTAATCGCGGCTGTTATATTATTTGGTGCCTATATGGTATATGGCCGTTGGTTAGCAAACAAGTGGGGCGTAGACCCTAAGGCAGAAACACCTGCCGTAAAGTACAATGATGGAAAAGATTTTGTTCCAACCAATGGATGGACTGTATTTAGTCATCAGTTCTCATCAATCGCTGGTGCAGGCCCTGTAACAGGTGCTATTCAGGCAGCAGCATTTGGATGGTTACCAGTATTACTCTGGATTCTTATCGGTGGTGTATTCTTTGGTGCTGTAACAGACTTCGGTGCTTTATATGCTTCAGTTAAGAACGAAGGTAAGTCAATGGGTATGATCATTGAGAAGTATATTGGTAAGTTTGGACGTAAGATTTTCTTACTTTTCTGCTGGTTATTTACACTTATCGTTATTGCAGCATTTGCTGATATGGTTGCAGGTACATTTAATGCATATACAGTAGTTGATGGAGCATCACAGTTAGCACCAGCAGCTTCAACTAATGGTTCTGCTGGTACTGTATCAATTATGTTTATGGTATTCGCAGTAGTATTTGGTCTTATCCAGAAGAAGTTTAATCTTTCAGGCTGGAAAGAAGCAGTAGTTGGTATTGCATTTATTGTTGCTTCATTTGTAATTGGTAACTTCTGTCCAATCATCTTAGGTAAGAATGCCTGGAGCTATATTACATTCGTATATATCTTCTTTGCAGCAGTTATGCCAATGTGGCTTATGAAGCAGCCAAGAGATTATATGACAACATTTATGTTTATCGCTATGATAGTTGGAGCAGCACTTGGTCTTGTAGTTGCCCATCCATCTATGAACCTTCCTGTATACACAGGATTTAACAATGCAAAGCTTGGAACAATGTTCCCTATCCTTTTCGTAACAGTTGCATGTGGTGCTGTTTCAGGTTTCCACAGCCTTGTTTCATCTGGTACATCTTCTAAGACAGTAGAGAATGAAAAGGATATGCTTAAGGTTGGTTATGGTGCTATGGTACTTGAAAGCTTACTTGCAGTTCTTGCTCTTTGTGTAGCAGGTGCAGCCGCAGCCGCTGATGGTACAGCAGCAACAGGTACTCCATTCCAGATATTCAGCCGTGGTGTAGCTGGTTTCTTTGAAATGTTTGGTGTTCCAGTACATTTCGCAACAGTATTTATGACAATGTGTGTATCAGCACTTGCCCTTACATCACTTGATGCAGTTGCACGTATCGGACGTATGAGCTTCCAGGAGCTTTTCAGCGTAGATGATATGGAACACGCAGAAGGCTGGAGAAAGTTACTTTGCAATACATATTTCTCAACAATCGTAACACTTCTTTGTGGTTTCGTACTTACAAAGATTGGATATGCTAACATCTGGCCATTATTTGGTTCAGCTAACCAGTTATTAAGCGCACTTGTTCTTATAACACTCTGCGTATTCTTAAAGGTTACAGGACGCAGCAACAAGATGCTCTTCCCACCTCTTATAATTATGCTTTGTGTAACATTTACAGCACTTGTACAGAGACTTATCGCTATGGTTAAGGCTATCCAGAATGCAGCAGCAGTTACAATCCCAGCAGGTACTACTACATGGGGTAAGGTGTTCATAGCAAATGGACTTCAGCTTATAATAGCAATTCTTCTTATTGTACTTGGTCTTATCATTGTAGTTAACTCAGCTAAGAGCTATGCAAAGAGTGAGAAGAACTCAGAGAAGGCAGCTTAAGCAGGTTGATGTATTATAATGTAAATGCGTTGGAATATTGGAAATTTTAATTTCTGATTAATATATTACAATATAGAAAAGTTAGTATAAAACAGCTGGTATCTTATACAGGATGTGGCAGTTTACAAAGTCAGATTAAAGCTTTGACAATGTAGATAGTTACATTTATAAGATATCAGCTGTTTTTAATTTATCCAAATTTGTAAATCTTACATAGAGCCACCCGGAAAATGGGATGTGCAGCTTCTGATAGCAGAATCAGAACTCCGCTTTATCTGTGTCGGGGTGATTCCATAATGCTTCTTAAGCAGAGCACTAAGGTAGCTGGCATTGGATATTCCAACTTTGGCGGCAACCTCACTTATGGAAAGGTTACCGATTTCTAAAAGGATTTTTGCGTGTTGTAATCGAACCTCTGTTATATATGTAGTATATGAGGAGCCGGTTACATCTTTGAATAGTCTTGAAAAATGTGATGGAGAAAGACAGGCGAAGCTTGCTGCATCCTGAAGGTCAGCACCATATTCAAGATTATTTTCTACATATATCATAGCCTTCTGGATTCTGTCATCAAATTTTTTAAGGTATAGAGTTTTGTTATCTGATTCATTAGGAATGTGATGCTCATATACATAGAAGAAAAGTTTATAAAACATTCCCCGAAGAAGTAGTTGTGAATAGTCAGAATTCCGTTCGTATTCGGATAACATTTCATCACACATTTTTCGTATTTCATTCTGTGAAGCTTTAGTAAAGTGAAGATAATTGCGACATAACATATCTAATTGGGCAGAACCTATTATTTCGATAATTGGCTCGAATACCTCTGTACGGACTTTTATAACAAACCGGTCATAGGGAACATCGGAAATAGGACAGTTTCTGTGATAAACCTCAGGTTTGGCGATACCGAAATCTCCGGCGTGACATACACGTATATTGTCGGTTGCAATCCATCTTCGGTCACCTGATACCATATATCCAATGGTGTAGTGGTCATGTGCCGCCTGCATAGCTGGCATGGCGTAGCTTGCTTCTTTTATTTTATGGTCTATATAAATATTTTCTCCAGGCTTAAGTGGTAATGGCATACTGTTCTCCTTTTTTTTGATATAGCATAATTTTATAAAAAATAACATATAAAAGCAATTATATTTAATGAAAATAATAAAATTATGTGCAATAATTAATGTTGTAAAAGAAAGCTGGGTTATGAAAAGATGGGAGAATAACATATATGAATCAGAAGTTTAACCTGAAAGAAAATAATTTTATAAAGAATATGCTAAGGTACTCATATCTGATAATTGTATCTTTACTTCTTAATGCGGCGGTGAATGGGATAATTGTCAGTGCCAACAGGATAATAAGTGTGAATATTGACCATATGCTGGCTGGTGAAGCTGTTGATATAAGTACTGTTATTATAAAGTTTATATATCTGACATTATCGGGCTTTGTACTTTCATTTGCAGGAAGCAGGCTTTCGCTTAAATATGCGGTAAGGGTTATTAATTCATACAGAAAACAGATAAGCAGCAAGTTATACCGGATAGATTATTCATATTATGATAATGCAGGTACAGCAACAATAATTAATAAGGTGAATTCTGATATAGCAGAAGCCGAAAACTTTCTGACAGAGCATTTTGCAACAATTATAACAAATATTACGGCGGCACTTATATATGCCAATTATGTGCGAAGGATAAATGTAGTGCTTTTTGTTGCAGTTGTTGTGAGTTATCCACTTGTAATATGGCTGTCAAATATTCTTGTGAAGAAAATGCGTGATGTGTCAAAGATATATCGTTTAAAGGTTGATGCAATGCTTGGGATTGACCATGAAGCTATAATGGGGTATCAGATAATAAAAGCCTTTGGATTACAGAAGTATTTTGAAAACAGAATGCATAAGGCATCAGAGGAGCTTGTGGAAACAGAGCAGATAAGAACAGGCATAAGCAATACGGCGATAGTTATAAGAAGACTCATACAATGGATTCCTTCTATATTATGTGCATTCTTAAGCATATGGCTTGTAAGAAATGGACAGCTTACAGTTGGAGAGCTTGTTGGTTTTGTCGTTATTCTGGAAAAGTTTGTTGAGTCGATTATAGGAATTCCGTTTGCCATAGTCGATGCAACAGGCTGTATGGTGTGTATAGGAAGGCTTGAGGGAATACTCTCGGCTAAAGATGAGCATTTTGGGGACAAGACTTACAAGGCAACGAATATAGCTAATAGCGTATCTGACGAGAATGTCTTAGATGAAGATTACGTTATAGAATTTGACAATATAAAGTTTGCATATAAAGAGGGCGAAAATGTTCTTAATGATGTCAGCTTTAAGATTAAAAATGGCGAAAATATAGCAATAGTCGGAAGCTCAGGTGGTGGAAAGACTACTATTTTCAGACTGCTATGCGGCTTATATCATGCCAGTGCCGGAACATATAAGTTGTACGGAATGGATATTAATGAATGGAATATTGAAAGCGCAAGAGAAAATATGGCGCTTGTTTCACAGGATACATTTTTATTTCCAGGAACTATTGAGGAAAATATCAGGTATGGAAATATTAATGCAACTCACGATGAAGTTGTTAATGCATGTAAGGATGCAAGAATTCACGACTTTATAGAAGGACTTGCTGACGGATATGAAACTGTGATAAGTGAGGGTGGAAGCCAGCTTTCAGGTGGTCAGAGGCAGCGTATTGCTATAGCAAGGGCAATATTAAAAAATACGCCAATTCTGTTGTTAGATGAGCCTACATCTGCTATTGATGAGGGAACAGAGCAGCTTATACAGGATGCTCTTGACAGGTTGTGCAAAGGGAAAACTAGCATAACGATCGCACACAGATTGTCTACAATAAAAGATGCTGACAGAATAATTGTACTTCAGCATGGAAGGATAGTTGAGGCTGGAACTCATAAACAGTTGCTTGATATGGGAGGAGTATATGCAGGAATGTACGCAGAAGGGTAGTGCAGATAATAAATCTACACAGTCAGATAAAAATAGTTCAAAATTAAAGTTGAATGTTAATGACATAAATAATGGTGAATTAAAATTACATATTAATAATGAAAATAATAATAAAGTTAATATGAAAGATAATAATAACAGGAATTACAATAATAAGAATTCCGGAATATGGCAGTTATTCTTACGGACTATGAGAACTATGGGAAAAAGACGTTTTATGTATTATGGTTCAATATTAGGGATGAGTATAACATTTGCAATGTTTTCAGTTATGGAAGCATTTCTTATGAAGATAGTTGTTGACATAGCACAGAAAGGCGAGTGGGACAGGCTTATAAGTTCTGTCATAATAATAGTCATAACAGGTGTGATAGTGTTGTTAGGATATAGATTTGCCTGCATAAGATATAACGTGGAAGCAAAGCGAATATATGGAAAGCTGTATGAACAGGTGTTAAGTCACGAAATGAAGCTGCCTTGTGAATATTATGAAAATCATCATAGTGGGGAAATGTTATCAAAAGTATCATTCGACCTTGGAAGAATGGGTGATATATTTGGTTCAAGATTCAGAAGAGTTGTTATGCCATTTATGATGGTAGTTGTATTCTTAGTGCCTATGTTTGCACTCAGCTGGCAGCTTACACTTTGTCTTGTGGCTGTGAATACAGTGCTGATAGGAGTTACGATGGTTCTGACTGGACCGCTTAAAAGCTTAAGTAAGAAAATGTCTGAGTCAAACAGCATAATGACAAAGCATATAACAGATCTTATTCAGGGAATTATACAGGTAAGGATGTTTCCGGCAGGAAGAAAAACAGTTGACAGATATAATGAAGAGGCAGATGTGTATGCTGTAAAGTCTGATAAAAGAAATGTGTTCTCATCTTTGCTTGAATGTGCTAATACAGGCTTTGATCTTATATGTAATCTTGTTTTTCTGGCATTAGGCATATTGTTTGTGCAGAAGGGCTACACAACACTTGGTGCTATTGCAGCTATATATACAATGTATGGACGTTTTTCAAGACAATTTCTACAGATGGGAAAGTATATTCCTGAGCTTATTGCGTATCTGACATATGCACAGAATATATTTGATTTTCTAGATGAGAAAATAGAAGAGGAAATGTTAAATCGTCAGGAATTCAACAAAGAAAGATTACATAATGAAGATAATATAGAAGAAGGTAATTGGAAAAATGATATTATAGGTAGTGATGGAAAATTGAATAAATCGGACATTCAAAATCAAAATGTTGTAAATAATGAAATAAATAACTCTTGCGGTCATAATAATATTGATTATTCAGTTAATATAAGCAACTTAACATTTTCATATATAAAAGATGAAAATAATGCACCTGTAGTTGTTCTTGATAATTATAATGAAAGAATAAAGTCAGGCGAATTTGTGGCTGTTACAGGTGCTTCGGGTTCGGGTAAGACAACTCTTTCTAAGCTGCTTATGGGATTTTATAAGCCGGACAGAGGAATGATTGAAGTGTGTGGTAATAATCTTGATGATATAAGCCTGCAGGCTGGCAGAAGCTTTTTTGCACTGGTTCCACAGGATGCCATACTTTTTAATATGAGCATAATGGATAATATAAGAATGGGAAGGCTGGATGCGACAAAGGATGAGATTATTGAAGCTGCAAAGATGGCTAATGCTCACCAGTTTATAACAGAATTTACAGATGGTTATGACACAGTTGTTGGTGAAAAGGGGATGTCTGTATCAGGTGGTCAAAGACAGCGGATAGCCATAGCAAGGGCAATCCTTAAAAATGCTCCGATAATGCTTATGGATGAGGCAACCTCTGCACTTGATAATGAGTCGGAGCGTGCAGTAAACGAAACATTACAGAACTTAAAGGGTAGAATGACAATTATAATGATTGCGCACAGGACATCAACAATACAGATGGCGGACAGGGTTATAAGCTTGTAGATACCTTAATTTAAAGTATAGATTATTTGCTTTATAGAAATGCTTTGATATAATAATACATTATTAGTAATATATCATATTATTGATATTGATATATTTTGCGATAATTAGAATATATTGATGAGACATATTTAATTTATAGGAAAGGGGCAGGATATGTTAAATATATATTATGGAGATATGGAAGAAGCTGTATATAATACAGCAGTATATTTTAAAAATACATATGAGGATAACTGGATAACAGAACCTATAGTCAGGGATATAATAAAAGATGTTGATAAATCAGAAGTTATTGACAGTAATCTTATAGAAAGTCCAGTGTTGGGTAAGATATCACCACTTGCGTTATCTGGTGGAACAAAAACCTTAATATTAATAATAAATGATAAAGAGAAAATATTTAATGCCTCAACCTGTGGTAATAACTGTGCAAAGTGGCTTCTAAAAATATCTGAAAATGAAGATGTAACTATTAATCTGAGGCATTTGATGGATTTCGGAGCTGGAAGGTTTAACATAAAAGTACTTAATACAGATAAGATAGTTCACAATATGAGCGAATTATTAGATGAGGCTATGGCATATGTCTAGGGGGATATATGAAAGGAAAGTATAGAATAATAGTAGAAAATAAGAAAATAAGATATGATTTCGAGGTAAAACGTAATATTACAATAATAAAAGGTGATAGTGCAACCGGTAAGACAACACTGGCAGATATGATAGCAGAGTATGAGGAAAATGGAGCTGATAGCGGAATAAGATTAGCATGCGACAGGGAATGTCATATTTTGCAGGGACGATATTGGAAAGCTTTATTGGCAGAGATGAAGAATAGCATAATTTTTATAGATGAGGGAAATAAGTTCGTATCAAGTGTAGAGTTTGCAGAAGAAGTAAAAAAGTCAGACAATTATTTCGTTATAATAACAAGAGAGACACTTGAAACACTTCCATATAGTGTAGATGAAATATATGGCATAAGAAATTCCGGTAAATATGGAACATTAAAAAATGTATATAACGAAATGTATAAGATATATACAAATGTTAATGTAAATGAAAGCGTTAAAGTGGATTATATTATAACAGAAGACTCCAAGGCAGGATACCAGTTTTTCAAAAAAGTATATTCATCAGAACATTTACAGTGTATATCAGCAGATGGAAAGTCGAATATATATAAGCATTTGAAAAAAGATAAAAATGTACTTGTAGTTGCAGATGGAGCTGCATTTGGTTCAGAAGTAGAAAAGATTGAATTATATGCCAGACAGAATAATAATTGTTATTTATATCTGCCAGAGTCATTTGAATGGCTGATATTGAAATCAGGTGTTATTAAAAATGCAGATTTGTCAGCAATATTACAAAATACGTGGGATTATGTGGACAGCAGTATGTATATGAGCTGGGAAAGATATTTTACAGCTTTATTAGTAGAATTAACCAATAATACATATTTACAGTATAGTAAAAATGATTTGAATGATGTCTATATTAAGGGCAGTATAAAGGATAATATAGTAAAACAGATAAAAATATTAAGTAATATTTTGCAAAGTGAAGAAAATAAATAGCAAATTATTGCGCACAGTACATCAACAATATAGATGGCAGAAAGGGTTATAAGCTTATAATTGACAATAGCAAGGAATAGTGTTATATTACTCAACCCTAGCATCTTAAATTCTCATTATTAAATGCATTTGGAAAATAATTGGATAGATAAATAGACAGATGTTAAATATTATATATGTTAATGTGTAATGTAATATTAATAATGAAGTTTAACAAATATATGGGGATGAAAGGATCAGAGTGGTTTTATGACATTTTATCAGGAATTACAGTTAAGTTCTGCAGGCTCTAAACAGCTTATTAAGAACACAAAAGATGCTAAAGAGAAAAGAAAACATATATTAATATATAATTTCAAGGTTTTCCTTGTTATGGTATTCTGTGTAGCAGTTGTTACAATATTCAGTAAGCTTCTAGGAAGTGCTAACAGTGTGGTAGGTGTTACAGTACTTCTTGCAGTGCTTGTGTTAAGACAGGCAGATTTTGGAATAAAGACATCACATGGACTTTTGTCAATTATGGGAATATATGCTATATTGATAGCAGGACCAAGGCTTAGTAATATGGTGCCACCTGTTGTTGCATTTCTTATTAATATAGTATGCATAATGCTTCTTATGATAATGGGCTGTCATAATGTGATTATGTATAATCATTCGACATTTGTGCTTGGTTATCTGTTATTACAGGGCTACGATGTTACAGGACAGGATTATGTGTTAAGAGTTGCCGGACTTCTTTGTGGTATGGTTATCTGTATGATTATCTTTTATAAGAACCAGAAGAACAGACCATATCGAAGAACTTTCCAGGATTTGTTTTATGAATTTAATATTAATTCGGCAAGAAACAGATGGTATATCAAGCTTACATTTATAGTATCAAGTGCAATGCTTGTGATGAACCTGCTTAATATTCCAAGAGCGATGTGGATAGGTATAGCGTGTATGTCAGTGTGTCTGCCTTTTTCAAAGGATATAGAAGGACGTGCTGGTAAGAGAGGTGCGTTCAATGTTGTTGGATGTCTGATTTTTTCAATATTATACACAGTACTTCCACAGTCAATGTATCCATATATTGGTATGATAGGTGGAATAGGTGTCGGATATTCAGCTGGTTATTCGTGGCAGACAGTATTTAATACATTTGGCGCACTGTCGATAGCTGCGGAATTGTTCGGACTTAAATATGCTGTTTTACTTAGAATAGGTGTAAATGTAATAGGCGCGGCATATACATTGATATGTGACAGATTGATAGATAAGGTATATAACTGGTGTACACAGCGAAATATAGAAACAGTTTAAATTTGCTGATTTTATATAAGAAAATTTAAATTGATGTTTGTAAAGATATTTGATTACTAATCTGCCGCGGGTGATACATCTATGATGACGGAACGTATAGTATACAGATATACATTGAATTATTAATCATAAAAGAGGTGCAAAATACATTTTGACTATCATATCATAATAATTATGAAGGAAAATAACTATGAACAACAATGATTTTTATATATCAGAAATTCCAGATGATATATTCGAAAAAATGCAGGGAAAGTCGTATAAGGAAAACTGCACTGTGCCAAGGGAAGAACTGAGGTATATTCATATATTGCATATTGGTTTTGATAGTAAGACACATGAAGGTGAAGTGATAGTGAATAAGCGTATAGCAGATGCAGTGCTTGATATATTTGCTGAGTTATATAAGGCAGAGTACAGAATAGAAAAGGTACGTCTTATAGATGAGTACAATGCAGAGGATGAATTATCAATGAGAGATAACAATTCATCGGCGTTTAACTTCCGCTACATATCGTATACAACAAAGCTGTCAAAGCATGCACTTGGAATGGCAGTTGATATTAATACTCTTTATAATCCTTATATCAAAGAGGTTGATGGAAGACTTAGCATAGAGCCGGCTAATGCAGCAGAGTATGTGGACAGAAGCAAAGATTTTCCACACAAGATTGACCATGATGATATATGTTATAAGCTTTTTATTAAGCATGGTTTTGAGTGGGGCGGAGACTGGACTGCTTCTAAGGATTACCAGCATTTTGAGATGCCGGTTTCGGAGTAAATATATAAGTATAGAAATGGTTTGCAAAGCTGGTTAAGTTGTTACGATGATAACATATATTTTTTATAAAAATATTTTTATAAAAAGTAAGTCTGGTGTAAGTTAATATGTATATTATCATCTGATATTATAAATGAGCAGATAGAAAATGTAGATATGAATATAATACGGAGAATGAGCATATGTATCATATTATTCTTGTTGAAGATGACGAGCAGATAAGAAAAAGCCTTACGGAGCTGCTCACATATAAGGGATATACAGTAACGGCGGTGGAAGGTGTGCAGAAGTTTTATGAGAGTATTAAGAAAACAACATACGATGCATATCTTTTAGATGTTATTCTTCCTGATGGAAGTGGTTATGATATATGTGAGAATATAAGAGATAAGACAGAAGCACCTATAATATTTATAACCTCAAGTGATGATGAAGAGTCGATAGTAAAAGGACTTGATATAGGCGGAGATGATTATATAACAAAGCCTTTTCACAATGCAGAGCTTCTCTCACGCATAAGCTCTAACCTAAGACGAAGTGCAAGATTCAAGGAGAATTCATATAGTGTTGGCGATATTAAAGTACTTTTTGCTAAGTATAAGATATTAAAAAATGGTGTGGAATTAGGCATAACCCCGACAGAGTTTAATATAATAAAAATACTTATACAGAATAAAGGCTGTGTTGTTAAACGTGAGGTCATATATGACAGAATATGGGACATGCATGGCAATTATGTTGAGTATAATACACTCACAGTTGCTGTAAGCAGAATTAAAGCAAAGCTTGGAACATATGGGGAAAAGCATCAGGCTTATATAGAAACAATAAGAAATGTAGGATACAGGTGGATAGATAAAATATAGAGGTAAAGAGTGTTTATGGGTAATCAGGACGATATCGAACAGAAATTTATGGATTTTAGAAAAAAACAGACATTATTTATTGCAGCTTCATTTATAGTAAATGCAGCTGTAGTAATGCTTTTATGCCTGTATTATAATCTTAAGCAAAGAGCTCTTACAGGGGCTCTTTATTTGTATGATAAAACAGCAGCAGAGAATTATCTTGATGTTCTTTCTAAGTTGAAAATCACGCAGGCTGTGGGCAGATATGTTAATGAGGGAAATGCAGTTATTGAAAAAATCGGATATGGAAGTAAAGGGTATAGCTATATATTTCTTTTATCAGGGGAAATATGGATATATATAATTGCATTACTTATATTATCAGTTATATTCATATGTGGCATTGTAAGTATCAGAAGTATGACCAGTAATAGTGTTATAGCTGATGCTTCAGCAGTTAAAGAACGGAATGTAATATTAGAAAACAGGCTTAAACAGGAAGCTGAATATAATAAAAAACAGCAGAGAAAAATGCAGGATTTTATAGAGAATATAGCACATCAGATAAAAACTCCGCTTGCAGCGATAATCTTAAATCTTGAATTTATGCAGGAATTGCACATGGATGAGCGTATGGGAAGGCTTGTTGATGAAAGTGCGGGAAGTGCATTCAGAATACGGGACTTTATAAGAACACTTCTTAACATAAGCAGATTTGAAAACAAGAAGGTAATAATAGCGGCTGATGAAGTACTCATAGGTTCAATTATATCAGATAGCATAAATAATTGTATGAATGGTATGATACATGAAAATCAGAATGATATTTTTATAGTACAATATGATGATAAATGCGAAAGTGCAGTTATATACGCAGATGAAATGTGGCTTGTTGAGGCAATAGCTAATGTTATAGGAAACAGTGCAGACTATATCAGGAATATTTCTGATGGTAAAGTGTATATAACTGCAGGCTGTGATGAAAGAAAGGTTGTTATAAGAATAGAAGATAATGGGAATGGATTAACTGTTAAAGATCAGGATGATATATTTGACAGGTTCTCTACAACAAGAAACAGTGCTTCAGATATGCATGTAGGATTAGGACTTAATCTGTCAAGACTTATAATAGAGGCACATTATGGCATAATAAAAGCAGGTAACAGTGAAGAATATGGAGGAGCAGAATTCACGATAATACTTCCAAGATACAGACTTAAGGATAAGAGATAGTAAGATGTAAGAAACAAAAGGTCAAAAACTTGTGAATGTAAGTCTGAGGTAAGTTAACAACAATATAATCCGCATATCAGATACGAAAGTAACTAAAGTCAGGAATAAAGTATTAAAGATATCTGAAATAAGATACAGACGTTATTAAAGGAGGATATGCTATGGATATATTAAGAGCAGAAGGAATAAGTAAAACTTACCGGACAGGAAGTGTTGAAGTGAAGGCACTTAAGCAGTGCAGTATTAACATTCAGAAAGGCGATTTTACAGCTGTGATAGGAAAAAGCGGTTCTGGAAAGTCCACTCTGTTAAGAATATTGGGGACTATAGATAATCCTGATTCAGGAAAAGTGTACATAGATGATACAGATATAAGCACGCTTAACAATAAATCACTTGCCAGGTTCAGGCGCACAAAGATAGGCTTTATATATCAGGATTATAGCCTTGTGCCAGAATATACAGCTTATTAAAATATCATACTTCCTATTATACTTGATGGTAAGAAACCAGATAGAGATGAGGTCAGCCGTCTTATGGATATATTATCCATCGGACATTGTTTAAGAAAGCTTCCAGCGCAGATGTCTGGAGGTGAGCAGCAGAGAGCTGCCATAGCAAGGGCAATGATAGCACATCCGGCAGTTATACTCGCAGATGAACCGACAGGCAATCTTGACGTGGCTAGTGCACAGACAGTTGTACAGATGTTGGCAGAAGCTTCCAATGAATACAATCAGACCATAATAATGGTTACGCATGATAAGCAGATGGCAGAATATGCAGATAAGCTGCTTACGATAGTTGACGGACACGTGAGCATTGGAGTAGATGATACGATAGCTGAAGGTAATGACAGGGGGTGAGCTTTATGAATGGCAGACTCATATTACTTTGTTTAAAAAGTATGCTTAGAAGATGGAAGAGAGTATTAAGAACAATAGTAACAGTTTTTATCGCATTTCTTTTTGTGGCAGGTATGCTTCTTTTCCAGGAAAATATGTATCAATATCAGACAGCAGTGGCGAAGAAACATTTTGGCGACTGGTTTATAATGAATCCATATTACAATGCAAAGAAATATAATGTATTAGGTGAACACATTTATCTTGAAAAACCTAAGCTCGCTTATGTGGTAAATAGTATATATGATTATGATAAGGAAACAGATGAAAAGATAGGCTTCTTTACACAGGATTTTATACAGGCAGGAAATATTAAGCTTGATAAGGGAGAGTGGGCACAGAATGATGATGAGGTGGCAGTTGACTGGAATACTCTGCTAAAGCTTAATCAGGGATATGAAATAGGGGATACAATAAGTATACATACATATACAGGTCCCACAACCGATAAGGAAAATGAAGTGACAAAAACCTACAGGCTGTCAGGAATAATAAACAGTTACACAAACATATGGCAGGGAGGAGAAAATCTGCCTGGCATAATACTGACAGAAAATGAATGTGAAAATATCAAGCATAGCAGCGATATTAAGCAAAAAAACATTGCAATATATGGGATAAAAAATATAATACAAGAATCTGATTATGAAGCAATGTTTAACAAAATGCAGAAGGACACTGACAAAGAGATGGTGTTTAACAGTAGTGTATATGCATATAAACCATGGGGTAATAAGCTTGTATACAATTATATATTTATTCTTGTAATGCTTGTTGGTATCGCAGCTATAACTTATCAGATGATGGCATATAATATGACAAGAAAACATACAATGGATATACATGTCAGGGAAGGAGCTACAAGAGGTCAGATAACAGGAATGTATATGTGTGAGAATTTTATTATACTGCTTCTGTCATCATTTCTTGGACTTTTTACAGCATGCCAGCTTGCAAGGGCTATATACAGCATTATAGGAAAGAATATGGGTGTAACGTTTTTTTATATAGGAAGCAGTACATACATTAAAATGCTTATTACACTTATATTGTCCGTTATAATAAGTATAATATTTAATGTCTATATGAATATCTCACATGATTATAATAAAGCTATTAAGGTAAAAAAAGATAAAAAGTATAATGCAGAAAAGTATGCGGCATCAGGTAAAAAAATTAATATAAAAGAAATTAATAACAGAAACTTCATATATCAGACACATATAAGGTTTATGCATACAAATGGCTTTCTGCCCAATATGTTTATAAGAATTTTTGCACTTGTTATGGCAGGTTGTCTGTGTTTATCTGGATTAACAGGATGCGGCGGTGGAATT
>ERZ857955.1808-NODE-1808-length-15509-cov-2.904232_pt1 | contig 15509 bp, 11 predicted proteins | sample MGYA00519956_ERZ857955 | MGnify/ENA primary metagenome ERZ857955 (study PRJEB31778, sample SAMEA3449378) | human gut metagenome | biome: human gut; feature: human-associated habitat; material: faeces | place: United Kingdom | collected 2010/2012 ...
TATCTTGAGGTCTTCAAGCTTAATAAGGTTGTTATCAAGCCATTCACCATATGGCTGTTTTGTGGCAAACTTTTCCTTAAGCTTGTCATCATCTATAAGCTCGCCCTTAACTGTATCTACAAGAAGCATTTTGCCAGGATGAAGTCTGTCTTTAACTTCTATTCTGCTCTCATCTATAGGAAGTGCGCCTACTTCTGAAGAAAGAATAAGATATCCGTCCTTTGTTATATAATATCTTGAAGGACGAAGACCATTTCTATCAAGAACAGCTCCCATAATATCACCATCTGAGAACAGGATAGATGCAGGACCGTCCCAAGGTTCCATCATAGTTGCATAATACTGGTAGAAGTCCTTCTTTTCCTGCTCCATAGCCTTGTTGTTACTCCAAGGTTCTGGGATAGTTATCATAACAGCAAGTGGAAGTGGCATACCATTCATAACAAAGAATTCAAGAGTATTATCTAACATTGCTGAGTCTGAACCATTAGTGTTGACAACTGGTGTAATCTTAGACATTTCATCCTCAATATATGGAGAAACCATTGTTTCCTCTCTTGATAACATTCTGTCGGCATTACCCTTGATAGTGTTAATCTCACCATTGTGAACAATAAATCTGTTAGGATGGGCACGCTCCCAGCTTGGGTTTGTGTTAGTTGAAAATCTTGAGTGAACAAGTGCTATAGCTGACTCATAATCCTCATCTGTCAAGTCCTTAAAGAATGTTCTTAACTGTCCTACAAGAAACATACCCTTGTATACAATAGTTCTGCTTGAAAGTGAACAGACATATGTATCTTCTGCTGTCTGCTCAAATACTCTTCTTGCAACATACAGCTTTCTGTCAAAGTCTATTCCCTTATTAACATCCTTAGGCTTCTTTACAAAGCCCTGCATAATATATGGCATGCAGTCAACTGCCTTCTTACCAAGGACATTAGGAAATGTAGGGACTTCTCTCCATCCAAGGAATTCAAGTCCTTCCTTTTCAACGATTATTTCAAACATCTTCTTTGCACGGTTTCTTGCAAGCTCGTCCTGTGGGAAGAAGAACATACCAACACCGTACTCTCTTTCCTCGCCTATCTTGATACCAAGAGGCTTAACTGCTTTCTTAAAAAACTTGTGGGATATCTGAAGGAGAATACCTACACCATCACCAGTTTTACCTTCTGCATCCTTACCTGCTCTGTGTTCAAGATTTTCTACGATACTGAGTGCATCAGATACTGTCTGATGTGTCTTTATTCCTTTGATGCTGACAACTGCACCGATACCACAGTTATCATGCTCAAATTGTGGGTTATAAAGTCCAGGCTGTTTATTCTGATTTTCCATAGTCCTATCATCCTTTCATATATAATCTAATCCCTGTTACATCCATATGCCTGTCTGTTATCTGCACATATCTAACAGTTCCGCCAGTTTTAAGCTTATCTGGCAGCAGATTTTTTTCTTGTCCATAATATACTCTTATTTTCCGTCATTGTAAATGTGTTTTTATTTTAAATTGTCAGATTATTAATTAATATTAAATTATAATATACATTATCAGATAATTTATTTTATATAATAGTTATTTTTTATCCGCAAATGTATTTTTAGGCACAATTTCAACTGTAAGTCAAATCTTTTACACATTTTTAGCGTACTCATTTTTATAACTTTTTCTTCTATATTGTCGAATTGTGTCAGAATTGTATTTCAAAAAGTGCCCCATTTTAAGGCTTACTTAAAAAGTTGTAAAAAAATAAAGTGATAAAGCCTATCCAACCAAACTGATAGGTTTTATCACTTTATTATATTAAGCATTTTCTGAACTTTTCAGAAACAATTCTTAACTTAATTAACTTGAATTAGTTTCGTATTTATTTTATTAGTCCATTTTAGCTTTTGGCTTGTTTTTATTAATAATAAATTCTACAGCCTTAGGACATACTTTGAGGTTAACTTTGTTGTGTTCTCCTCCGTACTCTCCATCAAGTGTCCACTTTACATTTTCTGTTGACTCAAATGTAATATCGTTGGTCTTAAATGAATATATCATATCGCAGCTATCTAACTTCTGTGTGACAAACGCATTTACAAGCTGCTGGAAATCTATAGCGTTCTTTATCTCCCTTATAAGAGTGACCTCAAATACTCCGTCCTGAAAATCAACACCATCTCCTATAAGTCCCTTCATTCCACCAACTGAGCTTGCATTACTCACCATACCATATACGAAGTTATCTTCAACACAAAACTGGCCGCTGCTGACCTTCATAGGACACGCCTTAAGATTAAGAAGTCTTTTAGCACCTTCTATCACATATGCCTGATGTCCGAACATATTCTTAAGATCCTGCGGTGTTTCATATGCTACATCTGTAAATGCACCAAATGCCGCCACATAATTAAAGTAACGTGAGTCGTTGGCAATTCCTATGTCGCATGCAAACCGCTCACCTCTTATAACATTATATGCTGCCCTCACTTTATCAGAAGGTATTCCAAGACTCTTGGCAAAGTCATTGGTTGAACCGCTTGGAATATAGCCTATCGGCGGCTTCACATCTTTATAAGTCATAACTGCTGATACAATCTCATTGAGAGTTCCATCACCGCCGCTGCATACAATAATGTCATACAGTCCTTCACATGCTTTTATCTTCTCATATCCATCTAATGCTGCTTTCGTAGGATACACAGTAACCTCGTAATCTGCATTGGAGAATATCTGAATAATCTTCAAAAGTGAATTCTTAAGCTGTGCCTTCCCCGAATTCGGGTTAAATATAAAAAGCATTTTTTTCATGATATTCCTCCATTTCATCTTATTTATTATATATATTTATGCATTTTTATATATCCACTCACTTACTAATAAGCAATAACCTTCTATCTGTCCCACTTATCGCAAAGTGAGTTAATCTGGTCTGTGAACTTTGCAAGGTCTTTGTTTGCTCCGCCCTCATTATGCATAATAACTGTCATCAGGCGCTTTCCTGCTGCAACAAGTCTGTCGTATATGCTTCTGTTACGCTTATTGACAGTAGTTCTTCTGCTCTTCTTTTCCTTATTGCCCTCGGTAATCATCATGCCTGTTGCAAGGTCGAAGGAGCCGCCTGTATATGGCGCATATGCATTAAAGCCATGCTCTTTTTTAAGACACTCTGTAAATTCCTCACACACGCTGTCTTCGCCGTGTACAACAAAAACCTTATCCGGCTTATTCTTAAATGCACTGACCCATCTTATAAGTCCGTCCTTGTCTGCATGACCGCTTGAACCCGGTAGCTGCTATCTCAGCTTTTACCTGTATAGGCTCACCGAATAACTTAATCTCATCTATGCCATCAACTATTATTCGTCCTGTCGTTCCATTTGCCTGATAACCAACAAACAAAACTGTACACTCTGGTCTCCAGAGATTGTGCTTAAGATGATGTCTTATACGACCTGCCTCGCACATACCTGAAGCTGATATTATTACCTTAGGATTAGGGTCAAAGTTAATCATCTTTGACTCCTCACTTGATATGGCATACTTAAGTCCCGGGAATGAAAGCGGATTAATACCCTCATTTACAAGCTTTATGGCATCATCATCAAAACACTGCTCAACATTCTTGCTGAATATCTCTGTTGCCTCTATTGCAAGCGGACTGTCGACATACACATCAAAATCCCTGTCAATAAGGTTATCCGCCTTTATCTTTCTTATATGATACAGAAGCTCCTGTGTCCTACCTACTGCAAATGAAGGTATAACAACATTACCACCTCTGTCAAATGTCCTCTTGAATACATTTACAAGCTCTTTGACATAATCCGGTGTACCATTGTGGCTCCTGTTGCCATATGTTGACTCCATAACAACATAATCAGCATCATCTACCATAGCCGGGTCTTTAGTTATAGGCTTATTGACATTGCCTATATCACCGGAAAATACTATCTTCTTCGATACTTCTCCCTGTGGTGTGTCTTCCTTTGCCCATACCTCTATACTTGCCGAGCCTAAAAGATGTCCTACATCCTTGAATCTGACACTTACATTGTCATCTATATCAATAATCTCATCATATCTTACGCCGACTAACTGCTTCATAACTTCATATACAGCCTTTGCATCATATAAAGGCACAAACTCTTTAAGCGTGCCGTTAGAACGCTTAGCCTTTCTGTTTCGCCACTCAGCCTCGAACATCTGTATATGTGCGCTGTCCCTTAACATAATATCACATAGCTGCACAGTTGCCTCTGTACAATACACTTTCCCGCGGAATCCATGTACATAAAGAAGCGGTATAAGACCCGAATGGTCTATGTGTGCATGTGTAAGCAGTACATAGTCCACATCCGATGCCGGAATAGGAAGTTCCTGATTTTCATACACATCATTACCCTGCTCCATACCACAATCTATAAGAATATTCTTATCACCCACGCATAGATAGTGGCAGCTTCCTGTAACTTCATGGTCTGCACCTAAAAATGTCAGTTTCATAAGCCTCAACTCCCTTTGAATATTGTAATATTGTCCGTACTATATAGTATTCAGCGCTATATTATCTGACTACTATCCTTCACACAGGATAGTATAACATATATTCAAAGGGAGTTACATTGTTTTGTGTAATATTTTAGTTGATTTTTATATGTTTTATTATGCTCAGAGCCTGTCGAAAATTCCACACATTTCCCAATGTTGCATATCCGCCATATAATACCCAATAAAAATACAGGCATTTTATGCATATACTTTTAGATTTTCACATTTCTCAACAATCTTCCCACTTTATATCATAAAATGTGACATCCACATTTCTGGCTGCAAACATACCCACATATACGTGAGCTGGGTCTATGGCTGTCAGCTTGAAATCATATCCGCCAGTAACCTCCGGACCGTCCCCAAACTGCGCCATATAGCCGTCCTGAGAAGAAGAAAGTACAAGGCTGTATTCCGTTCCTTCCTCTATGGCAAAGCCTGTTACAGGGCCTTCTACAAGCTTTCCGCTCTTTCTTGCAAATGTTCCTACAGTATTTTCTCTTCTTGTTATACAGAGTGGTGCTGCTGCCACATAATCTCCAAGAATATCCGGCATACACTCATCAATATAGCAGTCATCCCTTACCATAAGTCCAAAGGATACCTGGTCGTTTGAAAATATCTTATTAACCCTTACTTTGGCACTGAGCCTGAAATTCTGTGTAATATCAACCTTCTTATAGTACATAGCTATACCATCAGTAACCGCTGATATCTTACCCATATTATTGCGGACTGCAATATGCATATTTCCATCCTTGTCAGCTTCTAATGTGAAGTTATCACTACTTACATTTTTAAGGACATCGCCAAAAACCGTGCCCTTATATCCGCCGTAATCCTCAAAAAGCTTGCTCTGTTCAAGCTTATCGCTGAATACAACCGGCTTGTAATCAGGATTGGATACAAGATATTTTTCCTTATATTCAACAGGATTATCCGAAAGGTTAATAATATGCCCAGAAAGTCCCTCTATGCCAAGCTCCTTAACCGCTGACATAACCATATAGGCGTTGACTCTTGCACCCCATATATTAGTGTGTGTATTATCAACACTCAGTTCATTATCAGAAGGCCATGCGTGAAGATATAGTGTGTTAGAAGCACCTAACTTATCATATAGCTTATGTGTTTTCTCTGTCATATCAACAACAGGAATATTAAGCTCACTGCCAAGCTTTCTTATAGCCTCCGGATAATCTCCGCCCTTAAATGTACCGACATCCTTTGTTATATGTAACAATGTGTCGCTCCACTCACCTGTAGGTGTTCTCCTTACGATAGGTGTACAAAGAATAGTCTTACATCCGGCTTTGTCTGCATTTGCAATATAATTGGCATAAAGTGAATGTGCAAATGAACCTTCTGTCTTATAATCTCCATTCGCATCTGTAAAACGTGACTCTCGTCATTATGCCCGAAGCCTATAATAAGAAAATCTCCCTGCTTCATTCCAGAAAGAAGCTCATTATACTGTGGCTCTGTAGTATAACTTTTAGTACTTCTTCCTGAAAGTGCTATATTAACAACTTTTATACTGTCATCCAGATACTTATCAAGCATAGTGCCGTATCCATATCGTGGATAATAATACTTATCTTCAAAGCTGCTGACTGTTGAATCTCCTATAACCCATAATGTACTCATAATAATCTAACCTCAACTTTCTGCTATACCATTAATAACTTTTATTCAGATACTCATTTCTTATATGCTCTTCCATAGCCTTAACCTCCGCCTCAAACTCCCTTGCGGAATAAAGAAGACATCCGGCGCCTCTTATGATAACCTGTTCAAGTCCGTCAGATGTTGCAACAGTCACATTATACTTTCTTCCATTCTCATGTGCAAACTTTTCTATATAATGGTCTGCTGTTTCTGCTTCTTTCGTGTATACAACATGGATATTATGATAATCCATATATTCCTCTGCGTGTCCTGCAAGCCTGTATGCATCAAATACAACTATGAGTTCACACTTTTTCATGCCCTGATAATTGCACATTATATCAAGCAGCCTATCACGCGCACTGTCCATATTAATCTTTGAAAGTTCTTCAAGCTCTTTCCACGCATGTATTATGTTATAACCATCAACCAACAGATAGCTTACTCCCGGTACCTTCTGTGTCTTAGAAGAAGCTGACGGCTTTGAGGCTACATACTGCCCAAGCTGGTCTGACGACTTTCTTTTAGACAGCTTTCTTCTCTCATTATCGCCATGGCTGTTGGAAAAATATGTTTCTGCCAGTATTCTGTCAACCTCGTCAGTACCTATCCACTCATCTGACACCGTCCTTGCTGACTGTCTTGAGCTCATAGGCACAGCCGTATCTGATACCGGCTTTGGATTAAGTACACTGTCAACATGTGCATACTTTGGCACTTCGTCCCAGCTCACTGTATATCCTGCCCCATGCGCACAGAATACCGAATCTGGAGTATTTCTTATGTCACGCTCCACATCATAACCTGTCTTTTCAATCACTTCATCCTGATTGTGGCAAGGTCTGTAGCCGGACATTCTTAAGCTTATGCTGCCAGTTCCCTTTGTATAGGCATTAACTTCTGCCTGATAATTGCCAAGACATGAAACCGGCCCATTACCTGTGATACTCACTTCATCTCCGGTGTCATTAATCGTAAATGCTGCGCCCATACGCTCAAGGTCTGTCATCGCCCTGCCTATATACTGCCTGTCAAGCTTTAACTCAAAGTCATAATAAGGCTCTAATAGTACTGAGTCTGCCTGCATAAGCCCCTGTCTTACTGCCCTGTATGTTGCCTGCCTGAAATCTCCGCCTTCAGTATGCTTATTGTGTGCCCTTCCAGCCACAACAGTTATCTTCACATCCGTAAGCGCTGAACCTGTGAGTACACCTTTATGTGTTTTTTCGCACAAATGCGTATATATAAGACGCTGCCAGTTCTTTGCCAGAACATCCTCACTACAGTCAAGCTCATACTTCATGCCGCTTCCCGGTTCTCCCGGTTCAAGTATAAGATGTACCTCCGCATAATGTCTTAAAGGCTCAAAATGTCCGATTCCTTCAACTTTGTTAGTTATCGTTTCCTTATAGACAATACTACCCTCTCCAAATGTTACATCAATTCCAAAGCGCTCTTTTATAATATTCTGGAGTACTTCTATCATAACTGGTCCCATAACCTGTACGTGTATTTCCTTAAAGTTCTCATTCCACTCTATATGAAGCTGCGGCTCTTCCTCCTCGACTGCCCTTAACTTAGGTAACATCTGCATAGGGTCTATACCCGCCGGAAGATTTATCTTATAGTTAAGTACGGGTGTGAGTACTGGTGAGTTATCCTCTATGCCCTCGCCTATTGCCTGACCTGCATATGTCTCGGCAAGTCCTGTAAGTGCGCATATACTTCCAGCCGGAGCCTCCTGTATAGCTGTAAACTTATCACCGGAATACACTCTTATCTGATTTACTTTTTCATCATTGATGATACATTTGCTCTTAATAACACCGCCTGTAACCTTGATATGTGTAAGCCTTTCGCCTCTGTCATCTCTTGATATCTTATACACCTTCGCACTAAGCTCATTGCCATATGACTTCTGTGTACAGAAACGGTTCATAATTCCAAGCAGTTCTTCAACACCGTTTAACTTAAGTGCAGAACCGAATATAACAGGGAATATATCCCTTTCATCAAGCATACAGCTTATACTTTCATCTGACACCTTAGAGGTATCAAGATACTCTTCAAGTGCTGCTTCCGAACACGTAGCTATCTCTTCATAATCAGGCTCTGCGCCGCTCATACAGCCTGTAAAATCAACACAGCCTGACGACAGCTTATTCTTAAGCTGCTCTAAAAGTCTTTGTCTGTTGGTTCCCTGCTGGTCCATCTTATTAACAAATATAAACACAGGAACATTCAGCCTCTTAAGCAATCTCCACAGTGTATCTGTGTGTCCCTGCACGCCATCCATTCCACTTATGACAAGTACCGCATAATCAAGCACCCACAGCGTTCTTTCCATTTCCGCTGAAAAATCAACGTGGCCGGGTGTATCAAGAAGCGTGACATCAAGATCCTTATACTTAAAGCACGCCTGCTTTGAAAATATAGTTATTCCCCTCTGTCTTTCATATTCGTTATTATCAAGAAATGCATCTTTATTATCAACTCTTCCAAGCTTTCTTATTGTACCTGATGTATACAGTATACTTTCAGAAAGAGTAGTTTTCCCGGCATCAACATGCGCAAGCATGCCTATAACCAGTTTCCTCATAATATACCTCCCAATTATTACAGCTCCTTACGTATCGCCTTCTCATATATGTCTGGTCTTCTATCTCTGAATAATCCCCATGAAAGCCTGTCATACGCCAGCTTATCAAGGTCAAACTTATGAACGATAACTTCCTCTTCGTCCCTGCCTGCCTGATATATTATATCACCTGTATTGTCAGTAATAAAGGAAGAACCATAAAACTTAAGCGAACTTGTCTGTTCACCATTCTCCTCACAGGGTTCTACACTTTCCACACCAATTCTGTTAGCTGCCACAACCGGAACAAGATTACTTGCTGAATGTCCCTGCATACATCTTCTCCAGTGTTCCATGCTGTCACATTCCAGGATGGGTTCACTTCCGATGGCAGTGGGATAAAAGAGAAGCTCTGCGCCCTGCAGTGCCATACATCTTGCCGTTTCCGGGAACCACTGATCCCAGCAGATTCCAACTCCAATGGTTCCAAATCTGGTATCAAAAACCTTAAAGCCAGTATCTCCCGGTGTGAAATAGAATTTTTCCTGATAATAATGGTCATCCGGAATATGTGTTTTCCGATAAATGCCGAGATTCTTTCCATCTGCATCCAGAACCGCAACGCTGTTATAAGTATTATTGACCTCTTTTTCATAAAAGCTGACCGGAATCACAATCCCCAACTCTGCCGCTACCCTGCTGAAATGACGCACTGCAGGGTTTTCCTCTGCAGTCTGCGCATATTCATAATACTCATATCTGCGCTCCTGGCAGAAATAGGGCCGTTCAAAAAGCTCCGGCAGAAGAACAATCTCAGCTCCCTTTGCTGCTGCCTGACGCACCAGTTCCTCTGCATGGGCAATATTTTTCTCCACACTTTTACTGCATTTCATCTGAACTGCTGCCACTGTTACATTTCTCATCCTGTCTGTTCCTCCTGCTCCTGTTTACATAAGTAAGTTTTTTCATAACTTTCAGGTAATAACCCTCAAACACATGACTCTCAAAGTTTTCTGCATCAAGGTCAGATATTTTTTCCGGGAATCTGCTGGGTGATACAGTGAATATTTCCACCGCCAACAATGATGGCTCTGGCATCAATGGGATAAATCCTTCTTTCAGGAAAACACTTCTGCAGAATCTCCACTGCCCTTTTGTCATTTTCATCCCCAAATTGTGGAAGGATGATCCCTCCATTGGAAATATAGAAATTCACGTAACTGGCAGCCATCCGTTCTCCTGCTTCCCGTTCGTCTTCTCCCTCTTCAAACACAAAGCCATCCACATCTTCCTGGGTAAGGCAGACCGGTTTCTGAGGAATCGGAAGCTTATGAATCTTAAATTTTCTGCCTTTTGCATCTGTTTCCTGTTCCAGCACCTTCAGATCAGCCAGAGACATGGCATACTGCGGATCTGTCTCATCCTCTGTCCATGCAAGCACAACCTCTCCGGGCCTCACAAAAGCGCACACGTTATCCACATGATCATTGGTTTCATCCTGATAGATTCCACATGGAAGCCAGATAATCTTGTGGACACCGAGCCAGTACTTCAACTGTTCCCCTATCTGTTCCCTGCTCATCTGAGGATTGCGTCCCTGACTCAGAAGACAGGCCTCTGTAACAATCAGAGTCCCCTCTCCGTCAGAATGGATGGAACCGCCCTCCAGCACAAAAGGTCTGGCATCCAGACATGGACAACCAAGAGTCCTGCAGATAAAGGCAGCCACCCTGTCGTCCTTCTCCCAGTTCCGGTAAAGTCCATCAAAGTCTCCTCCCCAGGCATTAAACTGCCAGTCAACTCCACAGACCGCCCCTTTCTCATCCAGAACCATGGTTGCTCCCACATCTCTGGCCCAGGCGTCATCTGTCTCGCATTCCAGCAAAGTCACACCGGAAACATTCCCAAGCTGATTCTTTGCATTCTCCATCTGAGCTTTGGAAACCAGCATATACACCTTTTCGCTCTCTCCAATAGCCTCTGCAACTTTCACAAATGCTTTCTGTGCTTCCCTTGCCCCATAATTCCAGGAACCGGGACGTTCCGGCCAGATCATCACACATCCCTCATGAGGCTCAAATTCTCCGGGCATACGATATTTTGTTCTGTTCTTCTCTGTAACTTCCATCTCTGTCTCCTTTTCTTTGATAGCCCGGCAGATATCAGGAAAGCCGGCTCTTAAAGTCTTCGTATCCGAAATGTCTGATAACCTCACACTCTCCGTCCTCATGCATAACCGCAATATCCGGCAGCGGCATACCGTTAAATGTATTATTCTTCACCATAGAATAAATCGCCATATCCATAAAATACAGCTTGTCCCCGATCCGGATCTCTCTGTCAAAGGAATAATCTCCGATCACATCTCCTGCCAGGCAGGTGCAGGAAGATAAGCGGTAGGTATATGCCTTCTCCCCTGCTTCCCCGCTGTCCTTAAGAGGCGGACGATAGGGCATCTCCAGCACATCCGGCATATGGCAGGCTGCAGAAGCATCCAAAATCAGCGTTCTGATCTCATTTTCCACAATGTCCATAACCTCTGTCACCAGATATCCGGCATTCAGGGCAACAGCCTCCCCGGGCTCCAGATAAATATCCAGATCATAGGTTTCCTTCATATGCTGAATACATTTTTCCAGGAGCTTTACATCATAATCCTCTCTGGTAATATGATGTCCGCCGCCCATATTCAGCCAGGAAACCTCAGACAGAAATTCTCCAAACTTCTCCTCTACCGCCTGCAATGTTTTCTCCAGGTCATCCGCATTCTGTTCGCAGAGCGTATGAAAATGCAGTCCGTCGATCCATTTCAGACATTCCCCGTCAAAGTTCTCTCTGGTAACCCCCAGCCTTGAACCCGGCGCACAGGGATCATAGATCGCATGATCCCCCTGAGTGGAGCATTCCGGATTAATACGGAGTCCCAGACTGGCTCCGGTACACACTTCTTTAAATTTCTTCAGCTGTGCTGTGGAATTAAAGATAATATGGTCACAGATACGATCCAGTTCCTCTATATCTTCTGTACGGTAAGCAGGGGAAAAAACATGATTCTCTTTCCCCATCTCTTCATATCCAAGCCTTGCCTCAAACAGACCGCTGGCAGTGGTACCTGCCAGATATTTTCCGATCATGGGATACAGCGCAAAGCCGGAAAACGCTTTCTGCGCCAGAAGGATCTTACACCCGGTATCCTCCTGGACTTTTTTCAAAATCTCCAGATTCTCCCGCATCTTCTTCTCATCGATCACATAGCAGGGAGTTTGCAGTTGATCAATCTTCATTGGCTTTCCAGACCTTTACCAGTTCAGGATCTTCGCAGACTTTCCATGGAAGTCCCCATTTGTTCAGTGCTTCCATATATGGATCCGGATCAAATTCTTCCACATTAAATACACCCGGCTTCTTCCACTGTCCGGTCACTACCATCATGGAACCGATCATAGCCGGAACACCTGTTGTATAGGAGATTGCCTGGGATTCCACCTCTTTATAGCATTCCTGATGATCACATACATTATAAATATAAATACTTTTCTCTTTTCCGTCCTTAACACCTGTGAAAATACAGCCGATATTTGTTTTACCCACTGTTCTCGGACCCAGAGATGCAGGATCCGGCAGAAGAGCTTTCAAAAACTGGATCGGCACGATCTCCTGTCCATTAAATTCCACAGGTGCGGTGGAAAGCATTCCTACATTTTCCAGACATTTCATATGTGTCAGATAGCTCTGTCCGAATGTCATAAAGAAACGGATCCTCTGTACTCCCGGAATATTTTTTGCCAGTGATTCAATCTCTTCATGATGAAGAAGATACATATCCTTCTTTCCTACCTCAGGGAAATCGTAGACAGATTTAAATTCCATAGGCTCTGTTTCTACCCAATGTCCGTCTTCCCAGTAGGAACCATTTGCGGAAACCTCTCGAAGATTGATCTCCGGGTTAAAGTTTGTGGCAAAAGGATATCCATGATCACCGCCGTTACAGTCCAGAATATCAATGGTATGGATTTCATCAAAATAATGCTTCAGGGCATAAGCACTGAATACACTGGTAACACCCGGATCAAAACCGGTTCCCAGAAGAGCAGTCAGTCCTGCTTCCTTAAATTTCTCATCATAAGCCCACTGCCAGGAATAATCGAAATATGCAGTAAAGCCTTTTTCTTTACATCTCTTTTCGTAGATTGCACGCCATGTGGGATCTTCTGTATCCTCTGCTTCATAATTGGCAGTATCAATATAATCCGCACCGGCTTCCAGACATGCATCCATGATGGTAAGATCCTGATATGGAAGTGCCACATTCAGGACAGCATCCGGCTTATAGGCTCTGATCAATTCTGCGACCTCTGCTGCATTATCCGCATCTACCTTTGCTGTCTCAATTTTTGTCTTCGTTGTACTTTCAATCTTCTCTTTGAGTGCATCGCATTTTTCCTTTGTCCTGCTTGCGATCATAATCTCTGTAAAAACATCGCTATTCTGACAGCATTTGCGAATTGCCACTGAAGCTACCCCACCACATCCGATTACCAATAATCTGCTCATAAACTGTTTTCCTCCTCTTCCAGTAAATCTTCTACATATTTTGGAAGCATAAATGCTCCTCTGTGAAGGTTTGTTGTATAATACCATGTTTCTATATTAAGATTATCAAACCTCTCCGGCCTGAAATCTTCCAGTGGATGATATTTCTTTGATGCAAATCCAAAAAGCCAGTATCCCGAGGGACAGGTAGGGATATGTGCCTGATAAACCCTGCTCACCGGAAATGACCGGAAAACCTTTCTGTGCATCTTTCTGCATTCCACCTCATCCTCATCATAAAAAGGACTTCCATGCTGATAAACCATGATTCCGTCATCTCTGAGAGCCTTATAACAGCTTCCGTAGAATTCCTTTGTAAAAAGTCCCTCTGTATGTCCCAGCGGATCTGTGGAATCATTGATGATCAGGTCATATCTGGCCTTTTTATTCCGCAGGAACCGAAGGCCGTCTTCATAATAAATGTTGACTCTCTCATCCTTCAGTCCCTGGGCAATATCCGGAAACATCTCCGCACATACATCCACAAACATTTTATCGGATTCCACCACATCAATGCTCTCAATCTGTGGATAATGGATCAGTTCTCTGGCAACTCCACCGTCACCGCCGCCGATGATCAGAACATTTTTTACATTGGGATGTACTGTCATTGGCACATGCGTAACCATCTCATCATAAATAAATTCATCTTTATCAGAGAATACGATCTCACCGTCCAGAGCCACAAATCTCCCAAATTCTTCAGACTCAAACACATCGATTCTCTGAAATTCACTTTCCCCTGAAAATAACTGTCGGTTAATCCGGACAGAAAGCTTTACATTTCCTGTATGGAACTCAGAATACCATAATTCCATGATCAGATACCCCCTTTCAGGACCTGAAGATGTTCTACCTTCGGATCCTCCATTCCCTGCATGGAACAGCCTTTGTCTCTTGCATAAAGAATGTATTCTACAATTTCCTGTGTCACCATTTCTCCAGGAGCAAGAATCGGGATTCCCGGAGGATAACACATAACAAATTCACCGCTGATCCTGCCTGCCGCCTGTTCCATGGGCAGAGATTCTTTCTCCGCATAAAATGCCTGCTGTGGAGACGCCACCACTGCAGGTGCGATATATTCCCCGGAAAGCATACCTGTGCTGTCCTTCTTATACAGACGTTCAATATCAGCCAATGCCCCTACCAGCCTCTCAATATCCTGAAGCCTGTCTCCAATGGAAATGTAAGCCAGAATATTACAGATATCTCCAAACTCGATCTGAATATCATATTCATCTCTGAGAAGATCATAAACTTCAATACCTGCCAGCCCATTTCCCAGTGTATAAATGGAGAGTTTTGTAACATCAAAATCAAAAACACTGGTTCCATTGATCAGATCCATACCATATGCATAATAACCGCCGATCTCATTGATCTCCTCTCTGGCATACTGCGCCATCCCTGCAACCTTTTCAAAGGATTCCTCTCCTCTGAGTGCCAGATTTCTTCTGGAGATATCCAGACTGGACAACAGAAGATAAGAAGCGCTTGTGGTCTGAGTCAGATTGATGATCTGGCGCACTTTCTCTGCATTCATACTCTTATTCAAAAGCAGCAGCGAACTCTGTGTCAGACTTCCGCCGGATTTGTGCATGGAAACTGCCGCCATGTCAGCACCTGCCGCCATTCCGGACACAGGAAGGTTTCTGCCGAAATAAAGATGGGTTCCATGAGCCTCATCTGCCAGCACCTTCATTCCTCTTGCATGAGCCTTCTTTACGATAGTCCGCAGATCCGAACAGATTCCATAATAGGTAGGGTTATTTACAAGAACTGCCACCGCATCCGGATTCTCATCCATAGCCTTCTCCACCTGACTGACTTCCATGCCAAGGGAAATGCCCAGCTGCGCATTCACCTCCGGGTTTACATAAACCGGAATTGCACCGCACAGTACCAGGGCATTGATGGCACTTTTATGTACATTTCGCGGCAGAATGATCTTATCCCCTGCCTTGCAGACAGACAGGATCATGCTCTGCACTGCAGATGTGGTTCCTCCTACCATAAGGAATGCATGCGCTGCGCCAAAAGCATCTGCTGCAAGCTCCTCCGCTTCTCTGATCACCGAAACCGGGTGGCAGAGATTGTCCAGCGGCTTCATGCTGTTGACGTCCACGC
>ERZ857955.1822-NODE-1822-length-15372-cov-5.164393_pt1 | contig 15372 bp, 17 predicted proteins | sample MGYA00519956_ERZ857955 | MGnify/ENA primary metagenome ERZ857955 (study PRJEB31778, sample SAMEA3449378) | human gut metagenome | biome: human gut; feature: human-associated habitat; material: faeces | place: United Kingdom | collected 2010/2012 ...
CGCCCTCCGCGCAGCGGTCCGGCGAACGGGGCGAACCGGAACACGGGGCTTCACGGCCGGAGCGTCCCCAAGAGGATGTCCCGCAAGGCACGCACCGGGAGATCGTCCGCAGCAGAGGGTCAGTCGAGCGAGACGTGCAGGGTACGTCCGTCGCGGATCGTCCTGCGGCAGACCACCCGGTCGCCCGCCGTGACACGGACCTCCAGGCCCTTGTCCGCACGGGCCACCTCGACATCGAAGCAGGAACCGAACGCACGGATATTCCTCAGGCTCATCCGCTCCCACTTCGCGGGCAGGCGGGGCGTGAGGTCGAAGGAGCGCAGACCGGTCGGACGGATGCCGAAGACGCCCTCGGTGATGACCAGCACGCCGCCGCCCTGCTGTTCAGCCAATTCGGTGGCGTGTTTCAGTTGCAGGCGCAACGACTCCATGTCGTTGTGGGCGTACATGAACCGCTTGCCCTTGTACAGACGCAGACCGTCCATGATGCAGGCGTGCGCTTCGGCATCGTAAACCACCACGTCGAGCGCACGCGGCGAGAGCAGGCAGTCGATGATCGAGATCATGCCCTGATAGCCGAAATTGAGCAGGAAGGCGTCCTCCTTGCCTACGAAGGCGGCCAGCTCGCGTTCCAGCTGCTCGTGATACTTGGTCTGGCCGCTCATCATGCGGGCACCCATCGGAGCCGCCATGCCGAACTCGGCCGCACCCCTGGCATCGGCTTCGCGCACCTCCGGATGATTGGCGAGGCCCAGATAGTTATTCAGACTCCAATTGAGCATCATCTTCCCGCGGAAACGCATGTGCGGCCCCAATTCTCCTTCGAGCTTCGGAAAAGCGAAATAACCGTGTGCCACCCGCATGTACTGACCGATCGGGCCGCCCGCATTTTTTTCGAGACGGGCAAAAATATCCACCATATCCTGTTTGAATTTTAGTTAGTCCCAATTTTTTGGTACACAAAGGTATGAAAAACTCCTAAAAGGCAGGCTGCGAAACGCTTCTTTTTGGCATTCGCCGGCTCGAAATACGCATTTATACTTACTAAGGTTCGGGAAAGCCCATCCCGAATCGCCGCTGCTGCCGGTTCCCGAACGGCGCCGTCGCAGCCTCTGCCGCGGTTGCAAATCCGACCCATTCGAAGCTCATCCCCGAGGGAAGGCCTTCGAATTCCGCTCACCCCGAATCGAAGTCAGCAAGCAGGCACAAACGTTTGCACTTTACCACGTCGACGCGACGAAAGCAAGGATGCGCTCCGCAACCGCGCAAATTCGAACCGCCCTTCCACCGGAGCGCCGGTCGATCCGGGACTCTCCCCGACACGAACCGGAACACCCTTCACCGACAACAGCGACATTTATGCACGCCCGATGGCGATTCTTCGCTTTTAATTCTTAATTTTGTCGCATGACATCGCTCTATCACGACATCATCTTCGGGCCGGTGCACTCGCGGCGGCTCGGTCTCTCGCTGGGCGTCAATCTGCTGCCCACCGAATCGAAACTCTGTTCGTTCGACTGCATCTACTGCGAATGCGGCTGGAACGCCGACCATCCCGGCCGGCGGCGGTTCAATCCGCGCGAAGAGGTGCGCCTTCAACTCGGCGCCGTACTGCGCCGCATGACGGCCGACGGAACCCCGCCCGACGTGATCACCTTCGCCGGCAACGGCGAACCTACGCTCCACCCCGATTTCGAAGCGATCATCGACGACACGCTCGCCCTGCGCGACGAACTGTGCCCCTCGGCACGGGTTTCGGTACTGAGCAACGCCACGCAGATCCACCGCGACGACGTGCGCCGCGCATTGCTGCGCGTCGACAACAACATCCTGAAACTCGACTCGGCGTTCGACGCCACCGTGCGCCGCATGAACAATCCGGCGGGCGACTACTCGGTCGCACGGACAGTCGAACTGATGAAACGTTTCGAAGGCCGCATGATCCTCCAAACGATGTTTCTTGCGGGCGAGATCGAAGGCGAACCGATCGACAACACCGCCGAACGGGAGGTCGAGGCATGGCTGCGGCTCGTGGAGGAGATCCGCCCGTCGAAAGTAATGGTCTACTCGCTCGACCGCGACACCCCGTGCCGGACGCTGCGCAAAATTCCCCGCGAGGAGCTGCAACGCATCGCCGCACGGGTCGAAGCGCTCGGCATCCCCTGTCCCGTAGCCTGAAACCCGTTTAAAACTTCCCGATAATGAACCGAAAACTACTTCTCTGCTGCATGGCGGCGCTCGTCGCCTTCGCCGCTCAGGCGCAGGACCGCGCCGACCGTCAGGAACTCACCGATCCCGATTCGTTTACCATGATCCTGCTGGGCGACCCGCAGGGCTATACCAAATACGACATCAACCAGCCGCTGTTCGACCTCTGCACGGCGTGGATCGCCGACAACGTCGACCACCTCAACATCAAGGCCGTGCTCTGCACGGGCGATCTGGTCGAACAGAACGAAAACATCGTTCTGAACCGCAAGATGCTCAACCAGACCAGCCGCGAGATGTGGGAGGCGGCCTCGCACGCATTGGCACGGCTCGACGGCAAGGTCCCCTACATCGTCTCGCCGGGCAACCACGACTACGGATACCGCAAGGCCGAAAACAGCCGCACGCGTTTCCCCGATTACTTCCCCTTCGAACGCAATCCGGCGTGGCGCGACGTCTGCGTCGCGACGTATCCCAACCGCAACGGCGCCATCTCGCTGGAAAACGCCGCCTTCGCCTTCGACGATCCGGCATGGGGCGGCCTGCTCGTCGTCACCACGGAGTTCCTGCCCCGCGACGAAGTGCTCGACTGGGCGGCGGCGCTGATCGACAAGCCCGAATACCGCGACCGCAAGGTGATATTCATGACCCACGCCTTCCTGCACGAACGCTCCGCCAAACGGATCGAAAAGAACAGCTACGAACTCACCCCGGGCAACACCGGCGCCGAAATCTGGCGCAAACTGATCGAACCCTCCCCGAACATCCGTATGGTCGTCTGCGGCCACACGGGCAAGCCGGGCGACTACGAGGACGCCGTTGCCTACCGCGTCGACAAAAACCGCGCGGGACATGACGTCCACCAGATGATGTTCAACGTCCAGATCCTCGGCGGCGGCTGGGAGGGCAACGGCGGCGACGGCTGGCTGCGAATCCTCGAATTCCTGCCCAACGGCCGGACGATCAAGGTGCGCACCTACTCGCCCCTGTTCGGCATCTCGTCGCTTACCAAACATCTGGCGCACCGCACCGGCGCCTGCGACCGGTTCGACATGGTGATCGAATAACTGCGGTCCGTACCGGAGCCACACCCTTCCGCCATGAAATGCCTGCTGTTCGCCCTGACGCTCTTCGCCGTCCTCGCGGCGGTAAGCCCGTGCAGAGCCGACGGGGAGTTGCGCGCATTGCAGGACAGCGTCGTACGGTGGCTGGCCGCGCATCCCGACGACCTGCTCGCCGAAGCGGCTGCGGATGTCGGCGGTCAGGGCGAGGAACTCTTCGGCCGGGAGCTGTTTGTGGGCCAGACGCACCACGTCGTGCAGGATGGCCGAGATGGTGGAGTTGCGTCCGAGTCCCACTTCGGAGATCACGATTCCGGCCACGGCCGCGGCATGCGTCAGCAGGGGGCTGCCGTCATAGCGGGTCAGGGACGCAAGCTTCCCGTCGGCGTAGACCAGCGCCTCGTCCACGAGTGCCTGAGTCTGCTCCGAGAAGTTCGCGCGCACGAGCGTGCGGAGTTTTTCGTAACGTGAAAAGTCCATTTTTCCCTAACCGCATAACCTTGACGACAAAGATATGAAAAAAATTCATAAATTTGGCACATCGGACCAATACACCCGATTATGACGAAGAAAAAGGATGCTTATGTCCCGACCGTGGGGGAGGAGGTCGCCAATACGGTCACGCACGGCGTGATGTCGCTGCTGGCGCTCGTGGCGCTTCCCTTTGCGGCCGTGTGGGCCTACGCGCACGACCCCGACCGCATTCTGGCGTCGGTGTCGGTGAGCATTTTCGTGATCTCGATCTTCCTGATGTTTCTCGCTTCGACGCTCTACCATTCGATGAATCCGGCCTCGAAACACAAGGCCGTGTTCCATATCCTCGACCATATTTTCATCTACGTCGCCATCGCCGGAAGCTACACGCCGATCGCGCTGTCGGTGATCGGAGGGTGGCAGGGCGTCTTCATCACGATCCTGCAGTGGGCGATGGTGCTGTTCGGCATCTTCTACAAGTCGCTTTCGCGCAAGACGATTCCCGCCCTCAGCCTGACGATCTATCTGGTCATGGGGTGGACGATCGTATTTTTCATGCCGCTTTTCGTGCGGCAGGCGTCGACGCCGCTGCTGGCGCTGATCGCCGCGGGCGGCGTGCTCTATACGCTCGGCGCGTGGTTTTATGCCCGGCAGGGATTCCGCTACCACCACATGGTCTGGCACCTGCTGATCAATCTGGCCGTGGCGGCCCATTTTACGGGAATCGTGTTTTTTCTGTACTGAGTTGATACGGGCAGTAGGGGGAAAACGCCCCGAAACCTGAGTTCCGGGGCGTTTTAATGCGGGTTCGGAGAGCTTTACTCTTTGGGTTCGTATGCCGAACCCCGGTGGCAGAAGAAGATCATCGGGGCGTAAACGTAGTATGTTTTCGTCCGGTCGTAAGATGGGGTCGTATACATGTCGTAATCCGAATAGCGAAAGTTCATACGGCCGTTCTCATCTTTGGTGACGTTGATGGCAAGGGTGCGGGGATCGCTTTCGATCGCAAGGTCCTCGACGGTGAACGTACCTGTCGTCTTGTCGTAGGTGTAGGCTCCCGATACGCAGAGAATGGCCAGTGTGCCCTGTTCCGGAATCTGCTGGCCACTGTAAATGACGATTTTGTCCTCGGTGATATTGATGTTCGTGAAAAGGTAGCTGCCTTCGTATTCGTGATTGGCGAAATCTTCGGGCGTACCTTTGATTTCGTTTTCCGGATCGGCATTGTAGTCGTTGGCGTACTGTTCGCAGTAGGCGCGGATCGAAGGGAGCGTAATATAGTTGCCGAGGTCGTCGGTGGCGAAATCCTGTCCGTCGTCGGTCATCTGATAGCAGATGCTTTTGCCTTCGTCGAGGTCCCAGCGGTAACCTTCGGCTTCCCATGCTCCGATAAGTTCGTCAAGGTCTATTTCGTGGGATGTATCCGGAACTTCGGGTTTTTCAGACTCTTCGGGAGCCCCCGTGCCCGGATCGTTCGTGTTTTTGTCATCGCTGCAGGAGACAAGGACGGCCAGCGAAAGAAACAGCGCTCCCCCTCCCAGAACTTTACGATTTTCGTCATCTTTTTTATGTTTGCTTAAAAATTGTAAGTTAATATGCGAAGAATTCTTTTGAACCGTTATATGTTGCGAATTTGCAGTGGTTTAAACGCAGGTAAAATTATAATAAAATTTTTTAATAACAAATTTTAAGCTGGGAAAAATGCCTGCTGGAGGTGTTTGAAGGCTTGTTTGTAGCGATGCGGCGGAAGTTTTTGAGTCGTAATGTAATGAATTGTAATATAGATAACTGATCGCCTTCTCCGGCCATGATTACAGCCGGAAAAGACGGTTCGTGTTTTTTAATAGTGCTGATTGCGGAGACGGCGGAAAGCCGCTCACGGGTCTGATCAATGCTTGTAGACGACGTAAATATGGTCTTTCGGCAGGGCGTAAAGCCGGCGTTCGGCCTCGGAGAAGGTCGCGGCGTAGTCGATGTCTGCGGCCTCGAAGCCCGCGGTGCGCAGCCGGTCTGTGTAGTCTGCGCCGTAGATGCGGCGATGGTCGTATTGTCCGAAGATGCGTGTCCGTTCTTCGGGATCGGTGATCGAGTCGTCCTCGTAGGTCTGTTCGTAGTCCGGTTCCACGGGTGAGAGCAGGATGCCCCAGCCGCCGGGTTTGAGGATGCGGTAGAGTTCGTGCAGCGCCCTGCGGTCGTCGGCGACGTGTTCGAGCAGGTGGTTGCAGAGGATCACGTCGACCGAATCGTCGGCCAGCGGAATCTGTTGCACGTCGAAGTGCAGGTCGGCCAGCGGGCTTTCGAGGTCGGCGGTGACGTACTGTCCCGGATGCCCCTTGAAATGGGGTTTCAGGTGGCGCATGATGCAGACTTCGGGCGCGATGTGGAGCGTGCGGGGAAAACTCGTCAGCAGGTCGGTCTCACGCGTGAGGTAGAGCCACAGCAGGCGGTGGCGTTCCAGCGACAGGCATTTGGGACAGAGTGCGTTGGCCCGTGATTGGACATAGCCGTAGGGCATGAATCTGCGGTATCGGGACCCGCAGACCGGACATTCGACACCCCGGCCTTTGTAGAACAGGCCCGCGGCGGGAACGGCCCAGCCGGCGACGCGCTGAAGGAGCGGCCGCGGCACGTGGTTGAGCATCCATTTGATAAGTTTTTTCATTGCAGGTGAGGTTTTATTCCCGCCAGTGTTCGGGGCGGTTCAGGGCGTCGGCGCATACGACCCGGCCTTTGGGACCTGAAAATCCGTCGTCGGTCAACGCCTGCGCCATCCAGTAGTCCGCATGTTTTTCCAGAATCGGATAAGGGGCCGGAAATCCCAGTTTTTCCGCTCCGGGAATGAAGCCGTGGCGCGGGTAGTACTCCTTGTGTCCGAGTACGAAGACGAGTTTCGCGCCCCGCTCCCGCAGCAGCTGCAGCCCCTCGGCGATCAGCAGTCCGCCGACGCCCTGCTTCTGGCAGGAGGGAACGACGGCGAGCGGTGCGAGGATGTAGAACAACGGCTGCTGCACTTCCGCTCCGGCGATGCGGCATCGGGTGAACAGGATGTGGCCGACGGCTTCCCCGTCGCGCAGCGCGAGCAGCGAGACGGTCGGTTCGGCAGTCGGATCGGACAGCAGCTCGGCGGTCAGCCCGGCCTCCTTGTCGTAGCCGAAGCCCTTTTTATGCACTTCGACGATCGCCGCGAGGTCGGCGGGGACGGTTTCCCGGATGACGATTTTTCCGGTCATCACGATTCCAGTATTTTGGAAACCTCCTCTTCGGCCTTGCGCAGCCGCGATTTGCAGCCGGCGATCAGCTCCGTGGCGCGTTTGACCTCGGCGGCGAGGCTGTCCACGTCCATCTCTTCGTTGCGGAAGCGGGCGAGGATCTTCTCGATCTGGGCCATCGCTTCGGCGTATGTCATCTCTTTTTTTGCCATATCTGTTTTTTGTCGTTGCGTGTTTACTGCCGCCGTTTTGGGGTTCCGGAACGGGGCGGGCTGGTGCGGTTTTATTTCGGCTCGCTGCGTTGCACGGCGCCGTGGATCGTGCCGTCGGCGACTTCGATTTCGAGGGCGTCGCCTTTGCGGACGTCGCGGGCCGACACCACGGCTTTGCCGCCCGTGCGGACGACAGCGAAGCCCAGCCGGAGGATGCGTTCCGGAGAGCGGCCGGCGATCAGTTCCGCGGCGTTGTCGAGCCGTGTGGTCTGCCGTGCGAGGAAATTGCGCACCGCTTCCGGCAGCAGGGCCGAAAGGTGCTCCGCGCGGAGCCGCTGCCGCGTGAGCAGGTTGCCGCTCAGTTGGCGCAGGTCGCCCGTGAGCCGTTCCAGCCGCACCTCGGAGGCATGCATGGCGGCTTTCGTGGCGTCGTGCAGCTGCAGGGCCGCGTAGTCGAGCCACCCCTCGGCCTGCGTCATCCGTTCGACGAGCCATCCGGCTACGGCTGTCGGGGTTTTGAGCGCCGTGTGGGCCACCATGTCGGCGACGCTGGTGTCCTTGTCGTGGCCTATGCCGGTCAGGATCGGCAGCGGGAACTGCGCCATGTGGGCGCAGAGCCGGTAGGCGTTGAAACAGTTGAGGTCGCTGGCCGAGCCGCCGCCGCGGATGAGGACCACGGCGTCGAATTCGTCCATCCGCTCCGCGACGGCGCACAACGCCGTGACGATCGACTCCTCGGCCGCCGCGCCCTGCATGAAGGCGTCGAAGAGCGTCACCTCGAAACGGTAGGGGCTTTTGGCCAGCTCCTTGCGGAAATCCTGATAGCCGGCGGCGTTGGCGCTCGATACGACCGCCACGCGCTGCACCACGACGGGCATCGGTGCTTCGCGGTTCATGTCCCAGACGCCCTCTTTCTGAAGCTGGGCGATGGTCATCTGCCGCTGCCGCTCCATGTCGCCCAGCGTGTAGGTGGGGTCGATGTCGGTGATCTGGAGCGAAAATCCGTAGAGTTCGTGGTAATTGACGGCGACTTTGGCCAGAATCTTGATTCCGGCGGCGAGCCGCTGGCCGGTTTCGGCTTCGAAGTATCCTGCGATGCGGGGATAGGCCGTGCGCCAGATCACGGCGCGCGACTGCGCCAGCGGAACGCCGTTGTCGCCCCCTTTTTCGACCAGTTCTAGGTAGCAGTGGCCCGAATAATTGACCTTTATTTCGGAGATTTCGGCGCTGACCCATACGGGCAGGGCGAAACGCTCGTGGAGGGCCTCCTTCACGAGCCGCTGCAATTGGGAAAGGGTGATATGTGAGTGCGTCTGCATGGGTTAGCGCCAGACCAGTTCTACCTGACGCGGCATCAGCTTGCCTTCGGGAAGCTGGATGTGCAGGATGCCTTCGCTCTCGACGGGCGTGCCGTTTTTGCGGGCCGGCGTCCAGCGGGGCGCTTCGGCGACGGCTTTGAGCACGCGGCGTTTGAGACGGCTGTCGGTCGATTCGAGTTCCTGAGCCACGACCGTGTCGCCTTCGGGCGTTACGGTGTAACGCAGGATGATGCGGGCGGCCGGTTCGTCGTCGCCCCACTTCACCTGCCGGGCGATGTAGCCGCTGAAGGTGGAGTCGGCGGTGAAAACGGCGGACTGGTCGTAGCGGAGCGTGACGAGCATCACCCCGTTTGCGGCTTTGTCGCCGTAGCGGGCGATGGTCTCCTCGTCGGCCGGGAGCATCTCGACGTTCTCGATGTCGTCGGGCGGGATCGACGCGATCTGCTCGGTTTCGACGCCGTTGACTATATATAAAGGCTGCTGCGCCGCAACGGGAAGCGTTGCGGCGAGGAGTGCCGATATAAACAGAAAGTATCTTTTCATGCGGTGCTTTTCCCGATAAACGGTCGCTGGGGCGGGAATATTGCCCGGCCGCAGGCGTCGTTCGGTATGTGCGAAGATAACGGTTTTGCTGCGGAACGCCAAATTTTCCCGCGATTTTCGGTCCGCAGGACGGTTTGCAGGGCGGTCTTTCCGGGTGTTGCGTGCGGAGCGGGTCTTTCGGGCCGGTTTTCGCGGGTCGGTTTTCGCGGGCCGGTCTTTGCCGGCGCATTTGTCGGGTGTCTTTTGCCGGGCCGGGTGCCTTTTCGGGCTGTCCTTGACAGCGCGTCTTGCCGGGCTGACTTTAATTGTGCGTCTTGCGGAGGGGACTTCGCAGAGCCGCTCTTGCCGGGCGTCTTTGGGACTGGCTGATGGTTCCGAACCCAGCGGCAGGGGCGGAACAACGATGCGGCTTTTTGTCCGGCGTGGTTTTGGGCCGGGGGCGGCTTTTGACCGGGTGTTTTTTGTCCGGCGTGGCTTTGGTTCGGGGCGGCGTTGAACCGACACGGCTTTGGGACCGGGCGTTTGCGGATTCCGCGGCAGCTGCAGAGCGGCGTTACCGGATCTCCTCCCATCCGCAGCGGGCGAGGTCGGCGCAGCCGTTGGCCTTGAAGCGTACGCCCTCGGCTTCGAGCAGTTCCCGCTGCCGCGTCCATCCGGGGACGGTGCAGCCTGCGCTGTTGACGACCCGGTGGCAGGGCAGACCCGCCGGAGCTTCGGCGAGCGCGCGACCCACGCGGCGGGCATGATCGGGCATGCCGATCAGCCGGGCGATCTGCTTGTAGCTGACGACTCTGCCGGCGGGAATTTCCGCCACGACGGCGTAAACCTCCGCGTCGAAGTTTTCGGGCATGCGCATGGGGGCGTGCCTTGGGCGGATTAGAGTTCGCTCTCCTTCAGACGCTCGGCGTTCTCGGCTACGATCAGGTGGTCGATCACGTCCTGAATGTCGCCGTCCATGAAGGCGGAGAGGTTGTAGATCGTGTAGTTGATGCGGTGGTCGGTGATGCGGCCCTGCGGATAGTTGTAGGTGCGGATTTTGGCCGAACGGTCGCCCGTCGAGACCATCGTCTTGCGCTTCGAGGCGATTTCGTCGAGGTACTTCGAGTATTCGAGGTTGAAGACGCGCGTACGCAGCTCCTCGAACGCCTTGTCGAAGTTCTTCAGCTGGGATTTCTGGTCCTGACACTGCACGACGATGCCCGTCGGGATGTGCGTCAGGCGGATGGCCGAATAGGTCGTATTGACCGACTGGCCGCCGGGGCCGGACGCGCAGAAGATGTCCTTGCGGATGTCGTTCATCGAAATCTCGACGTCGAACTCCTCGGCTTCGGGCAGCACGGCCACCGACGCCGCCGAGGTATGGACGCGGCCCTGCGTCTCGGTTTGGGGCACGCGTTGCACGCGGTGCACGCCCGATTCGTATTTGAGCGTGCCGTAGACGTTCTGACCCGTAACTTTGAGCACGACCTCCTTGTAGCCGCCCGCGGCGCCGTCCGAGAACGAGGTCATTTCGTAGCGCCAGCCCTTCGACTCGATGTATTTGGTATACATGCGCAGCAGGTCGCCGGCGAAGATGGCCGCCTCGTCGCCGCCCGTGCCGCCGCGGATCTCCATGATGGCGTTCTTCGAGTCCTGCGGGTCCTTGGGGATCAGCAGCAGCTTGATCTGCTCCTCCATCTGCTCGATGGCGGGTTCCAGCTCGGTGATCTCTCCGCGCGCCATTTCGCGCATCTCCTCGTCCTTGTCGTTGGCGAGGATGTCCTTGGCTTCGGCGAGGTTAGCCAGAGCCGTGCGGTAACGTTCCGAGGTCTCGATGATCGGTTCCAGCTCCTTGTACTCCTTGTTGAGCTGTACGAACTGCTTGACGTCGGCGATGACTTCGGGGTCGGTGAGTTTCTGTCCCGTCTCCTCGTATTTCAGTTTCAGGCCGTCGAGACGGCTCAAAATGGTGTTGTCTGCCATATATTGCTTTATTTTGACTGTAAAAGAACAGCACCGGCCGAGCGCGTAGTGTCAAATCCGTTTGAATTCTGCGGGGCGCAGTCTGTCCGGGCAGGAGTTTTATTTCCGGCAAAGGTAAGAAATAAAACTGAAAGAAAGAGCAGGTGAGTGCAAGAAGGTTTTAACGGGGCCGTCAGCGAAAAACAAAGGGCGGGAAGAAGCCGGATGAGGTTGGGGCGGAATGTCATCCCTGGAGTTTATTGAAGGCAGGTTCGGAGAATCGTGCTCTGTACGCTCTCGGAGACAATTGTTTTGCCTTTTTGAAAAGGCGGTTGAAATGCGGAATGTCGTTGAATCCGACGGCATAACAGATCTCGGCGATTGACAGCGGTGTGGTCTTGAGCATCTCGCATGCCGTGTCGATGCGGTATGCGGTCAAATATGCCAGAAAGGTTATGCCTTTGCAGCGTTTGAAAAAGGAGCAGAATGCCGAGCGGTTCATGCACACTTCTGCGGCGATGTCGTTTAAGGAGATCGTGTGGGTGTAATGGCGCATTACGTAGGTGCAGATATGCTGCATGCGCCTTACGTCGTGTTCGATGCGTATGGGCCTGCCTGCAAAGGTCGTGTCGGACGAAGTGAATACAACAGAAAGCAGTCGGAGCATTTCGCAAAGGCGTCCCAATTCGTTCGTTCCATTCATCTGTATAAGCATTTGGCGGATGATGCGGGAGCTTTCCGGGCCGAAGTTCAGGGCATTGACGGGAAATTCTATTCCGTCAAGGCTGTTTCGCATTTCGGGGAATGTCTCCATGCACCGTTCCACGAAAGTGTGGCTGAAGGCGACCATCAGGTAACGGATATGTCCGTCCTTGTCTGTCGAGTCGGGTGCGAATTCCCAGCGATGAAGCATGGAGGGCGGTATTAACGCCACGTCGCCTGCCGAAAATGGCTGCAGAGTGTCGCCCGTCATCCGCTGTCCGCATCCTTGGATGACGTAATATAACTCCCATGCGTCGTGGCGGTGCAGTTTGGCTTCGATGTCGGGATTGATGCGGGCATCTACGAAGAAGAAGGAGTGGTTCTTCACGTCGGGCAACTCATAAGGAGTGATTGTTTTTTCCTGCATGGATTTTTTAATGGCTCGAATGCAAATATACGACAATTATTCGATACAATTGCGCAAATATATAACAATGTCAGGACCTAACTTTGCAACGGTTAAATAAATTAAACATTATTGATTATATCACGATGGAATTTTATCAGGTACTGGAGAAAAGAAGAACCGTCCGCGATTTTTCGGACAGGAAGGTCGATGATGAAGTGTTGAAAAGGATATTGGGGGCCGCGTTTAAGGCGCCGACCAACGATCACCTGCGACAGTTCGAGTTTGTGGTGGTGCGGGGGCAAGAAAGGATCGGGCGGATTATCTCGCCGGTTTCAGAGAATACGCGGAATATTCAGCAGACGGGACTCGAAGTTGCCGGGAATACGATGGATCGGGACGAGTATGCCATGTTCGTTGATGCGTTGCCCAAGCAACAGCGGATGCTTATGCAGAGCGGTTGCCTTGTTTTGCCGTTTTTCCGTCAGAAAGATTGTCCGCTGTGCCGCCCTGCAGATCAAAGTTCGCTCAACTATTTCGCTTCAGCGTGGGCGGCTGTGGAAAATATTCTGCTGGCAGCGACGGCGGAAGGACTGGCCTGCGCGTTTCGTATACCGATCGGTAATGAGCCGGAATATGTCAAGCGGATGGTCGGCGCTCCTGACGGATATGAGTTCACCTGCTTTCTTGCCATCGGCTATGCTGCGGAAGATGCGCATATATGCAAGCAGAAAGTCATCAGTGTAGAGAGTAGAATTCACTGTAATATCTGGTGATTGCAGTGAAGGATGGGCATGGAATTGTGGATTCCGTATAGCGGCCGGCTGTCGAAAACAGCAAAGGGCGGGACTTGTTATTTACAAGTCCCGCCCTTTGCTGTTGCCGGTCGTGCAGCGGCTATTTGTCGATTCCCTGCAGCCAGTCGAGCACGGTCTGCTGCCACTGCTCCCGGTATTTGAAATTCTTGCGGATGCCCCAGCCGTGGCCGCCCGTCGGGTAGATGTGCATAGAGGCCTTGACGCCGTTGTCTTTGAGTGCGTTGTAGTAGAGCGTGCTGTTTACGGGCGGGACGACGCGGTCGTCGTCCGAAAGCAGCAGCAGGGTGGGCGGGGTTTCGCTGCTCACGCGGTTCTGGAGCGAGTACCATGTGTCGGTCTCCGCACTGCGCTTGTCGCCCAGCAGGGCGTTGAACGACCCTTGGTGCGCCTTGCCTTTTTCGGCCGTGATGACCGGGTAGAAGAGGATCGAGAAGGCGGGTTTGGTGCGGGCGAGCGTCGAAGCCGAGGCGGCGAGATGACCGCCTGCCGAGCTGCCCACGATGCCGACCTTGTCCGCCGTGAAGCCCGTGGCTCCCGCTTCGAGTCCCATCATGATGCGAAGGGCCTGCTCGACGTCCTCCAGCGGCACTTCGGGGTGGCCGTTGGGCATGCGGTATTTGAGCACGGCGGCCGTGATGCCGTGTTCGGCGAACCACTGGGCCATTTCATAGCCTTCGTAATCTATGCACAGCTTTACGTAACCGCCGCCGGGGCAGATTACGACGGCCTGCCCCGTGGCTTTCTCCGGAGCGGCCGGGAAGATGTAGAGCACCGCTTCCGAAACGTCGGTGAGGCGGTTCTTTTCGGGTTCGCGTTCGGGCGTGGCGATGCCGTTGCCGTGGGGTGCGGTCTTGTTGTCCCAGATTTTCAGCGTGCGGGCCTGTCCGTAGTCTTGTGCCGTTGCGGTGCCTGCCATAAGCAGAAGTGCTGTCAAAGTCGTTGCGATTCGTTTCATGGACGTGTCGTTTTGGTGCGGATCAGATGACGATATTGATGATCTTGCCCGGCACGACGATGACCTTTTTCGGGGTTTTGCCTTCGAGCCATTTCTGCGCTTCGGGCAGCGTCACGACGTCGGTCTGCATCTGGGCGGGCGTCAGCGACGTGGCGTACTCTTTCTTGAAGCGGAGTTTGCCGTTGATCGAAACCGGGTACTCGAATGCGCTCTGCGCGAGGTGTTTCTCGTCGTAAACCGGATAGTCGGCCGTGCAGACCGAGGTGGTGTGTCCCAGCGCCGCCCAAAGTTCCTCGGCGATATGGGGCGCGAAGGGGGCGAGCAGCACGGTCAGCGGCTCGATGATCTCGCGTTTGTTGCACTCGCCCAGTTCGTTGAGGCAGATCATGAATGCCGAGACCGAGGTGTTGAACGAGAAGTTCTCGATGTCCTCGCTGACCTTCTTGATCGTCTTGTGCAGCGTGCGCAACTCCTTTTCGTCGGCCTTCTCGTCGGTGACGATCAGCCTGCCGTCGCGGTCGTAGAACAGCCGCCAGAAACGGCGCAGGAACTTGTAGACGCCGTCGATGCCGTTGGTGTCCCACGGCTTGGACTGTTCGAGCGGGCCGAGGAACATCTCGTACATGCGCAGCGTGTCCGCGCCGTAGTTTTCGACGATGTAGTCGGGGTTCACGACGTTGTAGAACGATTTGGACATCTTCTCGATGGCCCAGCCGCAGACGTATTTGCCGTCTTCGAGGATGAATTCGGCGTCCTTGTATTCGGGCATCCACGCGCGGAAGGCGTCGATGTCGAGGATGTCGTTGCGGACGATGTTCACGTCCACGTAGAGCGCCTGCGTCCGGTACTGCTCCTTGAGACCCAGCGAGACGAACTTGTTGGTGCCGACGATGCGGTACACGAAGTTCGAACGGCCCTGAATCATGCCCTGATTGACGAGTTTACGGAACGGCTCCTCCTCGCATACCACGCCGAGGTCGTAGAGGAACATGTTCCAGAAGCGCGAGTACATGAGGTGTCCCGTGGCGTGCTCGATGCCGCCGACGTAGAGGTCCACGCTGCGCCAGTATTCGTCGGCTTCCCGGCCGACGAGCGCCTGATCGTTGTGCGGGTCCATGTAGCGGAGGTAGTAGGCCGACGATCCGGCGAATCCGGGCATGGTCGAAAGTTCGTAGGGCCAGCCTTCCGGCGTCGCCCACTCCTTGACGCGGGCCAGCGGCGGTTCGCCCTGCTCCGTGGGGCCGAAGTCGGCGACGGGAGGCAGTTCGAGCGGCAGTTTGTCCTCGGCGAGCGGGCAGGCGATGTCGTTCTTGTAGTAGATCGGGAACGGCTCGCCCCAATAGCGCTGGCGCGAGAAGATGGCGTCGCGCAGGCGGTAGTTGATGCGCTTGCGGCCCAATCCGCGCCGCTCGATTTCGTCGAACATGAGACCGATCGCCTCTTTTACATCCTTGCCGTTGAGGAAATCCGAGTTGATTACTTTGCCCGATTTGGCGTCGTACGACTCCTGTGAAATGTCGCCGC
>ERZ857955.1824-NODE-1824-length-15344-cov-3.616849_pt1 | contig 15344 bp, 10 predicted proteins | sample MGYA00519956_ERZ857955 | MGnify/ENA primary metagenome ERZ857955 (study PRJEB31778, sample SAMEA3449378) | human gut metagenome | biome: human gut; feature: human-associated habitat; material: faeces | place: United Kingdom | collected 2010/2012 ...
CCAAGAAAGCCTAAAAAGATCGGCAGCAGCTCATGAATCCGGGGGTAATCCTCCACCATATCATTGGTAATGCCAGTGAGGACAACCACCCGCGGAGGAATAGGGCGTCCGGGATTCACCAGGGTGGAAAATCGCTGTACCACTTCCCCATCCAGCACCTTTACCGCGCCGATTTCGGTGACCTTATCCTTGGTGCCAGACAGTCCGGTTGTCTCAAAATCCAGGCAGACAAAGCTCTTGTAGCTGCCGTTGCATACATAATTCATTGGTATTCCTTTCTGTTTAACAAATCCTCCAGGGGCTTTCTGTTCCGCTCTCCAGACACAGGCAGGCGTCAATGCTGCACTGCGCCATCTGCGCTACGGCTTCCCGGGTGTAAAACGCCATGTGGGGCGTTACGATCACATTGGGCATATCCTTTAGGATGCTCAGAGAGCGGTTCTTGATCTGATCGGACATTCTGTTAAAATGATACAGTCCGGCTTCTCCCTCTACAACATCTAGCGCTGCACCGCCCAGGTGCCCGGATTCCAATGCATCAATCAATGCTTCGGTATCCACCAGACCGCCACGGGCGGTATTGACCAGAATGGTACCGGGCTTCATGGATGCAAGCACCTCGCGGCTGATGAGGTGATTGGTTTCTACGGTCAAGGGAATGTGCAGCGAAATAATATCGCTTTCCCGGCAGAGCACATCGAAGGAAACCTGCATTCCGGGCAGACCGGATTTTTTGCTGCGGTTCCAGTAGAGAACCTTGCATCCAAACCCCCGGAGGGATTCCATCACCCGCACGCCAATTTTCCCGGCTCCGACGGTGCAGCTGCGCATTTGCCGTCCCATCAGTCCGGGCATGGAGAAATCATGGAGATTTGCCCGCTGCAAAATGCGCTTTTCGTTCCGCAGTGCCATGAGCATCAGCATGACCGTATAATCCGCCACGGCATCCGGGTCATAGCCTGCGTTGCAGACGGTGATTCCCAGCGCCTTTGCGGCGTTTAGATCAATGTGGTCATAGCCAATGGTGCGGGTGGAAACCAGCGTAACGCCGTTTTGATGGAGCGCAGTCAGAATGTCGGCAGTAACCGGAACTGCCACCACGGAAACGGCGTCATAGCCCTGTGCCAAGGCGGCATTATCCACGCTGGGCTGCTCTGCGGTGGTTCCCAGCGTAATCTGATATTGTTCCGCAAGCGACTGAAATATCGCTTTCTCGTCATAGGGACGGCAGCCGTATACAAAAAGGCGCATGGCGCATTCCTCCGGAGTTTTTTGCTATTCTATCACATTTCTCGGTGAAATGACAACTTTTTTCGGAACAAAGAGCTTCTGCCGTCCGAGAGGACGGCAGAAGAATAATCAAATTACTGTACTGCTTTTTTGAGATCCTCTACCCGGTCAATCTTCTCCCAGGGCAGGTTCAGCTCCGGGCGCCCAAAGTGACCGTAAGCAGCGGTAGCGGAGTAGATGGGACGGCGGAGATCCAGATAGCGGATGATCTCCTGCGGACGCAGATCGAAGACCTTGCGCACTGCCTCGCCCAGCTTTTCATCGCTGACGGTGCCGGTTCCGTAGGTGTCAACCAGTACGGAAACCGGCTGTGCCACACCAATGGCGTAGGCAAGCTCAATCTGGCACTTCTTTGCAAGACCGGCAGCCACAATATTCTTGGCGATATGCCGCGCCATGTAGGCAGCGCTGCGGTCTACCTTGGTGGGATCCTTGCCGGAGAAGGCGCCGCCGCCGTGGGCTGCGGTTCCGCCGTAAGTATCCACGATAATCTTGCGGCCGGTGAGGCCGGTGTCCCCTACGGGCCCGCCCACCACAAAGCGGCCGGTGGGGTTCACAAAGAACTTCGTATCCTTATCGATGTACTTGGCAGGAATGGTAGGCTTGATGATGGTCTCAATCACAGCCTCCCGCAGATCCTTCAGCGCGATGTCTGGATCGTGCTGCGTGGAGAGCACGATGGCGGGACAGCGGAGGACCTCGCCGTTGTCGCCGTACTCCACAGTGACCTGAGTCTTGCCGTCGGGGCGGAGCCAGGAGAGCTCGCCGCTCTTATGCACGGCGGTCAGTTTCTTGGCCAGCTTGTGGGCCATGGAGATGGGGGCGGGCATAAGCTCCTCAGTCTCGGTGCAGGCGTAGCCGAACATCATGCCCTGGTCGCCGGCGCCGATGAGGTCGGCCTCGTCGGTACCGCCCTCCTGGACCTCGAAGGACTTGTTGACGCCCATGGCGATGTCGGGAGACTGCTCGTCAATGGCGGTCATCACCGCGCAGGAGCGGTAGTCGAAGCCGTAAGCGGGATCGGTGTAGCCGATGCGCTGAACGGTCCGGCGCACAATGGAGGGGATATCGGTATAGTGGTTGGTGGTAATCTCGCCCATGACGGTCACCATCCCGGTGGTGGTGAAGGTCTCGCAGGCCACATGGGCGTTGGGGTCGGCAGCCAGGATATCATCCAGTACTGCGTCGGAGATCTGGTCGCATACTTTGTCGGGGTGGCCCTCGGTAACGGACTCCGAGGTAAACAGTCTGTGTGCCATGTTCTATCAATCCTTTCTATTCCTAAAAAAGCGCGCCGTCAATGGCGGCGCGCTCTTCGAGGCTCTTTCATCCTCATCTTTCGATTTGCACCGCCGGATTTGGCACCTTGCAAAGCAGGTTGCCGGGCTTCATCGGGCCGTTCCCTCCGCCGCTCTTGATAAGGCTATTCAATTTTTACAGTGCCTATTGTACCGGCCTGTCCAGATTTTCGCAATAGACAAATCCGGGCTTATGTATGAATTGTGCCCTGCCCGCCTCTTCTCAGGCCTTCCAGCCGTTCAGATAGGCCTCCTGCCCGGGCGTCAGCGTATCGATGGACAACCCCAGGGCCGCCAGCTTCACCCGGCCAATCTCGTCGTCGATCTCGCCGGGCACCTGATAGACCTTCTTCTCCAGGCAGTCCCGATGCCTGACCAGCCACTCCAGGGCCAGGGCCTGGACGGCAAAGGACATATCCATAATCTCAGCGGGGTGACCGTTGCCCGCCGCCAGATTTACCAAGCGGCCCTCGCCGATGACATTGAGCACCCGTCCGTCCGGCAGAGTGTATCCCACGATATTGTCCCGGCGCAGCTCCTTTTTGACCGCCAGGGACTCCAGCCCCGCCACGTCCACTTCACAGTCGAAGTGTCCCGCGTTGGACAGGAGGGCGTTGTGCTTCATCGCCTTGAAATGAGCGGGGGTAATCACGTCCCTGCAGCCGGTAACGGTGACAAAGATATCGCCATATTTCGCGGCCTCCTCCATCTTCATCACCCGGAAGCCCTGCATGGTGGCGTCCAGCGCCTTGAAGGGGTCCACCTCGGTGACAATGACGTCGGCCCCCATACCGGCGGCCCGCATGGCAACGCCCTTGCCGCACCAGCCGTACCCCGCCACCACCACGGTCTTGCCCGCCACAATGAGGTTGGTGGTATGCATGATAGCGTCCCACACGCTCTGTCCGGTGCCGTACTTGTTGTCGTAGTAGTGCTTGGCTTTGGCGTCGTTGACCGCCATCATGGGGCAGGGCAGAATCCCCTCCCGCTCCCGGGCCCTGAGCCGCAGGATACCCGTGGTGGTCTCCTCACATCCGCCGATGAGGCATTCACCCAGGCCGGCGCATTTGCCCCCCAGCAGATGGACCAGATCGCCGCCGTCGTCCACAATCAGATGGGGCCTGCTCTTCAGCGTCTCGATCAGATGGCTCTCGTACTCCTCGGCACTTGCCCCATGGATTCCAAAGGTCTCCACCCCCATAGAGGCGAGTCCGGCGGCCACGTCGTCCTGTGTGGACAGCGGGTTGGAGCCGGTGAGGCGCACCTCGGCGCCGCCCTTCTGGAGCACGTAGCCCAGGTTGGCCGTCTTGGCCTCCAGATGGACTGAGACGGCAATGCGCAGGCCGGCAAAGGGTTTCTCCCGCTCAAACCGCGCTTCGATGCCGCCCAGCGCGGGCATGAAGTCCCGCACCCACTCTATCTTTCTCCGGCCGGCCCCGGCCAGCGACATATCCTTTACAATACTCACAGGGCGCCTCCCTCCAGCAGTTCCGCCTGGCGTGCGGTGGACGAGGGACTGGGCCGGTCCCAGAAATCCAGCGTAAGCATGGGCTTCGTCTTTCGGAAGGCCTGAACCCTCCTGTGAAGGGCGGCCAGCTGAATCTGGCTGGCCTGCTCGCATTCCCCGGCCGCCGTACAGGTAAAGAACCAGCAGAATTTGGCGCCCCAGCCGATGAGTTTGTCGTAAAATGCCTCCGTGGCGACCTCGTCGGCGTTGGATGCCGTACAGCGGCAGGCGGCCCCGTAGGGCAGCTTCCAGCGGCGCAGCAGCTGCATGGCCCGCTCCACCTCTTCTCCGATCTCATCGGCGCGGATGGCGGGAAACAGGTTGCGCACCCGCAGCATATCCTCCGCCAGCTCCTCGGTGATGGAGGCGGCGGGGGTGAAGGCCGCAAAGACGCAGTCCCGGTGCTTATTGCACAGGGCGATGATCTCCCGTTCCCGGGCCAGAGGGTCGCCGCTGCTGAAGATATAGAGATAGGTCCCTCTCGCCTTCCGCGCCTCGATCTCCTCGTCCAGCCCGTCAAACTCCATATCGGGCCGCACGCCGAAAATGGCCGCGCCGCACCCCTCGCAGTCCATACCGCAGGGATAGGCCGGGTCAATGATGACCGACCAGGGCGCGCTCTCCCCGGTCAGCTCCCCCTCCGCATTGCGGCGGGGCCAGTCCAGGAGGTTTGCGTTGATGATAAAATTTTCAAAAATCTTTTTGAGTACCCGGCTGTCTATGTCGGAGTACATGCTTTTGATGAGATGATACCAGTTGTTGTCCGGGTCGGACAGGGCGCGCCGGAACACGTCCTGATAGGCGGGAAAGAGCTTCTCTCCCCCGAACTTATCCACCCACTCCATCAGCTTGGGGAGGTTGGCGTCGGGATCCTGCTCCAGGTAGTCCAGCGCCTTGTTGATGCCGAATGCCTTCATGTAATCGAGAATGCCCATTGTAATATCCTTTCTCGTCCGTGACCAGCGACGGTCCGAGCTAAACTTCACAGCTGTCAATGACAGATTGGTACGTTTTCGATTGTACGTCAACCCTCTTCGGAACGCCATAGACAATTTAAAGGTTGTGTCATAATTTCCTGTTTCACGCAGGTATTTATGCCGGCCCGCGCCGGTTGCGGGAAGCGGACCGGCATGGTATAATGACTGTCATGCCGGCTGGGCGCGGCCATGCCGCCGTGCGCCGCCGTTCTGCCGCCGTGCGGTACTTTCTAGCTTCAGGGGGACTATCCATGCTGAACACCGGCCTCATCACCTTTCACTTCGCCCACCACTACGGGGCACAGCTCCAGGCCTTCGCCACCATGCGCGCCCTGCAGGGACTTGGCTTCACCTGTGAGATCATCGACTACCGGCTCCCCCACACCACCCGCACCAACGGTCTGTTCAAAAAGACCTCTTCGGTGCGGGATATGGCCTCCGACGCCCATACCGCGCTTCACTATGCCGCTTTCAAGCGGCGGTTCGACCGCTTCGAGGCCTTTGTGGCCGGCCATATGTCCCTCAGCGCCCGGCGGTATACCTCCTTTGAACAGCTTCAGTCCGATCCCCCCGCTTACGATGTATACGTGGCCGGAAGCGATCAGATCTGGAATCCCTTTATCTTTCAGGACCGGCAGTTTGACCCCTCCTTTCTCCTGGCCTTCACAAGCGGTGGCCGCCGCATTGCCTATGCGCCCAGCCTGGGCGTCCCGGAGCTGCCCGCGGACAAGCTGGATCAGCTCCGGGATTACCTGACCCCCTTTTCCGCCCTGTCGGTTCGGGAGCGCCGGGGCAGGATGATCCTCGCCTCAGCCGGCCTGGAAGCCAGGGAGGTGCTGGATCCCACGCTCCTCCTCACCGGGGCCGACTGGGAGACGCTGGCCGCCCCCCCCGCCCGGAAAGGGCCCTATATCCTGTGCTATTTTGTCTCCGACCCCGGGGAGGCCGCCCCCTATGCCCAGGCCCTGGCCCAGCGCACCGGATATCCCATCGTCCAGCTGGCCGGGGCCCGGCGGAAGATCTCCGGCGCGGCCGAGCTGGTCTTCGACGCGGGCCCCCGGGAGTTTCTGGGGCTCTTTCAGAACGCCGCCTACGTGGTGACCAACTCCTTCCACGGCGCGGCCTTCTCCCTGCAGTTTGAAAAGCCCTTCTTTACCTCCATGTCCCCCAGAGAGCGCGCCGAGCCTACCTTCTCCCGGATCTACAGTCTGCTCTCCCGCCTGGGCTGCGCCGACCGGATTGTGGGACTGGAGACCACGGCGGCGGTGGACGCCCCTGTGGACTACCCGTCGGTAAACAGGCGTCTGGAGACGGCCCGGGCGGATGCCCTGGCCTATCTGCGCGCCGCTGTTCAGGGCGACCCTCTTCCGGCAGAGGCGGAAGCTGCCCCCACCGGCGGCGCCAAGGACGTTCCCGCGCTGTGCGCCGCTGCGGACTGCACCGGCTGCTCGGCCTGCGCCTCTGTCTGCCCGGCCGGCGCCATTGAGATGACACCTGACCGCGAGGGCTTCCTCCGTCCCGCCGTGGGACAGGCCTGCACCGGCTGCCGCAGGTGTGAGGCCGTCTGTCCCGGCCTGCACCCCCGGGATGCCAAGCTGGCCGAGGCTCCGGCGTACGCGGTGCGCCTCCGGGACAAGGCTGCCCTCGGGCAGAGCACCTCCGGCGGCCTCTTCACCGCCCTGGCCCGTCAGGTGCTGCGGGAGGGCGGCGTGGTCTGGGGCGCCGCCTTTGATGAGCACCTGCGGGTGGTCCACCGCCCCGCCGAGACGGAGGAAGCCCTCGCCGCCCTGCGGCAGACCAAGTACGTCCAGAGCGACCTGACCGGCGTATTCCGTCAGGTGGCGGCCGCCCTGGACGGCGGCCGAAAGGTCCTCTTTACCGGCACTCCCTGTCAGGTGGAGGGCCTGAAAGCCTATCTGGGCGGCGACCGGGACAACCTGCTGACCTGCGACCTGGTCTGCCACGGGGTTCCCTCCCCCGGCGTCTATCGGGACTGGCTCTCCGCCGAGGAGACCCGCCGGGGTTCTCCAGCCGTCTCCCTCCTCTTCCGGGACAAATCGGAGGGTTGGGGCAGGGCCAGGCTCACTCTGCGCTTTGCCGGCGGCTCTGTCTCCTCCGCCCCGCTGCATCAGACCACCTACGGCCGTGGCTTCGGCGCCGCCATGTTCCTGCGCCCCTCCTGCCACCGCTGTCCCTGTGCAGGACGTCCCCGCCCCGGCGACTTTACCATGGGCGACTTCTGGGGTGTAGATCCTGCCGTCTTCCCCGGCGGCGTGGAACGAGGCGTCTCTCTGGCTCTGCTCAACAGCGAGAAAGCCCGCGCCCTCTGGTCCTCTCTCCAGGATGAGCTGGAGTCCGTCCCCCGCCCCTGGTCCGAGGCCATAGCGGGCAACCCCAGACTGCTCACCCCAACGCCCGCCAGCCCAAAGCGCGCCGCCTTCTTTGCCGACCGGGCCGCCCGGTCCTATCTGCAGGCCGAGGCCGATTTTCTCGCGCCCCCTTCCCTGCCCTACCGCGCTGCGGCCAAGCTGCTGACGCCTGGGATGAAAGAAAAAATCCGAAAAATGATCAAATAGCATAAAGTTTACAATTTGTTTCGGATTTTTGCGCCGCGCCCTGCTACACTTGGATTACTTTTCGTTGGGAGGAATTTCTGTTGCGTGCGATTCAACGCTGGCTGGACAAATTTTGTTACCGTCATCCTGGCTTCGGCATCCCAAATCTGATGCTGATTGTGGCCATAGGCAATCTCTTGGTCTATGTGCTGGATATGTTCAGCGGCGCCGGGGCCAGCCTTGCGGCGCTGCTGGCCTTTGCGCCTTACCAGATCCTGCACGGTCAGATCTGGCGGGTGATCACTTTCGTCTTCGTCCCCGCGGGGAACAACCTGATCTTCCTTGCTATCTCGCTGTATTTTTACTATATGCTTGGTTCTGCCCTGGAACGGGAGTGGGGCACGGCCAAATTCAGCGTCTATTACCTCATGGGCATGGTGCTCAACATCATCGTGGGTTTTGTGATCTACTTCCTCGTCTCCCCCGGCATCGATCCGCGCTATCTGTCCGGGCTGGTCACAGCGGACATGAGCTATATCAACCTGTCCCTGTTCTTTGCCTTTGCCACTCTCTATCCGAATATGCAGGTGCTCCTCTTCTTCATCATCCCCCTCAAGGTCAAGTGGCTCGCCTGGGTGAGCGCCGCCATCTTCGCCTGGAGCGTTGTCAGCAACCTGTTCGCCGGGTCCATCGTGGGCGCTGTGCTCCCCCTGGTGGCCATTCTCAACTATGTCCTCTTCTTCTGGTCGGATTTCATGGCGCTGTTCGGCCGGGTCAAGTACAAGACCTCCCGTCAGACGGTCAACTTCAAGCAGGCCACCAGGCAGGCCCAGCAGCAGCGGGGCTATATCCACAAATGCGCCGTCTGCGGCAAGACAGACGCCGACTACCCCAATGAGGAATTCCGATACTGCTCCAAATGCAACGGCTATTACTGCTACTGCTCCGAGCACATCGGCAACCATGTGCATATCCAATAACATATAAAGCGGCGGAGGGAGTTCCCCTCCGCCGCTTGCAGTCTGTCAAAAAAGTCCGGTATGGACTTTTTTGACAGACTGCATCCCGTTACTTTCTCGCCCCGACTCGGGGCGGGAAAGTCCTCGCTCTGCTCGCCGCAGCCCTTGCATAACAAGGGCTGCAGGGGATATTATTCCACTCGAGGCGGGCTGCCGCCCCCTCGAGCTCCCCTGCCCGAATCAGGAGTAGGCGCTTCTCAAAACAGTTATTTGACAAGCTGCAAGGGGCGGAGGGAAATTCCCTCCGCCCCTTTATATGTTATCCGCCACTGATTTCTGTTTCTTCCAACACCACAGGCCCTGTAGTCCACTCCAGGCCGCAGGGCCTCGGCTGCTCAAAGCACAGTCCGTACAGGTCTGTGCAGCGCCCCTCCAGCTCGAAGAGCCGCCGCCCTGTCTCGGACAGCGCTTTGGCGTGGGCGGGCTTGGTGATGACGGGCAGGTCGGCCCGCCCGCGCATCTCCCGCAGCAGCGCTTTCCCTCTGCCGTTCATCCCCAGTACCCGCAGATAGGGTACGCCCGCGGGCTGTTCCGCCGCGGTGATCCCCAGGAAGGCCCACAGCAAAAGCCGCTGGATGCGCGCTCCAGTATAGCGTTTGGTGACGGCCAGCCTGCAAAATATCTGAATACTATCCGCCTGCCTGCCCGCCCTGCACAGCCGCTCGGGCAATCCCTCCGCCGCGCCGCTGTCGGGCAGGGCAGCCCAGTCCTCCGCCGACATGGTACGCACCCTTGCCAGCATAGCCCGCTCCACCCGCTGGAGGGCGGGCAGGCCGATGAGGCGGTTCTCCAGCAGGGAGCGCGCCCCCGGAACCAGATAGGGCTCCGCCAGATCCCACCGCCCCTCCAGCAGCTCCAGCCGGATCTGCGTGGCCGAGGCAAACTGAGGCAGGTCCATACAGGCCGGTCCCGACTCCCAGGTACCGTCCTGGTGCTGAACGATGGCAGCGCCCACGCTGTTGTGGGGCGCCCCCCGGCGGAGCACTGTCATGGGGGCTATGGAACTGCCAAGCCTCCTCAGGGCCCGGAGATACTCCACGCCCAGGTTATTGTTAGGCCGGCGCAGCAGCCCCCCAATCTCCTTCCCCATCAGCTCCTCTACAGCCTCCTGGCGGCAGACGGCGAATGGTCTCCCCTGGCTCAGGCGGGACCGCAGGGCGTCCCGGTAGCCCTCCGTGTCCAGGCAGGCCGCAGCGGCAGCCAGGGGGCCAATCTCTCCGCACTCGCTGCCGAAGGAGAGGGTATCCACCACGCCTGTGGCCGCGAGGAGCTCCACGCCGCCGCGGGCGAAGCGCTCCGCCGAAGCGGTGGCCCAGGGCGTTGGGAGCTCCAGCACCAGGTCCGCGCCGCCCATCAGGGCCAGCCGGGCGCGGGTCCACTTATCGGCCACTCCACAGTCTGCCTGCTGCACCCAGTGGCCGCTCATGGCGCACACCACCGCCGCCTCACCGCCCAGCGCCGCCCGCGTCTGAGCGATCTGATAGGCATGCCCCCGGTGAAACGGATTGTATTCGGCCACGATTCCGGCGCATCTCATGGGCAGTCCTCCAAAAAGAAGTGGAATTTTTTGCAGAAAATCTATCAAATACAGGTTGTCCTTTAGGCAAAAACGAGCTACAATATAGTGTTGTACTATGTCGTTCATTTTACTATGGATTCCCTCCGGACGCAAGCCGGACAGAAACATTTTGAAGGAGAGATCAAGCAGCATGAAAGTTCTGGTTATCAACGCAGGCAGCTCTTCCCTGAAGTACCAGCTCATGGACCCGGCCACCAAGGACGTCCTGGCCAAGGGCCTGTGCGAGCGCATCGGCATTGACGGCCGCCTCACCCACAAGGTCCCCGCCAAGGACTCCAAGCACGAGTTCGAGATCCCCATGCCCACCCACGCGGAGGCCATCCAGGCCGTCATTGACGCCCTGCTCTCCCCCGAGCACGGGGTCATCTCCAGCATGAAGGAGATTGACGCTGTGGGACACCGCGTGGTCCACGGCGGCGAGGCCTTCAACAAGTCCGTCCTTATCACCGACGAGGTGATGAAGGCCATTGAGGACTGCATTCCCCTGGCCCCTCTCCACAACCCGGCCAACCTCACCGGTATCCGCGCCTGTCAGAAGGTGATGCCCGGCGTCCCCATGGTGGCCGTATTCGACACCGCTTTCCACCAGACCATGCCTGCCAAGAGCTATATCTACGCCCTTCCCTATGAGTACTATGAAAAGGACAAGGTCCGCCGCTACGGCTTCCATGGCACCTCCCATAAATATGTCTCCGGCCGCGCTGCCGCCATGTTGGGCAAGCCCATCGAGGAGCTGAAGATCATCACCTGCCATCTGGGCAACGGCTCCTCCGTCACCGCTGTGGACGGCGGTAAGAGCGTGGACACCTCCATGGGCTTTACCCCCCTGGCCGGCGTCCCCATGGGCACCCGTTCCGGCGATCTGGACGCCGGCATTCTGGAGTACCTCATGAACAAATACGGCTATGACATCAAGGAGATGCTCAACATCCTGAACAAGAAGTCCGGCGTGCTGGGCGTGTCCGGCGTGTCCTCCGACTTCCGGGATCTGAGCGACGCCGCCGAGCAGGGCAATGAGCGCGCTGCGCTGGCTGTGGACACCTTTAACTACGGGGTAAAGAAGCTCATCGGCGCCTATGCCGCTGCCATGGGCGGAGTGGACGCCATTGTGTTTACCGCCGGCGTGGGTGAGAATTCCGCCGAGCAGCGCCTGGATATCGCCTCCGGCCTGGAGTTTATGGGCGTAAAGATGGACGAGGCCGCCAACAAGGTCCGCGGCAAGGAGACCGTCATCTCCGCCGCCGACTCCAAGGTCAAGGTCCTCCTCATTCCCACCGACGAGGAGCTCATGATCGCTCAGGACACCGCTGCCATCGTCTCTGGAAAATAATCTGCTTTGAAGCCGCCCGCCGGATCTCCGGCGGGCGGCTTTTGCCTGTCAAAAAAGCGCGGAGCAGGGAACCATCTATTTTCCTGCTGCTGCATGGAGTCGGTCAAATTGGTGCAATGTGTCCCTATTATGCCAAAGCTTTTCCGTCATTTCTGCAATTCTTTAATTTTTTCTTGCATCCTCAGTCTCCGTGTCGTATAATAAATGCGCATATTTTATTACATCAGCGTGCAACAGCGGCGTTGACGCTGGCAATCAAAATTTAGGCGGGCCGCTCTCAGGACCGCCAGACAAAGGGGTTTGGCACAATGGCATTTGAGATTAAGAATTCCTATCTCCAGGGCGTCTATGAAGATGTCTGCAAAAAAAACGCCCATGAGCCCGAGTTTCTTCAGGCCGTGGGTGAAGTGCTGGAGTCCCTCCAGCCGGTGGTAGAGCAGCGGCCGGACATCGTAAAATCCGGCGTCATTGACCGTATGGTGGAGCCTGAGCGGAGCCTCCTCTTCCGCATCTCCTGGGTGGATGACCAGGGCAGAGTACAGGTCAACCGCGGCTACCGGGTGCAGTTCAGCACCGCCATCGGCCCCTCCAAGGGCGGCCTGCGCTTCCATCCCAGCGTGAATATGTCCATCATCAAGTTCCTGGGCTTTGAACAGGTCTTCAAAAACTCCCTCACCGGCCTGCCTATGGGCGGCGGCAAGGGCGGATCCGACTTTGACCCCAAGGGCAAGAGCAGCAATGAGGTCATGCGCTTCTGCCAGTCCTTTATGACTGAGCTGCAGCGCCATATCGGCCCCGACACCGACGTGCCTGCCGGCGACATTGGCGTAGGCGCCCGGGAGATTGGCTATCTCTTCGGCCAGTACAAGCGCATCCGCAACGAGTTCACCGGTGTGCTGACAGGAAAGGGCATCAGCTATGGCGGATCCCTGGCCCGGACTGAAGCTACCGGCTACGGTCTGTGCTACTTTACGGAAGAGATGCTCAAGGCGGCGGGCAAGTCCTTCCAGGGACAGGATATTATTGTCTCCGGCTCGGGCAATGTGGCCACCTATGCCAACCAGAAAGCCACCGAACTGGGCGGCCGCGTCGTGGCCATGAGCGACTCCAACGGCTATATCTACGATCCCAACGGTATTGACTACAAGGTCATCAAAGAGATCAAGGAGCAGCGGCGCGCCCGCATCTCCACTTATCTGGAGTATGTCCCCGGCGCCAAGTATGTGGAGGGCTGCCGCGGCATCTGGACCATTCCCTGCGGCATTGCGCTCCCCTGTGCCACTCAGAACGAGCTGGATCTGGAGGGCGCGCAGGCGCTGGTCAAGAACGGCTGCTTCGCTGTGGCCGAGGGCGCCAACATGCCCTCCACCCCCGAGGCCGTGACCTGCTTCCAGGAGAACAAGCTCCTCTTCGCCCCCGCCAAGGCCTCCAACGCAGGCGGCGTGGCCACCTCCGGTCTGGAGATGAGCCAGAACTCCATGCGTCTGAGCTGGTCCTTCGAGGAAGTGGATCAGAAGCTCCACGGCATTATGCGCAACATTTACCACAATGCCGCCAAGGCTGCGGAGGAGTACGGAATGCCCGGCAACTTGGTGGCGGGCGCCAACATTGCCGGCTTCATGAAGGTCGCCGACGCAATGATTTGGCAGGGCGTTTCCTACTAAAGTTCCGCTTCAGGCATTGTCCCTCTCACAGCCATCTCAGGCGGCCTTCGGGCCCCGTCGCAGATGGGGCGGCGCGTTAAGCGCCGTACAGGCGTTTTGCCCCAGGCAAAACCTTGGCGCAGGGCGGATTCACTCCGCCCGAGCATGTAAAATACCCAGGGGTGCCCCAAACGCCGGCGGCGTTTGGGGCGCCCGGCGCAATGATTTGGCAGGGCATGTCCCAATGACATACAGAGGGAGAGAACCGGACACAAATTCAGATGTGTCCGGTTCTTTTTAGATGTCTTTTTTATCTTTTTGTGATATACTCTTGCTATATTTTTGCAGTGCTGCGCCCCCAGTGCGGGCGCGTCTCCGGCGGCCCTCCATATTTCTTTTTCCGGCCCAAAAGGAGCGGCCCGGGTCCCCAAAAGAAAAGGGCCGGGAGACGGCGGCCAAGCTGAACAAAACAGAGGATGATACCATGATACGCATACAAAATCTCTCCCTTCCCATCGGTTTTACGCCGGAGCAGCTCCGGAAGCGGGCGGCACAGGCTCTGGGCGTACACCCCGGCCAACTCGGGGAGGTTACCCTGGTCCGTCAGTCCATTGATGCACGCCGAAAGAACGACCTGCACTGCGTCTGTGCCGTCCACGTAAGTACAGACGGGGAAGAAGCCCTCGTTCGCCGCGCCCAAAATCCCAACGCCTCCCTCTTCGTACCTGTACCCTATGCCTTTCCTCCCGTACGCCGCCGCTCCTCTCTCCCCCCCGTGGTGACAGGTATGGGACCTTCCGGGCTCTTCGCCGCCCTCTATCTGGCCCGCAGCGGCATTCCCTCCATCATTCTGGAGCGGGGACGGCCGGTGGAGGAGCGTACCGGCCATGTGGAGCATTTCTGGGCTACAGGGGAGCTGAACATCGCATCCAACGTCCAGTTCGGTGAGGGCGGGGCGGGGACCTTTTCTGACGGTAAGCTTACCACCGGCATCCACGATCCCCGTATCGGAACCGTGTTGGAATCACTGGCCGCCGCCGGCGCTCCCAATGATATTCTCTACCAGCACAAGCCCCATATCGGCACCGACATTCTCCGAACGGTTGTGGCAAATATTCGCGCCGAGCTGATCGCCCTGGGGTGTGAGGTCCGCTTCTCTCACAGGCTGGCAGGTCTCTCCCTGCGTGATGGATCTGTCTCAGCGCTGACAGTGGAGGGCCCGCAGGGCGCCTATGATCTCCCCTGCGATACCCTGGTGCTGGCTCCTGGCCATTCGGCCCGTGACACCTTTCGGATGCTCTTCGCCGCCGGGGTCCCCATGGCCCCCAAGCCCTTTGCCATAGGGGTTCGCATTGAGCACCGGCAGGCCTCCGTCTCGGAAGCGCAGTTCGGCCCCCGCTGGAGGGAGCTCCCCGCCGCCGATTACAAGCTCTCCTGCCATCTCCCCAACGGGCGGTCGGCCTTCTCCTTCTGCGTCTGTCCCGGCGGACAGGTCGTGGCCGCCGCGTCGGAGCCCGGCCTGCTGGTCACCAACGGGATGAGTCTCCGGGCCAGAGACGGCGAAAACATCAACGGAGGGTTTTTAGCCGGCGTTGCCCCCGCCGACTTCGGCTCGGCTCACCCTCTGGCCGGTATGGAATTTCAAGCCTGCTGGGAGAAAGCCTCCTTTACCCTGGGCGGCGGCGGCTTCAGGGCCCCTGCCCAGACGGTGGGAGACCTTTTGGCCGGACGCCCCTCCCGCTCGCTGGGAAACACAGTAACCCCCACCTACCGTCCCGGCGTCACCCCCGCCAACCTGGAGGCGTGCCTCCCCGCTTTTGTCACCGAGACGCTCCGGGCCGCCCTCCCCGTCTTCGGAAGAAAGCTCCGCGGTTTTGACGCCCCCGACGCAATCCTCACCGGCGTGGAGACCCGTTCATCCTCTCCTGTTCGGATTCTCAGAGGCGAGGACTTCCAGTCCCCCGTCCGGGGCCTCTATCCTTGCGGCGAGGGCGCCGGATATGCAGGAGGAATTATGAGCGCCGCCGTAGATGGCATTCGGGTGGCCGAGGCCATTGCGGGGCAGCATCCGCATGCTGTTTCAGGCTGCGGTTAGGGCTTGTTTGAACATTGGCGATGTGCCCAGCGGCGAGGGATTTTGGTCCGC
>ERZ857955.1829-NODE-1829-length-15292-cov-3.830675_pt1 | contig 15292 bp, 7 predicted proteins | sample MGYA00519956_ERZ857955 | MGnify/ENA primary metagenome ERZ857955 (study PRJEB31778, sample SAMEA3449378) | human gut metagenome | biome: human gut; feature: human-associated habitat; material: faeces | place: United Kingdom | collected 2010/2012 ...
CGGTCCGTACCGGCGGGGAGCGGCGGTACGTCCCGTTGCCCGCCTGTCTGCAGGGGGAGCTGCTGGACTACGCCCGGCGGCAGGGCCTGACGGCGGGGCCGGTGTTCTGCACCCGGAACGGGAAAGGCATGAGCCGGACCCAGGTGACGGAGGAGATCCAGACCCTGTGTCATGACGCCCGGGTAGAGGAGGAAAAGGGAACGCCCCGGTGCCTGCGGAAGCTGTATCTGGCTACCCAGGCGGAGGTGGAGCGCGGCGTGCGCCTGTTGGCGGAGCAGTCCTACGAGCGGATGCTGGACACGGAGCAGCTGGCCGCCGGGTGGGCGGAGGGAACCGGTCATTCCATCCATAAGGATGTTTACATATAAGATCACTGAAATATAGAAGGAGGAGAAGTGATGAAGAAACGGATCTTGTCAGCATTTCTGGTCCTCTGTATGATGCTGACAATGGTTCCCACTGCTGCCTTGGCGGCAGAAGACCCTGGCGGCGGCAACGGGAGCGACCGGGTCCACACAGAGAGCAACGACGGCGTCGTGGTGGACAAGACGGTCAACTATGATGAGGACGGAAATTATTCCCTGACCCTGGAGGCCTATGTCACCAACGAGGTGACCAAGGGAAGCAAGACCACACCGCTGGATATTGTGCTGGTGTTGGATGTCTCCGGGTCGATGGATGATGACCTGGGAGAGAGCACGTGGGAATATACCCCCACTGATGAACAGAGATGGTCGTATAGCGACATCAACGGGTCTCGGTGGACGACGTATTATTTCCGCGATGATGACGGCAACTACTACGAAGTGGAAGCTGAAAGTGATGGTTCTTGGGGGAACCGGCAATATTCCATCGGGTATTATACCGGCAGCGGGTTTTACCGGGACTGGAATCAGCTCGGTACTACCAGCAGGAACCAGAATGCCAACCTTTGGACAGGTACTCTTTACACGCGCCAAGAGATAACGACTTCCAAGATGGAGGCCATGCAGAGCGCTGTAAACGGCTTCATTGATCAAGTGGCCGAAAACGCGGCGGGTGCAGACAATGACGTGACCCACCGAATCAGCATTGTCAAGTTTGCGGATGACTCCTACGCGGACAGCGTCGGAAACGACCGCCAAGACGACTATTATGCCTACAACTATACACAGATCGTCAAGGACTTTACCACCGTCGATGCGGCGGGCGTTCAGCAGCTGACCGGCGCAATCGAAGCGCTGAAGCCCGCCGGCGCCACCAGCGTAGACTACGGCCTGACCCTTGCGCAGGACGTCCTGGACGGACAGTGGAGACACGACGGCGGCGAGTGGTGGGTCGAGGATCCGACGCTGACCGGCGCCCGGCAGGACGCCAAGCAGGTCGTGGTGGTCTTTACCGATGGTGAGCCCAACCACGGCAATGACTTTGATGACGATGTCGCAGCAACCGCTGTCAATCTGGCCCACGATTTGAAGAACAACGGCGTGACCGTGTACACCATCGGTATGTTTGAGGATGCGGATCCCGATGATATACGGGACAACTTCAACAAGTACATGAACGGTGTGTCTTCCAACTATCCCAATGCCACGGCAACAAATCGGTTCGGACAAGCAAGCTGGAATTTTTGCAATCTTGGCACCCGCGTGACGGAAGGCAACTACTACTTCGCGGCGGACGATGCCGAGGAGCTGGAAAACGCTTTCAGCACCATCGCCGATAACGTGAGCACCTCCAAGGTGGCGGCCGGCGCGAACACGGTGCTGTCCGACACGCTGTCGGAGTTCTTCACCTTCCCGGAGGGGCTGACAGGCAGTTCTGACGGGGGGATGGTCCAGTATGCGGAGGTCAAGGGCCAGGACGCGGACGGCAGCTATACGTGGTATGAGCCAGAGACGCTTACAGGCGTTACCCCTGTGGTAAATGCCGACAGCAAGACCATCACTGTGAAGGGCTTTGACTACACAGCCAACGCGGTGACGAAGACCACCAATCAGGACGGTACTGTCACCTGGTCCGGCGGCAAGCTGGTCCTGACGTTCCCTATCCAGCCCGATGTGAGCGGCAGCTGGAGCGACGCCGATACCTATGTGACAAATGACACGGGCGAACACAAGGCCGGTCTGAGCGGCTACATGGTGGATGAGAAGCCGAATCAGTCTCTGGAGCTGACGGAGTCCCCCGAAGCGCCGGTGGAGACGTATCAGGTGTTGTATGATGCCAACGCTGATGATGCCGACGGTACGGTCACGGACCCCAAGTACTACATCACCGGCGGCGAGGCCATGGTGCTCCAAAACATGTTCACCCGGCCGGGGTATGAGTTTACCGGGTGGAACACCGAGAAGAACGGCGCCGGAACGCCTTATGCGGCGGGGAGTGCCATCACTATCGAAAACACCAATGTGACCCTGTACGCCCAGTGGAGATCCACAGCGGCCAGCTATCGGGTAGAGTACTATCAGCAGAATTTGGAAGATGATAACTACTCGATCGTTGCAGCTGATACGTTGACACCCTCTGGTACTGTCGGAGATACTGCCACTGCTGAAATCAAGGAATACGAAGGCTTCACTTATAATGAAAGCCGTTCGAATTCCTCCGGTATCATCGCCGAGGACGGCACGCTGGTGCTGAGGCTGTACTACGACCGGAACGAGTACACAGTGACGTATGAGTATGAAGGTACAGTCCCTGCGGGTGCGCCGGAGGTGCCGGGTGAACAGACCTGCAAGTACGGTGAGACTGTGGAACTGGCAAAGATGCCGGATGTCACAGATTACCGCTTCAGCGGCTGGTATTCTGAAAATGTTGCGCTGAGTGGAGGTTCATTTACAATGCCCGATCATGCTGTTGTGATCGAGGGCAGCTTCTCTCAGCTCAACAGCTATACGGTGACTTACGACTTGAATGGCGGCACAACAACAAGTCCCCAGACCGTATTTCCCGGGCTGGCTTACGGCGATAAGACACCGAGAATTGAGGATCCGACTAAAGAACCCAGCGAACTTTATTCGTATGAGTTTACCGGATGGTCTCCTGAAATAGCGGATACTGTAACCGGGGACATTACGTATAGAGCGGAGTATACGCGCACAGAACGGGAATTTACCGTAACCTATTATCTGGACGGGACTCTCTACGCTGAACCAGAGTCCTACACCTACGGGGAAACCGTTGTAATCAAGAAGCAGGCAGAAGACGCTACTGAATGGACTACAAATGACCTTCAGGAAAGCGACATTATTGAAGGCCTGTTCTACATGCCTGAGCACAACGTTGTCTTCACCGCAACCACCGACGGCACGGTGACGCCCGACGAGTGCACATACACTGTCGTGTACCATTATGTGGACCGAGATGGGAATGAAGAAACAGAGACCGATCCCAAGGATAGGCCGTCCACGGCAGGCACGCCGGTCAGCGGGCTGTATAACACTGACCGTACGTCTTATAACGGTAGCACATACATCTTTGACCGGGCGGAACTGAACGATGTCGAGATTATAGACGGTGAGACTCTCCAAGCAGGCCATAACTCCATCGACGTCTACTATGACATCGACGAGCTGGGTCCCGACGACGAACCCGACGGGACCCCCGACAAGGACCAGATTGTCTTCACCTATGTCAGTGCCGATCACGCTATGGGCTTTGTGAGCCTGGAGAAAGAAGTCGTCACCAGAGACCGGACCGGCATGGCCTCTCCGACGGGAGCTGTGGCGACAGCAGAAGAGGGCTGTGAGTTCGTGGAGTGGACCGATGACTACTATCATAGAACTGACACGAACGCGGGAATGAAGTCCCTGGCAGGCTTGCCCTACGACGAGGACACCACCTTCACAGCGAAGTTCCAGAAAGCTGGAGAGGAGCCGGGGAATACCATCTCGGTGATTTTCCTTGCGGAAAACGGCACGTTCAGCAATGGGCAGACCACCTACACGGTAATCGTGGAGGTTAATGCAGATGGCAAGTATCGCCTGGCCGAAGGCGATATCTTGGAGGCAACACCTGATACAGGCTATGGGGATCCCAGCTGGACCTGCAACTATGAGGACTGTGATGCTCCGAAGATCGGAGACCCGGTAGAGGATTGGGATCTCTTTGTTGTGACCTTCCACCCCGCAGGGGTCGTGCCGACCCAGGTCACGGTTACCTATGCGTGGTCCGGTGATCACCCGGAGGGCGTGGAACTGCCTGAAACGGAAACACTGGCTGCCGGCAGCGATTACACCATTCAGCCGCCCAGTGAATTGCAGGTTTCAGACGAGCAGGGGACCTGGTATTTTATCGGCTGGTATGACAAAGTCGGTGTCCCTTACGGCGGAACGATTTCTGCCATCGATGCCGACACCACTTTGTACGGGCGCTGGGATTTCCAGGCGACTCCCGAAGAGCCCGAGCCCGATCCCGGAGACGGCCGTTTTATGGTGATCAAAGAGCCGGATCAGACCTCTGTCACCGTGGGCGATCCCATCACTTGGACCATCACCATTGCCAGCATGACGGATGAGACGTTGACCCTGGATGTGACTGACAAGTTGGAAGGTGTGACGCTGACAGATGAGGAGGGCAATACGGTCACCAATCCGGTTATTGTCGAAGGCTGGACCTATGCAACGCTGTACGCCAGCTATCAGACCTCACTGGACGATGTGAACCAGAAGATCGTGAACACCGTGGTAGTCACGGACACGGTACATCCGGAGGATCCCCCGGTGGAGGTCCCGGCGGACCCCGTGGAGGTGAAGCCCTATGCCATCACCATCACGCCGGCGGACATTGTGATCTACACCGGCGGAACCGGATACAGCGGTGTGCTGGACGATGCGGGCGATTTTGTCGGCAGCATGGAACAGGGCCTGCCGGAGCCGGGTTATCACATCGATCTGCCCGACTCTGTGGAAGCGTGGCTCACCAGCCATGGCGTGGACCTGACGCAGGCTGCAAACCTGGCGGACTACCTGAGCTTCTACTATTATGACCAGGAGACTGGTGCGGCGATCCGCCGCTGGGATCTGATGGACCAGGGCGTCTACTCGAGAGATGCAACCGGCAACGTGAGCCGCTATGTATATAGCCTGAGCCCGAACCAAATCGAGGGTGAAAATGAAGGCGTCAAGGTCCGGCTCCAGTTCACAGATGACGGCAACATCATCACTACCGACAACATCCGAATGGAAGAGGGCGTTGTTTCTGCCAACTATGAGATGACCATCTACGACGGCGGTCTGAACCAGAGCGAGATTCAGGCGGTGTTCTCCGCCGGCGGTGATACGCTCGTCTGCAGCGTTGATATCGGTACCGGCCATCTCTTGGTCAAGAGCGTCACAGACGAGGGCACTTCCACCAACGAGATCGTGACCAGCGCCGACACTGTGGACGCGAACCAGATCACTGCCGTTGACAACGGCAATGTGACCTATTATGTCAATGACAGTGAGGTCCAGGTGGATCCCGGCCGCGTGCAGCTGCTGGTGGACAGCGTCTCCAACAGCGACGCGTTCGACGCCGCCATGGGCGCTGACGCCCTTGCAAAAGTCGCGGCCACGGACAACACGCTATCCGCCCCCCAGTACGAGATGGCCTATCTGGACCTGGTGGACACCCAGAACGGCAACACCGTGGTAACCCTGGGCAACCAGCAGGCGCTGACCATCTACTGGCCCATGCCCACCGACGCCGACGAGGACGGCGCGTTCTACCTGGTACACTATACCGGCATGGACCGTGAGAGCGCCAGCGACACAGGCGACTTGGCTGGTACCGCGCATACTGTGGAAAAGATCCAAGCTACCCGCGACGGCGACCATCTGGTCTTCACTGCCGGCAGCTTCTCTCCCTTCGTGCTGGTGTACGAGAAGGAGAGCAGCGGGGGCGGCGGCAGCACCGGAGGCGGCGGTGGAGGCGGCAGCCGGCCCACCCTGAACACGGAGGACCATTACTCCTATATCATCGGCTACTCCGACGGCACGCTGCAGCCCTACGGCACCATCACCCGGGGCGAAGTGGCCACCATCTTCTTCCGCCTGCTGACGGACGACACCCGGGAGGAGTACTGGAGCCAGGTCAACGACTACACGGACTGCAGCTCCGACCTGTGGTGCAACAACGCCATCTCCACCCTGACCAACATGGGCATCATCGACGGGTTCTCGGACGGGACCTTCCGGCCCTATGCCAAGATCACCCGCGCCCAATTTGCCAAGATCGCGGTGGGCTTTTTCGAGACCACCCGGGAGGACTACCAGGGATACTTCACCGATGTGGATATTAACGCCTGGTACACCGAGTACGTAGAGGCGGCAGCCCGCGTGGGCCTGATCGAGGGCTTTAATGACGGGACCTTCCGCCCCAACACCAACATCACCCGGGCACAGGCCTGCGTGATCGTGAACCGCGCCCTGGGCCGCAGCCCGGATGAGGATCGGCTGCTGGACGAGGACGAGATGATCACCTGGCCCGACAACAATCCGGAGGACTGGTTCTATGCCGACATGCAGGAGGCGACCAACAGCCACGACTACACCTGGGTGACCGTCAGCGGTGACAAGGTCGAGAAGTGGACGGAGAAGCTGGAACAGCGCGACTGGGCGGCTCTGGAGCACGCCTGGTCTACGGCTCACTCTGCCCCCGGCGGCGAGGTGACCAAGTAAGCGCGTACTCTGGCAGAATTTGATTCCCCAAAGGCCGTGGGAGAGGCATTTGCCTCTCCCACGGCCTTTTGACGGCCTCCGATGGCGCATCGGGACTCTTCGTGGCCAGCGGTCGCGCCGGCGACATTCCGGAGGCGTGATCCTCCGGAGGTGGAAGAGGAAAAGCGGCCGCCAAAACTTTTTTGCCCTTTGGGGCGTCTTATAAGACAGCCGGAGTCCCACAGAGGATGACGCCGGCAAACATCTTGAGGAAAGGATCATAAACGATGCAGAAGAAGCTCATTTTCTTGGCATTAACAGGGCTCCTGTGCCTGTCCCTCGCAGGCTGCGGCCAGAGCGGCAGTACCTCGCCGGAGGGGGGCAGCTCTCCGCAGGCGGAGCAGCCCGCGGAGGAGACCGCTGGAGAAGATGGGGGCCGGACCCCTGAGGAGGACGGTGCGGATACGGAAGCGCCCCAGTATACAGATAATTTTTCCATAGATACGGAGGCTGTTACAGCATTTGCAGAGCAGATCCAGGCCGCAGTGGCGGAAAAGAATCTGGAGGCGCTGGCGGACCTGGCGTCGTATCCGCTGTACATCGGCTTTTCCGATGGAGGGGAATCTGTGGAGTCCCGGGAGGACCTGATCGCACTGGAAGCGGACCGGATCTTCTCAGAAGAGCTGGTCTCTGAGATCGCCGGGGCGGACCCCGGGGGGCTGGCCCCCAGCAAGGCAGGATTTGCCCTGTCCGCCAGCGGCAGGCCCAATGTGGTGTTCAGTGTTGTCGATGGCAGACTGGCCATTGTGGGAATAAATTACTGACCTGCTCTTCCGCAGGGGACAAAAGGCGGCTGGCGGCGGGGGAGGCGTCGCTGCCGGAAAAGCTGGAGCTGCTGGGCAGGACCATCCGGTATCCGGAGCTGGACGTCTATTCCGCCACCCAACTGCTGGAACAGACGGAGGAGCATAGCAAGGCCTAGGCGGAGGCGGCGTGGTGTATATCCAGGCCGACGGCAGTCTGGCCGCCGGTATGCTGTATTTGCGGGGCGGCCCGGAGCACCGGGATGACCATTGGATGATGGTGGACAAGGGCACGGGGCTGCCGGTGTGGATCGACTCCACACTCCGCTCGGCAAGGGGTTCCCTGGGCACGGCGGAAGCGCTTGGACAGGCCTTCCGCAGAGGTCTCAGGCTGGAGATCTGACAGTACGGCCCGGCCCCAGATGGAAGGTGGAGGGCCGCAGCGGGCGCGTCAGTGTGGAGCTGATGGGATTTGTGTGGGACCTCTCCGGGAAGGAACCGGCCTCCCGTGCCGCAGAAGGGAAATGATGCAACAATGATGCCTTTTTGCGGCTGCTTTGCCGGAAACAGGGCTTATGGTATCGGTATCAAAAGGGAACAGGCGCCCGGACGGGTGCTGCGGATGAATATGGAATGGAGGAATTCATCATGAAAAAGAATCGGATGCAGATTTCCACGCTCCTCACACTGCTGCTCTGTATGCTGCTTCTCACTGCCTGCGGCGCGTCTGCCGCGGAGAGTGAGGGGACGGATCCGGAGACTCCGCCGCAGGAATCGGCGGCTGCGCCGGAGACGGAAGAACCGTCTGCCCAGCAGGAGGACGTCACGCTGGAGGAGCTCCTGGGAGAGGACTATGTGAATTACCTGACGGAGACGATCACGATGCAGATGGCCAACCGCATGGACAAGGACCCGGAGGTCCGCTACTTCCCGATTGAGGACAACACGCCGTTGAGCGACTATGTGACCATCGGCGGGACCACGAAGTTCGAGGTGGACGAGGAGGGAAATCCGGTGATTTACTTCCCGGCCGGAACCGTGACGGATGAGGCAAATGGCGAGCAGAGCTTTCGGATCCCGAAGCTGTATCAATAACCGGAGAAACTGAAAACAGGCCGCCGGCTGCAGCCGACGGCCTGTTTCATTATTTCTGGGCAGAAAAGAACTGCCGTCCTGAAAGGGGGGCTGCATTGCCGCCATCAGAGCAGGAATACTTTTGCAGACTCCAGCCAGAGTGGGCACAAGATCAAAAGGCGCCGGTTTACACTCCGGCGCACCCTGGTGGCAGGCGCCAACATCGCCGGCTTCAAGCGGGTGGCTGAGGCCATGATGGAGCAGGGCGTATTCTGAGGCAAAGCATCCCACGGCTCTTCAGCCGCATAGCAAGGCGGAGCGTGAATAATGGCGGACATGAGCAGATGGCTGATGTGAGAGATGGCATACCATCAGATATGTACCAGAAATGGGAACAGGCATCCGATAAGAGCACTCTGGTGAAGACCCGGGCGAAAGGCCCTGAAAAAGCCGGGCAGAGCTGCTGCGGACAGACAACATGGTTCTGACAGACCCACCTCAAGCAGAGATAGTAAAGAAGCACAAAAGCCAGCACCGGGCAAGATATTTCCTGTCCGGTGCTGGCTTTTGCTGTACGGATCACGCTGTAAGCTGGAGGAGCTGCTTCTATGCACCCATCTGAGCGTTTCTTGTTCTAAGGAATTCTATGTTTCGGCATTCTGTGTAAGGAAGCGTTTGTAAAGAGCGGCTGGCCGATGGGATATACTTCCGGACTGATGATCTCCGGGGGGCATAACACCGGAGAATGGCTCCCGGTCTTATCTTGACAGGCCAACGGCCATAGACTTTGCAGCCGGCCTGTGAACTTCATGCAGCGGTGTTGCGGGGAAGGCGATGCGTCTATCAATTCCTCCATATTGGAGGGAGAGGAGCTCATTCGTCACCGCTCTCCTTCATTTGCAGCAATTTGATTAGATCGCTGGTCATTCGGTCAACCAGAAGCAGCTGGGCAGGGGAGAGCCCGGAGAGTTTTTCCATAACGGAGGCTGCCAGCAGATTGGAGTCCGGAAGGAGGGCCCTGCCCCGCAGGATCCACTCTGTGGAGGTTCCGAGAACTTCACAAAGATGAATCACAGTTTCCAGAGAGGGGCCGGCCAACCCCCGCTCGATTGTGGAGATGAACTGCGTGGAACGGTCAATCCGCTCTGCCAGTTCCTCCTGCGTCAGCCCAGCTTGCTCCCGGGACTGCTGGATCCGTCTTCCGATTGCGATGTTCAGCGGCTTCTTTCCCTGCATGATGATATACTCCTCAATATAATATCATCAGTTTACGCATAATAATGCTTGACTTAAACGAAATGTTATGCTTATAATTCTAAGTGTAATATACTTAGTTTTTGCGGAAGCGGTGAAGGATGATAAAAGGTAGCTGCCCTTTTCCAGCCATTGGCTGGGAGAGGGCAGCGTTTGCGTTATCCGGAAATCCAAATCATTCTTCTGATTTGTTACATAAGAATAACCTTTTGCCGCCGCCCGCCAAGAGAGGCATTATGCGAAACGAGTTCCGCCAGCCGGATGAACAGAATATGCGCCAGCTCCTGCACCAGCATCCGGAGGACCTGCCGGGGCTCATCCTCCGCCTGGCCTGGCTTCAGGGGCTCAGCCGGGAGGAGATCGTCGCCCTGAAATGGGCCCAAGTGGATTTCCAGGAGAGGAGTCTGTTTCTGGAGGACCGGACGGTCCCGCTGGAGGAAGAGACTGCCGGATGCCTCGCTGCCCGCTTCGAAAATGGCGGCGCGGTGTCCCCTTATGTGGTGATCTCCGATAAGTTCCGGGAACCTCTGCGGCCGGAGTCCGTCTCCCGCATTGCCAGAAATGCCCTGACTGCGGGAGGCCTGCCTCAGCTCCAATTGAAAGATCTGCGGCGGGACTACTTTTTCCGCCAGCTGGAGCAGCACGACTGGCCCTATGCCGTCCGGGTCAGCGGTCTGTCGGTCTCCACCTTCCAAGCCTGCTTTGCCGGGGACACCCCGCACAAAAAGCGTTCAACACAGGCAGGGCAGCAATTCGATGAATTCCGTCTGTGGCAGGTCCTTCAAAAGGAGGACAGCTCCGCCGCGGGCATTGCTCTGTGGATGAGCTGGCAAATGGGCGTGCAGGGCAAGGAGCTGGTGAATCTCACCTGGGACCAGGTGGATTTAGAGCGGGGGCTGCTGCATCTGCCGGAGCGGGACATGCTGCTGACCAATGCCGTGCGGCGGCTGCTGGAAAAAGTGCAGAAGGTCCGCTCCCCTGGGGAGGATCCCCATGTGCTGCTCTCCCCCCAGTCCCGGCGGCCTATGGATTTGGCCCGGCTGTCCAAGGTGGTGCAGACGGCGCTGATCCGGGGAGGTCTGGAAAATATCACGCTCCGGGACATCCGGGCGGCAGGCGGACAGCGGGAGGACGACCAGACCCTGCTGGAGTGGACCCGGGCCCATGGAAGCATCACCCGGCGGGATGTGATGGCGCTGCTGAATCTGTCGGACACTGCGGCATATCTCCGCCTTCGCCGGCTGGTTGGCCGGCGGGAGCTGGAGCAGGTGGGCAAGAAATACTATCTCCCCGGAACAGTGGTGCCGGAGGAAAAGCAGTGGGAGGTGATCTCAGCCTATCTGCAGGAGGCGGGATTTGCCTACTGCCAGGATGTGGCGGAGCTCCTGCACGTCGGAAAGCGCAAGACGGCGGGCATCCTGCGGCGGATGGTGAAGGACGGCCGGCTGCTGCAGTTTGAAAAGCGGTATTATCTGGCGAAGCAGCCTGGGCAGAAGCAGATTCAATGAGGGGCGGCGAAGGGCTTCGCCGCCTCTTTTATTCTCTGCACCAAGGTTACAAAATATAACAAATTCAAAACGTATTGCGTCCATAAGTTTTCGTTTGGATTAAAAACGGGCTGAAACTGTGGACTTTTTAGAGAAGTTTGGATAGAGTTGCCTCAGCGGGGACGCCGGGGCGGATGCGACTCTTCGGCGAATGCGCCGGCAGGGCTAGCGCCGGCGGAGGCATCGAATGGGCCCGGAGGCCGCGGCGGACCACCGCAAATTTCAAAAGGAGGAGAAATCCCAATGAAGAAGTTCCTTTCTCTGGTGCTTGCTCTGGTGATGACCATGTCTCTGGTCACTGTCAGCGCCGGTGCCAAGGACTTCACAGACAGCGAAGACCTCAGCGGCGAAGCCTATGCGGAAGCTGTCAACGTGATGTCCGAAATGGGAATCATCGACGGCTATGCCGGCGGTGCTTTCCAGCCCCAGGGAACCCTGACCCGTGGCGCTGCCGCCAAGATCATCGCCTGCATGATGCTTGGCAAGACCACGGCTGAGGCCCTGGGCACCCAGGCCGCGCCCTTTAAGGACGTGCCCGTGGGTTCCACCTTTGCCGGCTACATCGCCTACTGCGTGGAGTCCGGCCTGATCGACGGCTACGCCGATGGCACCTTCCGGCCCTCTGCGCAGCTGACCGGCTTTGCCTTCCTGAAAATGCTGCTGACCGCTCTGGGTTATGACAGCGCCATCGAGGGCTTCACCGGCACCAACTGGACCGTCAATGTGGCCTCCCGCGCCATCGAGGCCGGTCTGACTAAGGGCAATGAGAACTTTGTTGGCACCCGTGCCGCCACCCGTGAGGAGGCCTGCCTGTATGCCGTCAACGCTCTGAAAGCCACCCTGGTGGAGTATGAAAACAAGGGCACCGACGTCACCGTCAACGGCGCCACTGTTGCTATCGGCGCTTCCAAGCCCACCTACGTGACCAGCAACATCCACGAAGCTGCCACTTCTATCAACGACGCCACCGACAACGTGAAGAACGGCTGGACGGTTGAGTTCGCTGAGAAGTATCAGCCCGACCTGGCTCTGAAGGACACCGCCGACGACTTCGGCCGTCCGGCCCACACCTGGACCTGGAAGAAGGCCGAGATCGGCACCTATGTGGACTTCGACAAGATGGTGGCCGAGTACACCACCAAGGTCACCGGCGAGGACCTGTACAACCTGCTGGGCAAGACCGCCATTGATGACAACACCCTGTTCGTCTATGTGGACGGCGAGGATGAGAATCTGGGTGATGCCGCCTTCGGCAAGGCCGACATGGTGAAGAAGAACGACGAGACCATCGGCCGGACCGGCAACGGCGTGCTGACCCAGGTGTTCCTGGACACCCAGGACGACGAGATCACCGTGGCCATCATCAACACCTATCTGGCCAAGGCCGCCGAGGACTACGACGAGAAGAACGACGACGTGGACCTGGATGTCTACTATGTGGACAACAACGGCACCAGCCGCAAGCCCGTCTACATGAAGACCGCTGACGAGGATAAGCCCCAGAAGCAGACCATCTCTGTGGACGGCGAGGACTTCGCCATCGAGGAAGTGGCTGAGAACGACCTGTTCCTGGTGACCATCGCCCAGGGCGTGATCCAGACCATGGACGCTCCCGAGGTCCTGTCCGACACCAGCATCTCCAACTTCCGCCTGGAGAAGTATGTTACCGCCGGCGGTACCCAGTATGACTACGCCGACACCGTCATGTATGACGAGGAAGTGCTGGATCAGTATGACGACGCCAATATGAAGGACGTCACCTACAATGTGATCCTGGACGCCTACGGCTACATGATCGGCATTGAGCAGAACGAGGATCCCGACCAGTACGTGTTCCTGACCGGCATCGACGGCAAGAACAGCAACCTGTCTGTGCGGAACGCTGACGCCAACGTCATCTTCATGGACGGCAACATGGATACCGTCACCGTGAACATGACCAAGAGCGACATCGACACCACTGGCAAGAACCTGTCTCAGCTGAACACCTGGTGCACCTACACGGTCAACAACGACAACGTGTACACCCTGAAGGAAGTGGCCGTGTCCACCTCCAAGAACGTCATCGACGATGACACCGATGTGGCCCAGTATGCCCAGGATGTGGGCAGCAATGGCGCTACCATCGATAAGAAGCACGTGTCCCTGAAGGCCGCCAACAACAGCAGCTACGTCTACGGCAACGACGACTCCGTCTACCTGAACGTGGAACTGAAGAACGTTGAGGTCGAGGATACCACTGGCGGCGATCAGCGCCAGATCGTGGACGACGTGGAGTCCGTCACCACCGGCGTGAAGAACGTCAACCTGGTGATGGAGAACCTCAAGAACGTGAAGCCCGATAAGGATCCCAACACCTTCATTGCTCCCGACGCCGAGATCTACACCCTTTACAATGATGACGGCTATGTGATCGCCGCTGTCACCATCGGCGAGAACGAGGGCACCTCCTCCAACTACGTCTATGTCACCAGCAGCAACGTGAACCGCGAGGCTTACGACGATGAGACCGAGTGGACCTGGACCCGCGAGGTGGTCGTCAACGGCGAGCTCGTGGAGATCTCCGAGGTCGGCGACTCCCTGGAGTGGATCGGCAACGCCTCCAAGAACCAGGGTGAGATGGCTCAGGGCGAGTGGTTCGAGGTCAAGTATGACGCTGACGGCAATGTCCGTAAGGTCGAGGCCATCGACTTCTCCAAGGCTGCTGACAAGTTCGTCGACGAGGTCGAGGACGTGGAGGACGCCGTTGAGGACTTCGACACCGTCCTGCTGTCCGACACCAACACTGTTGAGAAGCTGACCTTCAAGAACGGCACCCTGTACACCGACCGGAACGCCACCAAGGGCTTCTCCGTGTCTCCCGAGGTGAAGGTGGTTCTGTCCCTGGCCGACAAGAAGGGCAACGAGTTTGATGATGTGGATGACTCCTACACCGGCTACAACGGCCTGGAGAAGGCTCTGCGCGACATGAATGCCCAGGGTACCTTCGGCACCGGCGTGGTCGAGGTGAGCGCGATCCTGGATAACGGCGTGGCCACCAGCATCGTGATCAACGACAAAGCCAAGGCTGGCTCTGATGTGAGCAATCCCACGGTTCCCGAGGGTGAGTTCCTGCCCGCTTCCTGGGATAGCAAGAACAGGGAAGTTAAGTTGCGGTACTACAAGGACGAGATGACCGACAGCGAGATCAAGGCCGCCATCGAGGACCTGCTGGGCGCTCCCGTGGATCGCCTGAACAAGTTCATGGGCTATGTCACCCTGGAGAATGGCGACATGTACAGTGTGGACTTCACCCAGATCGAGGTGGTTGCCATCAATCTCGATGGAGAGATCGTCGCTTATAAGGATGCCGGCGTCTCTGGCATTGATACGGAAATCTCTGGCCTGAAGGCTGGTACACTGCTTTCCAACGGCCTGGTCACCGCCAGAAACACTCATACCGCTGACAGAAGCGGCAAGATCACTGTGAAGTCTACTCTGAACAGCGACCTCGACCTGTATACGGTCTATCAGGTAACTGATAAGACTAGCGGTGCGATTGATAAGATGGAATTGAAGGATGAAACCTCCGTTTCCTCCGGCAACTATGTTGCCGAGGGTGAAACCCTTGTCGTAACTGTGAAGGCTGGATACAGCTGCACCATTTCTGTGGACGGCGATGAAGAGTACATCGAGTTCAGTGATGAGGCTCAGACTGTTGAAGTCGAGGTCACCGGAACTGTTGTGTTCACCGCTGATGAGATGACGGTTGTCAAGGATAGCCAGGCGCTGAATGCCGCTATCGCTGCCGGCAAGGAGACCATCGTCCTGGGTGACGGCGAGTATCAGCTGGATACAACCATTTCTTCTGATGTCACTATCATCGGAAACGGCAAATCTGTCATGAAGTATAGCGCAGTGAATGTGGGTGCCGAGAGCGCGTTGTGTGCCAATGCCTGCACTGTGACTGTGTCTGACGTCAATTTTAAGAGCGTTTCTGGTGGAGCGTGGGCCATTG
>ERZ857955.1832-NODE-1832-length-15267-cov-2.914738_pt1 | contig 15267 bp, 14 predicted proteins | sample MGYA00519956_ERZ857955 | MGnify/ENA primary metagenome ERZ857955 (study PRJEB31778, sample SAMEA3449378) | human gut metagenome | biome: human gut; feature: human-associated habitat; material: faeces | place: United Kingdom | collected 2010/2012 ...
TCCACCACAGCGGGGTCCCGCATATCGTTGCCGGAGCCGTCCATATGGGGCATTCTGCCGTCCTTGTCGGGCAGGTTGAGGTTCCGCTCGGGATGGTCGCCCATGGCAACGGTGACGGTTGCCGCGCCGTTTTTCGCCATGTCAGCATAAAATTCCCGCGCCTGCTCCAGGGTAAAGCTCTGGAGGGCACATTTGGAGCCCATCATGCGGTTTTTCAGGGTGACGGTTCCGAGCTTGAAGGGGGAGAGCAGCAGCTCATAGGGATTGGTCATGGTTTTTCCTCCTGTTCCTGTAAATCGTTTGAAGTAAAAACATTATAGCACAGGCAGCGGGAAGTGTTTGATACCGGTTGGTTATGGACTATAGCCGGAAGGAATAGAAACGGCACTGCCGCATTTTGCGGCAGTGCCGGAAAGCGTTTTATTTACGGGATATAAATCAGTCCGATCACAATGACTCCCAGCAGCAGCGCCAGCAGCAGCAGGGGAACATCGTGGAGAATGACTTCAACCGGGTCGCCGTCGGTTTTGTCCTCCACAATCAGGCTGTAGCGCATGAAAATCAGAATCACCAGGGGCACGGTCCATACCAGCGCGGTGGTGCCGAAACGGCTGACGCTGCTGGCATCCACGGTCCACAGTGCATAGAACACAATGGCAAGTGCCACGGACATGTACATGTTCTTCTCCAGAAAGTCCCGGCTGTAATAGCGGAGCACCGGACGGGGGTTGTCGGGATTTTTCAGCAGTTCCCCCCGGCGCTTGCCCAGACTCAGGTAAAAGGATGCGGCAGTGACGGTCAGGCAGAGCCAGTGGCTCAGGGGAATCCCTGTGACGATGCCGCCGTAGACCACCCGCAGAAGAAAGCCGGAGACAAGAATGGCGATGTCCAGCAGCGGGACGTTTTTGCCGCCAAAGCTGTAGACCAGATTGAGGAAGAAATACAGCAGAAAGACCGCCCAGCAGAGTGCCTGGGTCTTATTTGCAAAGATGCCGCATACCAGCGCCAGTACCAGCATAAGCCCAAACAGCGTAAGAGCGCTGGGCACGGATACGGCGCCGGAGGCAATGGGACGGGTGCATTTACTGGGGTTCTTCCGGTCATTGTCCCGATCCCGAACGTCATTGATGATGTAGATGGAGGAGGCGAGCAGAGAGAACGCGAAAAATGCCAGAATGCCGGGAATGAGACGGTCCCGCTGGAGGAACTGCCCGCTACACAGGAGCGGCAGGAGAATCAGCAGGTTTTTGATCCAGTGAATCGGGCGGATCAGGCGGATGTAGTGGCGCATGGGATACAGCTCCTTCCGGCGGTGATATATATCATTATATGATATCTTTCAAGAAAAGGCAATGGAACCCGAGGAGCATTGTACACACAAAATTCATGAATGGCGACTGTACTTTTTTTCGGAATTATACTATAATTTATAGAGATGTGACAAAATACAGCGATTGGCAGGGAGGTTCTATGGCATATATTGAACTGAAGGATGTGACTCGGGTCTACCCCGGCGGAAACGGTGGAATTCGAGCTCTGGACGGTGTGGATCTCCAGGTGGAAAAGGGGGAGCTGTGCATTGTGGTCGGGCCCAGCGGCGCAGGAAAAACCACGGTGCTCAATCTCCTTGGGGGCATGGATACGCCCACCTCAGGCTCCATTCTGGTGGATGGGCAGGAGATCGCAGGGCTGAAGGGGAAAAAGCTCACCAGATATCGCCGGTATGACATCGGCTTCGTATTCCAGTTTTATAATCTGGTGGGCAATCTCACGGCGCTGGAAAATGTGGAGCTTGCCAGTGAAATCTGCCCCAATCCCATGGACGCGGCAGAAGCGCTGACGCGAGTGGGCTTGCAGGATCGGATGAGCAATTTTCCAGCGCAGCTCTCCGGCGGCGAGCAGCAGCGGGTTGCCATTGCCCGGGCGCTGGCAAAGCGTCCAAAGCTGCTTCTGTGCGACGAGCCCACCGGCGCGCTGGACTACAACACCGGCAAAGAGGTATTAAAGCTGCTCCAGGACACCTGCCGCAGAGACGGTATGACGGTGATTATCATCACCCATAACTCTGCGCTGATGCCCATGGGAGATCGGGTGATCCAAATCCGCAGCGGCAAGGTCAGCCGGATGTATCAGAACGAGAACCCCGTGCCCGTAGAAAGGATTGAGTGGTAGTGAACCGGAGTCTCAGAAAAGAGCTGTTTCGGGAGATCCGCAGTTCCGTCACCAGGTTTTTGTCGATTTTCGTCATGGTGGCACTGGGCTGCATGTTCCTGGTGGGACTGCGGTCTGCGGCACCGGACATGCGGAAGACCTCCGATGAATATTTCGACGGTCAGAACTTTATGGACATTCAGATTTTGTCCACCCTTGGTCTGACCGACGAGGATAGTGCCGCATTCTCTCAGACGGAGGGCGTGGAAAAGGCGGAAGGCGGATGGGCGCTGGACGCAATTTTAACCCTGAAGGAAAGCGATCGGGTAATCAAAGCCATCAGCCTGTCACCCTCTGGCATCAATGCGCCCATTGTGGTGGAGGGACGGCTGCCGGAGGCGGCGGATGAGTGCGCGGTGGAGGAAAAGCTCCTGACGTATTTTGATATCTCCGTGGGAGATCAGGTGACCATTACCCCCGGGGATCAGTATGCAGATGCGCTCCCGGCAAAGACCTTTACCATCACCGGCGTGGTGCAGAGCCCACTGTATATCTCCATCGAGCGGGGAACCAGTACCCTGGGAGACGGCAGCGTGGACGAATATGTGCTGCTGCCGGAGGACAGCTTCCAGATGGATTATTATACCGTCTGCAATGTCATCGCTCAGGGCGCCAAGGCGCTGGACGCTTACTCAGCGGAATATGAGGACCTGATTGACGAGCTCAGCGGACGGCTGACAGATGTGGCGGAGGAGCGGGGAACGATTCGCTATGAAAGCCTGGTGGCAGACGCCCAGAGTCAGGTGGACGATGCCCAGGAACAGCTGTCACAGGCGCAAAGCGAGGCGGAGGAAAAGCTGGAGGACGGAAGACAGCAACTGTCCGATGCAAGAAAAGAGCTGGATGACGGTTGGCAGCAGCTGTCCGATGCGCAGGAGGAATACAATCAGGCGGCTGCAGACGGAAAGCAGCAGCTAGCCGATGCCCGGTCGGAGCTGGACAACGGCTGGAATCAGCTCAGCAATGCAAAAAATCAGCTGAATACCGCACAAACGCAGCTGGATACCCAGCGTCAGGCGGCACAGCAAAAGCTTAGCGCGGCAAAGCAGCAGCTGGAGGACGGCAAAGCGCAGCTGGAGCAGCAGTCCCAGCAGCTGGAGGCAGCAAAGACCCAGGCGGGAGAGCTGGAGCAGCAGGTAAATGCCTATGGTGATGCGCTGAAACAGCAGCAGGAGCAGGTGGATGCCGCAGAAGCAGCCGGCATCCCTGTGGACCCGTCTACCCTGCAATTCCATCAGGAAGTCTATGATGCCATGGCGCAGAAGCTGCAGGAAGCCCAGGCGCAGATTGCGGCAGGCACTTCGGCGCTGGAGCAGGGACAGGCGCAGCTGGACGCGGCGCAGCAGGAATATGATACTCAGGCAGCAGCGGCACAGTCTCAGCTGGACGCGGCGCAAAGTCAAATCGACAGCGGCTGGAGCGAATACAATGCCAGCCGGGAAACGCTAAATCAGGGAGAATCGGATTATGCTCAGGCGCAGTCCGAATATGAAACCCAGATTGCCGATGGAGAAACGCAGCTGGCGGACAGCAAGCAGCAGCTGGAGGACGGCGAGCAGGAATACCAGGACAGCCAAAAGGAGCTGGAGGATGCGCAGACCGAAGCGGATCAAAAAATAGCCGACGGTCAGCAGGAGATTGACGATGCCCAGAAGAAGATCCAGGAAATCGAGCCTGCGGACGTTTATGTATTGGATCGGAGCAGCAACTATGGCTTTGTGAGCTACGATCAAAATGCCCAGCGCATGGATAATCTGGCGAATATGTTCCCGGTGATTTTCTTCATTGTGGCGGCGCTGGTGTGCCTGACCACCATGACCCGAATGGTGGAGGAGGAGCGGACGGAAATCGGCTCCATCAAAGCCATGGGCTATGGCACCGGCACCATTGCCATGAAGTTCATCCTCTATGGCGCCATTGCGGCAATTGGCGGCGGCATTGTGGGCACTGCCATTGGCGCAACGCTGATTCCATGGGTGATTTTCACGTCGTATGGTATCATGTATACCCTGCCGAGCCTGCATCTGGAGCTGTATCTGCCTCTGAGTTTGGGCGCCATTGGCGCAGGTGTGGCATGCACCGTGGGCGCAACCCTGTGGGCAATGCTGGCAACTGCCCGGGAAACTCCGGCGGCATTGATGCGTCCAAAAGCACCCAAGGCGGGCAAACGGATTCTGCTGGAGCATATTCCGTTTATTTGGAAGCATTTCCGGTTCTCTGCGAAGGTATCCTGCCGGAACCTATTCCGGTATAAAAAGCGCTTTTTCATGACGGTCATCGGCATTGCCGGCTGTACGGCGCTGATGATTGCTGGTCTGGGACTGCGCACCAGTATTTTCAGCATCATTGATATTCAGTATGGGGATATCTACCGCTATGATTTGCAGGTGTCGCTGGATACGGCGCAGGACAATGTGGACAATGCTATTTCTCAGGTAGAGAACGACGAAAATACGGTTTCTGTGGCGGAAATCTATACCCGTGCCATGACGGCTTCCTCCGCTCAGGGCAGTCAGGACGGCTATATTACTGTGACCGATGATCCCCAGTCCCTCTATCAGCAAGTTGCCCTGCGGGATATGGACGGAAATTCGGTGGAGCTCTCAGACGATGGTGTTGTCATCAGCGAGAAGCTGGCAGAGCTGCTGGATTTGTCCGTGGGAGACACCATTACCCTGGAGTGCGGGAAAAAGGCGCAGGCGGTGATTACCGGCGTGACGGAGCACTATGTGCGGCATTATGTCTATATGACTGCGGCGGAGTATGAAGCGCTGTTCGGTGAGACACCGGAAGCCAACGAGCTGCTGGTGACTGCGGCGGACGATTCGGACAGCGCCATTGAGAAAATGTCCGGTCGGCTTATGGAAAACGGCGCCATTACGGCGGTGTCCAATATTGGCGCAGCAGCCCGGAGCTTTGAGAAGAACATGCAGGCGGTGAATGCTGCGGTGACGATTATCATTTTTTCTGCGGCAGCACTGGCGCTGGTGGTGCTCTATAACCTCACCAATATCAACATTACCGAGCGCATCCGGGAGCTGGCAACCATTAAGGTCCTTGGCTTCTATGACCATGAGGTCGCTATGTATATCTACCGGGAGAACATTATCCTGACCATATTGGGCATTGCGCTGGGACAGGTGTTTGGAAAGTATCTGTGCACCTATCTGATTCGAACCATTGAGCTGGACTTTGTGATGTTCGGCAGACAGGCAAAGGGAAGAGATTATCTGCTGTCGGTGCTGCTCTCGCTGATTTTTGCACTGGCGGTTAATTTCCTGATGTATTTTAGAATGAAGAAGATTGACATGGTTCAGTCTCTGAAGTCTGTAGAGTAAAAGAAAGGTTGAAGATACCATGCCAACAAGAAGACTCATGACCCGGGAGCTATACAATGCCCGGGATTTGGGTGGAATCCCCACGAAAGATGGAAAAGTCACGCGCTTTGGGGTGTTTGTACGCAGCGAAGCGCCGGTGGGACTGTCTCAGGCGGATATTCAGTATTTAAAGGACTACGGTGTTGCGGCGTCCATGGATTTCCGGAGCACCGGCGAGATGGAAGCGCGCCCCAGTGATCTTCGGAATGTGATGCCCTATTATCCGAGACCCCTGTTTAACGAAGCGGCAATCATCGGCGGGAAAAAGCCGCCTATGCCAAAGCAGCTCAGCTGGGGGGAGCAATACATTTCCATGGCGGAGGACAGCCGCCAGTGGGCAGTGGATGTGCTGAATATTGCGGCGCAGTGCCCGGGGGCGCTGCTGTATCATTGCACCACCGGAAAGGACCGTACCGGACTCATGACCTGTTATCTCCTGTCCATTGCCGGTGCGGAGCGGGCGGATATTGCGGCGGACTATTCCGTGAGCCAGATTTTCCTGGAGCCGGTTTATGAGAAAATACGCAATGGCGCCATGCGGCTGGGACCGGCGATGGACGGACCAGGCAAGAAGCGTCCGCCCATGGACGAGAGCTTTTTCCAGACGCCCGCAGCCGCCATGCTGACGCTGATTGACGATCTGACCGCGCGATATGGCAGCGTGGTGGATTATCTCAGAACCATCGGCGTGACAGAGGAAACCATGGAGCAAATCCGGGAGAAATTCGTTGAAAATCCCTAAGACAACACCGCACAATTGCGTCTGCGACCTTCAGCGGATCTTTTGCGTTGGAAATTCGTTTTTTTTCTGCCGAATTATGCGGTGTTGCCCTAAATAAGCAGAAAGCCGGGAAGCGGACAGAAATCCGCTTCCCGGTTTTTGTATGCGATCAAGGCAACTGTGAAAGCCGCTCTAATTCCTCTTCTGTGATGATCCGGATGCCGGAGGCTTCCAAAAGCTCTGCGGTGACGCCGGAACCGGGAATCACTGTGCCGGTAAAGCTGCCGTCGTAAATGCCATGCGCGCCGCAGGAGGGGCTTCTGGCTTTTAAAATGGCAGTATCACAGCCGAAGAGCGTTGCCAGCTTCAGGGCTTCCTGCGCGCCGCGGAGATAGGCATTCGTTACGTCCCTACCGTCCTTGGTAATCACCCGATCTCCCTGCCGCTCCGCAGGTGTTCTTGGGGTTGGAAGTCCGCCCAGCTGTTCGGGACAGACGGGTACCAGATGATATTTTTCCACCAGTGCGGCGACTTTGGGACAGAGATTATCGCCGCCGGAGTATTTACAGGCTGCGCCCAACAGGCAGGCGCTGACCAAAATCGGTTTCATATCGTTCCTCCTGATAAAAAGAGTGCGCTGCAACGGGAATTGCAGCGCACCAGAGATCCATTAAGAATTCGGAATCCACTTGGCGTAAAGCTCTGTATCGCCTGCGATCTGTGTGCCAAAATCCCAGGGATCATTCAGCGCATCGTCAGAATACCAGCCGCCGAAGGTGTAGCCTTCCCGGGTGGGAGATGCAGGCTCTTCAATTACCTCGCCGTAGGTCAGACTCTGACTGGCAACGTCGGTGCCGCCGGCGGAATTGAAGGTTATGGTATAGCCGCTGTGACGGGTTGCGATGAACACGCACAGCAGGGTGGCAAGAATCCCTGCAACGATAATCAAATCCAGGGTGCGAACCGAAATCTTTACGTGCTTGTACAGCCCACGGAGCTTTTTCTGTTCCGGAAAATCCCCGGGGCGAAGGGGCTCGTTGGATGCCATATTACTTCCGAACCAGGTACTTGCGCATATCGATGGCGCAGGCAACCAGGATAACCAGACCCTTGATGATATACAGGGCGTTCTGATCCACAGACAGAAAGTTCAGACCGGTGAAGATGATTTGCAGCAGCAGAACACCTACCACAATACCGGATATCTTACCGATACCACCAACGAAGGAGACACCGCCGATGACGCAGGCAGCAATGGCGTCACACTCGTAGTTCAGACCGGTGTTGGCGTTGACGGAGGCGATACGGGCGCCGTCAAAGAAGCCGGTGATGCCGTACATAATACCTGCCAGAACGAAGACCATAATGATGGTTGCGGTGACGTTAACGCCGGAGACGTTGGCTGCCTCTTCGTTGGAACCCACTGCAAACATGTTCTTGCCAAAGGTGGTCTTGTTCCAAATCACCCACATAATGGCGGTGAGGATCACCGCATAGAGCACATACCGGGGCACGGCAACGCCGCGGATGGTGAAGAGGGTGCCTGCAACCAGATTCCGATAGCCCTCGGACAGACCGGACAGGGTCTGACCGTTGTTCTCACCCATCTTCAGGTACAGCAGAATGGTGCCGAATACGATGAGCTGGGTGGACAGGGTGACGATAAAGGGATGCAGCTTGAACTTTGCCACGGAGAAGCCGTTGACCAGACCGATGATTGCACCCACTGCGATTACGATCAGGAACACCAAGGGAAGGGGCTGAACGCCCATGCCCGGGAAGATCTTGTTGGCAGTGGTCAGAAGAGAGGCGGAGATACAGGCGGAAAGACCAACGGCTCGACCTGCGGAAATATCGGTGCCGGTGAGCACGATGCAGCCTGCAATGCCCAGTGCGATGGGCAGCTTTGCGGCGGTCAGCGAAATGATGTTGACAATGGAAGACAGCGACACAAACTGGGGCACGCGGATGGCGATAAAGATGATTGCCAGCACGATCACGATATACATGGCGTTGTTGAACAGCAGGTCCGTGATGGTGTGGCGCTTATCCTGACCGGACAGGCTCTGGAAATGTGCCCAGCGGGTCTGGAGAGAATTCTTCTTGGTTACTTGTTTTTCAGCCACGGCTGGTTTCCTCCTCTTATACGTATTTCGCAGCCAGGGTCATGATATCTTCCTGGGTAGCGGTTTTTGCGTCTACCTCGCCGGCGAGCTTGCAGCCGGACATGACAAGGATACGATCACAGACGCCCAGCAGCTCCGGCATTTCCGAGGACACCATAACGACGGTTTTGCCCTGCTTTGCCAGGTCGATGATGAGCTGATAGATCTCATATTTTGCGCCGACATCGATACCGCGGGTGGGCTCGTCCAGCAATAGAATCTCAGGATCGGTGAGCAGCCAGCGACCAAGAATAACCTTCTGCTGGTTGCCGCCGGACAGCGAGCGGATCTTTGTGGACTGGCTGGGGGTCTTGATGCGCATGGCGGAGATGGACCAGTCGGTGCTCTCCTTCATTTTGCTCGCATTGAGCAGACCGCCCTTGAGATACTTTTTCAGACTGGAAATGGTGGTGTTTTCCTGAATGTTCAGGATGCCGAAGATGCCGGTTGCGCGGCGCTCTTCGGTGAGGAGGGCAAAACCGTTGGCAACGGCTTCCCGGGGGGTTTTGTTTTTCACAACCTTGCCATGGAGCCGGATGGTGCCGCTCTTTTTTGCGGCGACGCCGAAGATGGTTTCCAGCGTTTCGGTACGTCCGGAGCCGTCCAGTCCGGCAATGCCGAGGATCTCACCCTTGTGCGCCTGGAAGGACACATGATCCAGCGCGTTGTGAAGACCGCAGAGATCCTCAACCTCCAGGGAGACGTCAGAGGAAACCACATTGTCCTTGGGCGGGAAGCGGTTGGTCAGCTCACGACCAACCATCAGCTTGATGATTTTGTCCATGGTCATGTTCTTGGCGGGCTCGGTGGCAACCCAGGTGCCGTCGCGCATGACCGTAATATCGTCAGAGATTCTCAGAATCTCGTCCATTTTGTGAGAAATATAGATGATGCCGCATCCGCGATCCCGCAGCATATTGATGATGCGGAACAGATGCTCTACCTCTGTCTCCGTCAGGGAGGAGGTGGGCTCGTCGAACACAATGACCTTGGAATGGAAGGAAACTGCCTTTGCAATCTCTACCATCTGCCGCTGGGACACGGGCATGGTGCTCATAATGGCTTTGGGGTTTACATGGATGTCCAGGTCATTGAAAATTTCCATGGTGTCCCGGTACATCTTCTTTTCTGACACGATGGGTCCGATCTTGGGGTAGCGGCCCAGCCAGATATTGTCCATGACATTGCGCTTGAGTGCCTGGTTCAGCTCCTGGTGTACCATGGCAACGCCATTTTCCAGGGCTTCCTTGGAGTTCTTAAAATTGATTTCCTGACCTTCCAGGTAAATATGCCCTTCGTCCTTATTGTAGACGCCGAACAGACATTTCATCAGAGTGGACTTTCCTGCGCCGTTTTCACCCATGAGGGCATGGACGGTTCCGGCTCGGACAGTCAGGGATACGTGATCCAGTGCCTTAACGCCGGGGAAGGTCTTGCAGATGTTCTCCATCCGGAGAAGGACCTGCGGCTCCTGAGGCTTAACGCCGGCAGAGGCAGTTGCGTTGTTGTCCAAAAAGGGTCCCTCCTTGCTTGCTTAGGGGAAATGCCGCACAATCTGCGCCGTGTGCCGTAGACTGTGCGGCATACCCGAAGGCAGCCGCGCCGGCTGCCGCTCATACATCTGAGATTATTCGCCGGTGTAGGTAGCGTAGGGGATGTTGACACGCCAGGTGCCTACCACGTTGTTGGTGTCTACGCCATCGAAGGTGTCCTTGCCGCCCTGGAAGTTCTGCACGACAGCGGCGATGGTGTTTGCCATGCCCTCAGCGTCCTGCTTGATGGTGCCGGTCATGGAACCGTCAGCAATCTTTTCCTTGGCAGCGTCGGTAGCGTCAACGCCGAATACGGGGATATAGGTAGCGCCTTCCTTGTTGTAGCCTGCGTTCTGCAGAGCGGAAATAGCGCCCAGAGCCATGTCGTCGTTGTTGGCGATGACCAGCTCGATCATGTTGTTGTTGGCCTCGGAGTACTGAGACAGGATGGTCTGCATGTAATCGGTAGCGGCCTGAGAGGACCAGGTGCCGTTCTGGTCAACCAGATACTTGTTGGAGTTTGCGGAATCATAGAACTCCAGAGCGGGCTTGCCGGCATCGGTGAGCACCTTGTCGGCATCTTCTACGCCGTACTGGGTACGAGCGATTGCCTCAGCGTTCGCCTCGTCGCCCTTGAACATGACATAAGAGATCTTGCCGTCGCCGTTGAGGTCCAGCTTGTCATAGTTGGCAACCAGGTAATCGCCGATCATCTGACCCTGCATGTGACCAGCCATCTCATAGTCGGTGCCGATGAAAGCGCACTTGTCATAGGAAGAAATAACGGACTCGCCGCCGTCGTCAGCAGTGGAAACGGCACGGTTAAAGAAGAGTACGGGGATGTTCTTTTCCTTAGCCATGTTGATGATGTTGGTGGCGGCATCCTCGGAGCCGGAGTCCACCAGGTTTACTACCAGCAGAGAGGAGCCCTTGGAGATCGCAGTCTGGATGGCCTCGGTCTGGGTGGTCTGGCTGCCGTTGGAGTCATAGTCCTGATAGTTTACGCCAGCGGCGGTGAGCTGAGCGTCCAGAGCGGTACGCACGCTGGAGATGTAGGTATCGGCGTAGGTGTAGTAGAATACGGAAACCTCGCCCTCGGCGGTAGCTGCATCGCCGGTGTCCTCAGCAGCGGTGGAAGTTGCAGCAGCGGAGCCGTTGTCAGCAGGCGCTGCGGAGCTGCCGGTGCTGCCGCCGCAGGCAGCCAGAGACAGCAGCATGCATCCGGACAGGAGCAATGCAGACAGTTTTTTCAGTTTCATAGTGTGTGATCTCCTTCGATCGTAAATTTCACGGTCCCATGCGTTGCCAGAAAACCGTGATGGTGCAGATATCATCCGCTATTTGGATAATATCATAGCTCACGTAAAAATACAATAGTTTATTTTTACGGATTCATAACACTTTCCTGGGAAATTGGTATATTTCAGTGGATTTTCGGCGTTTTCTATGATAGAACAGAGAAAACGGAGAACAAAATTGATGTATTACATAAATATTACATAAATTTTAAGGCTGTGAGAATAAAACAGCAATTGGATGAAAATAGGGGTTGAAAATATTTGAGAGAATGCTATAATGTAATTAGCAAAATGATATTAGGAGATGATCCTTATGGCATATACAATTTTGTGCGATGAAGGGGTTACGTTTACGGCTTCCGAGCTGCTGAGCCCTCATTTTTTAAAGGTAAAGGCGCATGATTTTGCCGGTGCAATTGCCCGGGTGTCCGGGGATGTCTATATGATTACCATGTCTCCGGCGTTTTCCGGGGCATATGAGACGGCGTGTCAGGTCCGGGATGCGGTGCGGGAACAGGAGCCGGACCGGAATATCTTTGTGATCGACACCCGCACGGCATTTGCAGGCGAGCTAGCAGTGGCGCGGCGGCTCCACGATTTGCTTCTGGCAGGAAAGCTGCCGGAGGAGGCGCTGCTGGAAACCCAGGAATATATTGAAAGTCTCAGCACCGTTGGCGTGCTGGATCGGGGCGACGTCCTTCGGGAAAAGCAGGCGGTCAGCCGTCGCGGGGCAAGACTTCGGGCGCGGTTTGGCAGGCGGCTTTTGATGGAGGGCGGTCAGGACGGACGGCTCCATGTACGCGGTCGGAGCCGTGGAGGTGCGCTGGAGGATATCTGCGCGCTGGCAGCCAAGCGCTTTACCCAGCGGCGGGAAAAGCCCGAGCGGTGCGTGATTACCTATTCCGGCTGCCCTGAGGGCGCAAAAGAGCTGGGAAAAAAGCTGAAAAAGCTCTGCGGCTTCCGGGAGCTGGTGATTATTCCCGCAGACCAAAGCGCGGTCCGCTATATGGGCAGCGGAACCTTGATGGCAGCCTTTTAATGATTTATGGTAACATCGCAGCTGTGCCGCTGCGTGCTACGACCGATCTTTTGTGGCGAAAGACGGACGAAAACGGGAACCGGACAATCTCCGGTTCCCGTTTTTACCATTTAGCTAGTCTTAAAATCCTTGCAGTATTGCAGAATCACCTGAACACAGCCCTCAAGATCCGAAAGCGCCAGCTGCGGTGCGGGAGAATCCACCGGCTCGTCGGTTAGAATTGCCAAAAGCTCATGGGGCTCTGCCAGCAGCGGACGATGGAGCGCAGCGCGGTGAATCTCGATTTTGGGGTAACGGCTTTTTTTGTAGCCCTCGGTGAGCACCAAATCCGCCTGGGGGAGCCGGGAAATGATATCCCGGAGTGAAAGCTCCTGCTCCGGCTGCTCGATCATGGCGAACTTTTCGGCGTTGGAGATCGTGACCACATCGGCGCCTGCGGCAGTGAAGCGATAGGTGTCCTTGCCGGGCTTATCCATTTCAAAATGGTGGGCGTCGTGCTTGAGAATTGCCAGCCGAAGTCCACGGGCTTTGAGCATGGGAATCAGCTGCTCCAGCAGCGTGGTTTTTCCGGTGCCGGATTTTCCTACAAACGTAATAATGGGAACAAGATCAGGATTCATGGTTTGCTCCTTTCTCCTTGGGGGTCCAGGCGCGAATCAAAAGCTCCGCGCCCAGCGTTATGGCGTCGTCGGTGAGACCGCCAAAGCCCAGCAGTACCGTGGACCGGTGATCTTCCGGCACTTCGTCCAGAAAATAGGGGGAAATGGGATAGACCCGAACCCCCAGCGCCTTGGCGGAGGTGACCAGCTGCCCCTCGTCCATGCCGTTTTTCAGATGCAGGGTTAAGTGATGTCCCGCAGGCTGCCCCAGAATTTCCATCCAGGGGGACAGGGACTCCAGCGCATCCACCAAGCACTGCCGCCGATTGCGGTAATAGATGCGCATTCGATTGACATGGGTTTCAAAATGCCCTTCCAGCATAAACTGCCGCAGGACTGCCTGCTCAAAGCCTGATACCGTGGAGGAATAGCCCTGGTAGCACTCCCGATAGCGCCGGAGCAGAGCATCCGGCAGCACCATATAGCTGATGCGCAGCGCGGGGGCGACACTGCGGGAAAAGGTGCCCATGTAAATGACTCTGCCCTGCCGGTCAATGCTCTGGAGGGAGGGGATCGGACGGGACTGATAGCGGAATTCCGAGTCGTAGTCGTCCTCGATGATATATCGCTGCTGTCCAATGCTGCTCCAGCGCAGCAATGCGGTCCTTTGTCCGATGGGCATGGCATAGCCCAGGGGATACTGGTGGGAGGGGGTCGTGTATACCACTACCTGATCCCGCGCCGGAAGCATGGACAGGCGAATGCCGTCAGGGTCCACCGGAATGGCAGTGACCGGATGACCCAGCCGGGAAAACAGCCCATGGGCATGGTTATACAGCGGATTTTCTACTGCCAATAGAAAGCTGTTGGGCAGAATATAGCCCAGAATCAGCAGTAAATTGTCGGTGCCTGCGCCAATGACAATCTGCTCCGGGGTACAGGCAACACCGCGCGCCCGGTAGAGATAATCCGCCACTGCCTGCCGCAGTCCCGGGTCCCCCTGCGGAACCGTTCGCAGCAGGAGACTGTCGTCGTATTCATTAAAACAGTTTTTCATGAGCTTTCGCCAGACGCCGAAGGGAAACTGCTGCCGCGCCATACCGGAGGGAGAAAAATCCACCTTCCACCGGGGCATATCAGCCTCAGGCGCAGGTGCCGCGGCAGGTGCCGGTCCCTTTGCCTGAGGCAGCATGCCGGCGTCCAATACGAAAAAGCCCCGCCGGGGACTGGACTGAATAAAGCCCTCAGCCTCCAGCTGACAGTAGGCGCTGTCCACGGTGTTCACCGAAATGCCCAGCTGCTCGGACAGCTTTCGCTTGGAGGGCAGTTTTTTCCGTAAGCCAGCGCGCCGCTTTGAATCTCCTGCCGCAGCTGGAGATACAGCGCCTGATACAGGGGCATGGAACAATCTTCGGGAAGTGTAATCATCAAATTCCCTCCTTCCGCATATTTTTATGGTATCAGATTCCCGGGAAAAGTCAAGGTTGCATCCGGCGTCTATTTGGAGTAGAATGAACCCGAGGGGGAATGAGGATATGACGAACTTGCTGATTCGGCTGCTCATCAAAAACGCCGATCAAACCGAGGAACCGGCGGTACGGAGCCGATATGGCGCGGTGGCGGGCATTGTGGGCATTTTGTGCAATCTGGTGCTGTTTTTTGGAAAGCTGGTGATTGGCACCATCAGCGGCAGTGTGGCCATCCGGGCGGACGCAGTGAACAACCTGTCGGATGCATCCTCGAATATTGTCACGCTGGTGGCATTTCGGCTGGCAAGCAAGCCGGAGGATGCGGAGCATCCCTACGGTCATGCCAGAATCGAATATCTTTCCGGGCTGGCAGTGGCGGCAATGATTTTAATCATCGGCGTAGAGCTGGCAAAGGAATCGTTCCATAAGATCCTGCATCCGGAGCCGGTGAGCTTTTCCTGGGCACTGGTGGCAGTGCTGGTGCTGAGCATTGGAGTAAAGCTGTGGATGGCGGTGTTTAACCGCAGCCTTGGCAGGAAGATCAAGAGCACCTCCCTGCTGGCAACCGCAGCAGACAGCCGCAATGACGTGATTACCACCGGCGCGGTCTTATTGGCAGCGGTGGTGGCACGGCTGACGGGACTGGAGCTGGACGGCTATGTGGGACTGCTGGTGGCGGTGTTTATTCTGTGGAGTGGAATTGGCATTGCCAAGGATACCATCAGTCCGCTGCTGGGGCAGAAACCGGATCCGGAATTGGTAAACCAACTGTATGACATGATTTTAAGCTATCCGGATATCACCGGCGTACATGATCTGGTGCTGCATGATTACGGGCCCGGACGGATGATGGGCA
>ERZ857955.1843-NODE-1843-length-15198-cov-3.729248_pt1 | contig 15198 bp, 15 predicted proteins | sample MGYA00519956_ERZ857955 | MGnify/ENA primary metagenome ERZ857955 (study PRJEB31778, sample SAMEA3449378) | human gut metagenome | biome: human gut; feature: human-associated habitat; material: faeces | place: United Kingdom | collected 2010/2012 ...
GACCTTGTAGTTTTATTCCGGTCGGTGACAGCCGCCATGATGCATTAAATAGAAAAAAGTGGGCATACTTATAAGAAAACGAAAGGAATGCACCCACTATGTCATCAAAAAAGAAAACCCCAATCCACCTGGAGGACCTTACTCCAGATGAAAAAGTAAAATATGAGATTGCGGAGGAATTAGGCCTTCTGGACCGGGTGATGCAGGATGGATGGAAATCACTTACATCCAAGGAAACCGGTCGAATCGGAGGGTTGATCACGAAAAAGAAACGGGAAAATGAAAAAAATGACAAAAGTATTACGAATGTTAATTAGTGTGAAGATTGTGTAATAAAGGTTGAAAAGGGAATATCCATTTGCTATAATCGAAAAACTGGGAAAAGAGTTAGCAGGTGAGGATATGAACGAAAAGATTAATGTTTTAGATGTGAATATAGACAGCTGTACAGCAAAAGAAGCCATGAAAGAAACGATAGCTTTTCTGGAGTCAGAACCTGTAAGCGTGATAGATGTGGTATCGGTAGACGGTCTTATGCAGATGAATGATCTTTCGGAACTTAAGGCCAGGATGAATGAATTTGAGCTTGTGCTGCCGGGGGAAAAGCTGATTCTTGAAGCAGCAGAAGAAGCGAGGCTGCCAAAGGAAATCGATATAAAATTATATCTGAAGATGTTTATGCGTTATTTGCATAAGAATCATAAGAGAATGTATCTTCTGGTCGAATCGGAGGAAGATGGACAGGAAGCATTTCGCTATATGCAGAGAACCTACAGTGGGATTCAGCTGGTAGGTCTTGCAAAAGTATCAGCGGAGGGAAGGGCAGACGACATGTTGGTCAATGCGATTAACGGAAGTGAAGTGGATTGTATTCTTTCGGCATTGTCAGTACCGTTACAGGAAGATTTTATAGCGAAAAACAGGAATCTCTTGGATGCAAGAGTATGGGTCGGCGTCGGGAATAGAATGTTCTCGGATCACAGGCAGGGACTTGGTCATGGGAAGCTGGCAAAATTTCTGTTGAATCATATATTTAAGCGTGAAATGGAAAAAAATAAGCTAAAAACAAAATCCTAAGAAAAACATAAGAAATATGTTTCGTCACTATGTCTATGGGATAAATGTGAATAAATTGTAAAAAAACTGAGGAAATTACCAAAAAAGTGTGATTTCCTCTTTATTTTTTTGGTCATATATATTAAGATAAGATTTGACAGTATACATTTTGGAAATTTGTAGATAAGATTTGTTGTGGAAAATGTATATTGAAAAGAGTGGAGGAGATGGAATATGATATCTAATCAAATACTTCAAAACACAATTGAAGGATTGAAAGGGATTACACGAATTGACTTTTGCGTGATGGACACAGACGGTAAATCTCTTGCAAGCACATTTTCAGAACAGGAGAACTATGTAGAGGAGGTTATCTCCTTTGTAGAATCCCCGGCAGACAGTCAGGTCGTACAGGGATATCAGTTTTTTAAGATTTTTGATGAACATCAGTTAGAGTATATTCTTCTTGCCAATGGAGGAAGTGATGATGTTTACATGGTAGGTAAGATTGCGGCCTTCCAGATTCAGAATCTTCTTGTAGCATATAAAGAAAGATTTGACAAAGATAATTTTATCAAAAACCTGCTGTTAGATAATCTGTTGCTGGTAGATATTTACAACCGTGCTAAGAAATTACATATTGACACAGAAGTAAGACGTGTTATCTTTATTATTGAAACAAAGCACGAAAAAGATACGAATGCGCTGGATAATGTAAGAAACCTTCTTGGTAATCGTACCAGAGATTTTGTGACGGCCGTTGATGAGAAAAATATCATCGTGGTAAAAGAACTGGAGCCAAATGATGGACATACAGAACTGGAGAAGATTGCGGAGAATATGTATACACTCCTGAAAGAAGACGGAGAAGAAGATGTTCTGATCGCATACGGAACGGTTGTAAATGATATCAAAGAAGTATCAAAATCATATAAAGAAGCCAAGCTGGCACTTGATGTCGGAAAGATTTTCTTTAGTGAGCGAAGTGTCATCGCATATAGTGCTTTGGGAATAGGACGTCTGATCTATCAGCTTCCGATTCCGCTGTGTAAGATGTTCATACGTGAGATTTTTGAGGGGAAATCACCGGATGATTTCGATGAGGAGACATTGACAACAATCAATAAATTCTTTGAGAATAATCTGAACGTATCAGAGACATCCAGACAATTATATATACACCGTAATACACTGGTATACAGACTGGACAAATTACAAAAGAGTACCGGTCTGGATCTCCGTGTGTTCGAAGACGCCATTACATTCAAAATCGCACTTATGGTTGTGAAATATATGAAGTATATGGAGTCACTGGAGTATTAATAATCAGGAGGAACATATGATTGAACTAAGAGAAGTAACGAAAGAGTACTCAAAAGGGGTTGCAGCCCTGAATGGAATCAATCTGAAGATTGAACAGGGTGAATTTGTGTTTATTGTAGGAGACAGCGGCTCTGGTAAGTCTACTTTGATCAAGCTTATCATGAAAGAACTGGAACCTACTTCGGGAACGATTATTGTAAATGGCAATAATTTAAGCCGTATGAAACATCGCAAAGTTGCGATGTACAGAAGAAATATCGGCGTTGTATTTCAGGATTTCCGTTTGTTGAAAGACAGAAATATTTATGAAAATATTGCGTTTGCGCAGAGAGTTACAGAGACACCTACAAGAATTATCAAGAAAAAAGTACCGGCGGCACTGTCACTGGTAGGGCTTGCCCAGAAATACAAAGCATTTCCGAAGGAATTATCCGGTGGTGAACAGCAGAGGGTTGCGATTGCAAGAGCAATCGTGAATGAACCTGCTATTCTTCTGGCAGATGAGCCTACGGGTAACCTGGATCCGACAAACTCATGGGAAATCATGAAGTTATTGGAAGAAGCGAATGACAGAGGAACTACAGTTCTTGTCGTTACGCATAACCAGGAGATCGTAAATGAAATGCAGAAGCGAGTTGTTACGATGAAAAAGGGTGTCATCGTAAGCGACGAGAAAAAAGGTGGGTATAAGCATGAGAATTAGTACAATAGGATATTCGATGAAACAAGGGGTTAAGAACATCCGCAGAAATAAGATGTTTTCCGTTGCTTCGATCGCAACGATGGCGGCATGCATTTTCCTGTTCGGATTGTTCTATTCCATTGTAGTTAACTTTAGTTATATTGTAGAAAAAGCAGAAGAAGGTGTTGCTATTACAGTATTTTTTAATGAAGATACTACAAAAGAACAAAAAGATACAATTGGTGCCCAGCTGAAGAAAGAAGATGGAGTACTGAAAGTAAATTATGTAAGTGCGGATGCAGCATGGAATAAGTTTAAAGATCAGTATTTTGGAGAATCAAGTGATCTGGCAGAAGGATTTAAGAGTGATAACCCGCTTGCCAATTCAGATAACTACGAAGTATATCTTTCAGACGTATCAAAGCAGAAAGATGTAGTGTCTTATGCAAAGTCGCTGGATGGGGTGCGTAAAGTTAATAAATCAGACGTAGTAGCCAAGACTCTTACCAGTGTGAACAAGTTGGTGGGATATGTATCGGTAGCAATTATTGCAATTCTTCTGGCAGTGTCAATTTTCCTGATCAGTAATACGGTCACTATGGGTATTACGGTAAGACGTGAAGAAATTGCAATTATGAAATATATCGGAGCAAAAGACGGATTTGTCCGTGCGCCGTTTGTAATAGAGGGTCTGATCATCGGAGCTGTCGGAGCTGTAATCCCGCTCGTATTGCTTTATTTTATGTATGATAAGGCAATTACATACATTATGACAAAATTCAGCCTTCTGAATAATATTGTAGATTTCCTTCCGGTAGCAACTGTTTACAGAACATTACTTCCAATCGGAATTGCTTTGGGTGTTGGAATCGGTTTTGTGGGAAGTTTCTTTACAATCCGCAAACATCTGAAGGTATAAAAGTTCTGGCTCGGAAAGGAGCGTCATATGATAAAAAGAAAGAAGATGATAAGCCTTCTGCTGGTGCTTACGCTTGTAAGCGGAATGTTTGTGCAGACATATGCAACAGAAATTGATGATACAAAGAAAAAAGCAGAAGAACTGGAAAGCAAGAAGAAAGCTGCTGAAAATGAGAAAACATCTCTGGCAGATCAGCTGAAAAAGCTGACGGGCGAGATGGAAAAAACTAAGAAAAAGATTTCTGCAAAAGAAGATGAAATCACAAATAAAGAAGAAGAATTGATTCTTGCAAAAGCGGATGAGAATGAACAGTATGAAAGTATGAAGAAGAGAATCCGTTATATGTATGAAAATGGAAATACAGGATTTGTAGAAATCCTTTGCTCTTCAAAGTCAATTGGAGAATTGCTGAATAATGCTGAATATATCAGCAGAATATCAGGATACGACAGAAACATGCTGGTAGAATTCCAGAAGGTTGTAACCAATGTCGAGAATCAGGAAGCAGAACTCAAGAAAGAATATAAAGAACTGCAGACGATGCAGGATGATCTGATCACAAAGCAGGACAGCGTAAATGAACTGATAAAGAATAAGCAAAGTGAGATTCAGAGTTTGACCAGCGAACTGGGAGATACAAAGAATAAGCTTGCACAGCTGGAAGCGGCAGCTGCCGAAGCCGAACGTAAACAGAAAGAAGCAGCAGCGGCAGCGGCAGCTGCGAAGAAGGCTCAGGCAGCAGCCAAAAAGAATACAAGCTCATCGGGGTCTTCGGCCGGTTCCGCCGGGGCATCGGTGGTGTCAGGAAATGGAACATTTACACATCCTTGTCCGAGTGGATATATTTCGAGTGGATTTGGTTACAGAACACAGCCGATTGCAGGTGCAAGTACGAATCATAAAGGGATTGACTTTGCAGCAGCAACAGGAACGCCAATCTATGCGGCTGCGGCAGGAACAGTTATTTCAGCCGGATATGCCGGAAATGCGGGAAACCTGTTAGTAATCAGTCATGGAAACGGATTGCTTACATATTATATGCATTGCAATGCGATTTATGTGAGTGCGGGACAGAAAGTCAGCAAAGGTCAGAATGTTGCAGCGGTTGGAACTACAGGAAATTCAACCGGACCACATCTGCATTTTCAGGTAATGTTGAATGGAACACCGGTAAATCCGGCAAACTATCTGTAAGAAATGAACAGATCATAGTATGAGGCAAGATAAATGAAAAACAGAAAAAGTTTTTTGAAAGGGGCGCTTTGTGGCGCCCTTGCTATGTTATTAGTGGCAGGACTCGTGTCCTGTGGATTAAAAGTGAATAATGGAAACAGTGATATCACATTAAAAACAGAAGATAAGATATCAGAACTGCAGAACCTGATCGAGAAGCATTATATGGGGGATGTAAAAGAAAAGAATCTGGAAGATGGGGTCTATAAAGGTTATATCAATGGCCTGAATGATCCGTATTCGGTATATTATAACAAAAAAGAAACAAAAGAATTATACGAATCAACTGGTGGTGAATATTCCGGAATCGGTGCTGTGATGTCTCAGAATACAGAGACAGGAGTGATCACTCTGGTCCAGATATATAAGGATTCTCCGGCTGAGAAAGCAGGACTTAAGGCGAATGATATCCTTTATAAGGTTGAAGGAAAAGAAGTCACAGGAAAAGATCTCTCTAAAGTTGTAAGTAAGGTAAAGGGTGAAAAAGGAACAACGGTAGAACTCACCGTATTAAGAGGTGAAGATGCCAAAGAAGTAACTGTGACTGCAACAAGAGATACCGTACAGGCACAGACAATTGAGTATAAGATGATGGATGACAAGATTGGTTATATCAGAGTGTCTGAATTTGATACTGTGACGTATGATCAGTACAAAGAAGCATTGGATGATCTTGAAAAACAGGGAATGACAGGGCTGGTTGTGGATTTGCGTAATAATCCTGGAGGTTCGCTCAGTACAGTATGTGATATGCTGGATCTGATGCTGCCAAAGGGCCTGATCGTGTATACGGAAGATAAAAATGGCAAAAAGACAAAGATGAAATCTGACGAAGAACATCAGTTTACAAAACCGCTGGCAGTTCTGGTAAATGGCAACAGTGCCAGTGCATCAGAGATTTACTCCGGGGCAATCCAGGATTACGGAATCGGTAAGATTGTCGGAACCCAGACATATGGAAAGGGTGTCGTACAGCAGATTTTTGATCTGGATGACGGAACAGCCGTAAAACTTACGATTGCAGAATATTTCACTCCAAAGGGAAGAAGCATCAACGGGAAAGGAATTACACCGGATGTAAAGGTCGAATACGAAAATAATGAAGAAAATCCGGATGCAGACAATCAGCTTGATAAAGCTGTGGAGGAAGTAAAAGCACAGATGAAGTAATCGTTTGTGGATGGTGACATAGCAAAATAAGAGTTTTGAAGGGAATGCAGTTTGGCATTCCCTTTTATTATGCCTTATGGTAAAATATAAACAATATGAAATTTAGATTATACATATAAGGTAGGAGGAAAAAACATTGATTAATCAGTTAGTAGCCAACATAAAGAAGACAGGAGCACCGATTGTAGTAGGATTAGATCCGATGTTGAACTATATTCCGGAGCAGGTACAGAAAAAAGCGTTCGCAGAATATGGTGAGACACTGGAAGGAGCAGCAGAAGCAATCTGGCAGTTCAATAAAGAAATCGTGGACAAGACTTATGATCTGATTCCGGCTGTAAAACCACAGATCGCTATGTATGAACAGTTTGGTCTTCCGGGACTTGCAGCATTCAAGAAAACGGTAGATTACTGTAAGGAAAAAGGACTGGTTGTCATCGGCGATATTAAAAGAGGAGACATTGGTTCTACATCAGCAGCTTATGCTGTGGGTCATATTGGTAAGGTGAAAGTAGGCAGCAAGACATACGCACCATTTGATGAAGACTTTGTAACAGTGAATCCATACCTTGGTTCAGACGGAGTGAATCCATTCCTGGACGTATGTAAAGAAGAAAAGAAGGGAATCTTCGTACTTGTTAAGACATCAAATCCGTCAAGCGGTGAATTCCAGGATCAGAAGATCGACGGCCGTCCGTTATATGAACTGGTTGGAGAAAAAGTTGCCGCATGGGGATCTGAAGTCATGGGCGATGAGTACAGCTATGTCGGAGCAGTAGTCGGAGCAACTTATCCGGAGATGGGAAAAGTATTAAGAAAAGTGATGCCAAAAGCTTACATTCTGGTTCCTGGTTATGGTGCACAGGGAGGAAAAGGAAAAGACCTGGTACATTTCTTCAATGAAGATGGTCTTGGAGCAATCGTAAACTCTTCCAGAGGAATCATTGCGGCATATAAGCAGGAGCAGTATGCAAAATTTGGAGCTGAGAATTTTGGTGATGCATCCAGAGCAGCAGTTGAGACGATGATCGCAGACATCAAGGGAGCACTTGAGAACAGATAATGTCTGAACAGACGAAAAAAAGACTGATAACGAAAAAAGTAAGACAGAGTAATCTTGACAGGAGATAAAGGAAGATGGAGAGAAAAAAAGAACAGGCAAAAGTTCTGTCACAGGAGATGCTGGCAGATGGAATCTATAGTCTGTGGATTGAGACAGAAGCAGCGCTGACTGCCAGACCGGGACAGTTTGTGTCTGTATACACGACAGATGCAAGCAAATTACTTCCACGCCCGATCAGTATCTGTGAAATTGATAAAGAAGCAAAAAGATTAAGACTGGTATATCGTGTGACAGGAGAAAAGACCGGAACAAAACAGTTTTCAGAATTAAAGGCCGGAGATTTTGTACCAGTGATCGGACCTTTGGGAAATGGATTCCCATATGAAAAGGCAGAAGGAAAGAAAGTATTCCTGATGGGAGGCGGGATTGGTGTTCCGCCGATTCTGGAACTTGCAAAGCAGATGCAGTGTGAAGCAGATTGTTGTCGGCTATAGAGATGCGCATACGTTCCTGAAAGAGGAGTTTGAACAGAACGGAACCTTATATATTTCCACAGAGGATGGAAGCGTGGGAACAAAAGGAAATGTCATGGATACTATCCGTGAGCAGAGTCTGGATGCCGATATTATATTTGCATGCGGACCTACACCAATGCTGCGTGCGATCAAGGCCTATGCAGAAGAGAAGAAAATAGAATGCTATATTTCCCTGGAAGAGAGAATGGCATGCGGTATCGGAGCCTGTCTGGCATGTGTCTGCAAGACAAAAGAAAAAGATGCACACAGTAATGTGAACAATAAGAGAATCTGTAAAGACGGACCAGTATTCTTATCTACGGAGGTGGATTTATAATGGACATGAAAGTAAATATTGCCGGCGTAGAATGGAAGAATCCGGTTACAGTGGCTTCCGGTACATTTGGTTCGGGAGAAGAATTCAGTGAGTTTGTGGATTTGAACCGTCTTGGAGCGGTAACGACCAAGGGCGTGGCAAATGTCCCGTGGCCGGGTAATCCGACACCACGTGTAGCTGAAGTTTACGGAGGAATGATGAATGCAATCGGACTCCAGAATCCGGGAATCGATCTGTTCTGCAAAAGAGATATTCCATTTCTGAAGAAATATGATACGAAGATCATCGTCAATGTCTGTGGTCATGCACCGGAAGAATATCTGGCAGTGGTGGAAAGACTGGCTGATGAGCCGATTGATATGATGGAGATCAATATTTCGTGCCCGAATGTTAATGCAGGCTTTCTGGCGTTTGGGCAGGATGCAAAGCATGTAGAGGAGCTGACGGCTCAGATCAAAAAGATTGCAAAGCAGCCGATCATCATGAAACTGACGCCAAATGTTACGGATATTACGGAGATTGCGAAGGCAGCAGAAGCCGGCGGAGCAGATGCCCTGTCATTGATCAATACACTGACGGGTATGAAGATTGATATCAACCGCAGAACATTTGCGGTAGCAAATAAGACCGGCGGTGTGTCGGGACCAGTTGTACATCCGATTGCAGTCCGTATGGTATATCAGACGGCACAGGCAGTGAACATTCCGATTATTGGAATGGGCGGTATTGCGACACCGGAAGATGCCATTGAGATGATCCTTGCGGGAGCGTCTGCAGTATCTGTAGGAACTGCGAATTTCTATAATCCGAATGCAACGATCGAGATTATTGACGGAATCGAAGCATATATGAAGAAAAATGGATTTGAATCTGTGAAAGATATGGTTGGCATTGTAAAATAAATAAATGATAAAAATGCATCAATATAGGGAATTGACCTGTACTGATGCATTTTTGCGCTTCATCTCAGAAGTGCAAATAGCACAATAAAAATATGACCGTTCGTCAGTTTTTGGGTAGATTTTCAGAAGTGTTTTTGTTATACTAATGTCTATATGACAATAACAAAGGAGGATTAGTGGATGAAGAAATCATTTCAGATTTTCAAAAGAGATCTTGGCCGGTTGTTCCGTAACCGTGCAGCAGTACTGATCCTGGTTGGAATCAGTGTGCTGCCGTCTCTTTATGCATGGTTCAACATCGCTGCCAATATGGATCCGTATGGAAATACCAAGGGAATCCAGGTTGCGATTGCCAATGAGGATAAAGGTGCCGACAGTGAGCAGATGTCACTGGACGCAGGACAAAATATTGTAGACAATCTGAAGAAAAATGACCAGCTTGGCTGGAAGTTTGTAGATGCAAAAGAAGCGAAAAAGGGAGTGAGATCCGGAAAATATTACGCAGCGATCGTGATACCGGATAATTTCAGTGAATCACTTCTGAGTATTTTATCAGGAGATATCAAACAGCCGAAGCTGGATTATTATATTAATGAAAAGAAAAATGCAATAGCACCAAAGATCACGGATACAGGTGCGAGCACGATTCAGCAGGAAATCAATGATACATTCACATCCGTAGCTGCAGAGAGCATTTCTGAATTATTGAGTAAAGAGGCCGGAGAATTATCCGGAAAAGTAAGTGAAGAAAATTCAAGTCTGATCAAAGCTATCGCAGATACCAGAAAGAATCTGGACGAATATAATGAGGTATTGGAAAACTTCCAGAAGACAGTGGATAAGTCAGATGAGATCATGGCGAGTGCGGTAAGTATGCTGGATCAGGTTACGGTTACTGCAGAGTCAGGAGCCAAAGCAATCGAAGACAGTGGAAATGTGCTTGCAGATACCAGAACAGCGGTTGGACAGTTTTCAACAGAATTCTCCAATGGGTTATCGAACGGAGAGACACTTTTAAATGACACGTATGTCTCGGCATCGGCAAAACTGGGCGTGTTTGAGACGAAAGCCGGACAGGCACTGACAGCAGTAGACAGCAGCCTTTCAACGGCTTCGTCTCTGCTGGATAAAAATCAGGAACTTCTGGAACAGCTGAAAGAATTGAATGATAAGATTCAGGGGCATACAGAACTGGGACAACAGATATCTGCTGTGATCGGACAGAAAATTACAGAATTGGAGAACCAGAATGCATCGTTACAGGAGCTGGTATCTTCACTGAAAACAGGGAATCAAGGGATTCAAAACGCAGTGACAACAGCAAAGAATACACGTACTTCACTGGAAAAACTTGCGAAAGAAAGTAAAGACAGTCTGCAAAATTACCGTACCAATCTGGATCAGAAGATTCTGCCACAGCTGAATCAGTCACTGGACAGTCTGGCTTCACTGAGCGGAAATCTTTCTGCGGCTTTGACCGGAGTTGAGCCGACAGTAGAACAATTAAAGACGATTTTAAATCAGTTAAATGACAGCTTGAAAAGCAGTGCGTCTGCATTGGGACAGACAGGAGATGTGTTAACACAGGTTGATGAGTCACTGGCATCTGTTCAGACGGATTTAAATGCATTACAGAGTTCAGAGATGTATCAGAAACTGACTTCATTGGAAGGACTTGATGTGGATTCAATTGCAGATTTTATGTCTTCTCCGGTGAGCATCAAATCAAATGTGTTATATGATGTAGAAAATTATGGATCGGGAATGACACCATTTTACACAAATCTTGCACTTTGGGTAGGAGGACTGATTCTGGTATCAATTCTGAAACAGGAAGTTGATAAAGATGAAAAGGTACGGAAGTTTACAGCCGGACAGGCCTACTTTGGAAGATGGCTGTTATTTGTTGCAGTAGGTCTTGTACAGGGACTGATCGTATGTGTCGGTGATATTTTATTATTGAAAGTACAGTGTGTACATCCGGTAGCGTTTGTATGTGTGGGTGTATTCTGTTCGTTTGTTTATGTTAATCTGATCTACGCACTGGCATTGACCTTTAAACACATTGGAAAGGCACTGGGAGTTGTACTTGTTATCCTGCAGATTCCTGGATCGGCAGGAACGTATCCGATCGAGATGACACCGGCATTTTTCCAGAGACTGCATCCGCTTCTTCCATTCACATATGGAATCAGTGCCATGCGTGAATGTATTGCAGGAATGTATGGAGCAAATATCTGGAAGTATCTGGGGATTCTTGCGATATTTTTCCCAATCTCTCTTTTCATCGGTCTGGTATTACGTCCGTTGTTTATGAACCTGAATCACTTGTTCGATAAACGTCTGTCTGAGACAGAGTTAATGCTTGGGGAGACGGAGTCGGCCGAACGGAAACGTCCGGAACTGACAATGATGATGAAGACACTTATGGAAGATGCTGAATGGAAACAGGAATTTCTTGTGAAATCCGAAAAATTTGAAAAACGTTATCCAAAGATGATCCGATGGGGATTCCTTGGAATGATCATCATACCACTGGTTTTCCTGATACTGATGTTCAGTCTGGAGTTAAAACTGGTCTTCCTGATATTGTGGATCGTATCGCTGATCGGACTTGCAGTATATCTGATCGTTGTAGAATATCTGCATGACAAGATGCAAAGACAGCTTGCTATGACAGGTATGACAACAGAAGATCTGATCCATGAGATAAAGGAGGAAAGAGGCGAATGAAAAATATATGGGAAATCTTCCGAAGAGATATAAAGCGTATTAAAAATAATGTAATCGCAATGATTGTTATCATGGGAATTACAGTTGTACCCTGCCTTTATGCGTGGTTCAATATAGCAGCAAGCTGGGATCCGTATGGCAATACCGGTAATCTGAAGGTTGCAGTCGCAAGTGTTGATGAAGGATATGAGGGAAGCCTGATTCCGTTACAGATCAATATGGGAGATCAGGTACTGACATCGCTTCGAAGCAATTCGCAGCTTGACTGGGTTTTTACCGGAAGAAAAAAAGCCATAGACGGTGTAAAGTCCGGAAAATATTATGCAGCAATTGTGATACCGAAGGACTTCAGCTCAAATATGATGAGTATTTTTTCTGAAAATATCCAGAAACCAAGTATCACATACTATTCGAATGCCAAGGAAAATGCAATCGCACCAAAAGTAACGGATAAAGGAGCAAGTGCGATCCAGAGACAGGTTAATGAGGTATTTGTAGAGACGATCAGCGATACTGTGATCACTGCGTTTAAGGCAGTTACGAATGTAGCGGATCAGGACGGAGTGGCAGCAATCGCACAAAATCTTGCGGATAATTTAAATCAGATCGGCTCGGATTTGAGTGCGGCATCGTCTACATTAAGCTCTTTTTCGGGAATGACAACTTCTGCACAGCAGCTTCTGGATACAACAGGAAGTTTCCTGAAGGAAACACAGGAGCATTCCAAGAACACGACAGATTCACTGAAAAAGGTGAAAAAATCGTTCAGTGGAATTGATGAGACAGTCAGCGGTGCGACAGACGGAGTAAATGCGGCAATTAATTCCGGAAAAGAATTCTATGATCAGATGTCGGAAATTATTGATTCAGCATTTTCATCAAACTCTCAGAGTGCGAACGATGTGGCGGGAACATTGAATACCCTGGCATCCAGAGTTCAGAAAGTGATTGATTCCTATACTTCGCTGAAATCGGCAATAGATGAAATAAACGTTGGAAATAATGCGCAGTTGAATGCATTAAAGGGAAGTATTTCCGGAAAACTGGGAGAGACGATTGCGACACAGACAGAGCTTCGGGATAAGCTTAAGTCCACAGCATCTTCGCTTCAGGGAGCGGCAGATACAGCAGTAACGGATAAAGCAGAATTAGATAAACTGGTGAAATCAAGTGCAGACAGCCTTGCCGGAATCAAGACAGACTTTGAGAAGAATGTAAAGAGCAGTCTGGATGAACTGGGAGATTCGATGGGAGACACAAGCAGTAATCTGAACCTTTTGATGGATCGCCTGGATGAAGGTGTAGACGGGGTATATGATTTGTCAACTTCAGCGTCGGCTGATCTGACACAGATTAACACAGCGCTGAATCATTCTTGCAATCTGCTCAATACAGCAGCAGAAAAAATCAGCAATACGACAGGAAAAATCGGAGAAATGCAGCAAAGCGGTGATTTCTCACAATTAGAAGAACTGATCTCCGGGGATTCTAATGTGATCGGAGAGTTCCTAGCAGCACCGGTAAGCCTGAAGACGAATCAGGTCTATAAGATTGAAAATTATGGTTCTTCGATGGCACCGTTCTATTCCACACTGTCGATCTGGATCGGTGGAATTGTGCTGGTTGCCATGTTAAAGACAGGCGTTTCGTCAAAATGCACCGAAGGTCTTAAGAAAGTAAAACCGCATCAGGAATACCTGGGACGATATCTCCTCTTCCTGATCGTAGGTCTCCTGCAGAGTACCCTGATCTGTCTGGGGGATCTGTTATACCTGGGAATTCAGTGTAAGCATCCGTTCCTCTTCATGCTGGCAGGATGGTTCTCGAGCATTGTATATGTGAATATCATCTATACACTGACAGTATCATTCGGAGATATCGGAAAAGCGGTCAGCGTTGTACTTCTGGTTATGCAAGTGGCAGGTTCCGGAGGAACCTTCCCAATTGAAGTCGCACCGGCCTTCTTCAAAGCCGTATATCCGTTACTGCCATTCGTTCACAGCATGGTGGCGCTTAGGGAGACAATTGGCGGTATGTATGGTATGACCTACTGGACAGAACTTGGAAAGCTTGGAATCTTTTTGATCCTGTCCCTGATCCTTGGATTGCTCCTTCGTAAACCGGTGATCCGGATGAATGAGGCATTTGCAGAAAAACTGGAAGAGACGAAGATCATGTAAAGCGAAAGTACAGAGAAGTTGCCACTGGCAACTTCTCTTGTATACTTTGGTATATAAGAAATACTGGCAGTGACAGTTTTTCTGTATGCGTGAATTGAAAAAGTGATTTTCTTATGATAAAATTAAATAGAATTATGATGCAATAATAAGACACACAGCGTCTGAAATATATGGAGGTAATCAAAATGGAAAGTTATAAGCAGGAATTTATTGAATTTATGGTAGAGAGCGACGTGCTCAAATTTGGAGAATTTACATTAAAGAGTGGAAGAAAATCCCCGTTTTTTATGAATGCCGGAGCATACGTAACAGGATCACAGCTTAAGAAGTTAGGTCAGTATTATGCAAAAGCAATCCATGATACATACGGAGATGACTTTGATGTATTATTCGGACCGGCCTATAAGGGAATTCCGCTTGGAGTTGTAACAGCGATCGCTTACAGTGATCTGTATGGAAAAGAAGTACGTTACTGTTCTGATCGTAAAGAAGAGAAAGACCACGGTGCAGATAAGGGAAGCTTTCTTGGAAGCAAATTAAAAGATGGAGATCGTGTGATCATGATCGAAGATGTGACAACATCAGGTAAATCCATGGAAGAGACTGTTCCGAAAGTAAAAGGCGCAGCAGATGTAACAATCGTAGGTCTGATGGTATCTCTGAACCGTATGGAAGTCGGAAAAGGCGGCGAGAAGTGTGCGTTAGATGAGATCAAAGATCTGTACGGATTCGATACAGCAGCAATCGTAACGATGGAAGAAGTTGTAGAATGCCTGTATAACAAAGAATGCAATGGAAAAGTTGTGATCGATGATACATTAAAAGCAGCAATCGACGCATATTATGAACAGTACGGAGCAAAATAGGAACGGGGGAGAACACGAGTATGAATGAAAAAGCATATAAAGCAATGGGATTAGCCGGTGCTGCAGGAATTGCAGTGGGTATTGTTGTTACAGTAGTAGGAATCGCAGCAGGTGTGATCTCTATTATCAGCGGTGCCCGTTTACTGAAAGAGAAAAAAGGAATACTTTTTTAATACCGAAGAGATACGGGAGGTTGTAGGACATTGGATTCAAAGAAGC
>ERZ857955.1846-NODE-1846-length-15192-cov-3.963335_pt1 | contig 15192 bp, 17 predicted proteins | sample MGYA00519956_ERZ857955 | MGnify/ENA primary metagenome ERZ857955 (study PRJEB31778, sample SAMEA3449378) | human gut metagenome | biome: human gut; feature: human-associated habitat; material: faeces | place: United Kingdom | collected 2010/2012 ...
TGTGCGACCTGACGGCGGAGAAGCTGACCGCCAGGTACGACGAGCTGGTGACCTTCCCCCTGTACCGGGCGGAGGGGTTCTGCCGCGCGTATCTGGACGGCGTCATGGCCGACTCCTACGGCTATGCGGGCACGGAGATCATCCGACGGGTGGTGGGCGACTCCAAGGTCATGGAGGTCACCTCCGTCACAGACCCGGACATCCGGATTCCCATGGAGCGGGCCCTGATTAAAATGGGTATCTTCCTAATCCGGGAGCGGGAGAGCGGCCTGAATGGCTCCGCTGTGACCAGAGCTTTCCGCGGGATACTGGCGTAAAGGAGGCGGCAAGATGGAACGTATGGACCGGGATATGCCGTTCCTGCTGCAATATGAGCATGTGGCGTGGTTTGAGAAGGGAAAAGTCCGCATTCTGGACCGCCGGGTCTATCCCACAGAGGTCCGGTTCGTGGTGTGCACGGACTACCACGAGGTGGTACAGGCCATCGCGGACATGGTGACCCAGAGCGCGGGCCCCTATACCGCCGTGGGCATGGGCATGGCCCTGGCTGCCTGGCAGGTCCGGGACAAGGGCGCACGGGAGCAGGAGGAGTTCCTGCGGCAGGCGGCCTATGACCTGGCACACGCCCGGCCCACCACCGCCAACCGGTACGGCCAGATCACCTGCCGCTGTGCCGATGTGGCGAAGGAGACCCTGGCTGCGGGCCGGGATCCGGTGGAGGCCATCGTGGCATCCACCGTGGAGTCCCTGAACCGCCGGTACAGCACCATGCAGGTGGTGGGGGATTATCTGGCGAATCTGATCCCCAATGGCGGCGCCATCCTGACCCAGTGCTTCGGCGAAACCATCATCGGCACAGTGATCCGGGCCGCCAGGCGGCAGAACAAGACCTTCCGGGCCTACTGCGCGGAGACACGGCCTTATTTACAGGGGGCCCGGCTCACGTCCAGCTGCTTTGCCCAGATGGGCATCGATACCACGGTCCTGACAGACAATATGATCGCCTACGCCATGGAGCGGGAGGGCATCGACCTCTTCACCTCAGCGGCGGACTCCATCGCCTGGGACGGCCATATCGCCAACAAGATCGGCACTTTCCAGATCGCCATCCTGGCCAAGTGTTTCGGGGTGCCCTACTATGTCACCGGCATCCCGGACCGGGAGAAGCGGACGAAGGACGACATCGTCATCGAGATGCGGGACCCCGCCCAAGTCCTCTCTTATCGGGGGATCCCCAACACGCTCCCCGGGGTGAAGGCCATCTACCCCTCCTTCGACGTAGTGCCGCCGCATCTGATCTCCGGCGTGGTGACGGACAAGGGCGTGTATGTGCCGTATCTGCTGGGAAACTATTTTGACTCTGACGTCAAGCCGTTCTATTGACGGCAAAGGGCCGCCGGGCGGAAGAACTGGAAAACGCAGGGGGACGGTATGCCGGTTGCGGCGCTGGGCCGGATGCCGAAGAGCACCCCCGGCAGGCCGATCCGGCTGTGTGGAAGGAATCTGGGTAGGTCCTCTCCGCCGGGAGAAATGTGCTCTGCTGCATATCAGGCAAGGGACGGAAGCCCCGCCCGCCTTTTCCGGCGTGTCCGCAAAACCGGAATCATACGGGCAGCTATATCAGAAATTAAAAATGAAAATGAAAACAGGAGGCAGCAAATTATGCTGATGCAGGAGGAAAGAGAGCTGGTTGTTGAATACGGCAGGAAAATGAGCACCGACCGTCTGAGCACGGGAACCAGCGGCAATATCAGCGTCTGCAACGCGGAAAAGGGACTGATGGCCATCAGCCCCTCCGGCATGGACTATTTCTCCACCACGCCGGAGGACGTGGTCATCACGGACCTGGAGGCCAACATTGTGGACGGCGTCCGCAAGCCCTCCAGCGAGTGGGCGCTGCACACCGCGTTCTATCGCCACAAGCCCCACGCCAGGGCCGTGGTGCACACCCACTCCATGTACTGCACCACCTTTGCCGTGCTGGGCCAGCCCCTTCGGGCTGTCCACTATGCAATCGGCGACACCGGAGCAGCCACCGTCCCCTGCGCGCCGTACCGCCTCTTCGGCACAGCGGAGCTGGCAGAGGCCGCCATAGAGGCCTGCGGCGGCAGCGACGCCGTTCTGCTGGGCAACCACGGCCTGGTGGCCTGCGGCAGGGACCTCAAAAGTGCTTACGGCCTGGCTTGTAATCTGGAGTATGTCGCGGAGCTGCAGTACCGGACCATGTGCATCGGCACGCCCAATATCCTGACGGATGAGCAGATGGCGGAGGTCATGGAGCGATTCAGGTCCTACGGCCAGCCCGGCAGCGGCAAGGCCGGATATTGAGCGGGGCGGAGGTCCCGCGGAGATCTTCACCAGCCTCCGGATGGCATTGAACACACCGGCATCAAATGCGATCTTGCAGGAGAGCCAGCCCCGCGCTCAGCAGGCGCGGGGCTGGCTTTTTGCCTGCGGCGGGGAAAGCCTCCTGAAGCGCCAAGGCAGACGCCCCTGTGAAGCCGTATCCTGGGAAAAATTTTCCCGGTCTCAAAATGCCGCGATACCTTGCAGCTGCCCATTCGTTACCTGTTGGTGCCTATGCCACAAGATTGTGCGTACTTTACGAAAGCCGCCTGCCGCGCTACCATGGGGGCACAGATCAGAAAACGAAAGGGTGTTCTCCATGAACGAAAAAGCAAAAAAATACGTGGACCTGTTCCGGGTGAAGATCGCAGCCGCCGCCACGGTGGATGCGGAGGGCCATCCCCAGGCCCGGATCATCAACGTGATGCTGGCAGAGGACGATGGGATGTATATTGTCACCTCCAGAGGCAAGCCCTTCTACAAGCAGCTGGTGGAGACGGGAGAGATCGCCCTGGCAGCCATGTGTCCAGACTGCCAGTCCCTGAAATTCACCGGGAAGCTGCGGGTCGTGGACAAAAGCTGGGTGGACAAGGTCTTTGCGCAGAATCCCGGTATGAACGAGGTCTACCCCGGTGAGAGCCGCTATATCCTGGACGCCTTCCACATCTACGCGGGCCATGGCGAGTGGTTCGACCTGCTCCACTATCCCATCAGCCGGGAGACATTTGCCTACGGCGGGGACACGGAGGAGCACAACGGCTTTGTGATCCAGGATGCATGCATCGGCTGCGGCGCCTGTGCCTCAGCCTGTCCCCAGAAGTGCATCACTCCCGGAACGCCCTATGTCATCAACTGGGCGCACTGCCTCCAGTGCGGCCGCTGCGCGGAGGCCTGTCCGGCAGACGCAGTGCGCCGCCTGCACCCGTAAGCGGCTCATGAAACTGCTGCAAGGGATTTTGGGCCTGTACGCCCAGCGGGCAGACTGGTTCGCGGGATTGCTGCAGGCCCACATCGGCCTGGCTCTGACCGCCATCGCCATGTCCGGCATGATCGGTCTTTTGACAGGCATCTGGATCGCGGAGCATCCCCGTATCGCGCCGCCGGTGATGGGCGTCTGCAACGTGCTGTACACCATTCCCGCCATCTCCCTGCTGGGCATCCTGATCCCCTTCAGCGGGATCGGCAACAAGACTGCCGTTATTGCCCTGACGGTTTACGGCATCATGCCCATGGTGCACAACACCTACGTGGGACTCACCACACTGGACCCGGATATTCTGGAGGCAGCCAGGGGCATGGGCAGTACGGGGACACAGGCGCTGTTTCGGGTGAAGCTGCCCATGGCCGCCGGAGTCATCCTGGCGGGCGTGCGGAACATGGTGGTCATGACCATCTCCGTGGCTGGCATTGCCTCCTTTGTGGGGGCCGGTGGCCTGGGCGTGGCCGTCTACCGGGGAATCACCATTTACGATCCGGCCATGACGGCGGCGGGCAGCATCCTGATCGCCCTGCTGGCCATTGTCTGCGATCTGACGCTGGGCGCGCTGGAGCGCTATTTCAAAAAGAGAGGAAGCTGAACTTATGAACATCCTGAATCGACTGCAGGCGGCCGTCCTAGCCATCCTGATGCTGGGCACCCTGACCGGCTGCGGCGGAGGCGCCGCCTCCGGAGGGGAGACCGGCTCTGGCGACCCTGTCCGGATCGCCACCAAGCCCATGACGGAACAGTACATCCTGGGAGAGATCCTGGGCCTTCTCATTGAGCAGGCCGGCTATGACGTGGAGATCACTAAGGGCGTGGGCGGCGGCACCAGCAACATCCAGCCCGCCATGGAGAGCGGAGAGTTCGACCTCTATCCGGAGTATACCTCCAGCGGTTGGGTACTGGTGCTGGACCACCAGGCCGAGGGTGTGGATGATGCAGAGATGTTCACCCGGCTTCAGCAGGAGTACGAGGAGAAGTTCCACATGACCTGGGTGGGGAAGTACGGCTTCAACAACACCTTCACCGTCGCCGTCCGGGGCGATGTGGCGGAGCAGTACGGCCTGGAGACCACCAGCGACCTGGCCGGGGCGGCCGGTGAGCTGACCTTCGGCGGAAACCCGGACTATCTGGAGCGGGAGGACGGCTTTCCAACCCTGTGCAAGACTTACGGCCTGGACTTCCGGAATGTGGTGGACATCGACATCGGCCTGAAATACCAGGCCCTGGCCGGCGGAGATATCGACGTGACCAACGCCTTCACCACCGACGCCCAACTGGCGAATCCGGACACAGACCTGGTGACGCTGGAGGATGACAAGCATCTGCAGGTGAACTACTTTTGCTCCACGGTGGTCCGCCGGGACGCATTGGAAAAATTCCCCGGTCTGGAGGAGGTGCTGATGCAGATGGACGGTATTCTCTCAGACGGGGAGATGGCCGCGCTCAACTACCAGGTGGAGGTGGAGGGCCGGGACGAGCGGGATGCGGCCAGGGACTTCCTGCTCCAGAAGGGCCTGCTGGAGGCGTGATATGACCCAGCCGATCATTCGCTTTGAAGGCGTCTCCAAGGCCTTCGGCACCCAGACCGTTCTGCGGGACTTCTCTTTGGATGTGGAGCCGGGCGCATTTGTGTCGATCATCGGCCGGTCCGGCTGCGGAAAGACCACCGTGCTGAAGCTGGTAAACGGCCTGCTGTCGCCGGACACGGGCCGAGTCCTGATCCAGGGGCAGGATGTGGCCCGAATCGACCCGGTGGCCCTGCGCCGCCGCATTGGCTACGCCATCCAGAACGTGGGCCTGTTTCCCCACATGACCGTGGAGAAGAACATTGCCTATGTGCCCGCCATCTCCGGCCTGGAGGAATGGAAGGGGAAGCAGTGCAGAGAAAAAGTCGCTGCCCTGCTGAAGCAGGTGGGGCTGGACCCGGCGCTGGCAGGGCGGTATCCCCGCGCCCTCTCCGGCGGACAGCGCCAGCGGGTGGGCATCGCCAGGGCGCTGGCCGCCGGTCCGGAGCTTCTGCTGATGGACGAGCCTTTCGGCGCGGTGGACGAGATCACCCGGGGCCAGCTGCAGGATGAGCTCCTGCGCATCCACCGGGAGAGCGGCATCACCGTCCTGTTTGTGACCCACGACATCGCGGAAGCCCTGAAACTGGGGACCCGCACACTGGTGATGGACGCCGGGCAGATCCAGCAGTATGACGCGCCCAGCCGCCTCCTGGCGCACCCGGCCACGTCCTTTGTGGAGCGGCTGGTCCGCCGCAGCCGGGTGTTTCAGACCCGGGCGTAACGTCTCCGGCAGACCGGCCGTCCGCTGGAAATGGACAAAAGAGAAAAGAGGTCCGAAGGACGTACGTCCTTCGGACCTCTTCGCTTATGGGGATCAGCTTGCCAGCATGCTGGGCAGCCAAGTGACCAGCGGCGGGAACACCGCGCAGAGCGCGGTCACGATACAGATGATGATAATGAACGGTATAACGCCCCTGTAGACCTCCTGGATTTTGATGCTCGGAGGCAGGATGCCCTTCACATAGAACAGGGCGAAGCCGAAGGGCGGCGTCATAAAGCAGGTCTGCAGCAGCGTGGCGCTGACGGCCACCAGCCACAGCCGGTCGAAGCCGAAGGTATCCATGATCGGCAAGAAGATGGGGAACACGATCATGACGATGCCCAGCCAGTCGATGAACATGCCCAGAAGGAACATGATGACCATCATGATGGCGAAAGCGCCCCACTTGCCGATACCCATGCTCAGGACCCAGTCCGCGATGATCTGGTCACCATCCAGAGACATGAACACGCCGGTAAAGGCAGCTGCGCCGAAGAGGATGATGAACACCATGGCGGTGGTTTTGGCGGTGTCGATCAGAGACTCATAGAGCATCTTCCAGCTGAACTGCTTGTAGAAGATCGCCAGGATCAGGGAGAACAGGGCGCCGATGCCCGCGGCCTCCGTGGGGGTGGCGATGCCGCCGAAGATGGAGCCCAGCACGCCGAAGATCAGAATCAGCGGCGGGATCAGGTTGATCAGGGAGCCGGTGATGCGCTTCTTCAGGGGCATCTCCGCCAGCTCCTCGGGACTCATGGCCGGGCCCCAGTCGGGATGGATGTGGCAGACCACCATCAGGTAGATGATGTATCCCAGGGACAGGCTCAGGCCGGGGACGATGGCGGCGAAGAAGATCTTGCCGACGGAGACCTCTGCGTAAGAGCCCATGGAGACCAGCATGATGGAGGGCGGGATCAGAATGCCCAGGGAGCCGCCGGCGCACACCATGCCGCAGGCCAGGGAGGGCTTGTAGCCGCTGCGCAGCAGCACGGGGAGAGACAGCATGCCCATGGTGACAACGGAGGCGCCCACGATGCCGGTGGTGGCGGCGAACACGGTGGAAACCAGGATCACGGCCAGACCCAGTCCGCCCTTCAGGGGCCCCAGCAGGTAACGGATGGACTCAAACAGGCCGTCCGCCACCTTGGAGTGGGTCAGGAAGTTGGCCATCAGCACGAACATGGGGATGGCCACCATGGAGTAGCTTTGCATCTGGTCGTAGATCTTTGTCATGGCGATGGTGACGCCGGGGGTACCCCAGGCCAGCCAGCCGACGATGACGCCGGCGCCGCCCAGCACGAAGGCCAGCTCCTGGCCCAGGACAAGGCCCACGACCATCAGGCCGAACAGGCCGAGGATCAGCGCCACGCCAAGCGTGCCGGCGGGGATCTCAGCGGCTGCGACCAGCCCCTGCAGTTGTTCCAAAATCGCAGTCATCCCTGCGCCTCCTTTCCGTTCGCGGAAGCCGTGACGAGTCCCTCCACATGCTTGAGGATCTCAGAGACGGCCTGGATGGCGAGCAGCACCAGCCCCACGAACAGGCAGAGCTTCACCGGCCAGGTGGGCGCGGCCCACACGGAGTAGGTCTGCTCACCGGTGGTATACGCGTTCAGGAAGAAGGTCCAGCTGGCGGGAACGAGACCCATCAGGAAGGGGACCAGGAAGATCGCGTATGTGACGATATGCAGGATGTGCTGGACCCGGACAGGGAACATGGCGTAGACCACGTCCACCGCCACGAAGGCCTTTTTCTGAAGGCCGTACGCGCTGATCAGAATGATATAGCAGGCGAACAGCATCACGATCAGGTCCTGAGTCCAGATCTGCGGCCGGTTGAAAATACGGCGCAGGATGACCTCGCACATGATGACGGCAAGGATTGCCAGCGACAGGACGGAGAAGATCCGGCCCAGGAAGTCGTTGAACTTGTCGATGCCATTGTAGATTGCTTTGATGGCTTTCATCAGAAATTCACACCTCTTTCATAAACTCTCTCATCAGTTGTTGAAGAGGCGTTCATTCGCCGCGGTTGAAGCCGAAGCCGTAGTCGCCGGTCCAGTCGCGGTAGTTGTTGGCAGTCTCACGGTAGGCCTGCATGGACTCATAGACCATCTTGAAGTTGGGGTTGATCTCGCACTCCTCCTTATAGGTCTCGATGCAGGTTTCGCGGATAAGCTGCATGTCCTCGTCGGACAGGCTGGTGACCGTGACGCCCTGATCCTCGATCATCTGATTGGTGACGGTCATATCATTGTAGATGTAACGGGAGAGCTGCTCACCGCAGCAGAGGCGGGCGGCGCTCTCAAAGGCCACCTGATAGGCCTCAGGCAGGCTTTCCCAGGCCTGTTTGTTCACCATGACGCCGTTGACACCGGCGGACTGATACCAGGCGGGGGCGCACCAGTAGGGGGCGACCTCCTGCAGCTTCAGGGAGTCGTCGGCCTTGGGGCCGGAGAACTCGCCGCCGTCGATCACGCCGCGCTGCAGGGACTCATACAGCTCGGAGGCGGCCACGGTGGTGATGTTGATACCCAGCTTCTGCGCTGCCTTGCCGGCCATGACGCCGCCCAGGCGGATCTTCATGTGCTGCATATCCTCGATGGAGGTGATGGGGGACACGGAGCGGATGCCGGACTCGGAGGGGTTGGTAACCAGCGGGAAGTACTCCATGTTGTACTGGCCGTACATCTCCTTATAGCAGTCCATTCCGCCGGCCTCATAGATCCAGGTGTAGTAGTCCAGGGCGGTGAAGTCGTCCATGATAGTGGACAGCAGCTCAAAGGCCGTGTCCTTGCCGGACCAGTAGCCGCCCCAGTCGCCGCCGCACTCCACGGTGCCCTGGCTGACAAAGTCGAACAGCTGGCTGGCGGAGCACAGTTCGCCCTCGGAGTAATTGGTAATGATGAACCGGCCGTCGGTCAGCTGGCTCACCAGCTCCGCGAAGCGCTGGTCCACGGTGAAGTGGACGTTACCAGCGCCCCAAACGGAACCCATCTTCCAGGTCACGACAGGCAGGCTGCTGTCGCCGCCGGCAGCGGTGGCGTTCAGATTCGCGGTGTCCATGATGCCGCTGTCGGCAGATGCGCAGCCGGACAGCAGCACGGCGGGCAGCAGCAGCGCCATGGTCAGGAACAGTGCAAAAAATCTCTTTTTCATTTCGCTTTCTCCTTGGTCTTTCCTAATTTCACACAGGTGCAGGGGGAAGTCACTCAGTTCCGGGGATCGCCTTCTTTCCGTTGGCCGCAGGGCCGTATTCAAGAAGCTCCCGCTGTTCCGCCGGGGAGCGCGGGAGAACATCTTCCACAAGCTGGGCCGCCCATATTCTGGCGGCGGACATCAAAAGAGCCCGCTCTTTTCTGAGAGTCGGCTCTGCTTGACCGGAGGCTCCTCGCCGCGCTTGCGCAGCTGCCCGCGCAGGCGGCTCAGAGACACTGGGGACATACATAAAAAGGATGCGATGTGCTTGATGCTGACCACGTCCGCCAGCTCGGGATAGCGGCGGAGAAACCACTGGTACCGCTCCATGGCGGAGCTGATGCCGAGAAGGAGCTTCAGCTCCCGTTCCAGCTTCAGTTTCTCCAGCAGGTAAGAACTATACAGCTGCTGCAGCTCTGCGGACTGCTGGAACTGCTCCGCAAGGAGCTGGGTGGGGATGGACAAGAGCACACAGTCCGTCACCGCCTCAAAGTTGATCGGGAAGGAAGCTGTCAAGATGCTGAGACTCAGCACGGCCTCTCCAGGCCGGTAGAGGAAGCAATCCGTGATATCCCGCCCTTTTTCATCCGTCAGGTAACCCCGAATGACTCCGCTGACCAGAAACGGGATCCAGTCAGAGCAGGCGTCCGGCTTGGCGACAAGCTGCCTCTTTTTGCAGGAAAAAAGCCTTGAGGCATCTGCGAGACTGGCGGCCAGATCTGTATCCTCAAGGTGGAGGATCTCCTCCAAACAATCCTGAATATGCATCGCATCTTCCTTTCTTTCGCCGCAATTATACAAAATTGCAGGGAAGATTGCATTAACACAGGTTAATTTTTCTGTCCTCAAACAGAAAAAAGTTAACATTTTGTTAAAAATTTTTTAAATGCAAGAAACGGACGACACACAGAAGGCTATCCTGGGAATCACCTGGGTGGAGAGCGGAATTTCTGTTGAAAATCTATTGACATCGTGTCAGAATACGGCTATAATGCAGATACTGACACTATGTCAATAAGGAGACCTGCAATATGAGAGCGAATGTCTATTTCACAAGGGAGATCACGCCTGAAAAAGTAGTGGAGCTGTATCGTGCCCTGGGCGTGGAGCTGCCCGGCAAGGTGGCCGTGAAGGTCCACTCCGGGGAGAAGGGCAACCAGAATTTCCTGCGTCCGGAATTCTGGTGTCCCATGGTAGAGGAGGTCCACGGCACCATCGTGGAGTGCAATACCGCCTATGGTGATGCGGCCGGCGGTGTCCGGGATCATACGGAGTCCCACCGGAAGCTGCTGCAGGAGCATGGCTGGACCAAGTACTTCGACGTGGACCTGATGGACGCCGAGGGCCCCGACGTGGTGTGGCCCATCCCCAATGGCAAGGTCCTGAAGGAGAACCACGTGGGCAAACACATCCTGCATTATGACTCCATGCTGGTGCTGGCCCACTTCAAGGGCCACCCCATGGGCGGCTACGGCGGCGCCCTGAAGCAACTGGCCATCGGCTGCGCCTCCCGGGCGGGGAAGGCGCTGATCCACTCCGCCGGGAAAACCGATGACCGCTTCAAGACCTGGGAGCAGCACGCCAGCTCCGTGGTCTTTCCAGAGGCCATGGCGGATGCTGCCTCCAGCGTGATAGAGCACTTTCGGGGCAAGATTGCCTTCATCAATGTGATGAAGAACCTGTCCGTGGACTGCGACTGCTGCGCCGTGGCTGAGGATCCCTGCATGAAGGACATCGGCATCCTGGCCTCTCTGGACCCAGTGGCCATCGACCAGGCCTGTATCGACCTGGTAATGCAATCCGATGATCCGGGCAGGGAACACTTCATGGAGCGGGTGAACAGCCGCAACGGCATCCACACCATCGAGGCCGCAGCGGAATTGGGCTTCGGCTCCCGGACGTATGATCTGACCGAACTGTAAGCATTGAAAGGAGCAACCTGCAATGAGCAAGATATTGATCGCCTATTTTTCCGCCAGCGGCGTCACGGCCCGCACGGCGAAGGAGATGGCAAAGGCCGCTGGAGCGGATCTGTATGAGATTTGTCCGGCAGAGCCCTATACCGCTGCGGACCTGAACTGGATGGACCAGAAGAGCCGCAGCACGCTGGAGATGAACGATCCAGCCTGCCGCCCCGCCATCGCGGCACCGGCGGCGGATCTGGACCAGTACGACACCGTGTTCGTCGGCTTCCCCATCTGGTGGTATGTGGAGCCCCGTATCGTGGACACGTTCCTGGAGAGATATGATTTTTCCGGCAAGACGGTGATTCCCTTCGCCACCTCCGGCGGCAGCGGGATCGAGAAGGCGGAGCGGAGCCTGAAGTCCCACTGTCCCCAGGCCAACTGGAAGAAGGGCAAGCTGCTCAACCACATGGATGCGGCCGCCTGGACCAAAAGCGTGCTGGATTCGGGGTGCTGAAGCGCCGGGGCCGCAGGACACCGGCCTTGAGCAGGCGTTCCCAATACCCGGCCCATCCGGCTGGGTGAGAGCTGTGGACGGACGCCCCGTGTTCTATTTGACACAGCGATGGGAAACCGGTATCATGTGTTTGAACAGCACTGGGACCATAGGCGCGGAATGCGTGCCGGAAACCCATGGAAACAAGAGAGGGAACTGCCATGCCGAGAGGATCAGAAGAGCTGACGAACGCGCGGAAAGCGGAGATTGTCAATGCCTGTGCCGTACTCTATGAGACCAGGAGCTTCAAGGAGATCACGCTGAAGGAGATCGGGGAGAAGACCTCTTTCACCAGAACGTCGATCTATAACTATTTCCAGACAAAAGAGGAGATCTTTCTGGCTCTGTTCCAGCGGGAGTACGAGGCATGGATCGAGGATCTGGACGCCCTGCGCTGCGGACACCGGAAGCTGTCCGTGGATGCTTTCTCCGACGAGCTGGCCCGCACACTGGAGCGGCGGGAGCGGCTGCTGAAGCTGATGGCCGTGAATCACTATGATATGGAGGCCAACAGCCGGATCGAAAATCTGGTGGCGTTCAAGAAGGCGTATGGCGGCTCCCTGCTGGCCGTGACCCACTGCCTGGAGAAGTTTTTCCCCCGGATGACGGATGAGGACGTGCAGGGATTCCTCTATGCTTTTTTCCCGTTCATGTTCGGTATTTACCCCTATACCGCAGTAACGGAGCAGCAGCGTACGGCTATGGAGCTGGCGGGCGTCGGCTATGTCCGGCTTTCTGTCCGGGAGCTGACGCGGTCGTTTACCGCCAAGCTGCTGCAGGGATTTCAAATGTGAGGGAGGAGGTCCGCCGGACCCGGCGTTCCGTTTCCTGTCTGAATGACAGCCCTGCGCCGGACCGGCGCGGGGCTGCTTTTCTTGGGTGGAAGCGGCGGAAGACTGTGGGGATGCTGCCTTTCCGACAGGAGCTGCCGGGAAGGGAGCTGAAATCCTGGAGGGCCGGTTGGAAGCACCCGGACGCTGCGGCCCGCTGGCCCATGCGCCCGCCTCCAATCAAGCATAGAAGGCCGCCCTTGTAGGTGCCCGGGACCGTTTCTCAAACCGGAAGGGTGCCATGATCCACCCCGGTATGTTACCGAAAAAGACTGCGGCTCCGCATTTTGGGGTTTCCATTTTGGGAAAATTGGGCTATGATGAAACAAAATGGGCCCCGATACCAGCACAGGGCAGAAAGGCGTTCCTATGGATATCAAACAGTTGTATTATTTTACGGCGGTGGCACAGGCGGGCAGCTACTCCAAGGCAGCAGAGAGTCTGGCAGTGTCGCAGCCCACGCTGTCCGTCACGGTCAAAAAACTGGAGGAGGAGCTGGGTGTTCAGCTCTTTTACGCCTTCAACCGGGAGCAGCACCTGACCGACGAGGGTCTGCGCCTGTGGACCAAGGCCAAGCAGATCCTGGACCTGTATCAGGAGACGCTGGACGATATGAAGACCACCAACAAAAACAGCTCCGGCAAATTCACCCTGGGCCTCTCTCCGCTGTTCGGCGCCTGCTTTTTCGGCGACTTGATCCCCAATTTCTCCATGGAGTATCCCAATATTGAGATCAAGATGATTGAGGACGGCGCCTACCGCATCGACCAGCGGATCGAGCGCGGCGAGGTGGATATCGCCGTCACGCTCAATTCCAAACGCCTGTCCTCCTTTGCTTACTGTCATTTTTCCACCCAGAGGAACGTGGCGCTGCTTCACAAGAGCCACCCGCTGGCGAAGGAGCCCTCCGTCACGGTCTCCCAGCTCCGGGATGACTCTTTCGCCATCTTCAATCAGGACTTCATTCTCCACGAACAGATCGTGGACGCCTGCCATGCGGCCGGTTTCCGGCCGAAATTCGCCTGCTCAGCTCCCAGTGGGATTTCATGGTGGAGCTGGTGTCAAAAAACCATGCGGTTTCCATCCTGCCCAAGCCGGTGCTGGACAAGCATCCGGATCCTAATGTGTGCTGCGTGCCCATGAGCGACAGCATGAAATACTGGGACATCGTGCTGGCCTGGAACAAGGACAAGTATATGCCGAAAGCCTGCGCGCTGTTTCTGGATTACTGCAAGCACCATCTCCCGCCGGATGACCTTTAAGACGGGTATTGAAGCGAGCTATTATTTTCTATAATAATATTTTTTGAATAATATTATAGAATTGGAATTTTACAATAAAAATTCTATATAATTTTTGATAAATTAAATTATTGAAATTTATATATTCTTCCGCTATGATAAACATTGGAAGCACTGCCGGCCGGCGGCTTTTCTGTGTGAACCCCGGATCCGTCCAGAGTTGTAGCCTGGACCAGATCTACATTCTGATAGCGGGAGGAAGAAAGCCTTTATGTTAAGTTTGGTTGGCATTATTGTCGGCCTTGCGCTGCTGATCTTTTTGGCATTCCGTGGAAAATCCCTGCTTTGGGCCGCTCCTGTCTGCGCGCTGCTGGTGGCCTTCACCGGCGGGCTGGACATGTTTACCGCCTATACGCAGAACTACATGGAGGGTATGGTCGGCTTCGTCAAGGAGTGGTTCCCGGCGTTTATGCTGGGCGCGATTTTTGGCCAGATCATGCAGGATTCCGGCGGCGCGGTCTCTTTGACGAAAGCCGTTGTAAAGCTGGTCGGGCGGGACAAAGCGATCTTTGCCTCCGTCCTGTGCGGCGGTGTGCTGGCTTATGGCGGGATCTCAGGCTTCGTCATCATTTTCTCCATGTATCCCATTGTGCTGGGGCTGTTCAAGGAGGCTGACATTACCCGGCGCCTGATTCCGGCCACGATTATGACCGGCGCTTTTACCTTTGCCATGAGCGCGATGCCCGGCACGCCGACGATCCAGAACCTGATTCCCACAGAGTATTTCGGAACCACCGCCACGGCGGCGCCTGTGATCGGGATTGTGTGCACCATCATCATGTTCGTGGGTCCTGTCCTGTGGCTGAGCTGGCGGGCCAAGAAGTTCCGTGCCGCGGGCGAGGGGTATGACGAACCGGATGAGATGCCGGAGGAGGTGCCGGACGATAAGCTGCCCCCGGCCTGGTGCTGCTTTATCCCCTTTGTGGTCATTGTGATCCTGCTGAATGTGTTCAAGATGAACATCGTGGTGTGCCTGCTGGCGGGGATCCTGCTCTCCCTGGTGTTCCTGTTCCTGATGGGAAAGGTGCGGGGCAGTGTGTATCTGACCAATGTAGGTGAGACCTGCAACAAGGGCTGCCAGAGCGCAGTGTCCGCCATTATGAACACCGCGGCAGCGGTAGGCTTCGGCTCCGTTGTGAAGATTACCCCGGGTTTTGCGTTCCTGTCCGAGCTGGTTTTGGGAATCGGCGGCAGTCCCCTGATCGCAGAATCCATCGCCATCAATGTCCTGGCTGGTGCCACAGGCTCCGCCTCCGGCGGTCTCCAGATCGCCCTGGACGCTCTGGCGGATAACTTTATTCAGATGTCCCAGACCTCCGGCATTCCTCTGGCGGTGTTCCACCGGGTTGGCTCCATCGCCTGCGGCGGACTGAACACCATGCCCCATGACGGCGCGGTGGTCACCTATCTGTCCTACTGCAAGATCTCCCACAAGCGCGGATACTTCGATATGTTCATAGTGGCCGGCGCAATTCCCATCCTGGCCAATATCGTTGCCATCATTCTGGGTACCATCGGCATCGTCTGACGCTTCGGACGAGATCAAGATACAAGATAAATGATTGAGGAGGAAATCATGATGACTATGAAATCCGCATTGATTACCGGTGCTGCGTCCGGTATCGGCAAGGCCTGCGCCGAGCGCATGGCGCAGGAGGGGTACGGCGTCGTGGTGGCGGATGTGAATCTGCCCGCTGCGGAGGAACTGGCTGCCAAACTGGCAGCAGAGGGCCTCTCCGCCATCGCC
>ERZ857955.1858-NODE-1858-length-15108-cov-2.982993_pt1 | contig 15108 bp, 12 predicted proteins | sample MGYA00519956_ERZ857955 | MGnify/ENA primary metagenome ERZ857955 (study PRJEB31778, sample SAMEA3449378) | human gut metagenome | biome: human gut; feature: human-associated habitat; material: faeces | place: United Kingdom | collected 2010/2012 ...
TGTCCAGGAAGGTGATGGTGCTGCCGTTGACATCCACCTGATAAGCGCCGATGGCCTGGGTAATGCCGCCTGCCTCGCCGGAAGCCACGTGTGCCTTCCGCACATAGTCCAGGAGGCTGGTCTTACCATGGTCAACGTGACCCATAACCACCACAACGGGGGGACGGCTCTCCAGCTCGTCCTCGGTGTCCACATGATCGTTAATCAGCCGCTCCTCGGTGGTGACGATAACTTCCTTCTCCACCTTACAACCCATTTCCTCTGCGATAATGGCAGCCGTCTCATAGTCGATAACCTCGGAAACGGAAGCCATAATGCCGTTCTTAATCAGGCAGCGAACCACCTCGGCGCCGGTTTTCTTCATCCGGGACGCCAGCTCGCCAACGCTGATCTCGTCGGGAATGGAAACCTTGACAGGCGCCTTTTTGGCAATTTCCAGCTGGAGCCGGCGCATCTTCTCCTGCTCCTCGTTGCGGCGCTTGTTGCCAAAGTTGCCGCCCTTTTTGTTGTTCTTATTGCCAACCCGAACCTTCTTGCTGGTGTACTTCTGTGCCTTTTCGGGCACCAGCTCATCCACGCGGTCATCAAACCGGTCTGCATTGACGGTGACGCGGCTGGTATCTACCACCCGGCGCTCCTTCTTCCGCATGGGCTGCTGCTGCTGAGCACTCTGGGGGTTATTATTGCTCTGAGCCTGAGCATTCTGCTGAGGCTGCTGGGGACGGTTCTGACCGTTCTGACCGTTCTGCTGCCGGGGCTGCTGATGATTGCCCTGCTGCTGAGGACGCTTATTGCCGCCTGCGGGCTGATTCTTCTGGGGCTGCTGGGGCTTGGTCTCTGCCTTGGGCTGCTCCTTCTTGGCAGGAGCATCCTCCACCACCAGAAGATCGGGGTTGTCCTGCGTCTGCTGCATCCGGGCAGCAAACACCTCTTCAATGGAATCAATCTGATTCTCCTTGGTGATGAGGTCAAACACCAGGTTCAGCTGATCGTCAGAGAGCACCTGGGCGCTGGACTTGGGCGCTTCAAAATGCTCCGTCACCATGTTCATCACGCTCTTGGTGGGCATGTCAAAATCCTTTGCCACTTCTCGAATCTTATATTTCACGAAACTGCTCATAGAGCCACCTCCAAATACTAATCTATCGTTTCCCTTTTTTCCTCTGTGCGCGTCGCTTCTCCGACTGGCGCTGCTTCATGGCTGCTGCTTTTTCCTTTACGGCGGTCAGCTGCTCCTGATAGCGCTCCGGCTCCTCCAGCATTTCCAGAAAACGCTGCGCCAGAAACACATCGGTCAGCGCTGCCATTGCCACGGAGGTTCTGCCGAATACGGCGCCCAGGGCATCCTTATCTGCATCGATCACCACCACAGGACTGCTGTGGAGTGCTGCAAAGGACTGCGCCCGGCGAACCGTGTGTCCCGCTGCATCGGATGCAAGGATGATGAGCCTTGCTTTGCCTGCCCGGGCTACTGCGCCAACCGGTTCCTCGCCGATTTCGATATTGCCGCCCTTTTGGGAAATTCCCAGAAGTCCCAGGGCTTTCTCATGCATCATCAGTCGCCTCCATCTGCTGCTCCAGCTGCTGGAGGACCTCCGGCGGAATGGTGGTTTCAAATCCCCGCGCCAACGCGCCGGACTTGATGGCACGACGCAGGCACTCCTTGCTGGGACACACATAGGCGCCGCGACCCGGAGCCTTGCCCCGAAGATCGATGGAAATTACCCCCTCCGGGGATTTAACCACCCGCACAAGGTCTTTTTTCGGTTTCATTTCCCGGCAGCCAACACACTGCCGCATTGGGATTTTCTTCATAACACACCTCTTTCGGAATCACAGCGCACAGGAGGGTTGGGATCAATCCTCCAAGGTTACCAAATCGTCCTCGGGCTCCTGTCCGTCCTCAACGGGCAGCTCCTGAGGCTGCGCATTTGCCTCTTCCTCTTCCAGCTCTTCCGCTGCGGTCTTGGACTTGATGTCAATTTTATAGCCGGTAAGACGAGCAGCCAGTCGTGCATTCTGTCCTTCCTTGCCGATGGCAAGAGACAGCTGATCGTCGGGCACAATCACCCGGCAGTTCTTGGTGCCGGGATAGGTAATCACCTGGAGCACGTCGGCAGGAGACAAAGCGGCTGCCACAAACTCAGCGGGATCCTCGGAATACTTGATGATATCCATTTTCTCGCCGCCCAGCTCGTCAACCACTGCGCCCACACGTCCGCCTCTGGGACCAACGCAGGTGCCCACAGGATCGATATCGGGATCGGAAGCCCAAACCGCCAGCTTCGTGCGGCTGCCAGCCTCACGGGCAATGGAGCGAATCTCTACGGTGCCGTCGGAGATTTCAGGAACCTCCAGCTCAAACAGCCGCTTCACCAGACCGGGATGGGTCCGGGATACCATCATCTGTGCGCCGTGGCTGGACTTACGCACATCCACCGCATAAACGCGGATGGTGTCGCCCTCTACCCAGGTTTCGCCGGGGACCTGCTCGCTCTGGCTGAGATAAGCGTCCATCTTGTCGCTTCCGGTGCCAATGCGGACGGTAATGCCGCCGTTGACCGGATCAATCCGCAGAACAGTGCCGGTGAGCATCTCATGGGACTTGGAGGTAAATCTGCCGTAAGCCGCCTCACGCTCCGCCTCCCGGATGCCCTGAATGATAACGCCCTTTGCGGTCTGTGCCGCAATGCGTCCAAACTGCTTGGCTTTGGTTTCCACCTCAACCAGGTCGCCCTCTACTGCACCGGGCATGTACTTCTGCGCCTCGGCAATGGAAATTTCGGTGGCCGGGAACTGAACCTCTTCCACTACTTCCTTCTGGGCAAACAGCTTCATCTCGCCATCGATGATGTTGACGGTCACATTGTCGGTGTAGCCGGTGTGATCCTTTTTATACGCAGCCAGCAGCGCCTGGGTGATCTTGTCCAGCATATACTCCTTGGGGATGCCCTTTTCCTTTTCCAGCTGGTCCAGTGCTCCCATAATTTCGGCGTTCATTTTTCAAATTCCTCCAATCAAAACTCGGCATAGAGCCGCACCATGGCGGTCTCTTCCGGCGTAAATGTCATTGCTTCTTCGCCCACTTCCAGAGAAATGGTGCCGTCCTGATAGTCCCTCAGGACTCCGATATATTCTTTCCGTCCGTCTCTGGGACGATACAGCCGCAGGAGCACCTTGCTCCCGAGAAACTGCTGAAAATCCCCGGGGCGCTTGAGTACACGCTCACAGCCTGCCGAACAGACCTCAAAGGTGTAGCTGTCGGGAATGGGATCTTCCTCATCCAGAATGGGGTCCAGCGCCCGGGACACGTTTTCGCAGTCCGAAATATCCACCGGACCGTCCTTGTCGATGTAGACCCGCAGGAACCAATCGGCGCCCTCGCGAACATATTCCACGTCCCAAATGCGCAGTCCAAACTGCTGCGCCACCGGCTCGGCTAACTTCCAAACCTGATCTGTGATTTTACTCATAATGCCCCCTTATCAGCAAGAGAGAGTGGACCACCCGGCCCACTCTCTGAGACTAACATACTTACATGGATGATTATAGCACGCTGTGCTTGAATTTGCAAGGGTTTTCCTGGATTCTCTGAAAAAACTGTGCGATTCTTACAGCGCACCGGAGGCATGCCGGGTCACATGGCAGCTCATGTTCACCACACAGGGCAGCCCTGCAATATGGGTGGCATAGGGTCGGATATGCACTGCCAGCGCCGTGATTCTGCCGCCCATGCCCTGGGGTCCGATACCCAGACGGTTGATGTGCTCCAGCAGCGCCTGCTCCTTCTCTCCGTAAAACGCATCGGGATTTGGCGTGTCCATGGGCATCAGCAGCGCCTTTTTCGCCTCCAGGGCGCACTGCTCAATGGTGCCGCCCAGTCCAACGCCTACCACCACCGGCGGACAGGGATTGGAACCGGCAGTGGATACGCTGGAGACGATCCAGTCCTCAATGTCCTGCCAGGTTGCCGCAGGCGTAAACATCCGCATGGCGGACATATTCTCGCTGCCAAAGCCCTTGGGCGCAACGGTAACAGAAAAACCGTCGCCGGGCACGATGGTGGTATGAATCACCGCAGGGGTATTGTCCCCGGTGTTCTGCCGCCGCAGAGGATCGCTTACCACGGAGCAGCGAAGGAATCCGTTCAAATAGCCGTTGTGGACGCCCAGATTGATGGCATCGTTCAGGCTGCCGCCGGTGACGTGTACCTCCTGCCCGATCTCCAAAAATACCACCGCCATGCCGGTGTCCTGGCAGATGGGCACGCCTTTTTCCCGTGCCATCTGAAAATTCGTGGTAATATCCTGGAGAATACCCTTGCCAACGGGGCTCTCTTCCTTTTCCTCCGCCTGCTGGATCACCCAGCACAGATCATCCGGCAGAACCGTTGCCGCCTGAATGCACAGCTGCTCCACCAATGCGGAAATGTCCGCACAGAAAATCTCTCTCATCTCAGACACACTTCCTTCCCAAAGAATAAACCGCTTCAATTCGGGTATCCAGCTCCAGCGGATTGCCGCTTGCCAGCATCAAATCCGCATCCTTACCGATTTCCAGGCTGCCGATCTGCTTGTCCAGTCCCGCGATTCTGGCAGGCTGAATGGTGATTGCCGCCAACGCCTCCTGTCGCGTCAGCCCCGAGCGCATTGCCATGGCAGCGCAGAGGGGCAGATATTGCAGGGGGGTTTCCGGATGGTCCGTGCAGATGGAGCACAATACGCCATTGTGGGTCAGCACCACAGGACCGGAAAAGCTCATGTTCCGCAGCTCCGGCTTGCAGCGATCCAGCAGATTTGGTCCGGTTACTACCCTTGCCTGCTCCTGCGCCATAATATCCGGCGCAAGATAAGCCTCGGTACCGTGGATAATCACATAATCCAAATCAAATTCCTTTGCAATCCGAATGGCAGTAAAAATATCGTCCAGCCGATGGGCATGAAAATGCGCCTGAATTTCCCGATTCAGCACCGGCACCAGGGCTTCCAGCTTCATGTCAAAATCCGGCGCGTCAAAGTCCGGATCCTCCTGCGCCAGTTGCTGCTTCATCCGGTACTCCTGAGCTTTCCGGAGATTTTCCCGAATCAGCGCCGCCGTTGCCATACGAGTCACCGGCGTTTCATCCCGGTCATTGTAGGTGGACTTTGGATTTTCCCCCAATGCAAACTTCATGGCAGCAGGCGCCCGCAGGATCATGTCGTCAATGCGCCGCCCATAGGTCCGAATTGCCGCCGCCTGTCCCGCAATGGGATTGGCAGACCCCGGCGCTACAATCACCGCGGTCACGCCGCCTTTTCTGGCATCCTCGAAGGTATGGTCCATGGGGTTAATGCCGTCAATGACCCGCAGCTGCGGGGTAATGGGATCGGTGGACTCGTTGCAGTCCTCAGCTTCAAAGCCGACGCCGTCGCCGAACAGCCCCAGATGGGTGTGGATATCCACAAACCCCGGCAGCAGCCATTTGCCGCCTGCGTCCAGAACCTCTTCCCCGTCCTTGGGCACATACCGGTCCATGGAACCCATTTCTTCAATGGCAGCGCCAAACCGCAGATAACCGTCCGCAATGGGACTGCCCACCACGGGCTCAATGTATGCATGGGTGATGACCATAGTATTCTCCTATTCCACGAAAAAAATCGGAGACCGGAGGATTTCCTCCGGCCTCCGTTTAAACCGCTTGGATCTAATTTATGGGGTATTGTCCCCAAACATTAACCGCGGCGACGTCTCCGTCCGCCGCCGGCAGCAGCGCCGCCCTCTGCACCGAAGGAGCCAACGGGCACGGGATCGGTGGGCGTTCTGGGCTTGACGGGTCCGCCATACTTCTTGATGGCGCCGTTGGGACAGGAGGCAATGAACGCCTCGGTCTTCAAGCCGCTCTCATCCTTGATGACACTGATCATGCCTTCACCGCCAACCACTGCACCGGCAGGGCAAGCCTTGAGACAAGCGCCGTTTCCCTTGCAGACAGCAGGATCAATGTACAGGCTGTAGTAGCACTTAAGAGCAGTGCAGCGATGACGGCGCACATGGAGATCCCACTCCTCGGCGTTCTGCTCCAGAGAGGTGAGGATCAGCGTTGCAACCTTCTGGGTGTTGGGGCAGCCCACGGTCTTCATAGCCACCAGGGTCTCCTTCATGACATCCAGATCGTCAGCATTCGATTGACCATTTATAATGCCCTCCAGCATCAGCTGGAGCTGCCACAAACCGTCACGGCACATAACGCTCTTGCCGCAAGCCTCGGCACGGGCAGCCTTGACCATGTCCAGGCACCATGCCACAGGACAGGTGGATTCGTTTGCGCTGACAGGAGCCTCAGGGAGCTTGGCTGCACGCTCCAGGCACTTTTCCTTATTCGCAGCCAAAAGATTCTTATCAATCATCGAATAGCCCTCCCTTATCTCTTGCTGTAAGCGTTGAAGTTTTCAACCTTCCGGATGGGCACACGCAGGTCGCACTGCAGGCAGCGTCCAGCCTCGCACTGTGCCATCTCGCAAGTAAAGTTGTTGTCAACCTTATCCCACAGATGCTCGGGGCTCATACGGGTTTCGGGATCCACCACAATGGTGTCCACTCTGGGCTGGAGACCGAAGCCCTTGATGGGACCAAGCTCGGGGTTGAGGGTGCGCTCCACCAGCGTCTCGTCGATCTTGCCCTCACCGCCCAGGTACTGGTCGATGATGGTGGTAACCTCACGGGCGCCCGCAATGGCGTCGATGACGAACTTGGTGCCGGTAATTACATCGCCAGCGGTGAATACGCCGGGGATAGAGGTCTTAAAGCCGGACTTGCCGGTTTCGGGATCGATGGGATAGCCAAAGCGGTTGAGCTCCAGACCAAAGGCATCGGTAAGACCGGTGACCTGACCGGAAGCGAAGACCACAGAGTCGCACTCCAGAACCTTGGTGGAATCGGGAACCTGATTTTCCACCAGATTGCGGTTCTCGTCAAAGTAGAAGCTCTCTACCTCGTGGACGCGCAGACCGGTGACCTGCTCCTCGGTGCCCTCAATGGCTTCGTTGGAGTGACCGTCGTAGAACTTTACGCCCTCTTCCTTGGCTTCCTTGATCTCCTGCTTGTCTGCCAGCATCTTCTCGCCCTTCTCAAGGCACACGATATTGACCTCGCAGCCCATGCGGCGCAGAGTACGGGCGCAGTCGATGGAAACGTTGCCGCCGCCGATGATGCAGACCTTTTTGCCCAGGTCCAGCTTCATCTCATAGCCGGGAACTGCCAGCTTCAGGCGGTTGTCCTTCAGCAGCTGAACTGCGGTGTAGACATTGCGGAAGTTGGAGCCGGGCAGATAATTGAGCTTCTTGCCAACAGAGGTGCCGATGGTAACCAGAACGGCGTCGTAATCCTTCTTCAGCTCAGCCACGTTCTCAACAGGAGAATTCACCAGCAGCTTCACGCCGATATCGGTGATATCCTTGATCTCCTTGGCAACGTCAGCGCCGGGAATACGGAACTCGGGCATGCCCTTTGCCATATGTCCGCCGGCGATGGGATCCTTCTCATAAACGGTCACGTCATGACCCAGTTTCTTGAGGTAGTAAGCCGCAGTCATACCGCAGGGACCGCCGCCGACTACGGCAATCTTCTTGCCGGTGTCGGGATTCTGGAAGCCATTTTCCTTCCAGAACTGCTTTTCATCATGCTCTGCGGCAAAGCGCTTCATGGAGCAGATGGAGATGGCACGGTTGAGCTTCTCGCGCTTGCAGGCAGTCTCGCAACGATGGTTGCAGACATAGCCCAGAGCGTGGGGGAAGGGAACCTTTTCATGCATCACCGCGTGTGCCTCGGCATATTTGCCCTGGGCGATAAAGCGCAGGAATGCAGGAATATCAATATGGGCAGGGCAATCCGCACGGCAGGGTACCAGCGCCTGCTCACGGGGCAGATCACTGCGGAACAGCCCCTCCATGTCCACCAGAGCACCGGTGGGACAGACTTCGACGCAGGCAGAGCAGAACCGGCAATCGGACTGGTTCAGCGGCAGGTCGTCGGGGGTAGAGATATAGGTCTCCATGCCCTTCTTCTGATAGTCGATGGCGCCAACCTTACGCAGGCTGCCGCAGGCACGGACGCAGCGACCGCACTGAATGCAGCGGTCGTTCTCACGAATAATGACAGAGGTGCCGGTGCCGATTTTCAGGGTGGTCTTCTCGGGGAACTCGTCCTTCATGCGGGCATGGAGGACGCCCAGATACTGCCACATTGCCTGAAGCTCGCAGTTGCCATAGGCACGGCAGCCAGTGCAGTCGTGGGGATGACCTGCCATGATGAGCTCCAGCGCGATTTTGCGCAGCTGGGAGAGCTGCTCGGTCTTGGTATGTACCTTCATACCTTCCTGAACTTCGGTCACGCAGGAGGACACAGGTGTCTCCTGTCCGTCGATCTCCACCACGCACATCTTACATCCGCCGGTGGCAGGCAGATCGGGATGGGAACACAGATGTGGGATATAGATGCCCGCGGCCAGAGAGGCTTCCAGTACGCTCATGCCCTCTTCGGCCTGGATTTCGGTGCCATCTATAAACAAAGAAATTTTGCCCATTTGCTTAAACTCCCTTATATAGATTGTTGCTTTGCCCCGGGAAAACCCAGGACAGCCTGCCCCCTCCGGGCAGGCGCTTCTTAAGGTATTGTACCACACCGCACTCCGCCATTCAACCGTTTTTTCACGTTTCTTTGACTGGAAATTCCGCCAAATTCCGTGTTTTTTGCTGTTTGTTGAAACTAATCCATGAATTTTGCCTGTTAGCGTTCCCTACGCTTCCGGCTTTTTTCCATACACCAGCCAAGCCCCAGCACGCAGGCAGCCACGCCCAGCAGGATCAGCTTACCGTGGTCCTTCGGCTCCTGCCCGGTTGTTTTTTCCGTGTCGAACAGGTCCTCGGGTACTTCGCTGATCTTCGGCAGCACATAGCCATATTCCACCGGCAGCGCTTCGATACTTTCCTCGTCCCATACCTCCGTCAGCGCCTGCCACTGGACCTCGCTGCCCCGGAATTTTACCTCCTCCAGCTGATCGCACTCACTCAGCGCCGTTTTATCCAGCTCCCGCAGGGCTTCCGGCAGAGAAATATATTTCAGGCTGGTACATTTGTGAAACGCATCATTGCTGATCCGGCGAACGGAATCCGGCAGCGTAAGCTCCTCCAATGCGGTGCAGCAGAGAAACGCCGCGCCTCCAATTGTCTCCATCGTCTCCGGCAGCTCCACAGCTTTCAGCTGCTGGCAGTTATAAAAGCAGGCGTCGCTGATATACGTCAGCCCCTCGGGCAAACGAACCGTCTCTATGCCGCTGTTTTCAAATGCCGCCCCTCCCAGCGTTCTCAGGCTCTCCGGCAATATGGCTTCCCTGAGACTGGTGCTGGACGAAAACGCGCTGTCGCCGATTTCCTCCAGATCATCGTTCCACTGGACCGTTTCCAGCGCCCGGCAATCATAAAACGCCATCCATGCTATGATCCTCAGTCCCTCCGGCAGAATCACCTCCCGCAGCTTAGGCTGCCCCTGAAAGGCACCATCGGCAATGATGGTGGTCCCCTTTGGCACCTCCACCGTTTCCTCTGTCCGCAGGGCATAGCAGAGAACCATGTCCTGATCCCTTCGCAGCATCAGAAAATTGCCGTCCATCCAGTAATACGGGTTGTCCTCAGAGACAGTCAGCTCGCTGAGCTGTGTGTAAAAGAAGGTACGCGCGCTAACCTCCTCCAAGGATGCGGGCAGATGCAGGCTTTGGATTCCGCTTTCGGCAAATTCCCAGCTGCCCAGCTCCTTTAAGCCCTCCGGCAAAGTAAGTCCCGTCAGGCTCTCGCAGCAGGCAAAATTATTGCCACATAAAAATTCCAGGCTCTCCGGCAGCGTTACCTCCCGCAGGGACGTACATTGCGAAAAGCAGCCGGAGATGCTTACAACGCTTTCCGGCAGCGCCACTGTTTCCAGCGCAGAGCATCCGGAAAACACCGTATCCAATCGCTGGACGCCATAGGGAATCTCCACTGACTCGAGCTGATCGCAACCCTGAAATGTCTCCTTCCAGTTTTCGCAGTCCGCGGACAACCGGGCACGCACCACCGGGGTTCCCCCAAAGGCATCGGGCCCTACCTGGGTAACGGTGTCCGGCAGTATCACCTCTGTCAGTCCGGAGGCAGCAAACGCTTCCTCCCCAATGGTCTGTAGGTTTTCCGGCAGCGAGATTTCCGTCAACATGCTGCATCCCTTAAAGCAGGAATCTGCAATTGCGGTCAGCCCTTCCGGCAGCCTTACACTGCGCAATTCTGTGCAGTCCTGGAAGCAGTGCCCATCGATCTTTGTCACCGTATCCGGAATCGTAATTTCCTGCAGCGCCGAACATTCGTTAAGGGCGTATCTCCCAAGCACCGTCACATCCGGACCGATGGAAACCCACTGTAGATTTTCGCACTCCTGCATCGCCCTGTCCCCAAGGTTTGTGACCCCCGGCTCCAGCACCAGCGCGGTAATTTCATCCCGGCTGTCCCACCAAGGCGCATGTTCTATGTAATTGTGCATCTCCCCAGTGCCGGAAATGGTCAATACGCCGTTCTCCAGCCCCCAGCTGATATTCACGCCGCAGCTTCCGGAGGTTTTCTTTTCCGCCGCGCCGCAGGGCAGCAGCAAAGCCGCAAATAATACCAGCAGCATTCCAATCCGTTTCATAGGCGCTCCTTCCCCGGTTTTCCATTTTTCTTCCGGTTCCAGCATACCACGAATTGGTTTGAAGCGCAAGGGAAAAGCCCCGGAGGACCGATACCGGTGCTCTCCGAGGCTGTTTTCCTTTAGTGCTTACTCAGTGACCACGCCGTCACTGGACGTATATGTGGTGTTCGTTTCTGTTTCCAGATCGTAGGTGCCAAATTCGGTCACAGCTCCCGTATCATAGCTCCGCTTTACATAATAGCAGGTTCCCTGCCAAACCTCCACCTCCGCTGCGTCCTGCAGCGTTTCGCCCTTCATAACAGTTTCGGTTTCCCCTGTGTTCACATTGATTCCAAAAACCCAAATGGGCGTCGAGTCATTCATGGGCTCCAAATACAGGGTATCCCCCTCCAGGTTTAAAATGTTCACACTGGAGCCCATGACAGTGCCCAGCCACTTGGAGCTGCCATCCTCATAGGAGATTCGATAGACCTGATACTTGGAGCTGTTTCCGTCTCTTTGCAGGACGATGATACAGTCGTCAAAGAACTTCACTTCCCACTGGTCATCCTTTGTGCCCAGCGCGCCGGTCAGCGGCTGATAGCTCTCCGTGCCGCCGGTGAGGTCCACATAGCCGATTTCACCGTTTCCGCCCAGACAATAGATCTTGCCGTCGTGCAGGATTTGCGGCTGGGATTTTTTCAGCCGGAACAGGGCATCCGTTTCCGTCTCTCCGGTGGTAAGATCGGTGACATAATAGTTCCAATACAGCGTTCCATTCTTCACCGCAATGGGCTTTACCGCAATCTGCTGCGCCTTTTCCAGGGTCAAAAGCAGCTGCGCCGTACCGTCCCTGAGCTCATAGACCTCGCCGCTGTCGGAGCAGGTTGCATACAGTCCCTCATCGCAATTGAGAATGCGGCAGGCAATCCCGCTGATCAGCTGCTCGGTCCGCTCCTCCTCTGGAATATAGCGATACACGCCGCTGGCAGGGTCCACATAGTATACGCCGTTTTCCGTATACGTCAGGTCACAGTATTCTTTCACTACATTGAAATGCTCATACCATTCGCCTGCATCATTGGAATCCCCCTGCTGCCAATAGAAATCCGGCTCCATCACAAGGCTGCCGTAAAGTCCGCTGCTCTGGTACACCAGAGTATCGGTTCCGGCGGCAAAATCATAATAATAGAGTCCCTCCAACTGCGGCTGCGGGTTCGGGACAGCGCTGTTCCGGATATAATATAGTCCGTCCGATGCCGCGCTTGCCACACTGCAGCTGCCAATGTTGCTGATCTCCGCAAGCTGGTCATGGTCCATTACCACAGACAGTTCACCGGTTTCTCCGTCATAGCAAAGCAGCTCCATAACCTGATCGCCGTTTTCCTCCATCTCCGTGTGGAGCAGATACAGGTTCCCATTCTGGATATTCAACATTGTATTGCTGTCGTCCAGTGTGGTCAGCTCCCGCAGTTCTCCGGTGGTCAGCTCATAGCAGAAGTAGCCATACTGCTGCACATCGTCTGCGGTCTGCACTGCCTCCAGATACAGCCGATCACCGTCCATGTCAGCATTGGCGCTGATGATCGAAGCATCTATACGAACCTGATCTCCCTCCGCGTCTCCCTGCTGCCAATCTGAAGCCGCCTCCCACAGGGTTTCCGTCTCTCCGGAGCCAAGGTCAATCCGGCACAGCGTGCCACGGGACAGATCCACGCCATACAAGCTGCCCTGATAGACGCCGCAGGGATCCATCATTCCACTTTCCACATCGGTAAGCTTCCTTGTTGTGCCGTCGTCCATGGATGTGGCATAGATATTCCAGTCCTGCTGCCAGCATACATAGCCGTTACTGACCCCTTGCAGGATTGGGTAGCCCGGTCCCATATTCTCCAGCGTCGCCACCGTGGTCACGTCACCGTTTTCTACCAAAGCAACCTGCCCGTTTGCCTGATTGAGGCAATACAAGCTGCCATCGGATTCCGCAAGACTGCATGGTCCGTTGGGCAGAATTGTTTTTGTGGTTTTCGTTTCCGAATCTATGGACATCAAACCGATATATGGGTCTACAAAGTAAACGCCATCCGCCCGGGCAACCACCTGATAATCGTATACGCTCCCCAGACTGTCCTCCGGATTCAGCGTCCGCAACTCCGGCGTGGTTCCCTCCCCATTGGATTCCTCCGCCGAATCCTGAGGCAATACAGAAGTAACCGGCGGAAGGGTGGGCTCCGGCGGCTTCTGGCTCTGCTGCTCCTGCTGATTCCATAGCTTTGCCGCGCACAAGCCCAGCAGCGTCACACCGCAGAGAATGCACGCCGCCATAGAGCCGATTTTGAGGCTCCTTCTGGGGCTTTTCTTTAAGTTTTCGGCATCGAGCACCATTTGCTCATTGATCTGACCCAATCCGTCCAGAATATCTTCAGGCTTCATCCAGCATTCCCCTTTCCTGCAAATATGTCAGCAGCTGCCGCCGAATGCGGTGCAGCGTGGTCCGAACGCGCCCCTCCGTCCAGCCCAGCCGCTGGGCAATGTCCCGCATGGGCATTAAGTACCAATATCGAAGCAGAAACATTCTTCGCCGTTCCACGGGCAGTGTTTTCAGAAATGCCTCCAGCGCCCGGCTCAGCTCCGCCGCCTGCACCTGCTGCTCCACATTGTCCCTTGACGGAATACATTCGCCCAGTTCCTCCAGCGCCAGCACCATTTCGCCGCTGCGCTTTTCTGCGTTGCGCCTACGCCACCGGTCAATGGCGCCATTCCGGGTAATCTTCCCCAAAAAGCCCTGGAAGCATCCCGGCTTTTGCGGCGGAATGGCATTCCAGGCAGAAAGCCAGGTGTCATTGACCGTTTCCTCGGAATCCTCTCGATTTTGGAGAATTCGATAGGCAATGGTCCCGCAGTAGGCTCCGTATTTTCGTTCTGTCTCCTGAAGCGCCTGCTCATTTCTCAGGAAATACAGCTCCAGAATATCATGATCTTCCATGCCTCCCGCCTCCTTTTCTTGCGTCTCTACCCCTAAGGACGCAGAATTCTCCTCCATGTTACAGTATTTTTACATAGAAAAAAAGCGGAAATCCCATTTTCTCAGGATTTCCGCTTCTCTTTGTTATCCGATCCCCGCTGCCGAAAACAGCATCACCACAAAGGGCACCAGCACCAGTGCCGGAAGAAAGTTAATCACCTTGATTTTCGTTACGCCGATAACGTTGAGTCCCAGCGCAAGAATCATCAGGCTCCCGGCACAGCTCATCTCTGCAATGGCGCTGGCAGACAGCACCGGTGCCAAAAACTGTGCCAGCAGCACAATTCCACCCTGAAATACCAGCACAAACGCCGCCGAAAACAGCACGCCGATGCCCAGCGTTGCCGACAGCATAATGGACGAGATAAAGTCCAGAAGGGACTTGGTCAGCAGCATTTCGTTGTCGCCCTTGAGTCCCGCGTTTAAGGAGCCCACAATGGTCATGGCACCGATACAAAACAGCAGGCAGGCGGTGATAAAGCCCTGGGAAATCTGCCCTGCCTTTCCTGCCCCCGCCGTTTTCCCGGCAACCTTTTCCACGCCGCGGTTGACTCGTCCATCCAAATCCAGCAGGGTGCCCAGCAGCACGCCAATGACCATGGACAAAATCAGCACCAGCGTATTCTCCCCTGACGACAGCCCCGTGACGCCAATGGCAATGGTACAAAGTCCAATGCCCGTCATTACCCCGTCACTGAGCCGTTCTGGAATTCCCTTTTTGCAGATCAGACCAATGATGCTGCCCAATATTACCGTAAACGTATTGACCAGTACGCCAAACATCGCGACATCCTCCTTGCCGCTCTATGGAGTCGGCAGGGATAACTATAGCAGTTTTTCTTTGTCGCGTCAACCTTTTAATGTATAAAAGCGTTCAAGATAGAAAATAGGTACTGCCGAAGCAGTACCTGAAAGCTATTGTTTTATCGCTCGCTGGGTTCCTGCCGGTCCTCAACGCCCTCGATTTCGTCCTGCTCCGGATGCCGTCCCAGAATGGAGAATTCCACCCACTCTGCAATGTTGGTGGCATGGTCGCCAATGCGCTCGAGATACTTGGCAATCATCAGGAAATCCAGCGCCTGTTCGCCGCAATTCGGGTTACCTGCGATCATCTGGATCAGCTCTGCCTTGATTTCTTCAAACAGCTGGTCCACCACATCGTCGTCGCTAATAACCTTCTTTGCCAGGTCCAGATCCTTTTTCACATAGGCGTCCACGCTTTGCGTCACCATCTGAGACGCAGCTCTCGCCATGGCGTCAATGCGGTCCAACTCCTGAATCAGGTTTTCCTCCGACATATAGGTGACGATCTCGGAGATATCCGCCGCCTGATCTCCAATGCGCTCCATATCGGTGATCATTTTCAGTGCCGAAGAAATCTGGCGAAGATCCCGCGCCACCGGCTGCTGCTGAAG
>ERZ857955.1867-NODE-1867-length-15055-cov-5.971867_pt1 | contig 15055 bp, 17 predicted proteins | sample MGYA00519956_ERZ857955 | MGnify/ENA primary metagenome ERZ857955 (study PRJEB31778, sample SAMEA3449378) | human gut metagenome | biome: human gut; feature: human-associated habitat; material: faeces | place: United Kingdom | collected 2010/2012 ...
TGTCTTATCGAGCATTTTGGCAACGCAGATGCCGTGCCGCAGCCGCCGGAGCGGTACTTGAGCCGTTAGGCGGGAATTGTGCGGTATTGCCTTAAGAGCTGTGATGCGGGGGAAACCTTGTTCGCACGCAGAATATGCAGCCGGCCGCAAGGCTCCCGGGCGGATATGGAATCCGCCCCTACGGTGTAGGGGTCGATGCTCGCATCGGCCCGGAAAGTGCACGGCGCGGCAAGGTTGACGGGCGAACAATGTTCGCCCCTACAAAAACAGCCCCGGAAGGCAGTTGCCTTTCGGGGCTGTTGTACTTGTGATGGAAAATCAGGCCTTCGCGTCCGGGCGGACGATGTCACGGATGACGTTGACGATGTTGTCAGCGGTCAAGCCGTAGTCACGCAGGACCTCATTGGCGGGGCCGGAGTGACCGAACTGATCCATGACGCCGATGCGGCGCACGGGAACGGGCAGCTTCTCGCTGACGACGGAGCAGACGGCCTCGCCTAGGCCGCCGATGATGCTGTGCTCCTCGACGGTGATGATGCGGCCGCACTCGCGGGCGGCGGTCAGGATGATCTCCTCGTCGATGGGCTTGATGGTCGGCATGTTGATGACGCGGACGTTCATGCCCTGGCGCTTGGTCAGCACGGCGGCGCGCAGAGCCTCGTTGGTCATCAGGCCGGTGGAGATGACGGCAATGTCATAGCCGTCGGTCAGCTTCTCGCCCTTGCCGATCTGGAACTCGTAGGTCTCGGGATCGTGGAAAACGGGCGTGGCCAGACGGGAGAAGCGCAGGTAGACGGGACCCTGATAGTTGTAGGCGGCGATGACGGCGGCGCGGGCCTCCACATCGTCAGCCGGGCTCAAGACCACCATGCCGGGGATCGAGCGCATGAGGGCGATGTCCTCGCAGCACTGGTGGGACGCGCCGTCCTCACCGACGGAGAGCCCCGCGTGGGTGGCAGCGATCTTGACGTTCAGGTGCGGGTAGCCGATGGAGTTGCGGATCTGCTCAAAGCCGCGGCCCGCAACGAACATGGCAAAGCTGGACACGAAGGGGACATAGCCCATCGTGGACATACCGGCGGCGACGCCGACCATGTTCTGCTCGGCAATGCCGCAGTCAAAGTGACGATCCGGGTACTCCTTGCGGAAGATTTCGGTTTTGGTGGCAGCGGCCAGGTCGGCGTCAAAAACCACCAGATTGTCAGCGCCCTGCTGGGCCAGCTCTACCAGCGTGTTGCCGTAGCTGACACGGGTAGCAATTTTTTTAATATCAGCCATTGTTGAACTCGATCTCCTTTTCCAGCGTGGCGTGGGCGGCGCGCAGCTCGGTCATAGCCTGGGCGTATTCTTCGTCGTTGGGGGCCTTGCCGTGCCAATCGACGGCGTTTTCCATGTAGCTGACGCCCAGACCCTTGGTCGTGCGCAGCAGGAAGCAGGTGGGCTTGCCGCTGCCGTGGGACAGGTCGAACATCTTGAACGCCTGCTCCAGGTCGGCAAAGGAGTTGCCGTTGCAGACGATGGTGTTGAAGCCGAAAGCATCCATCTTGTGGTCCAGCGGCTCGGAGTTCATGACGTCGCGGGTCGCGCCATCAATCTGCAGGCCGTTGACATCGATCATGATGCACAGGTTATCGAGCTTGTAGTGGTTGGCGAACATGAACGCCTCCCAGCATTCGCCCTCTTCGATCTCACCGTCGCCCAGCAGGGTGTAGACGTTGATGTCGCTGCCCAGCTTTTTAGCACCCAGCGCCATGCCGCAGGCGGCGGAAACACCCTGGCCCAAGGAACCGGTGCTCATGTCAACACCGGGGACGGTGTTCATGTTGGGGTGGCCCTGCAGGTAGCTGTTGGAGTGGCGCAGCGTGGGCAGGTCGGCCACCGGGAAGAAGCCGCGCTCCGCCAGCGTGGCATACAGGCCGGGGGCGCAGTGGCCCTTGCTAAGTACAAAACGGTCGCGGTTGGGGTCCTGCGGCTGTTCGGGGTCAATGCGCATCTCGCGGAAATACAGATAGGTCAGAACGTCCGCCGCGGACAGGCTGCCGCCCGGATGACCGCACCCGGCACCGTGGGTGGCTTCGATCACACCCATGCGCACGCGGGTCGCAGTCAGTTTTAACTGCAGCGTTTCCAGTTTTGTCATAGCTAAGCTCCTCCGGTCACTTATGGTAAAATCGGGCAGTATATATGGATACTGCTACACAATATACTATCTTATATTATACACGTTTCGCGGAATCCCGCAACATTTTTTTACAAATTTCGTGAAAAAAGGCTGTTTTGGTGCATTCGCGGTAAAGTTGACACGCCAAAAAGCCCGCTGTTATGCACCCTTTGTGCGTAATGCCAAAAAATGGGGCGATTCGTACATAAACTACAGCAAAAAGCACCTTGCACAAAGCGGGCATTTGTGGCATAATTTAAGTACAGCCGCGGTGCGGAAAGCCCATGATATGAGGCAGCCGCCCGGCCCACACTACAAGATATGGGAGGGAAAGAGAGTGCCCAACGGGATCTACATCCAGACTGAGTACCACGGCAAGCTTATCCGCAAAATCGTCTGCAATGGGGATGTACGGTGGTTTATCGGCTCCAACTGTGCCGTGACCTTCCTGTCCATGGACGACTGCATGGCCGCCATTGACCGCCTGTAATTGTAAAAAGGAAGTCTGCCGCACGCCGTCCTTTGGGGGATGACGTGCGGCTTTTTGCATTTGTATACGAGGTTTGTATGAAAAAACGGAACTGGCGTCTGATGCTGCGCCGGGTGCTGAACCTGGTGCTCAGCCGCATTGTTGTGACCGGCGTGCTTCTGCTGCTGCAGGCGTTCTGGCTGTTTGCGCTGTTCTACTGGCTGGCGGACTACGCCAAATGGTTCGGCGGCGTGGGCGTTGCCATGAGCATTATCATGTGCCTGGCGCTGATCCGGCAGGATTCCACGGTGCCGGAGTTTAAGATCAGCTGGATGATCCTGTTTGCCGTTATGCCGGTGCAGGGCGGCATTTTGTACCTGCTGTGGGGCAACAAGCGCCCGGCGCTGGGCTTGCGCCACCGGCTGGAGCGTGCCGAGGACGCAATGGCCCCGGCGCGGAAGGACGACCCCGACGCCGCGGCGGCCTTGCAGCGGCAGGACCCCCGCGCCGCGCTGACGGCCCGCTACCTGCACGACTACGGCCCGATGCCGGTCTGCGGCGGCACGGCGGCGAAATATTACCCGGACGGGCAGAGCATGTTTGCCGATATGCTGCCCGCATTGCAGGGGGCACAGCACAGCATTTATGTGGAGAGCTTTATCATCGGCATGGGCGAGATGTGGGGGCAGATCCACGAGATTTTGCGCCGGAAGGCCGCGGCAGGGCTGGATGTGCGGGTCATCTACGACGACGCGGGCTGCCTGAGCCTGCTGCCCCACAACTACGCCGAGATGATGCGGGCCGACGGCATCCGGGCGTTCAGCTTCAACCGCTGTGTGCCGGTGCTGAACCTGGTCATGAACAACCGCGACCACCGCAAGATCATGGTCATCGACGGACAGATCGCCTTTACGGGCGGTGTGAATCTGGCGGACGAGTATATCAATAAAATCGTGCGGTTCGGCTACTGGAAGGACAGCGGCGTCCGGCTGGATGGCCCCGGCGCAGCGAGCCTGGCAAACATCTTTTTGACGTTCTGGAAGGCAAAATACCCCGACGAGGACCTGGACGCGGGCTGCGACCTGCCCGCCGCCGTGCCGGTGGAAACGGACTGTCTGGTGCAGCCCTTTGCCGACACCCCGGTGGACCGCGAGGCCGTGGCGAAGAACGTGTATCTGGAGCTTATCAACCAGGCGCAGAAGCGGCTGTACATCTGCACGCCGTACCTGATTCTGGACAACGACCTGCTGTCCTGCCTGCGGCTGGCGGCCAAGCGCGGCGTCGATGTGCGCATCTACACGCCCGGCGTGCCGGACAAGCCGACGATCTACCAGCTGACGCGGAGCTATTTCCCGCATTTGCTGCGGGCAGGCGTTAAAATTTACAGCTACACGCCGGGCTTTCTGCACGCCAAGACCTGGCTGGTGGATGACCGCATTGCCGCGGTGGGCACGGTGAATCTGGATTACCGCAGCCTGTACCTGCATTTTGAGAACAGCGTGCTGCTCTACGGCGGCGCGGTGCTGGACGATGTGCGGCGCGATCTGGCGAAGATCGAAAAGGAAAGTGCCGCGGTGACGCTGGCGGACTGCCGGACCGGATTTTTTGGCACGCTGTACAGCGCGGTGCTGCGGCTGGTGGCACCGTTGTGCTGAAGGCAGGGGGAGTCCCCGACGACACGGGGGCATCCGCTGACGCAAACGGGCACGGAGCGGTCAAGACCGCTCCCTACAAGGCACCCGTGTATGGCAGACCGTAGGGAGGGGTCTTGACCCCTCCGGGAAAGTGGACCGCTGACGCAAACGCCCCGGAAACAGGCGGCGGTGTAAGCTGGCGGGCGAGCAATGCTCGCCCCTGCAAGAGTTTTTCGACAGTTTGAGCAATACGCAAAGCCCGTCCCGGGTCAGACCGGGGCGGGCTTTGTGGTTTCAGGAGGCGTATTCGCGCTCCAGCGTTTCTATAAAATGTACCGGGTCGATGATGCGCAGGCCGTCGGCGAAGGGGCGGCGGGTGTCAAGCGGGAAAGCGGAAAAAGAAGCGGAAGTCCGGTTTTCGGGATTGCCAGGCGGGAATTTGCAAAAATATATTGACAACTATATGTTGTTGCATTAAGATGAGAGTAACCAACAATACCTGACAGGAGCGGCAACATATAAGGAGGACAGCGATGGACTATAAGGAAAAAGTGGAGTGGCTGGGTCGCTATCAGGCGTCTGTCAGCTGCCAGCACATGCTGGAAGAAGAAATCGAGGTGCTGCGCAGCGACGCCGAGCGGGTGACGGCCTGCATGAGCGGCATGCCCGGGCGCAGCGGCCCTAACGCGGACAGGCTGCCGCGGGCCGTAGAACGTATCGAAGAAGCGCAGAAAAGGCTGGAGCAGCAGCTGGAAAGCTGCATGGAAACGCGCGCGGAGATTATGTGCGGCATCATGACGGTGCGGGATAGGCCGGGGCAGGAGGTGCTGCGCCGCCGCTATGTGATGGGGCAGAATTTTTCGGAAATTGCGGAGGCGATGGGGGTAGTTCAGCGCCGGGCGTACCAGCTGCACCGGACGGCTGTGGAGGGGATGGCCGTGCCGAAGCGGGCGTGAAAAAGATTTCAGTAAATTTCCCGAAGATTTCGCAAAATTTCATTGTATTTCACAACCAACAGTGGTAATATGATACCATCGAAACTCGTGAGAGGAAGTGATTCCTCCCGCGAGTTTTTTTATACCCATTCGGGAAAAAGGAGGGATGCCGTTGTGTGAGATCGACGCGGACCATGTGCTGGACGAACTGGCCGAGATCGCCTTTGCCGTCCCCGGCGAGGAGGGTGGTCTGCCGGTCAAGGTGGCCGACAAGCTGCGCGCGCTGGAAATGCTGTACAAGCATCTGGGCCTGGGCGACGGGGCGAAAACAGAGGGGGTGGTCATTGTGGACAGTGAAAGTTAGGAGAGAAGAGAGAGGAGAGAGGCGCCAAGGTGGAAGTGCGGCTGAAGGAGAAGATACCCGGCGTGTTCTGGCCCGTGCATCAGGCAATACGGCGCGGCGAGGTGACCGAGGTCGTGGCCAAGGGCGGGCGCGGGTCCGGTAAGTCGAGCTATCTTTCGATGGAGCTGGTCTGGCAGCTGCTGCGCCACCCGGACTGCCACGCCGTGGTGCTGCGCAAGGTCGGCGGCACGCTGCGCAACAGCGTGTACAACCAGATCGTATGGGCCATCGGGGAGCTGGGGTGCGCGGGGTATTTCCGCTGCACGGTCAGCCCGATGGAGTGTACCTATCTGCCCACCGGGCAGAAGATCTTATTCTTCGGGACGGACGACCCGGGCAAGCTCAAGAGCTTAAAGCTGCCGTTCGGCGCTGTGGGCATTTGTTGGTTTGAGGAGCTTGACCAGTTCGACGGCCCCGAGGAGGTGCGCAACGTCGAGCAGACCGTGCTGCGCGGCGGCAGCTGGACGCTGACGTTAAAGAGCTTCAACCCGCCGGCCATGGCCCGCAGCTGGGCCAACCGCTACGCGCTGGAGACCCGCCCCGGCAAGCTGGTGCACCATTCGACCTACCGCGATCTGCCGCGGGCCATGCTGGGCGAGCGGTTCTGGGCCGACGCCGAGCACCTGCAGCGGACGAACCCGGCGGCGTTCCGCCATGAGTACGGCGGAGAGGTCGTGGGCAGCGGCGCGGCGGTGTTTGCCAATTTGCAGCTGCGGGCCGTGCCGGACGACGAGCTGGAACGGTATGACCGCGTCTACTACGGCGTGGACTGGGGCTGGTACCCCGACCCCTGGGCCTACAACGCCGTGGCCTACGATGCGGCGCGGCGGGTGCTGGTGATTTTTGACGAGCTGACGCGCAGCCGCACGCCGAACCGCGAGACGGCAGAGCTTTTGCTGGCGCGCGGCGCAGGCACGGACGGCCCGCTGACGGCGGACGCCGCCGAGCCGAAATCCTGCGCCGACTACCGCGCCGCCGGGCTGCCCTGCCGCGCAGCCCAGAAGGGTCCCGGCAGCGTGCGCGAGAGCATGAAGTGGCTGCAGGGGCTGGCGGCGATCATCATTGACCCGGTGCGCTGCCCGGCCACGGCGGCGGAGTTCAGTGAGTACGAGTACGAGCGCGACCCGCGGACGGGCGAGGTGCTGCCGGGCTACCCCGACGTGAACAACCACCATATTGACGCGGTGCGGTACGCGGTGGAGGGGGTGTGGAGAAGGAGAGGAAGCTAAAATGTGTTGCGCATGTAGGGGCCGCACATGTGCGGCCCGCAGCCTGGCGAAAACGGAAGTCTGCGGGAAGGCCGTGGGCCGGGCATGCCCGGCCCCTACCGCGTGGCAATGAAGAAAGGAGAGGATGATTTGCAATCCTATTTGGAACAGGCATTTGGAAAAAGTGACGTTACATCTGTCAAAATGCGGGCGGCGGTGCGGGAATGGTTTGATCTGTACTACGGCGTGCCGCGCGCGGGCGAGGATACCGCGCCCCGTGTGGCGGCGCTGATCGTCGGCAAGCTCTGCCGCACGGTCTTTGCCGAGTACGAGACCCGCCTGCCGCCCGAGGCACCGGACCCGCTGCGCCGCAGCCTGTCGGCGCTGAACGCGGCGGCCAAGACCGCGATGCAGTACGCGCTGGTGGGCGGAGAGTGTCTGCTGAAACCGGTGCCGCGGGACGGGGCGTTCGACTTTGCGGCCATCCGGCGCGACTGCTACGTGCCGCTGGCCCGCGACGCCCACGGCAGCCTTCTGGCCGTCGGCACGATGGAGCGGCACAGCGTCGATGGGCGGCAGTACGCCCTTTTGGAGCGCCGCACCGCGGGCGCGGACGGCCTGACCATCGAAACGCGGCTGTTTGAGCTGAACGGCCAGACATTGGGCCGCTGTGTGCCGCTGGCCACGCTGCCCGCTTGTGCGGAGCTGGTCCCGCAGCTTGTGCTGCCGGGGGTGCAGGGCGTCGGGCTGGCCGTGCTGAAAACGCCGCTGATGAACTGTGTGGACGGCAGTACCGACGCGGTCAGCATCTACGCCCCGGCGGCGGGGCTGCTGCACGCACTGGCCCGCTGCGAGGAGCAGCTGAACGCCGAATTTGCGAACGGTGCGTCCCGCGTTTTTGCGTCGGAGGATCTGCTGCGCCCCGACGCCCAGGGCCGCCGTGCGCTGCAGGACGATCTGTTTGTCGGCCTGCCGGACGACCCGGCCAATGTCGGCGTGACGGTCTACAGCCCGGCATTGCGGGAGGGCAGCTATCTGGCCCGCAAGCAGGATCTTCTGCGCGGGTGTGAGAGCCTGCTGGGCCTGCGCCGCGGCATTCTGAGCGAGGTCGAGACCCCCGCCGAGCCGCGCACGGCGACGGAGATCACCGCAACGTCGGTGGACTACGACCTGACGATCCGCGACCTGCAGAGTGCGTGGACGGATACGGTGCAGCAGGCCATGGCGCTGTGCAGTGCGCTGGGCGCGGTGTACGGGCTGGACGGTCTGCAGCAGACCGCAGCCCCGGCTATCGACTGGGGCGACGGCGTTTTGTATGACCGTGCGCGTATCTGGGCCGAGCAGCGTGAGCTGGTGGACGCGGGGCTTCTGCGCCCCGAGCTGGCGCTGGCGTGGTATTTTGATTTGCCGCATGAGACCGAGGCGGAGCTGGCAGAGATTCGCCGCCGGTTTATGGGCGATGCAGGGCGGGCGCAATGAGCCTGCCGTGCAGTGCGGCGGGGTGAGGTCACCCCGCCCTACGATGCTGCAGAAAGTGAGGTGAAATACAATGGAGAACGAGCAGAACAAGCCGATGCAGACCCCCGCGCCCTATGCTGCGGGGACCGGCAGCGTGCCGGTAGCGCTGGACCGCGACGCCTTTGCGCGGATGGGGTACCGGGAGAGACTGGCGCTGAAGAAGGAGAACCCGGAGGTTTATAAAGAGTTGAGGAAGTGAGGGGCACCCCCCTCGCAGAGGGAGGCAAGAAAGCGGCCCCTACCGTACAAAAGTAAAAACACAAAAAAGGAGAAACTATATGTCTGATTTCATCACGAAGCTGTCCGAACTGATCGACCCTGAGGTTATGGGAGATATGGTGTCCGCGCGCATCCCGAAGAAGCTGCGCGTGGCACCGTTTGCCAAAATTGACGATACGCTGCAGGGCGTGCCCGGCGATACCATCACCGTGCCCGCCTACACCTACATCGGCGACGCCTCCGACGTGGCCGAGGGCGGCGAGGTCGCCATTGAGAAGATGACGACCTCCACCCGCAAGGCCACCATCAAAAAGGCCATGAAGGGCATCGGCCTGACCGACGAGGCCGTGCTGTCCGGTTACGGCAACCCGGTGGGCGAGGCCAATACCCAGCTGGCGCAGGCCATTGCCGCCAAGGTCGACAATGACTGCATGGACGCTTTGCAGTCCGCAAGCCTGATCTACGACGGCAGCCAGGCCCAGATCAGCTACAACGCCATCGTCGACGCGGTTGACCTGTTTGAGGAGGAGATGGGCTGCTCCGACAAGGTGCTGTTCATCCACCCGAAGCAGGTCACCCAGCTGCGCAAGAACCCCGACTTCCTGAGCGCTGACAAGTACACGCCCGGCGTCAGCCTGACCGGCGAGATCGGCATGATCGCGGGCTGCCGCCTTGTGCCCAGCAAGAAGGTCCCGCTGGCCGAAGGCGTCTACGCCTGCCCCATCGTCAAGCTGGAGACCGACCCCGAGGTCGACGACGAGATCCCGGCGCTGACCATCTACCGCAAGCGCGAGGTCAACATTGAGACCGAGCGCAAGCCCAAGACCCGCACCACCGAAATCACGGCGGACGAATTTTACGTCGCTGTGCTGTCCAATGAGGCTAAGGTCGTGCTGGCAAAGTTCAAGGCGTAAGGGGGCGTGCGCGTGCCGGATTATACCTTTTACGTAGAGGATTACCTGGGCGAGGACATCCCGGAGAAGGAGTTTCCCCGCTTCATCAGACGCGCCGGGGACGAGCTGCGCCGTATGCGGGAGATGTACGCCGTGGCACCGCGCCAGGGGCTGGACCCGGAGCTGGCCGAGAGCATGGCGCTCTGTGCTGTGGCCGACGCAATGTACGAGTTCGCGCAGGAGGACGAAGCCCGGGGCATTGCGAAGGTGAGCGTCGGCAGCGTGAGCGAGACCTACACCGCGCCGCCCGAGCTGTGCTCCCGCACGCTGGCAGACCGAGCGGCGCATTTCCGCCACGAGGCGGGCTACTATCTGCGGATCGGGCGGTGGCTGCCCCATGAATAAGCTGTACCGCGATACCGTGACGCTCTACCACGCCGACGCGGCGGCGCAGACCGTGGTGCGCACCGTACTGCGGGGCGTCTGCTGGCAGCAGGGCCGCCGGGAACTGCCCGACGCAGGCGGCACACGCCGGGGCACGGCGCTGCTGGTGGTCATCCCGGAGACGACGGCCCGGTACGGCGCGGACTATACGCTGGCACCGGGGGACAGGCTGTTCCCCGGCGAGGGCCCGGCGCTGACCTGGGCCGACTGGCCGGGCTTTGTGCCCGCGGCGGTGGAGGGTGCGGCGCTGGTGCAGTACGTGCTGCCGATGCGGCTGCGAGGTAAACCGCACCATGTCGAGGCCGGTGCCTGGTGGAACGGAAGCGGAACGGGCGTGAGGAGCCTGACGAGGTGAGAATTTTTTTGGCTTCTCCCCCGGGGGAGAAGCTGCCGCCCGCAGGCGGCTGATGAGGGGCAAGCTTGCGAGCGCAGCCCCTCGGGGAAGGCTTTAGAGAAGGAGGCAAACCATGCTTACAAAAATGACGGCCTTTCTGGCCCGGGCCCCTGCCCTGCAAGGGCTTTCTTTGACGGTGGGGGACGTTGGCCCCGCGCCGTACATGGCGGGGCTGTGGTGCCGGGGCATCACGGTGCTGGACCGGCGGGAAAACCTGCTGGGCCGCGTGACACAGCGCTGCCGGGCGGAGTTCACGCTGCGGCTCTGCCTGCCGCGCACCGATGCCGACAACGCCGCGCGGCTGCTGGATCTGCAGACCTGGGCGGCAGCGGAGAGCGCCGCAGGCCGCGGGCCGGTGCTGGGCAACGCGGGGCGCGAGGTCCTGCGCGCCGAGCAGGGCCGCATGGAGCGCGCCGACGCGGGCGGCACGGCGGTCTACACCGTGCGTTTACAAGCGGAATACATACAAGTTTATACGGAGGAAACCACATGAAAATTGAACGCAAGTACATGGCCCACTACCTGAACGCCGCCTTTGGCAGCGGCGACGCCAGCTACACCCGCCTGGGCAGCGATCTGGAGGAATACTCCCCCGAGCTGAGCGCGAACGTGGAGAAAAAGTCGAATATCGTCGGTGAGACGACGGTTACGATCAACGGCTACCAGAAACAGGGCGAGGTCAGCCCCTACTATGCCGAGCCGGGCGACCCGCTGTTTGAGCGTCTGCAGGCCATCATCGACGGCGATCTGGTGCTGGATGACCTGAAAACCGACATCGTCGAGGTCAAGCTCTGGGACAAGGATACGGCGGGGGCGTACCCCGCAGTGCGCGAGGAATGCTACATCGAGGTCGTCAGCTACGGCGGCGACACCACCGGCTACCAGATTCCGTTCAACGTGCATTACACCGGCGTCAAGACGAAGGGCACGTTTGACCCGGCAACCAAGAAGTTTACGCAGGCGTGACAGGCAAAAGAGCGGCTGCCGGAAGGCTGCCCCTCATCCGGCGCTGCGGCGCCACCTTCCCCCGAGGGGGAAGGCTTTGAAGAAAGGAGAGTACGATGGAGCTGAACATTGACACCGGCGTGGAGGAATTCCGCGTCAACGGGCGCGGGGTGCTGCGCTTTAACCCGGCAGACCCGAACCTCTACCACCGCTTTTTTGCGGCGGGGGCAGAGCTTGACGGGTACGACGCCGCGCTGACAAAGGCGCTGGCGGCGCTGGACGGCGACGAGCAGCAGCGCGCCGCGGCGGGGCTGGCCCTGCTGAACGAGTACGACGGCAAGATCAAGAAGCTGCTGACCGGCATCTTTGGCGCGGAGAACGACTTTGACGCGATCCTGGGCGGGGTGAACCTGGCGGGCGTCGGGGCCAACGGCAAGCGTGTGGTGCAGAACCTGTTGGAGGCGCTGACGCCGATCCTGCGCGAGGGCGGATTTATCTGCTTTGAGTTTGGCATGGGGCAGGAGGCGTCGGTGTGTCAGATTTTAATGGATCATGGCTACCGGCTGGGCAGACTGGTGCGGGACAGCGGAGAACGCGCCCGCGCGGTGATGGCGCAGAAGCCGGTAGATATCACTGGAAAGGAATGTGCGGAAGATGGCGAAGAAACAAGCGGCGTATGAAGCGGCAGCGCCTGCTACCGATAAGAAAAAGGCGCTGGAAACGGCAATGGCACAGATCAAAAAGAACTTTGGCGCGGGCTCCATTATGCGGCTGGGCGATGCAGCCAGCATGAATGTGGAGGTCATCCCCACCGGCTCCCTGACGCTGGATTTGGCGCTGGGCGTTGGCGGTCTGCCCAAGGGAAGAATTGTTGAGATCTATGGACCGGAATCCTCCGGTAAAACCACGCTGGCGCTTCATGTGGTGGCAGAGGCGCAGAAAATGGGCGGCGAAGTGGCATTTGTGGATGCAGAGCATGCACTGGACCCGGAGTATGCCGCAGCCCTGGGCGTTGATATTGAGAACATGCTGGTATCCCAGCCGGACTATGGCGAGCAGGCCCTGGAAATCACCGACGCGCTGGTTCGCTCCGGCGCCATCTCCGTGGTGGTAGTGGATTCCGTGGCAGCCTTGACCCCCCGTGCGGAGATCGAGGGTGAGATGGGCGAGTCTGTGGTGGGTCTTCAGGCGCGGCTTATGTCTCAGGCGCTGCGGAAGCTGGCAGGCTCCATTGCAAAGACCAACTGCCTGGTGATTTTTATCAACCAGATTCGAGATAAGATCGGCGTAATTTACGGCTCCTCCGAGACCACCACCGGCGGTCGTGCGCTGAAATTCTTCTCCTCTGTGCGGCTGGATATTCGCCGGACGGAAAGTCTGAAAAACGGCAGTGAGATCATGGGCAACCATACCCGCGTCAAGGTGGTCAAAAACAAGGTGGCGCCGCCGTTCCGTGAGGCGGAGTTCGACATTATGTACGGCGAGGGCATCTCCCACAACGGCGAGCTCATTGATCTGGGCGTCAACTATGACCTGGTGCAGAAAAGCGGCAGCTGGTATTCCATTGGCGACGAGCGCATCGGTCAGGGCAGAGACAATGCCAAGAACTATCTGCGGGACAATCCGGAGGTGGCGGAGAATCTGGAGGCTGCCATTCGTCGGGAAGCACAGAAGGCGCAGGCAGAGAAGGCGCAGAAGCGCATGGGCAATGCTGCGGCGCAGGCTACGGCTGCAACCAAGGCGGTGGATGTTTCCGCCGATGATTTTGACGACGGGGATGATCTGGACGTATGATCCTGATTAAGCTCACCGCGTTGGGGACTGATGGCAGCCGAGTGATGCTATGGTTTGACGACGGCAGCAAAATGCGGGTGCCCACCTCCCTGGTAGCGGATCTGGGGCTGTATCGGGGCATGGAGCTGGCGGAGGATGACTTGTCCCGGCTCATGGAGGAAACCCTGCGGGCGTCGGCACGGAACCGTGCGGTCCGGATTGTTTCCTCCACCAGTATCTCCGAAAAGTCCCTGAAGCAGCGGCTGATCCAGCGGGGCGAGAATCCCGAAAATGCCCAGGAGGCAGTGGATTGGCTTCGGGAGCTGGGAGCACTGGACGACGAGGGCATGGCGCGGCAGGTAGTGGACCGGTGCGTGCAGAAGGGCTATGGAAAAGCCCGGATTCAGCAGGAGCTCTACCACAAGGGCATTCCCAAGCAGTATTGGGAGGACGCCCTAAGCCGGATCCCCGATATGTCCGATGCCATTGACCGATTTTTAGAGCGCCGGTTCCGTGGCGTGGAATTGGATCAAAAAACCATCAAACGGGCAGCCGATGCCCTGTACCGCAGAGGACACAGCTGGGAGGCAATCTCAGCTGCTTTGGGGCGTTATGAAGCGCAGCTGGAGGATCAGAAGGACTGGTAGCTCCCTGTGCATTGAATAGAAACATACATTGGAGGACTCCGAATGGGGAAAAAAGTTGCAATGGTATCCCTGGGCTGTGCCAAAAACCAGGTGGATGCCGAACAGATGCTGTGCCTGCTGCATGAGGCAGGCTATGAGATCACCACTGAGGTGGAATACTGCGATGTTGCCATTGTCAACACCTGCGGCTTTATTGAGAGCGCCAAAAGCGAGGCGATTCAGGAAATTCTGGAGCTGGGACTGCTGAAGAATGAGGGCAAGATCGGAAAAATCCTGGTGTCCGGCTGCCTGAGTCAGCGGTATAAGGATCAGCTGATGGAGGAGCTGCCGGAGGTGGACGGAATCCTGGGCTGCGGCAGCTATGGGGACATCGTCTCCGCAGTGGACGATGTGCTGGAGGGCGACAAGCCCCGGCGTTTTGGCGATATCAACGCCGATCCGGAGGAGCTGGGTCGGGTGCTTACCACGCCGGACTACTATGCTTATCTGAAAATCGCAGAGGGCTGCGATAACCACTGTGCCTTTTGCGTGATTCCCCAGCTTCGGGGTAAATACCGCAGCCGGAAGTTTGAAGACCTGATCGACGAGGCAAAGATTCTGGCGGAAAACGGCGTCAAGGAGCTGATCCTCATTGCCCAGGATACCTCCCGCTATGGCATCGATCTCTATGGCAAGCGGCGGCTCAGTGAGCTGCTGCGGGAGCTGTGTAAGATCGAGGGCTTCCACTGGATTCGGATTCATTATCTCTATCCGGATGAAATGGACGAGGACCTCATCGACACCATCGCACAGGAGGAGAAAATCTGTTCTTATCTGGACATTCCCATTCAGCATTGCAACGACAAGATCCTGCGCACCATGAACCGCCGGGGCAACAAGGAATACCTGGATTGGCTGCTGCCCCATCTCCGGGAGAAGATTCCGGGTCTGGTGCTCCGAACCAGTCTGATTGCCGGTCTGCCCGGTGAGGGCGAGGAGGAGTTCCAGGAGCTGTGCGAATTCCTGAAAAAGCACCGGATGGAGCGGGTTGGCTGCTTTGTGTTCTCTCCGGAGGAGGGGACCGCGGCGGCAAAGATGGAGTACCCCGACAAGGAAGTGGCGGAAAAGCGCGCCGAGATCGTTTCGGAGCTCCAGAGCCGCATTATGGATGATTATAACGAGGGCTTAGTGGGTAAAACCGTAGAAGTACTGGTAGAGGGCTATGACCGGCTGGCAGAGTATCAGTTTGGGCGGACCTATGCCGATTCTCCGGAAATCGACGGCATGGTGTTCTTCCAGGCGGAAAAGCGGTATCACCCCGGCAGCTTTATCAACGTGTCCATTGAGGAAACCATGGACGGAAATCTCATTGGAACGGCAGTGGAGGATGCGGAATGACAACGGCAAGCAAGATTACCCTGGCACGGGTGGTG
>ERZ857955.1880-NODE-1880-length-14989-cov-2.921387_pt1 | contig 14989 bp, 15 predicted proteins | sample MGYA00519956_ERZ857955 | MGnify/ENA primary metagenome ERZ857955 (study PRJEB31778, sample SAMEA3449378) | human gut metagenome | biome: human gut; feature: human-associated habitat; material: faeces | place: United Kingdom | collected 2010/2012 ...
TAGGAGGGAGGAAGGCCCTTTCTCCAGAAAGGGCCTTCCTCCCTCCTCCAAGTATCCTTTCCTTTTTCGCCTTCCAAGAAGAGCGACATGGATAATAAAAAAGTAATCGTACTGACGACGGGCGGAACCATCGCCATGAAGCTTGACCCGGCGCACGGCATCGTGCCCGCGGTGAGCGGCGAGGATCTGGTGGCTTCCGTCCCGGGGCTGCGCGAGGCGTGCCCCATTGAGGTCATGGAATTTTCCAATATTCCAAGCCCGCACATGACGCCGAAACGGATGTTCGAACTCGGCAACAAGGTGGAGGAACTGCTCCGCCATGAGGACATTCTGGGCGTCGTGATCACGCACGGCACGGATACGCTGGAGGAAACCGCGTATCTGCTGGATCTCGTGCACAACAGCGAGAAGCCGGTCTGTCTGACCGGAGCCATGCGATCGGCGGCGGAGATCAGCCCGGACGGACCGGTGAACCTGTTGTGCGCCGTGCGCACGGCGGCGAGTTCCGAAGCCCGGGGCAAGGGCGTGCTTGTAGTCATGAACGAGGAAATCCACGCCGCACGCGAGGTCGTGAAATCCCACTCCGCGAATACGGAAACTTTCGTTTCGCCGTTCTGGGGGCCGCTCGGCTATGTGGACCCCGACCGCGTGGTCTTCCGCCGCAATACGCTCGGCAGGCAATCCATCCGTCCGCCGGAGCTGGTGGAGGACGTACACTTGATCAAGTTGGCGAGCGGCTCGGATTCGCTGCTGATCGATTTCCTGGTGGAGCGGAACGTCAGAGGGCTCGTGCTTGAGGCTTTCGGCCGGGGCAACGTGCCGCCCGCCGCATTGCCGGGCATCCGCCGTGCCGTGGAGAAAGGGATTCCGGTGGTCATCACCACACGGACCATAGCCGGGCGCGTGCTCGACGTGTACGGCTACGAGGGCGGGGCCAAAACCGTGCTGGAGGCCGGAGGGATTCTCGGCGGCGAGACCAGCGGGCCCAAGGCCCGGCTCAAGCTTATGCTGGCCCTTGGCGTGGCGTCGGGTCGTGACGAGCTGGCGGTCTTTTTCGATACGCCGTGATCGATTTCATGAAAAAGACAAACGGGTAAGCTAAAGATGGCGCGGGCGATTCCGCGTCATCTTTTTTTGCGGCACGGATCGGGAAGAAAACAGGGCGCAACGGTCCGGAATCGCTGACCCGTGGGCCTCCGGGGTGGAAAAAAGCCCCGCATTTTTCCGGGACCCCCCGGGATTGTGGGCTTTTTCATTGTTGCGTCTCTTGCTACACTACCCCCGTCCCGACGAAAAACGGGACCCTGGAGAACCCCGTAACTTGCCGTGCCGTACATCGGCAGGATGCCGAGGAGCCTTTTCATGAGCTACCCGAGAGCCCTGACGAGGGCCGTTCTGTGTATGTTGTTGTCTTTGATGCTGTTGGCCTGTGAGGAAGGGGGCAAGGGTACCCCGGGTTCCTCCGGTCCGCGCGAAGTCGTGATAATCAAACTGGAGCCCCGGCGGGAAGTCTACACGACGGCCCTTGCCGGGCGCATCGCGTCGTTTCAGGTGGCGGAAGTCAGGCCGCAGGTCGGCGGCATCCTTCAGCAGCGTCTGTTTACCGAGGGCGCCGACGTGAAGGCGGGGCAGGCCCTGTATCAGATCGATCCCGCCACGTATGAGGCCGCCTTGGACAGCGCGCAGGCTGCGCTCATGAAGGCCGAAGCCAACGTCACCCCGGCGCGGCTGAAGGCGGAGCGTTTCCGTGAGCTGCTGGCGATCAAGGCGGTGAGCAAGCAGGAGTATGACGACGCGCAGGCCGCGTTCAAGCAGGCCGAGGCGGACGTGGCGGTGAACCGCGCCGCCGTGAAGACCGCCCGCATCAATCTGGAATACACCAAAGTCCGTTCCCCCATTTCAGGGCGCATCGGCAAGTCGGCGTTCACGCCCGGCGCGCTGGTGACCGCCAATCAGGCGCAGGCGCTGACCTCCGTGCGCCAGCTTGATCCGGTGTATGTGGATATCACCCAGTCCAGTCAGGATTTGCTGCGGCTGCGCGCTCAATTCACCAATGGGGAATTGCGTTCCGCCGCCGAGGAAGCGCCTGTCCGCCTGAAACTCGAAAACGGCGCCATGTATCCGCATGAGGGCCGCTTGCAGTTCACGGACGTCAGCGTGGACGAAAGCACCGGCATGGTGTCCCTGCGCGCCCTGTTCCCCAATCCCGAACATATTTTGTTGCCCGGCATGTACGTGCGCGCGGTCATTGCCGAGGGCGTGGACGAAAACGCCTTGCTGGTCCCGCAGCGGGCGCTGCGGCGCGATCCGAAGGGGCAGGCTTCCGTGCTCCTTGTGGACGGCGGCGGCAAGGTGGACGTCCGGCTTGTCGACGTGGGCCGTACCGTGGGCGATTCGTGGCAGGTGCTTTCCGGCTTGAAGCCCGGAGACCGCGTCATTGTTGAAGGCGGGCAGAACGTCCGTCCCGGCATGAGCGTGAAGATCAGGGGCGAAGGATAGCGGGGAAGTCGGAGGGGCCGGGAAAGGGCTGGTTGTCCTATTCGTGGGCCTCTGGGGTTCTGGAGGGCCGGCTGTGACTTGACTCCCGTTCCGCATATCTCCCCGCCGCCAACGGTTTTTGAACAATCAATAACAGTCTGGTGATACGGGGAACCTCCCGTCGGCAGGCGTTTCCCGGTGATTTCCCTTAACGGCCTTTTTTCGGCCAGCAGAGGATGAAAGCTTCCCTTGAGGAAAAGAGAAGGCCACCAGAAGGCTTTTGAGAGCGCCTATCCTCTTTTTTGAAAAAGTCCCGTATGCAACCATATAACTTCATAGAGAACTTATGGCACGTTTTTTTATAGACCGCCCGGTGTTCGCGTGGGTTATCGCCATCCTGATCATGATGGCTGGGGGGATTTCGATATTCCGCCTGCCCGTGGAGCAGTATCCGCGCATCGCGCCTCCGGTGGTCACCATCACGGCTAAATATTCCGGGGCCTCGGCTCAGACGCTTGAGGACACGGTCGCGCAGGTTATCGAACAAAAACTGAACGGCATCGACGGCCTGCTGTATATCAACTCCACCAGCGACGCCGCCGGGCAGGTCTCCATCCGGCTCACCTTCGATCCCGATACCAATCCCGACGTGGCGCAGATGCAGGTGCAGAACAAGCTCCAGCTCGCCACTTCGTCCCTGCCGGAAGAAGTGACGCGGCAGGGCATCACCGTAACCAAGGTGGCGGACAGCTTCCTTCAGATGTACGCGTTCGTGTCGTCCGACGATTCCATGAGCGCGGCGGACCTGTGCGATTTTGTGGGCTCCACCATCCTTGACCCCCTGAGCCGTGTGGACGGCGTGGGCGAAGTGTCCCTGTTCGGCGCGCCCTATGCCATGCGAATCTGGCTCAACCCCTCGAAGCTCCTCTCATACAGCCTGACGCCGTCCGACGTGATCAATGCGGTGAAGGCCCAGAACAAACAGGTTTCGCTCGGGGAAGTCGGCGGCAAGCCCATCCGGGACGGGCAGCAGATGAACGTCACCATCAAGGCGCAGAAACAGCTCACGTCCGTTCCGGAATTCGAGCGCATCCTGCTGCGCGTCAATCCCGATGGCTCCGCCGTACGCCTCCGGGACGTGGCCCGTGTGGAACTGGGGCAGGAAAGCTACACATCGTCGGCCCGCTACAACGGCAAGCCCGCGGCGGGCGTGGGCATCAAGCTGGCTTCGGACGCCAACGCTCTGAACACGTCAAATGCGGTGGCGGCCTTCATTGAGGACATGCGCCCCTATTTCCCGCACGGCGTGGAAGTGGTGTCGCCCTACGATACCGTTCCGTTCATCAAGATTTCCATCATCGAGGTGGTCAAGACCCTGCTTGAGGCCATTGTGCTGGTGTTCGCGGTCATCTACCTGTTCCTCCAGAACTTCCGGGCCACAATCATCCCTTCGTTGGCGGTTCCCGTGGTTCTGCTCGGCACGTTCGGCGTCATGGCGGCGTTCGGGTTCAGCATCAATACGCTGACGATGTTCGGCATGGTGCTGGCAATCGGCCTGCTTGTGGACGATGCCATCGTCGTGGTCGAAAACGTGGCCCGCGTCATGGAAGAGGACGGGCTGCCTCCGCGCGAGGCCACCATCAAGACGATGGGCCAGATCACCGGCGCGCTCATCGGCGTGGCGGCGGTGCTGTCCGCCGTGTTCGTGCCGATGGCCTTTTTCGGCGGCACCGTCGGCGCCATCTACCGCCAGTTCTCGCTGACCATCGTGTCGGCCATGATCCTTTCCGTCGTCGTGGCGGTGGTGCTGACGCCCGTATTGTGCTCCACCTTTCTGAAGCCCGGCCACATGGCCTCGCAGCATGGCTTCTTCGGCTGGTTCAACCGGAGTTTCGACCGGGCGACCACGGCCTACAGGGGGGCCGTCGGCAGGATCATCAAGGTCGGCGGCAGGATGATGGTCATATATTTGGCCATGCTCGTGTGCGCGGGCTGGATCTTGTGGCGTATGCCCACGTCGTTTCTGCCCAACGAGGATCAGGGCATCCTGACCGTGGAAATCCAGCTCGGCCCGGGATCGACGGAAACGGAAACCCTGAAGATCGTGGAACAGGTGGAGCGCCATTTCCTTGAGAATGAAAAGGAAAACGTGCATGGCATGATGCTGACCCTTGGGCGCGCATCGGGCGGCAAGGGGCAAAGCACCGCGCGCGGGAACATCCGCCTCCGCGACTGGAGCGAGCGCAAAGATCCTGAGCGGCGCGCGCAGGCCATCATCGACCGGGCGAATCAGGCTTTTTCCTCAATCATCAATGCCCGTGTATTCGTCTCCGCGCCCCCGGCGATCCGCTCGCTCGGCAACGCCACCGGCTTTGACTTCGAGTTGCAGGATCAGGCGGGGCTTGGGCATGAAGCCCTCATCGCGGCGCGGGATCAGCTGATGGAGCTGGCGCGGCGCAGCCCCCTGCTGCGGAACGTCCGAACTTTCGGGCAGGACGACAGCCCGCAGCTGGAAGTTGACATCGATCAGGAAAAGGCCGGGGCGTTCGGCTTGCCCCTCGACGCCATCAACACGGATCTTTCGGCGGCGTGGGGCGGGAAGTACGTCAATGACTTCGTGGACCGCAGCCGCGTCAAAAAGGTGTATGTGCAGGCCGATGCTCCGTTCCGCATGAAGCCCGAAGATTTCAACAGATGGTACTTCCGCAACGACAAGGGCGAGATGGTGCCGTTCACGTCCATCGGCGAGGCCCGCTGGACGTACGGCCCCATGCAGCTTGAGCGCTACAACGGCGTGTCCGCCGTGCGGATACAGGGCCGCGCCGCAGCCGGGATGAGTTCGGGTACGGCCATGCTGGAGATGGAACGGCTGATGGGGGAACTTCCCGAAGGCATCGGATACCAATGGACCGGGATGTCCTTTCAGGAGCGCCTTTCCGGTTCGCAGGCGCCGTTCCTCTATGCCTTGTCCATCTTGGTGGTGTTCCTCTGCCTCGCCGCGCTGTACGAGAGCTGGAGCATTCCGCTGTCGGTCATTTTGGTCGTGCCCCTCGGCGTGCTGGGCGCCTTGGTCGCGACCAGCGCGCGCGGGCTGTCCAACGATGTGTATTTCCAGATCGGCCTGTTGGCGACCATCGGGCTCGCGGCGAAGAACGCCATTCTGATCGTGGAGTTCGCGCGGGAGTTGTTCCAGCAGGGCGCGAGCCTCGCGGACGCCGCGATGGAAGCGGCCCGGTTGCGCTTGCGGCCCATCCTCATGACTTCTTTGGCCTTCCTCATCGGCGTATTGCCGCTGGCGATAAGTACCGGGGCGGGTTCGGGAAGCCAGAATGCCATCGGGACCGGCGTCATGGGCGGCACGTTCGCGGCAACGGTTCTTGGGATTTTCTTTGTCCCGGTCTTTTTCGTCTTGGTCTTCCGCCTGTTCAACCGGAAGGCCCGGGAAGGCCGGGGAACCGCCGTTGCGAAGGAAAAGCGTTAGAAAATCCGTCCGGCTTGACTTTGGCGCAACAGGAGGTAGTGTAAAGACAATCCTGTATTGTCCAACTCGTTACGCTGGAGGCGTCTCATGGAACTGAAGAAGATCCTTTGCGCAGTCGACCTGAAGGACAGCGTCAACCCTGCCGTGGAATATGCGAAGATGCTCTCGGAACTTTCGGGGGCTTCGATCTCGGCTATTTATGTCGTCTCGTCGCGTTCGGCTTATGAGAACCTGCAAGTCCCTGTGGAGGACATCGCCAAGGGGATGCGAAGCATCTGGTCCCGTGCCCGGGGGGATATGGATGCTTTCGTGGAGAAGCAGTTCCCCGGCATGGACGTCAACGGGCTCATCTATGAAGGGCGCCCCGCCGAGAAGATTGTGGAGATCGCCAAGGAACTCGGCGTCGACATGATCGTCATGGGAACCCACGCCCGCGAAGGGTTGGATCGGCTGTTCTTCGGCTCCGTGGCCAATGAGGTGGTGAAGTCCGCCAAGTGCCCCGTGATGACCATCCGGCCCTCCAAGAAGCCCGAGTAGGCACTTCAAAAGGCATTGTCATCAAGAGAGGATCTGGGAAGGTCCTCTCTTTTTCTTTCCGGCGGGTACGAGGGCATGGAACGGGGCAGCGAAGGCGGCGGGAGCGCCTGCATGGGCATGAAGCCGTTTCCGTGAGCGGATTGGGTGCTATGGCTTTGCGTATGGTGCGCATGTGTCTTGGAGACGATGTTTCCGGGCCCAGATTGGCTCATGGATTCTTATACAATTCAAAGTGAAACAAATATAGGACGAAAATCATCGATTCTCTGTTGTTACTTTTCTTTGTATTGTGTTACTCATGGTTTTACGGCGTGAGGCGTGCCCTTTTGGCTGCCGTTGGCCCGACACAAGGAGATTCGGTTATGTGGAAAATGTTTCTGATGAGTTGCATCATGATGCTGTCCGTTTCCGGCGTTGCGCTTGCGCACTTCGGCATGGTCATCCCTTCTGCGGGCACGGTGACGGACAAGAAGGACGCCGACGTCACGCTGGACCTGTCCTTTACCCATCCTATGGAAATGCAGGGTATGCCGCTGGCCAAGCCGAAAGCGGTGCAGGTCATTGCGAATGGCAAGACTGAAGACCTGAAACCCAGCCTCAAAGCCAAAAAAATCGTGGATCACGACGGCTGGACCGCGCAGTATGCGATCAAGCGGCCCGGCGTCTATCAGTTCGTCATGGAGCCGCAGCCGTACTGGGAGCCCGCCGAGGATTGCTACATCGTCCATTACACCAAGGCGTATGTGGCGGCGTTCGGCGAAGAGGAAGGCTGGGATGAGCCCGCCGGGCTCAAGACGGAAATCGTTCCCCTGACCCGTCCCTTCGGCAATTATGCTGGCAATGTGTTTCAGGGGCAGGTGCTGTTGAACGGCAAGCCCGTGCCCGGCGCCGATGTGGAAGTCGAGCTGTACAACAAGGATAAGAAGTACGAAGCGCCCAACGAGTATATGGTGACGCAGGTCGTGAAGGCCGACGCCAACGGCGTCTTCACCTATGCCGTGCCTTTTGCGGGCTGGTGGGGCTTCGCCGCGCTGAATACCGCCGATGAGAAGCTTGATCACGACGGCACGCCCAAGAATGTCGAGCTTGGAGCCGTGCTGTGGGCCGAGTTCGTCGACCCGGTGAAGAAGTAAAAAAAGACAAGCGGGAGGGTGCCGCAGTGGGGGTGGTGAACGCCTGCCGGCATGCTCTCCGATTCACCCTGCCTGCAGGGATTGTGCAGGAGGGGAGGAACAGGCGTTCCGCTGCTTCGAGAACTCGGGAAAGCCTGGAACAGGGATTCGTAAAGACGAGCGTTTTTGAAGAGGGAAGGCCGGGCTCTGCGCTGGCAGGTTTGGGGAAGGGAGGGTGAAACTTTTTCCGGAAAGTTTTCGTCTCCTTTCCCCAAATTCCTTCCTCGGTAAAACAAATCGAAGGTGAACCATGCATATTTCGGAAGGGGTGCTTTCCCCGGCGGTCCTTGGGGCAGGAGCCGTGCTGGCGGCGGCCGGTATTGTCATTGGGCTGCGGAAACTGGACTACGACAGGCTGATGACGGTGGCGATTCTGGCCGCGGCCTTTTTTGTGGGCTCACTCATCCATGTGCCCATAGGCCCGAGCAGCGTGCACCTCATCCTGAACGGGCTCCTCGGGATGCTGCTCGGCTGGGCGGCGTTCCCGTCCATTTTTGTGGCGCTCATGCTTCAGGCGATCCTGTTCCAGTACGGCGGCATCACCGTACTTGGCGTGAATACCTTCAATATGGCTTTTCCGGCGGTCGTCTGCTACTACGCGTTCCGCCCCATGCTGTTGAAATCCGCACGTCAGCGGATTGTCGGCGCATTCTGCTGCGGGGCTCTCTCCGTCGCCGGGGCCGGGCTGCTGACGGCGCTGTCGCTGAGTTTCAGCGCTGAAGGCTTTCTCCGTACCGCACAGATCTTGTTTCTGGCGCACATCCCCGTCATGATCGTGGAAGGCGTGATCACCGCGCTGGCGGTTTCGTTCATTGCCAAGGTCCGCCCGGAAATCCTGCAATTTTCCAAGGAATAGCGATATGCGTATGTTTCGCCTTTGGTGCATGGCGTTGTGCCTCGTATTCGCCGGAGCCTCGTTCGCTTCGGCGCACCGCGTGAATATCTTCGCCTTTGTGGATGGGGATGCCGTACAGGTCGAGTGTGGGTTCAACAGAAGCCAGAAGGTCAAGCAGGGGACCGTGGAGGTCTTTGACGCAACGACCGGCGCGCGGCTGTTGCAGGGAACCACCGATGATAACGGGGTATTCCGGTTCCCGGTGACGGCGGAGCTCCGCGAGGCCGGGCACGATCTCAACCTCCGGATCATCGCCGGGGAAGGGCACCAGAACGTCTGGACCGTGGCCGCCGACGAGCTGGCTTCTTCGGGAACCCCGAAGGCCGTCGCTGTTGCCGCTGCGGAAGTCCCGGCTACCCCGGCCTCCCTTGTCGCCGGACAGGCCGCGCCTTCTGCCGCCGCTCCGGTTGCGGCGGTTTCCGGCGGCGCGACGCCCGCCGAGATCGAGCGCATCGTCGACGCCGCACTGGACGCCAAACTGTCCCCCATCAAACGTATGCTTGCGGAACAGACGGAAGCCGGTCCGAACCTCCGGGACATCATCGGGGGCATCGGCTGGATTTTCGGGCTGATCGGCGTTGCGGCGTATTTCAGGCGCCGGCCCTGATGTTTGACGAACCCTTTGCCCACGGGCGCTCTTTGGTGCACGCCGTCGACCCCAGATTCCGTCTGGTGGCGGCGTTCGTGTGCGCCTTGTGCCTGACCGTGGTGCGGACTCCCGAGGCGGCATGGTTCGGGTTCGGCATGGCCGCGCTGCTCCTTGCTCTCAGCAGGCCGCCGATGCGGCCCGTGCTCCGGCGGCTGGCCGTGGTCAATGTGTTCATTGCGTTCCTTTGGCTGACGGTCCCCCTGACCTCGGGCGGAGACGTTATCGCCGCGTGGGGGCCGCTGGAGGTCAGCCGTGCGGGGGTGCTGCTGACCCTGCTCGTGACCATCAAGTCCAATGCCATCGTCATGACGTTCCTCGCACTGGTGGCGACGATGGATTCCCCGACCATCGGCTACGCGCTGGAGCGGCTGCGCTTCCCGTCCAAGCTGGTTTTCCTGTTTCTGTTCACGTACCGTTATCTGCATGTGATCGCCGATGAATGGCACAAGCTGCACGGCGCGGCGCGGCTGCGCGGGTTCGCGCCCAAGACCAACATGCATACGTACCGTACCTTCGGCAACATGCTCGGCATGGTCTTTGTGCACAGCTTCGACCGTTCCGTGCGGGTCTACGAAGCCATGATCCTGCGCGGCTTTTCCGGGCGTTTTCAGTCCGTGACCGCTTTCCGGGCCACATCCCGCGATGCCGTGTTCGCCGTGGCGGCGTTCGCGTGCATGGTTTGCCTCGTGGCCTTTGATCTGTATCTGGAGTTTCCCCGTGGCTGAGCCCATTTTCGCGCTGGAGCATATTTTGTTCACATATCCCGGAGGACGGCAGGTCTTCCGGGATATGGATTTTGCCCTGTACCCTGACCGGAAGATCGGCTTGTACGGTCCGAACGGAAGCGGCAAGACGACGTTTTTCCGGTTGATCATGGGGCTGGCGGCACCGCAGGAAGGCCGTATCCTCTTTCACGGGCGTCCGCTGGAAACGGAAAAGGACTTTCGGGAATTGCGCTGCAAGGTGGGCTTGGTCCTCCAGCACGCCGAGGATCAGCTTTTCTGTCCCACGGTGTTGGAAGACGTGGCCTTTGGGCCGCTGAATCTTGGCTGCACTCAGGACGAAGCCCGGGATCGTGCGGCGTCCACGCTGGAGCGGCTCGGGCTGGCCGGGTTCGAAAACCGGCTGACGCACCGCCTGTCCGGGGGCGAGAAGAAACTGGTCTCTCTGGCTACGGTCCTTGTGATGGAGCCGGAAGCCCTGCTGCTCGACGAGCCCACCAACGGGCTGGACCCGGAAGCCCGGCAGCGGATCATCGGCGTCTTGAAAACCCTTCCCACGGCCCGTATCATCATTTCCCACGACTGGGACTTCCTGGCGGAGACCTCTTCCGAATACCTGACGGTTGAGGGGCAGCATTTCACGGACGCCGCGCCGTCGCACGCTCATGCCCATATGCATGTGCATCCTCTCGGCAACAAACCGCACGAGCACTGAGAAGCCCTTCGCACAACGGTGCCGCACGTCAGGGCCGCGGCATGAAAACGGGGGAAATATGTGGAACTGGTTCTCGCCGAAAGGCATCGTCTTTGGGGAGGGAAAAGCCGCTTCAACGGGTTTGTTCGCCAGGCAGTGGGGGAGGGGCCGGGCGCTCGTGATCACGGGGCCGTTCCTGCGGCGTTCAGGCGTTGTGGAACCTGTGCTCCAGTCCTTGCGTGAGGCGGGGCTGCTCGGCGCGGTTTTTTCGGATATTCCGTCCGAACCTATTCCTATTACTATTTGGAATAACAAGTATTATTCTTCAAGAAAATGCGAATAGCAACTTGAAATAGAAAAATTGCAAAAAATACGTATCTCACTATAATGAAAGAATTTTTGCAGCTTCTTGAAGATCCTTGGGAGCGAGATGTGTATAGCGCATTGTGGTCTTGATGTTGCTATGCCCCATCCATTCCTTAATGACCATCATGCTGACGCCTCGTTGGGCCAGCCGGGAGGCGCAGGTGTGGCGTAGTGCATGTGGAACAAGTTGTACATCCTTCTCAAGCCCCAACAGCCTTTTGATGCGATTCCATGCGCTCTCGAACCAGCGATTATCAGCGGTGGGGAAGAGTTTTCCGTTTTCACCCGCCTCGAAGATTTTTCGTTCGAGAATGGGACGGATCTTGTCAACAATGGGTATTGTTCGGGGATGTCCGTTCTTGGTTTTCCAAGCCGTGATTGTTCCAAGTTCAAGGTTGATATCTCTGCATTCGATGCGCCAGCATTCTCCAAGGCGGAACCCCGTATAGAGAAGGATGAGAAAGACTTCCGCATGGGTGTTATATCCGTTCTGGATGAATGCTTTGACAAAGGCATTTTCTTCTTCCTGCGTCAGGAAGCGTACCCGATGGTGAGCCTCTTTTCTGAGGGGGATTTTAGGCACCACTTCTAGTTTGCCCCTCTCTACGGCGGTTCTGAATATACGGGATAATATTGCGAGTTTGCGGTTGATCGTACCGTTGCTGTTCCCTTTGGTGAGCAGAGTGTTAACGTAATCATCTATGTCATCAAGGGTGATCTTCGCTATGGGCATTGTTTCGCCAAAATATGTGGAAATGCTCTTGAAGTTTGAGGCAACCTTATAAGACCACGCCGAGTCTTCCCAATAAAGGCTTTTGGTACGGTCATACGCCTGTTTTAATGTCCAGCCGCTGGTGTCATCGGGATCTTTGGTAAAGGATGTTGGTACATCATTATTCAACATCTTCTGACGTTCAATAATAGCCTCTTCCAGTGTATCAACCGTTTTTGTCTTACGCTTTCCATTAATGCAGACATCCGCAATAAACTTACCCGATGCAAGATGGCGAATACCTTTGGGGAGAGACTTCTTTTTCTTGTTATCAATAACCTGCTTCATAATAATTACCTTCTATGAGTTTTGCTGAGGCTTCAATAATTTCTGATACTGTCCCATCGGGGAACGGTACGGAATAATCGTTATCTTCATCGTACATGCGTTTCATCCTTTGATGATGTGTTCAAAGGGTAAAAGAAAAGCCGGGTTGGAATAATCCTTCCCGGCTTTGGCTGTTGCTGGTTTGTTATCCGTTTGCTACATACAGAAAATCGGGCGAGAAGAGAGGATCGGCCTCTCTTTGGAATAAAGATGTTGTACCTTGTAGACGCAAGGTACGATATGAAAGGCAAAACGTAACACATTGTAAAGAAAGAAAAGCCTTGCTTTATTCCCCTCACCCTCTCCTTTTTATCCTCGCAACAACCTCCTCAGTGCCTCAACCCCTTTCGGCGTGAAATAACCTTGTGTGCAGGGCATCCCGTTGAGGGAACTGGTACGGTGCTTCACCTTCATCAGTCCACGGTCAATAATGGGCTGGTAGGGGATATTTGCGCCGTCGAATCCTTTAAACAGCCAATGATGCGGCGTCCCTTTCGCGTCGCGCAGGAATGCCGCGAGACTTCGGGCGGACATGCCGAACAGTTTGCCCGCTTCCGTGAACGTGAGGAGATCCCTGTCATCCACAAGGGCATCGTAATAATCGGCCTTGGGTTTGGCTTCGGCCAATTCCGCCTTGAGGGTTTCGGTTCTGGACAATAATACCTGCATGGCCTCAAGGATGAGCTGGTCTTCGGTTTTGGCGGGAGCAGACGGGGCGGGGACGACGACGCCATACCCGCCCGTTTTGCGGATAGCGGGCAAGACCTCTTCGCAGACCCACGTCTGGAACTGTTCGGCGGCGGGAAGTTTGGAGCGCATGACAAGGCGGTAGACGTCGGATTCGGGAATGATGTTGATGCCGCGAGGGGAAGAGGTTAAAAGTGGCGTTTCGCCACCTTTTAACACTTTCGCATGGTTGCAATGATCAATAATTGCAGATTGCGGGTGAGTGAATCCCAAGCACTCCGCAACGTCCTTTGCCACAAACCAGATGTTCCCCTCATGCCATACCGTCCGAACCTTTTGTTTCGTCACCGGGAAAACGAACGTGCCGGGAGCGGAAGCCCGCGCGGAGGACATAGAGGCGGCGGGAATCGCGGGCAATGTGGCGGTGGTTTGTTGTTCCTGCTGTCGTTGCGACTGCTGTTGTTGCGTTTCCGGCTGGTTTACGGCCTTTGACGATACGGTAACGTCATGCACAAGGATGAGCTTTCCGGTCTTTTTGTCTACTGTGTAACCCATGTGATAGTCTCCATTCTTTATATAGTATTAAAGGCGGGTGAACATGGAAAACGTATTACTCTCTGCGGGTGTCTCATTTGTGGCGGCAATAATAGCTTCCTATATAGGAAGCAGAGCCGCTTTAAAATCAACAAAGATGAATGTAGAAGTCAGTACCCGGACGATGCTCTTGAACAATGCTGTCAAGTGTGCTGAGATAGAATACGGGGCTATTGTTAAGGCTAGTATGGAATCCAAGACGGATCTCAAACCTTCCCCCTTCAATCGCTACGTTTTTTATTACCTTGCGCTCCTTTATGAGCTTAATGGGAATAAGGCACCAAAAAAGGAAGAGTTTCAAAAGATACTTGAACATGCGACCGTCCTTTCAAATGATTTGTCTTATAAAGCTAAATAGAATCGACCATTGCCACAATGAAAAGGCGGAGCCTGTGTAGAGGTTCCGCCTTTTGATGTTTCAATGGTGTTGATATGTTCAGGTCAACGCATTAAGCGACCTGAAAAGCTATGAAGCCAATTACCATTACGGGAACGGCGTGTAAGGAAGCAATCCGCAACGCCGTGTGTTTGAACTTCATATTCCATTATATTATAAGCCTCCTTAGAAACGCGCTTCCCGTCAATAAAATAGGCGCAAGGCTTCCATTCATCATCACGAATGACAAACATGAATTCCATAGTTCACCTCAGCAAAATCTATACAAGTTCAATATATTCATCATCAGTGATGATTGGATCACAATTTCCGAAACAATGGGACATAATCGAAAGGATGCGGGCATTTTCTTCCCCGTAGATTTCCGGTCTGTCCCAAAAGCCCGTGCCGTGACCGTTGCGCGTCAACCAAAAATCATGTCCCGCCTGCGCTTCAAGCCCGGAAAGGTCTATGTCATTAGTAGAGGTGACAAGAATAAAATGATGACAGTCCCTCACAATGCGACTGTGACTTTCAGCGGACATATCATTGATGCTATAATGAGTGTCTAACGGTTCCCCGTTATCGTCTGTTCCAGCCCACAAGAGGCATTCAATATAGGCGTCAATGAAAAGGCTATGTTGTACGCTCATATCTAGATCTCCCCGTTCACAATACGGCTGATTTCAGCATCAAGGGCAAGGGCATATTCAAGGCCGTCTGTGTAGGTGTATTCAGCGGTCCGCTGCAAACGCCTGATTGCTCTTTCGGTAGCGTTGAACCGCCCACAAATAGGCCATAACGTGCTGGTGTCGTGCTGGCGAAAGAGCCTGTTGATCTGGCGTATGGTCATAGAGGAAACATCAATATTGTAGAATGTGATCATAGTCGCCTCATGCTTTACGCAACATGTAGAAAAGGATTTCCGACTTGTTCCGCCGTCAGTCCCGGCAACAGCTTCCAGTTCTTTGCCCATGCGGGAACAGGCCGTCTGTAGCTTTCGGCGGCTTCTCTTGCTGCTTCAAGGACATGTTCATCATTATCGTCATCATAAAAGCCCCAACAGGAATCTATTTCTTCCCCTGTTTCATCATCTGTTACTATGTAGCCTGTAACGCCGTCATTCAACCAGTTTTCATAGGTTGCGCGTTCCGACATGAGGCAATCAAATGCCTTTGCTAATGTCTTCTTTGTAAGACGCTTGACGTTATACGCTGTCCTGATAGAGGCACGGGAAGC
>ERZ857955.1884-NODE-1884-length-14955-cov-4.577315_pt1 | contig 14955 bp, 16 predicted proteins | sample MGYA00519956_ERZ857955 | MGnify/ENA primary metagenome ERZ857955 (study PRJEB31778, sample SAMEA3449378) | human gut metagenome | biome: human gut; feature: human-associated habitat; material: faeces | place: United Kingdom | collected 2010/2012 ...
AAATCCGCTGGTCAGCCGGCGTCGGAACCTTGCTCACGCAGGGTGGACAGGGCCTTCAGACAGGAGGGGCAGATGTTTTTGCCCCGGAAGCGGACCGTACCGGAGGCCTCTCCGCAGAAGATACAGGCGGGCTCATATTTCCGCAGAATGATGCTTCCCTCTGAGGTAAAGATCTCCAGGCCGTCTTTTACAGCGATCCCCATGATTTGGCGCAGTTCAATGGGCAGCACAATGCGCCCCAGCTCATCCACGCGCCTCACGATTCCAGTTGATTTCATTGGAAGGCTCCTCTCTTTCTTGTAAAAACGCCTATAATTTCCTATTTGTAATTACAATTCTACAACAATTTACAAATGATGTCAATTGAAAATTCGGTAAAATATATTGAAATATTGGTTAAAATTAAAGTGAGTGCCCTGGCCAGATATAATGCAATCACACTGGAGGGCGATTCACATGACATTTGGGGAAAAGCTACAGGAGATTTTAGACTGGTATGGTAAGAGCCAGAAAGAAGTTGCCGAGCTATCAGGTATTTCCCAAAGTTCCATCAGTGACTATGTCAACATGAAAAGTACGCCTACCATTGACGCCGCGCAGAAAATTGCCGATGCGCTGGGGGTATCCCTGTGGACGCTGCTCAACGGCGATCCGCTGGCGGTGACGCCGATAGATTTAACCCAGCGGGAGCGGACGCTCCTCAGCGAATACCGCTGCCTGGATCAGGAGGAGCGGGAGGCGATTGACAGCCTGCTCCGGGTGCTGAACCGGAGAGCGAAATAGAAGAAAACAGCCGCCCCGCGCCATTGACGGCGCGGGGCGGCTGAAGTTTTTTGCCTCCGGGCGGCGCTCAGCAGAGCTTGGCGCCGGCCGGGATTGCGTCGTCCACCATGACCAGGTGGAGCTTCTCCGCGCCGTTCTCATGGTGGACGGCGGAGATGAGCATGCCGCAGGAGTCCAGGCCCATCATCTTGCGGGGGGGCAGGTTGACGATGGCAACCAGCGTCTTGCCGACCAGCTCCTCGGGCTTATAGTACATGGCGATACCGGAGAGGATCTGCCGGTCGGTCCCCGATCCGTCGTCCAGGGTGAAGCGCAGCAGCTTTTTGCTCTTGGGCACCGCCTCGCAGGCCTTGACCTTGACCACCCGGAAGTCGGACTTGCAGAAGGTGTCAAAGTCCACCTGCTCCTCCAGATAGGGCTCCAACTCCGGCTTGACGGCCTGGGCGGAGGCGGGGGCGGCAGCCTCCAGCTCCGAGAGCTCTTTCTCCAGATCAATGCGGGGGAAGAGATTTTCACCTTTGATGACCGGCGTGCCCGCGGGGAGGAGACCCCACTGACCGGCGGCCTCCCAGGTGGCGTATGCCCCGCCGGCGCCGATCTGGGCGAAAATCTTCCCGCAGGTCTCAGGCATAAAGGGGGTGAGGAGGACTGTGCAGATGCGCACCGTCTCCAGCAGATTGTAGAGGACGCGGGCCAGCCGCGGCCGCTCGGCCTCGTCCTTGGCAAGCACCCAGGGCTTGTTCTCGTCGATATACTTGTTGGCCCGGCCGATGACCTTGAAGATCTCTGCAAGGGCGTTCTGGAAAGCGTATTTCTCCATCTGCTCCTCATAGAGCCCCCGGAGCGCGGAGGCCATGGCGATCAGCTCGCCGTCCAGGGCAGCATCCTCCCGCTGCCCGGCGGGAAGAGCGCCGCCGAAGTACTTGCCCACCATGGCGGTGGTGCGGCTCACCAGATTGCCCAGGTCGTTGGCCAAATCCACATTGATGGTGTTGATGAGAGCCTCGTTGGAGAAATTGCCGTCGGAGCCGAAGGGGAAGGTGCGCAGCAGGAAAAAGCGCAGAGCGTCTACTCCGTAGCGCCCGGCCAGCAGATAGGGATCCACCACATTGCCCTTGGATTTGGACATTTTCCCGCCGTCCAGCAGGAGCCAGCCGTGGCCGAAGACCTTCTTGGGCAGGGGCAGGTTCAGGGCCATCAGCAGGGCGGGCCAGATGATGGAGTGGAAGCGGACGATTTCCTTGCCCACAAAGTGGACGTCGGCAGGCCAGTAGTCGTCAAAATCGTCGTATTTGGAGTTCTCATAGCCCAGCGCGGTGATATAGTTGGAGAGGGCGTCCACCCACACATAGGCCACGTGTTTGGGGTCGAAGTCCACCATGATGCCCCAGGTGAAGGAGGTCCGGGAGACGCAGAGATCCTCCAGACCGGCGTCGATAAAGTTGTTCACCATCTCGTTGACCCGGCTGCGGGGTTCCAGAAAGTCGGTGTTTACCAGCAGATCCCGCACCCGGCCGGCGTATTTGGACAGGCGGAAGAAGTAGGCCTCCTCCTCGGCGTCCTTGACCTCCCGGCCGCAGTCGGGACACTTGCCGTCCTTGACCTGCGTCTCGGTCCAGAAGGCCTCGCAGTCGGTGCAGTATTTGCCCACATACTTGCCCTTGTAGATGTCCCCCTGCTCGTAGAGACGGCGGAAAATTTTCTGGACCGACTCCACGTGGTAGTCGTCGGTGGTGCGGATAAAGCGGTCGTTGGAGATGTTCATCAGCTTCCAGAGGTCCAGAATCCCCCCCTTGCCCTCCACGATGTTGTCCACGAACTGCTTGGGGGAGACGCCGGCGGCCCTGGCTTTCTGCTCAATCTTCTGGCCGTGCTCGTCGGTGCCGGTGAGGAACATCACGTCGTAGCCCTGGAGACGCTTGTAGCGGGCCATGGCGTCGGAGGCCACCGTACAGTAGGCGTGGCCGATGTGAAGTTTGTCCGAGGGATAGTAGATAGGGGTGGTAATATAGAATTTCTTACGGTTCATCGGGGAGACCCTCCCTTTCGGTGTTTTCTTCCGGGGGACAGCGGCGGACGTTGCAGAGCATCACGGCGGTGTTGGAAATCAGGTAGAGGATGGCGAAGCCATAGAGCAGCACGGAGGCCAGATCATGGGAATCGGCCAGGGTGACAATGGAGAAGTAGACGCCCAGCAGAGAAAAGAAGGAGGCGCGGCGGACCTTGGGCCGCTCAAAGGAGAACCCGGCGGTGAAGTAGAGCCCCAGCAGGGAGGCGATGATGGCAAAGAGCTCGTAAACATAGTCCAGAATGACCGGATCCGCCGCTCTGGCCTGGTAGGCCACCACCAGCCACATACAGGCCATATAGGCCGGCATCAGCAAAATAAAGCTGTACTTTCCTTTGCCCTCACCCCGCAGGTTGTTTTTTGCGCCGGCCAGGATACAGGCAAAGGAGATGACGCACAGCAGCGCCAGAATCAGCCGGGTGGCCATGGTGTTCTCCCGCAGCAGAAAGGACCGGATCATCAGTACGGCCGAGACCAGCAGCAGAAAAGCCGAGAGCACCGATACCGCGGCATAGGCGGTGTTGCCCTTGGCGGCGAAGGCCGCGTCATAGCCGCCGGTGAAGGGGCGGTACCCTGCACGGCACAGAAAAAACAGAATTACGGCTGCCGCAATGGACAGGACAATAAGGGCCCCAGTGGCGGGGGCGCCGGAAATGGGCAGGCCGGTATCCGCTTCAAAGGCGGATGCCAGCTCCCATTTCCGCAGGGCAAAACCTGCGGCTCCCATCGCCGCCGCCACAACGGGCAGAACGATTTCTTTGCGCATGTGTGTCAGCATCCTTTCGGGATGAAAGTTTCTGTTGGAATGTTTTAGGCCTTATTTGAAAAATGGCGGAATGGCCAATGGCGAGAGATTTTTCCGCCAGCCAAGGCAAAAATTCGCAGGAATACGTTGTGTATTTCAAGAATTTTTTACGCTGTATGGCGGAAAAACATCCGCCGTTTGGGCGTTTTGACTTTTTTCAAACAAGGCCTAGTATATCACATGATAAAAAATATCGCAAGAATGGCACCAACGGGGGGAAGGAAGGCCTCCCCACGAAAACGTGCGAGGCAGGCCCGCCCGCGTCGCGCTCCCCGCCGGCTGTACGGACAGGAAAAGCAAGGCCCGGAGAGAGGCGCCTTCCCATGTTCAAATCTCTGTTCAAGCTCTGCAGCACGGCATGAAACATCACTGGCGGCCCGTCCGGCCAACCAGCTCATCAATAGACACATCCAAATAATCCGCAATTGCAATCAGCTTATCAATGGGGGGTTCACGCTCGCCGCCCTCATAGAATTGGTAGGAGCGAATTTTCATCCCAAGATATTCCGCTAATTCGCGCTGCGTTTTTCCGCGTTCTCTGCGGATAGCCTTCAGGCGTGCAGGAAAGTCCGACAAGGTAGGCTCCTTCTTATTGACGCGTTCTGTTTGTTCGCCTATAATATGTTCATCGAGAACGTAACGGAGGGATTGCAATGTCCTCGCTGCTGAAAGAGATCCAAGAGGCCACCAAGCCTCCGGAGGCCTCTCCGGAGGAACGCGCGGCCAATAGTGAACTGGCCCCCTATTACGATGCCATCGAGAGGGCGCTGGGGCTCGCGTTTGTAAATGAATTTTATCAGAAAAATGCACAGGCCTGCGGCGTAGAGATCGATCAGGCCTTTGCCCGGGGGTTCCGTCTGGGCGGTCAGCTCATGCTGGAGATGCTCTCCAGATACTCGTCGTAAGTCATCTTCCGGTCGATGAGCCTGCCGTCGGCGGTGAAGTCGAAGACCCGGTTGGCCACCGTCTGAATGAGCTGGTGGTCATGGGTGGAGAAGAGCACGTTGCACTTGACGGCCTCCAGCCCGTTGTTGAGGGCGGCAATGGACTCCAGATCCAGGTGGTTGGTGGGCTGGTCCAGCAGGAGGACATTGGCGCCTGAGAGCATCATGCGGGAGAGCATACACCGGACCTTCTCGCCGCCGGAGAGCACCTTGACGGGTTTATAGACCTCGTCCCCGGAGAAGAGCATCCGGCCCAGGAAGCCCCGGAGATAGGCCTCGTGGGGGTCGGGAGAGAACTGGCGCAGCCACTCCACCAGATTGTCGTCGCAGTCCTTGAAAAAGGCGGTATTGTCCTTGGGGAAGTAGGAGAACGTGGCGGTCTGTCCCCACTTGACGGTGCCCTCGTCGGGCTCCAGCTCGCCGGTGAGAATTTTGAAGAGGGCGGTGTGGGCGTTCTCGTTGTCGCCCACAAAGGCGATCTTGTCCCCGTGGCCCACGATAAAGGAGACCTTGTCCAGCACCTTCACCCCGTCGATGGTCTTGGATACATCGGTGACAAAGAGGATGTCCTTGCCCACCTCCCGGTCGGGAGAGAAGGCCACCCAGGGGTAGCGGCGGGAGGAGGCGGGGATCTCCTCCAGGGAGATCTTATCCAGCAGCTTGCGGCGGGCGGTGGCCTGCTTGGACTTGGACTTGTTGGCCGAGAAGCGGGAGATGAACTCCTTGAGCTCCTGGGCCTTCTCCTCGTTCTTCTTGGCCTGGTTCTTCATCAGATTCTGCATGAGCTGAGAGGCGTCGTACCAGAAGTCGTAGTTGCCCACGTACATCTTGATTTTGTTGTAGTCGATATCCACGATGTGGGTGCAGATGGTATTGAGGAAGTGGCGGTCGTGGCTGACCACGATGACCGTGCCCTCAAAATCCAGCAGGAAATCCTCCAGCCAGTTCACCGCGTTGATGTCCAGGTTGTTGGTGGGCTCGTCCATCATCAGAATATCGGGATTTCCGAACAGGGCCTGGGCCAGCAGGACCTTTACCTTCATCCGGGCATCCATGTCGGCCATCTGGGTCTGATGATAGTCCGTAGGGATGCTCAGCCCCTGAAGAATACGGCTGGCGTCGCTCTCAGCCTCCCAGCCCCCCAGCTCGGCAAACTCCTCCTCAAGCTCACAGGCCCGAATGCCGTCCTCCTCGGTCATATCCTCCTTCTCGTAGAGGGCGTCCTTCTCCTTGCCGATGTCATAGAGCCGCTGGTTGCCCATGATGACCGTATCCATGACCGTGTAGGCGTCGTAGGCGTTCTGATCCTGCTTGAGCACCGACATGCGGGTTTTGGGGAGCACCGAAATTTCACCGGAGGTGGGCTCCAGATCCCCGGAGAGAATTTTGAGGAAAGTGGACTTGCCCGCGCCGTTGGCGCCGATGATGCCGTAGCAGTTGCCCTTGGTAAACTGCAGGTCCACGTGGGAGAAGAGGGGCTGGCCGCTGTATTGCAGGCCCAGGTCGGAAACTGTGATCATGGCAAACTCCTTATAATATAAAACAAATTGGCCCAAACAGTATATCACAAATCTGCCACAAAGCAAGTATATGGATGGCGGGAAAAATATTTTGCAGGAATACTTGCAATATCGAATATTTGGCGTATAATTTAAGTGCAGATGAAAGATTTATTGCAAATGGGGGAGAAGCATGGCTGCGGAACAGTATCGGTCGGAGCATGATCTGGTGGGGGAGCGGGCGGTGCCCAAGGACGTCTACTACGGGGTGCAGTCCCTGCGGGCGGCGGAGAACTTTCCCATCACGGGGCTGGGCATGCACCCGGAGATTATCAACTCCATCGCGGAGATCAAAATGGCCTCGGCCATCACCAACAACGAGATCGGACTGCTGGACAAAAGGGTGGCCGGCGCCATTGTCCAGGCCTGCCGGGAGATTGTGGACGGCAAGCTCCACGACGCCTTTATTGTGGACCCCATCCAGGGGGGCGCGGGCACCAGCCTGAACATGAACGCCAATGAGGTCATCGCCAACCGGGCCATTGAGCTGCTGGGGGGCGAGAAGGGGGACTACACCCTGGTCAACCCCAACGACCATGTCAACTGCGGCCAGTCCACCAACGACGTGTTCCCCTCGGCGGGGAAGATGGCGGTGCTCAAGCTGCTGATGCGGGCCCAAATCCAGCTGGAGCGGCTGTGCAAGGCCCTGGAGCATAAGGCGGAGGAGTTTGATGACGTGTTGAAGATGGGGCGCACCCAGATGCAGGACGCGGTTCCCATCCGCCTGGGGCAGGAGTTCCGGGCTTACAGTCAGGCCGTCCGCCGGGACATTGCCCGTTTTGAGCGGGCCAAGGGGGAGATGCGCTGCCTGAACATGGGGGGCACCGCCATCGGCACGGGCATCAACGCCGATGTGCAGTATTTAAAGCGCATTGTGCCCAACCTATCCAAGGTCTCCGGGCTGAACCTGGTGCAGGCCTGCGACCTCATCGACGCCACCCAGAACCTGGACGAGTTTGTGGCCGTGTCCGGGGTGGTGAAGACCTGCGCGGTCAACCTGTCCAAGATGTCCAACGACCTGCGCCTCATGTCCTCCGGCCCCCGCTGCGGCCTGCACGAGATCAACCTGCCCCCCCGGCAAAACGGATCCTCCATCATGCCGGGCAAGGTCAACCCGGTGATCCCCGAGGTGGTCAACCAGGTGGCCTTCAACATCATGGGCAACGACCTGACCATCACCCTGGCCGCCGAGGCGGGGCAGCTGGAGCTCAACGCTTTTGAGCCCATCATCTTCTGGAACCTGACCCACGCGGTGGAGTTTTTGACCTACGCCGTGCGCACCCTGGTGGACCACTGCGTGGTGGGCATCACCGCCAACCGGGAGCGGTGCCGCCAGATGGTGGAGCACAGCGTGGGGATTGTCACCGCCCTGTGCCCCCACATCGGCTACGAGAAGGCGGCGGAGATCGCCAAGCAGGCCATGGAGAGCGGGCAGTCGGTGCGCAGCGTGGTGCTCTCTCAGGGGCTGCTGGGCGAGGCCGCCCTGGACAAAATTCTGGATCTCTACGCCATGACCGAGCCGGGCATCTCAGAGAAGGAGCTGCTGGAGGAATAGCGGCCTTTGTGGTATAATAGCCTGGAAACGGCAATGCTGCCGCGGAGGTTCGGACGCCCTGCTCCATCCGCCGCGCTTTGCCTGGAAAGGAGTTGTCCGCCGGCATGAGCCTGTTCTGCTGCCCCCTGTGCGCCGCCCCCCTGAAGCGTGGGGAGCGGGCCTATACCTGTCCGTCCGGACACAGCTTTGATATTGCCCGGGAGGGCTACGTCCACCTCTTGCCCGCCAACCGAAAGCACTCCCCCCAGCCGGGGGACGACCGGGCGATGTCGGCGGCGAGAGGCCGCTTTTTATCGAAAGGCTATTACGCACCGCTGAGGGATTGCCTGGAGACTCTGGCCCTGCGGCATACACAGGGGCACGCCGCGCCGGCGGTGCTGGATGCCGGCTGCGGGGAGGGGTACTATGACGCGGGGCTGCTGGAGGCGCTGGCGGGGGCGGGGAAACGGCCCGCCCTGGCGGGGGTGGACCTCTCCAAGCCCTCGGTGAAGCAGGCCGCCCGAAAATGCCCGGCGGGAGAGTTCGCGGTGGCCACAGTGTATCACCTGCCGGTGGGGGCCGCCGCCGCAGACCTGCTGCTCAACTGCTTTTCGCCCCTGGCGCTGGACGAGTTCCGGCGGGTGCTGCGGCCGGGGGGAGTGTTCCTCTATGTGACCCCCGCCGCCGGCCATCTGTGGGAGATGAAGGAAGTGCTCTACGACCGGCCTTACAGGAAGAGGGAGGAGGCCGTGTCCTATGAGGGCTTTGAGTACCTGGAGATTGTGCCTGTGGAGACCCTGATGGAGCTGAACAGCCAAGAGGACCTGATGGATCTGTTCCAGATGACCCCCTACGCATGGAAGACGCCCAGAGAGGGGGTGGAGCGGCTGGCAGGCCTCTCCGCGCTGGCGGTAACGGCCGCCTTTCGTATCCATGTATTCCGGCGGAGACGGTGAAATCAGGAGAAAGATTGCAATTTGCCCTGTCCTGTGATACACTCGTGCGGACAGATTTGAGGTCGCGCCCCTCTGAGCGAGGCGGGCGTTGGGTACGGAAGTGATTTTCGATTACCTGTGGGGGACCTTGAATCGGGTAATCTGAATATCAGAAAGGAATTTTGTGCCCATGGAAATCAACGGCGAGCAGGTAGACGAAAAGGTCGCCTACGCGGAACTGAAGCTATCCCCGGAGATCATGCGGGCCCTTGATAAAAAGGGCTATGTGATGGCCACCCCTGTTCAGGCGGGAGCGATTCCCTTTTTCATGGAATGGAAGGATGTCATTGCCAAGGCCCCGACAGGGACCGGCAAGACCTTTGCTTTCGGGATCCCTATGGTAGAGCATATCGACCCGGAGTCCAAAGATGTGCAGGCTCTGGTGCTGGCTCCGACCCGGGAGCTGGCGGTCCAGATTCAGGAGGAGCTGCGGGATCTGTGCGAATTCAAGGAGGGGGTGCGCACCGTCTGCCTCTACGGCGGGGCCCCTATCGACAAGCAGATCAATACGCTCAAAAAGAACCCCCAGATTGTAGTGGCTACCCCCGGACGGCTGATGGACCATATGAAGCGGCGCACTGTCCGGCTGGACAAGGTGGAGACCGTGGTGCTGGACGAGGCCGACAGGATGCTGGATATGGGCTTTGTCCGGGATGTGACCCGGATTCTGGACCAGGTCAAGCACCGCAGAAACCTCGGGATGTTTTCCGCCACCATCTCGCGGGAGGTCATGGATATCTCGTGGGTCTACCAGCGGGATCCCGTGGAGATTACCGTGCGCCCTGTGGAGGACTCCAAGCCCGATATTGTACAATACCGGATTGACATGGACGGCCGTGACAGGAAGGTGGAGACCATTGCGGCCCTCATCGAAAACGGCGGCTACGAGCGGGCTATCGCTTTCTGCAACACCAAAAACATGACCGACCGGCTCTCCGGACTTCTGAAGATGCGGGGGATCTCCTGCGAGGCCATCCACGGCGACATTATGCAGCGCATCCGGGAGAAAACCCTGGAAAAGTTTAAGCGCGGCGAGATCAGGGTGCTGGTAGCCACCGATGTGGCGGCCCGGGGACTGGACATCGACGATGTGGACGCGGTCTTCAACTACGATGTGCCCGACGAGCTGGAGAACTACACCCACCGCATCGGCCGTACCGGCCGGGCCAGGAAACACGGTGTGGCCTATACCTTTGTTACCAACGTCACGGAGGGCATCCGCATGGACGACATTATCCGCAATACCAAGGCCGAGGTCCAGAGGCTGAAATACGATGAGGACGGCTGCCTCATACTGGTGGAAGAGAATCAGAAGTGAGCGGCTATGTGATTTAATCCATTTTTAAGATTGACCGAAGGACTTTTTAAATACCCGGGTGGTATGATGACTTCAGACAACAGGGGAGAGCCCCCTTAAGCGATAAAAGGAGAGGTCATCATGAACGAACCCAAACGTCTGTACCGCGTGGAGCGTGAAGCGAAACTGGCGGGAGTCTGCGGCGGCGTGGCTGAGTATTTCAATATTGACGCCAACTTGGTCCGGTTAATCTGGGTCATTGTCACCCTGATCTCTTTCGGCGTCGGACTGGTGCTCTATCTGGTGGCGGCGTTTCTGCTGCCGAAGAAGAGCGAGGTCTATCCCGGCTATTGACGCAGAGGAAAAGAGACAGTCTGAAAGCTGCAGAAAATGGCGCAAGGCAGTATGGCTCGATACCGTACTGCCTTGTGCCATTCTCAATATACCGACAGAGGGCCTGGAACGCCTGCCCCGCAGGCGCTTTCTCAGGGCATCCCCCGAGAGGACGCTGCATTTTGGGGGTGTAATGGAGCCGGGTTTGTGGTATACTCCATCCATATATAAACTCAGGGGGAGGCGGAGAAGAACTTGAGTTATTACCACAGGGTATATGAGCTGGTGGCCCGCATCCCGGAAGGAAAGTGCGCCAGTTACGGCCAGCTGGCATTTATGACAGGAAGCCCCAGAGCCGCCCGGGCAGTGGGGTACGCGCTCCGGGCCTGCAGGGATCCGGCCATTCCGTGCCACCGGGTTCTCCGTGCCGATGGATCTACGACCTGCGCGTTCGGGCCCGGTGTTCAGCGGGCGCTGCTGGAGGCCGAGGGGGTCCCCTTTACCGAGGAGGGGCGGGTGGATTTCAACCGCTGCCGCTGGGATGGAACTTAGGACGGCTGGGAGCAATGAGTTGCAGGCGGCGCTTCAGATGGAGTTTGCCTGGGATGGTGGACCACGGCCAAATCAGACGGAAGGGAACTGGAAATTCTTGCTTTGTCCCCGGCGGCGTGATACAATTTAAATCCCAAGAAAGCGGTATGCCGCGCTTGACACAGATAGATACGGAGTGAATGTATGATAACCTTTCATGCGCCGCAGCTTGCGGATAAGCCCTGGGTGGACGAGCTCCTGGCCCGGGCCGATTACCGAGGCTGCGATTACAATTTTACCAACCTCTTTGCCTGGAGCCGGGCTTACGGCCAGGAGATCGCCCGCGTGGATGACTTTCTGGTGACGCGGGTGTGCGGACGAATGGGCTGCAGCTATATGTACCCGGCTGGAAGCGGTGACCTGCGTGCCGTTGTCCTGGCGCTTGAAGAGGATGCGGCCGGACGGGACAGTCCCCTGCGGCTGGTCTGCCTGACCGGGGGGCAGGTGGAGGAATTGGAGGCGGCCTTTCCCGGCGAATTTGAATTTGCCGCAGATCGCGATGGGTATGACTACCTCTATGAGGTGGATCGGTTAGCGGATTTGACGGGCAAGAAGCTCCATGCCAAGCGGAACCACATCAACCGCTTCGTAGAAAACAACCCCTCCTGGGTATATGAAGAGATTACGCCTGAGAGCCTTCCTGAGTGTCTGGCCATGGACAAGGAGTGGTATCGCCGCTCTCTTCAGCGGGAGGGGGAGGCTGAAGAGCGGGACCTGGGAGATGAGGGAGTCGCCCTGCGCACGGCAATGGATCACTTTCATACGCTGGGACTTGAGGGCGGACTCCTCCGGGTCTATGGAGAAGTGGTGGCCTTTACCATCGGCGACCGGCTGAACTCCGATACCTACGACGTCCATTTTGAGAAGGCCTACGGTGAACTTCAGGGGGCCTATGCCATGATCAACCGCGAATTTGCCCGCTGGGTGCGGGAGAGACACCCCGATGTGAAGTACCTCAACCGGGAGGATGATATGGGGGTGGAGGGACTGAGGAAGGCGAAGGAATCCTATTATCCTGACCTGATGGTAGAGAAGCATACCGCAGTGCGAAAAGGGTAAGGGATACAGGACGTTGAGACAAAAGATAAATTTTTGCCTGTATGCCGGTGGATGTCAGGTAAACAATACAGTGGTGCATATGCCGCTCTTGCGCAGGCGCTTCGCCTTGGTCCACACGCCTGAACGGTAAAGCTGTATCGCCGCCGGACTGCCATAGAGACGTGGAGGTAACTGTGATGATTGAAATCCGCCCATCCCGCCCGGGTGAAGAGGAACGTCAAAGAGAACTTTGGCGCACGGCCTTTGGAGATGAAGAAGAGGTCATCGATTGCTTCTATCAGTGCTGCTACAGGAGCGAAGATATGCTGGTGCTGGCAGAGGACGGCCGCATTTGCACGATGCTGGCCCTGCTGCCTATGGAGCTGGTGGCTCCCGCTGGTCAGAGCGCTTCAGCCTGGTATGTCTATGCCCTTGCTACCGATCCGGATCAGCGTAAGAAGGGCTTTGGCCGTCAGCTTCTCCACTATGCCGATTTCTATCTGCGGGAACGGCTGGCCGACTGCCTCACGGTCGTCCCTGCCGAGCCCAGCCTGCACCGCTATTTCAGTACGGTAGGCTTTCAGCCCTGCTTTGCGACAAGAAAGCTGGAGCTGCTGCCCGCGATGATTTCCCCGGCAAATCGTGCCGATGCGTTGGAGCAGACAGGGGCGGCGGTATATAATCGGATTCGGGAGGCCCAGCTGGAAGGGGGAAGCCGGGTGCGCTACAGCGATGACCTGATTGAGTACCAAAAAGGGCTTGCGGAACTGTCGGGTGCGGGATTATATCAGATTTCCGTGGAGGGAGAGACAGGCTGCGCCGCTGTGGAGTATGTGGACAGGGACAGTGTGCTGTGCAAGGAGCTGCTGATCTCGCCGGCGCATATGGAACGGGCAGTGGCACTGATTGCCGCGCGGCACCCTGCCAGGCGCTATCATGTGCGTACCCCTGCCTGCTGGGAGGGGCTGCCTGGGGGATACCTCCAGCCCTTTGGCATGGTTAAGTGGTACAATCGGGATAAAGAAGCCCTCTGGGCCGCCTGTACACACAGCTATATGGGGCTTGGATTTGACTGAGCAGGCGACATGGCGCCGGTGCGTGGATCAATTGTCCGTGCACCGGCGCGCTGTTTATAGTGGACGGACGGGAATGCATTTTTTGAGGGGAAAACTTTCACTGTATTTTTATTCTCTTTGGGTGGTTAATTATTCGCGTGTAAAGTAAAATGGCCTTTCGACAGCCTATTTCCAATGGGAGTGCGGTTCAAATTTTCACACTTCGAATATTTTGGAGGACATTTTCAATACACTTTGTCCGTCATATGAGGACACGTGCAAGAAATGACGGGAAAGGCATCAAATTCCCGCGGATTTGCCTTGACGGTCATGGGAATTTACGATAAAATATAAAAACCTTTAGAATGAGATGATAGGAACGAATGAATCTGAGTGGGAAGTGAAGAAATGGCAAAGTTTGTGATTAAGCGTGTCATCATGGCGGCGATCACGGTGCTGATTGTAGCGTGTATTACCTTTTTCCTGATGAACGCCGTACCCGGCAACCCATGGCTGTCGGAAAAAACGCCGCCTCAGAGCGTCATTGATGCTCTGAATGAAAAGTACGGACTGGATCAGCCTGTACCGGTTCAGCTGGCCAAGTATCTGGGAAACCTGCTGAAACTGGACCTCGGGACATCCATCAAGATGCAGAAAAACTATCCGGTCATTAACATTATCAAGGACATGTTCCCGGTATCGGCAAAGGTGGGCGTGGTGGCGCTGGCCTGGGCAATCGTTGTCGGCGTTCCATTGGGGTGTCTGGCGGCCTATTACCGGGGGACGCCGACAGACAGTTCGCTGCGGGTGGTTTGTACCATCGGTATCTCTATGCCGACCTTTGTAGTGGCCAGCCTGCTGCTGTTTATATTCTGCGGAGGTGTGACGGGATGGTTTCCGACCATCTTTGACGGATCGCCGCGCAGCTATGTGCTGCCATGCTTTTCGCTGGGTTTTTATCCCATGTGCTATATTGCCCGTCAGACCCGCGCAGCCATGCTGGATTCTATCAATCAGGAGTATATCAAGACGGCGCGGGCCAAGGGCCTTAAGACCAATAAGATCATTTTTAAGCATGCTCTGAACCATTTTTTTCTCTTTGAGAGCGTCTATTTTGCCTGCAGTAACTTAGAATTTATACTTCTTTCCGATTTGTATTGCTTTAGAATCTTCTCCATGTCCGATATACTCCGTTTTAACCACAGGAAGTTCTTCATTAATGTATCGTTTTAAAAGGGAATATACAGCCGGCACTGGCTGTTCTCTCTCCATCTGCGTAAATGTTCCAAGTAAAATACCTTTTACTTTTTTGAATACGCCCAGTTGTTCTAATTGAGCAAAGTATGTTACAATCTGCGCTAGATTTCCGCTTCTTGCCTCTAAAAGTAATATTTTATCTGTGACATCTGGAAAATATTCGGTTCCTGCCAGTTTTAAAAAGCATCGAATATTTCCTCCAACAACAATTCCCTCTACCGTTTTTCCCTGATAGAATTTATATGGAAACTGATATAGTCCACTATTTTCCACAGATAAATCATAGAGGTTGTTCTTTTCCATCATTTTTACTGCATCATTGTTTATTATGTTGTTTAAGTCTTTTGCAAAACACGTTTTTATAAAGTCTTCTTTTTGCTGCGCGGAATATTCATACAAAAGATTTCTAATCTGATACAAAACAGAGACCTTCTGTGTTTTTGCATATATGGCATTTATAATAGTGGTCAGATCACTATATCCACAAAATTGCTTTTTTACGGAGGCAATTCGTTCATAATCCAGATAAGGAAGTATCGTATTGGCAAGGTCTCCTCCAGAGATATCGAAAATAGCTTTTATAGAAGCATCCTCATAAAATTCCATCAACTCTCTCGCTTTTTCTAATGGACTTCCGCTTTCTGGAAAACCTTTTAAATTATTTTCTACCTCTTCTAAAGAAATCTTTTGATAAAT
>ERZ857955.1888-NODE-1888-length-14914-cov-3.846288_pt1 | contig 14914 bp, 15 predicted proteins | sample MGYA00519956_ERZ857955 | MGnify/ENA primary metagenome ERZ857955 (study PRJEB31778, sample SAMEA3449378) | human gut metagenome | biome: human gut; feature: human-associated habitat; material: faeces | place: United Kingdom | collected 2010/2012 ...
ATGTCAACATGCCCAACCGGCGGTCCTTTTGCCCGCTGGACACATCGCCAATGTTCAAACAAGCACTAATCCCGCTCTCATCTTAATGAACTATAAAAAGTGGAGACCGAAATAATTCGGTCTCCACTTTTCTCACTCCGGCATCGGTATGGGGCCTAATGCGCTGTGGAGCTCTGAAGTAATGGCCCCGCGAAAAAGCCGCACGGCATAACAGTGCAGATCTTCAAGCCGTCCAGGCACCTGATCGGCACTCTGATTTCCGTTGGAGGAAAAATCTCCGTCCAGAATAAACTTGACTTCCGGGTCCTTTTTCCCTCCGCCCAGCAGCCCGGGTCCGGCATGAAGCTTCATCCGGCATCCTTCAGTGAGGTTCATCTCCATATCTAAGGCGCTCTTGGTCACCGCCTTCTCATCCACATCCGGTTCGCCCAAAGCCCCCAGGTAGAGCGGCTGGATCAAATCATCCCACAGATATTCCTCCAGCCCAAGGGCCCTGCGCGAAAATGCATTGACATACCGCAGCCCGATCCGCTCAAAAAAGGACGGCTGGTAAATCTGAATAAACTGGGCCAAAGGCCGGTCCAGCCGGGTGGCAAAGTCCTCCCAGCGCTGATAGCGCAACGTGGACAGGGCAATGAAACTGTTGGTCAAATTCAGCTTCCACAGCCCGTCTGCCGAGACAAAATTGTAATTGGTGACAGGCGGCTGCTGCTGTACCGTCGGGTTGGGCCCCGGCACAATCTTAGGGGGCAGCTGCTCCTGCCGGGCGGCGTAGCGGGGAAATTCGCGGCGAACCGCTTCCTGAAACTCAGCGGGTTCTTTGGCTCCGATGGAGAGGATCGAGGGGAAGCGAAGCTGGCAGATCACCTCCACCAGGGGACTGCGGGCGTATTGACAGCGGGCGTATTCGGCAAACAGCATAGGGCGTGCTCCTTCCAATTCAGTGACTCCATTTTATAGCCAACGGTTGGAGATGTCAACCGGAGAGGAAAAACGGAGACCAGACCTTTCGGTCGGTCTCCGTTTCTGTTATCCGTAAAAGGCGTGCCCGCCGATCACTGCCACACATTCCTTGTTCTGCGATGCCCAGCAGCTCTTGCCTGCGCCGTTGAACCAATAGGCGTCAGACACCACAACCGCTCCCTCCAGACAGAGCTTGGCGGCAATAACGCTCCCCTCATTCGGAGTCTTTTCCATACAGCCGGTCTTCTCCGGATAAAACTGTCCAGGCTGATAAATCACATCATAGAGGGTTGAGGGAAAAGAAGGGTGGGCCACACGGTTGAGCAAGACGTTGCCCACCGCAATTTTACCCTCCATCGGCTGGTTCCCGCTCTCATTATAGATGATATGCGAGAGCAGAAACACCGCCTCGGCATCATAAAATTCTTCTCCTGTAACCAAGGGGGTTCCTTCAGAGGTTATCTGCACCGCACCATCCCAGGACACCTCGGCCCCCAATGCCTGAGCCAAGGTACGTACAGGCACCAAAGTTTCGTTTTCTCCGGCTTGGATCCCCTCCGGCACATAGAGATAGCGTCCGTTTGCCTGGAGATACACGGCACCGGGGCGAGCTGCAACCTCAATTCCCTCAGCGCGTGCTACTGACTGGCCGCCTTCCCAACTGATTACCGCGTCCGGCTGCAGCGCCGATACCAAGGCTGTAAACGAGACATAGGTGGCCTGATCGATGACAGTTGCATGGACATTTTCAGTCAGGACACCGTCAATGTAAACCTGGGGAACTTCTGCCGCCTCTTCCGCGGCCAGGACCTGCCCCGTTGCCCCGGCCATGAAAACCAAGCCTAGGAGCAGGGCAAGGAACCGTTTATGCACGGGGGATCACTCCTTCATGCCTGCGGTTGTTTCCAACAGGATACTATTTGTTACTGTATTGTAACCGATTTGAAAGCAAAATGCAAGCCTTTTTCGTCGACACCCAAGTATGCACCATCAAAATGGCTGCAGAATAGAATAGGGCAGTCACCGGAAACGGAGGAGTGCGCCATGAGAAATGAGCTGAATTTCTGGGTGGTAGGAGGCGACATGCGGCAGGCAAAGCTGGCCGAGCTGCTGGCCGACGACGGCCACACAGTACATACCTTTGGATTGGAAAAGCTGGGAGAACTGCCCGGCGCAGAGGGAGAGGACTGCTTGGATGGGATCGCCCTGGCCGACTGCGTCGTACTCCCCCTGCCGGCTGCCGGCGAAGGGAGCCTGCTGAATGCTCCGCTGGCAGCAGGATACCATCCCCTGGCGGAAATCTTGAATGCGCTGAGACCGGGACAGGTTCTGTGCGCCGGTATGGTCAGCGGGGCATTGACCGACATGGCCTCCGAGCGGGGCTTGCTTCTCCACGACTATTTTCGCCGGGAAGAACTGGCCGTGGCCAATGCAGTACCCACCGTCGAGGGCGCTGTCCAAATCGCTATGGAGGAGCTACCCATCACCCTCCACAGGGCCCGGGCGCTGGTAATTGGCTATGGGCGGCTCGGAAAGCTGCTGGCTCACCGGCTCTCCGCTCTCGGTGCGCGCGTCAGCGTCGCAGCCCGCAAATATGTCGATTTGGCCTGGATCGAGGCCTTCGGTTATGGTGTAGATCACACTGGGCAGCTGGAGGGTTGGCTGTGCGGCTATGACCTCGTCATCAACACCGTCCCTGCCAGGATTTTGGGTGAGGAGGCCTTGGCCGATCTGCGGCCCGGCTGTCTGGTAATCGATTTGGCCTCCAAACCCGGGGGGGTGGACTTTGAAGCGGCGGCCCGGTTGGGCGTAAAGGTCATCTGGGCACTGTCGCTGCCGGGCAAAGTCGCCCCCATAACTGCGGGTCAGAGCATCAAAAGCACCATTTACAATATTCTTCACGAGTTGGGAGTGTGAATATGGAACAAGTCAGAGTTGGGTATGCCTTCTGCGGCTCCTTTTGTACATATGACAGGGCTATGGCAGCCTTGGAACAGGTCCGGGCCCGCTTCGGGAACGTGACCCCCATTATCTCGGAGGCAGGAGCAGGAGCCGACACACGCTTTGGAAATGCCCATGACTTTATGCGGGAGATGGAGCGAATTTGTGATAAGCGGGTCATCGACTCCATTGTCAAAGCCGAGCCAATCGGTCCCCAAAAGCTGCTGGATGTGCTGGTTATCAGTCCATGCACTGGGAACACCCTGGGTAAGCTGGCCGCCGGGATTACCGATACGGCAGTCACCATGGCCGCCAAAGCCCATCTTCGCAATGGGCGCCCCCTGCTTCTGGCCGTCTCCACCAATGACGGGCTTGCCGCCTCGGCCAGAAATATCGGAGAGCTGATGTGCCGGAAGAATATCTACTTTGTTCCCTTCCGTCAGGACGATCCGGAAAAAAAGCCCTGTTCTCTAGTCGCCGACTTCTCCCTGATCCCCGATGCAATCACCGCCGCTTTAGAGGGGCGGCAGCTGCAGCCAGTGCTACTGGGCCCAGATCATTAAGCGCCCTAAATACAATAAGAGCCCGGGCCTTGCGGCCTGGGCTCTTATTGTCCAGCAGCAGTACGTTGACAGATCAAGCCGAGCAGAGAGGAGGCTCTGACGGGAGATCAAAAAACGCCTGCATCTGAAAAAAGATGCAGGCGAACAAATCCTGGCGCAACAAGATCTTTCGCGCGCAATCCCCTTTTCAGACGTGAAGGCCGCCCCGTTTCCAGAACGACCCCGTGAGGCGCTTTTGGGCGTCTCAGGCACGGCATTCATAGACAAGCTCTCAGCAAATCCTTAGATCACCATGCTCGAAGATCGTTTTTACTTTACCACAGCATCACTAATTTGTCAAGGGAATCTTTCGTCGGTTTATGCAAAATATAGTATCGGCAAATGTCTTCCCCCCCTTTCAGTAGTGTTTCCCAATTGTCAGCACAGTAAAAACACGCTATAATATCAGAAACGGGCCATGGGGAGGCGGGCAGATTTGGAGGTTCTGGAGGCACTGAAAACCTATTTTGGTTACGCGGATTTCCGCCCTGGACAGGCAGAAATCGTCTCTGCAGTCCTGTCCGGGCGGGACGTGGCGGCGGTTATGCCCACGGGAGCGGGAAAATCCCTGTGCTTTCAGCTCCCCGCTCTGCTCCTGCCCGGAATCTCTCTGGTCATCTCTCCCCTTATTTCACTGATGAAGGATCAGGTGGCTGCACTGGTTCAAGCCGGGGTTCCCGCCGCTTTCTTCAACAGCTCCCTCACCGAACGGCAGTACACCGTGGCGCTGGAGCGCGCCAAAGCAGGGCGCTATAAGATCATCTATGTGGCCCCTGAGCGGCTGGAGACCGAGCGGTTTCTGGACTTTGCGCGCAGGGCCGAGATCTCTCTCCTGGCTGTAGATGAGGCCCACTGCGTCTCTCAGTGGGGGCAGGATTTTCGGCCCCACTATCTTCAGATCCCTGCATTTGCAGACAGGCTGCGCCGCCGCCCGGTGGTAGCCGCCTTCACCGCCACGGCTACCGCGCAGGTCCGCTCCGACATCAGAGAACTGTTGGCTCTCCGCTCTCCCCTGGAGGTGGTCACCGGCTTTGACCGGTCTAACCTGTATTTCGAGGTCCGCCGGGGCAGCGCGGCCGAAAAGCGGCGCTGGCTGGGAGAGATCACGGTCCGGCACAGGGGGGAGTGCGGTATCATTTACTGTGCCACCCGCAGGAGTGTAGAGGCCGTTTGTGACCTGCTCCGCCGGACAGGTGTCCCCGCCACTCGCTACCACGCCGGCTTGGATCGTGAAGAGCGCCAGCGCAACCAGGAGGATTTCCTCTATGACCGCTCTCCCGTTATGGTGGCCACCAACGCCTTTGGAATGGGAATCGACAAGTCCAATGTGCGATATGTGGTTCACTATAACATGCCTCGTGATATGGAGAGCTATTACCAGGAGGCCGGCCGCGCCGGGCGCGACGGAGAACGTTCCGAGTGTATTCTTCTCTATAGCAAGGGAGACGAGGGCACCGCCCGCTATTTGATTGAACAGGACCGTGAAAATGAAACCTTGGATGCGGAAACCCTGGCCCGCATCAAAGAGAGAGACTACCAGCGGCTGCATGTTATGACGTCTTACTGCCACACCTCCGGCTGTCTGCGGAGTTTTATCCTCCGTTATTTTGGAGAGCGCGGAGAGGCAGCCTGCGGGAATTGCGGAAATTGCATTCAGGATACGGAGGATATGGATATCACCCGCGAGGCCAGAGCAATTCTCTCCTGCGTGAGAGAGACCGGGCAGCGCTTTGGCGCGGGCCTGCTCAGTGATGTTCTCCGCGGCCGGAAGACCCAGAGGGTCACCCAGTGGCAGCTCGAGGAAACCGAGCACTTCGGCGCCCTGGAGCAGTGTAAAAAAGCTTGGATTGACGCCTGCATCCAGGTTCTCCTGGCACAGGAACTGTTGGTCCAGCGCGAGGGTCCATATCCCGTGCTGGCTCTGAGCGAGGCGGCCGGCCCGATATTAGACGGCTGTGTACCCTGCACTATGCCGGTGGCAAAGCAGAAGGCCGCCTCCGCGTCTGCGGATATATCCGCGGTCTCCGCCGGCGCTGAGGACAGCGAAGCGCTCCTGCGCCGCCTCCGTGCGCTGCGCAATGTGCTGGCCCGGCGGCAGGGCGTCCCCGCCTACATTGTCTTTTCCGATGCCGCTCTGCGGGATATGTGCGAAAAGCGCCCCCGGACAGCGGACGAATTCCTGGGGGTCTCCGGTGTGGGCCGAACCAAGCTGGAGAAATACGGTGCCGCCTTTCTGGCTGAAATCAACCGCCAGTCAGAGTAACAGACCTCCCTCCGAGTTCTCACCCTGTGATTATCATACAGTCCGGCGCTCTGTCCTTTGGCCGCAAATTTGCGTCGGCCTGTTTCCAATGCCCACGCGGAACGCCACTCCAGCCGGTGAAGCACAGCAAACTCCCGCTGCTGTATGCAGCGGGAGTTTTAACCTTCATATATGACTTAAAGCAGGATAACCCCCGCCTCCCGGCAGGCCGTCATCGTAGCCTCGTCCCATACGCTGGCCTGGACTTCACCGATATGTGCCTTGCCCAAAAGCAGCATGCACAGCCGGGACTGCCCAATCCCGCCGCCGATGGTAAGAGGCAGCTCTCCTCTTAGGAGCATTTTATGGAAGGGGAGCTCCCGCCGTGCGTCGCATCCGGCAATGGTAAGCTGTCGATCCAGAGCCTCCGGATCCACCCGGATTCCCATAGAGGAAACTTCAAAGGCCCGCGCAAGCACAGGATTCCAGAGGAGTATATCCCCGTTGAGCGTCCAGTCGTCATAGTCAGGAGCGCGGCCGTCATGTGGTTTTCCGGATTTGAGCGCTCCCCCGATTCCCATCAGGAAGGTGGTAGGGTGCCCCTTTACCCAGGCGTCCTCCCGCTCCCTGGGGGATAGCTCCGGCCAGAGATCCTCCAGTTCCTGCGCCATGACAAAGGCCACCTCTGTATCCAGCACAGGAAGCGTACTGAGCTGGGGATAGACTGCCCGCAGGGTATCCTGTGTCTCCCGTATCGCCTTGACGATGGCGGTGACGGTATCCTTTAAGTAAGCTTCATTTCGGTCTCTGGGGGCAATGACTTTCTCCCAATCCCACTGGTCAACATAGACTGAGTGGAGATTGTCCAGCTCCTCATCCCGCCGAATGGCGTTCATATCGGTATAGAGTCCCTCACCCACGGAAAACTGATAGCGGTGGAGGGCCATACGCTTCCACTTGGCCAGTGAGTGGACCACCTGGGCCTCCCGGCCTGCGGCTGGAATATCGAAGGAAACCGCTCTCTCTATGCCATTGAGGTCATCATTCAGGCCTGTGGACGCCTCCACAAACAGTGGAGCCGAGACCCGGCGCAGGTGCAGGGCGCCGCCCAGAGTATCCTCAAAAAGCCGCTTTAAAAGGCCAATGGCCTTTTGCGTATCGTACAAGTTGAGCTTGGGCGCATACCCCTGTGGAATAACCGTTTTTAACATGAGAAGCACTCCTTTGACCAGTGGAATAATTTATTATACTGTGTCCGGCATGGAAAAGCAAGCCGAAGGAGGTTCGGAATTCCCACGCCCTTGCAGAACCAGGCCGTCTGTGCTACAATCAAAGGAACTTTCAGCTGATGGGGAGGAATCGCCTTGCTTACGATTCGCCCGGCTGTGCCGGATGACTTAGCGCATATTATGGCCATAGTGGAGCGTGCGGTGGATGAAATGAACCGCCGGGGCAACCCACAGTGGGGCCCTGGTTATCCCAGTCTCGCCCACTACGCCGGGGCACTGGCAGAAGGAAGCCTGTATGTAGCCGAGGACGGCGCCCTTTTGGGCTGTGCTGTTTTCAATACGGAGGAGGAGCCCGCTTACGCCTCTGTCTCCTGGTCGCTTCCTGGCCCGGCCTTGGTCATTCACAAAATGGTGGTGGACCCAGACGCACAGCGCCGGGGCGTAGCATCCGCCCTTTTTGCCCAGTGTGAGGCGTTGGCCCGTGCGCAGGGACTCTCTTCCCTGCGCGTGGATACCTACACCAAAAACGACAGGATGCAGTCCCTCCTCCGCAAACAGGGCTTTTCCCACGTCGGAGAAGTCCATTTCCCGATGAATCCCCTGCCCTATCCGTGTTTTGAAAAGATCCTGACGGCAATTCCTTGCAATGGTGAATGAGAAAGCATATAATAATTACTATTCTAAATATAAGGCGGTATTATATACGATGAAAAAACTTTTGATTGTTGTAGACTACCAGTGTGATTTTGTCAACGGCCCCTTGGGCTTTCCCGCAGCGGCGGCTCTGGACGACATTATCTCAAATAAGATCGCCGAGCTTCGGGCGGATGGCGGCGATATCGCCTTTACCATGGATGGCCACAAGGAAAACTACGCCGAAACCATGGAGGGCAGGAAGCTGCCCATTCCCCACTGCATTGAGGGCACTGAAGGCCGTACCCTTTACGGCCAGACGGCCTCCGCCCGCCGCCCTCTGGACCGCTGCATCCTGAAGAGCACCTTCCCCGCCCTGGAACTGGGCACCTGGCTCAAGGGCAAGGACTATGACGAAGTCGAGCTGTGCGGTGTGGTGTCCTATCAGTGTGTACTGGCCAATGCCGTTATGGTCAAGGCCGCTCTGCCTGAGGCCGAGGTAGTGGTGGACGCAAAATGCGTTGCCGGGCCCGACCCCGTTCTGCATCAAAAGGCCCTGGATGTAATGGAGGCACTGCACATTACGGTCCGCAACCGGTAATCCGTCTCCCCATCTCCTCAGTCAGGCCATGATAAGGAGGATCCTTCCATGAAGACCCACATGAATTATACGCTTCTCTGCGACTTTTACGAACTGACCATGGCCAATGGCTACTTTCAAACCGGGCTGGCCGACCAGATCTGCTATTTCGACGTATTCTTCCGCAGTGTTCCTGACGAGGGCGGCTTTGCCATCGCAGCAGGGCTTGAGCAGGTTATCGACTATATCGAGCACCTCAGCTTTGACGATGAGGACATCGATTATCTGCGCGGCAAGGGGAACTTCTGCGAGGCGTTCCTGGAATACCTGCGCACCTTCCGCTTCACAGGGGACATCTGGGCGGTTCCCGAGGGCACGCCTATCTTTCCCCGTGAGCCCATTTTCACAGTCCGCGCGCCCGCCATCCAGGCTCAGTTTATTGAGACCTTCGTACTGTTGAGCCTGAATCACCAGTCCCTGATTGCCACCAAGTCCAACCGCATTGTCCGGGCCGCCTCCGGGCGGCCCGTGAGCGAATTCGGCTCCCGCAGGGCCCAAGGAGCCGACGGGGCGGTCCTTGGCGCCCGTGCCTCTTACATCGCCGGCTGCGCGGGTACCGCCTGTACCTTAGCCGACGAGCTCTACGGTACCCCGGCCGGGGGCACCATGGCTCACTCCTGGGTTCAGATGTTCCCTGACGAGTATACCGCGTTTAAGACCTATTGCCAGCTCTATCCCCATGCGGCTACCCTGCTGGTGGATACCTACAATGTGCTAAAATCGGGTGTCCCCAATGCCATCCGGGCCTTTAAAGAGGTTCTGCTGCCGCAAGGTATTACCAACTGCGCCATCCGGCTGGATTCGGGAGACCTGACCTATCTCTCCCGCAAGGCCCGCAGAATGCTGGATGCAGCCGGACTGACCGACTGCAAAATTGTGGCCTCCAACGCTCTGGACGAGTATATCATTCGGGATCTCCTCCTTCAGGGCGCTCAGATCGACTCCTTTGGCGTCGGGGAGCGGCTGATCACCTCCAAATCGGAGCCCGTCTTTGGAGGCGTCTACAAGCTGTGTGCCGTCGAGGATGCACAGGGGAATATCATTCCCAAAATCAAGATCAGCGAAAACCCGGCCAAGATCACCAATCCCCACTTCAAGAAGGTGTATCGGCTCTATGCAAAGGAGAGCGGGAAAGCTTTTGCCGACCTGATTACACTTCATGACGAGACGATAGACGGCTCCGGCCCCTTGGAGCTCTTTGATCCGGACGCCACCTGGAAGCGGAAAACCTTTAGCGATTTCACCGTCCGTGAGCTGCTCGTCCCCGTGTTCCTTGGCGGCAGGCGGGTGTACAAGTCCCCTCCTATCCACGAGATCCGAACTTACTGCGCCGCCCAGGTGGAACTCCTCTGGGATGAGGTCAAGCGCTTTGAAAATCCTCACAACTACTATGTGGACCTCTCACAAAAGCTCTGGGATGTAAAGCAGTCCCTTCTCAAGCGCCAGGGATGCTGACCAAGCGCAAGAGAAAAAACCGCCGCCGGCTTGCCGCAGTGTTTGCAGCAGCCGCAGCGGCGGTGGGTTTCATTGTACCGGGCCTGGACAGCCGCCTAATCGTACGTCAATATGAGATTCACTCCGACAAATTGTCCGGCGCAGTGTGCCTTGCCCTCATCACAGATTTCCACAGCTGCAATTATGGCGAGGGCCAGTCGGAACTGGTGGACGCCGTGCGGGCTCAGAAGCCCGATTTCATCCTCCTGGGCGGGGATATCATCGACGATGCCGTACCACCCGGTCATGCACTGGAATTGGCGGAAATTCTGGCCAAGGAGTACCCCTGCTACTATGTCACTGGCAACCACGAGCTCTGGAGCGGAAAGTCGGAGATATACAAGGCGTCCCTTCGGGCTCTGGGGGTAACTGTACTGGAGGGGGACCGCCTTACCCTCTCTGTCCGCAGGCAGTCCATCGACCTGTGCGGGTTGGACGATCCCGACGTGGGAGAGGGTGCCTGGTCAGAGCAGCTCAGCGACTGCGCTGCCGGCGCAGAGGGGCGGTACACCATTCTGCTCTCCCATCGCCCCGAACGTATCGAGACCTACCTGTCCCACCCGTTTGACCTGATTCTGTCCGGCCATGCTCACGGGGGACAGTGGCGCCTTCCCGGCCTTATCAACGGTCTCATTGCCCCTAACCAGGGACTCTTCCCTCAATATGCCGGCGGTCGGTATGACTTTGAGGACACCGCTTTTATCGTCAGCCGGGGACTGGCTCGGGAGACAACCCGGATCCCCCGATTCTATAATCGTCCTGAATTAGTTGTTGTCGATCTCATGCCATAATAAACTGCCGTGTGCAGAAGCACACGGCAGTTTTTTTATCCTCTTGCAAGAATTCGGGCGATCTCCAACAGTATCCGCTTTCGCGGCCCGTCCATCCGCCCCGTCACATGGGCCAACTCCCGATCCAAGTAGTAATCCTGTTCTACAGCCACTCCGGTAATCAGTACAGCCAATTCACAGCCCAAATACCCGGCAATCGCCGATAGTGTCTCCAGACTGATTTTGGTTACGCCCCGCTCAATCTGGCTGACATACCCTACTGAAACGCCCATGGCCTCGGCCAAACGCTCCTGGGTCATGCCCTGGGCCTTTCTCCGGTCTTTGATCCGTCTTCCGATGGCACTGTAGTCAATGTTCATCTGCAATCACCCAAATATTAGTGTATCGGCTGATTTTAAAAATATACAGATATAGCAGACTTAAATTATAGCTATCGTTTTTATTATTGTCGTTTTACGTCGATGTAAATCTTTCCAAGCACATTTTTTACCTCGTTTCCCTTCGCCTCTTTTCCTATTTTTAGGTCAATTTATCCTTAATTTCAATAGGTCAATTTGTCATAATTTAGTCGGTGATAATATGAGCCGTTTGCGTGATCTCAGAAAAGCGCGTAAGTATACACAGGTCAAAATTCAAATGTTAACCGGAATTGATCAGAGCGACTATTCCAAAATTGAGACCGGAAAGCGTTACTATACGTTTGAGCAGTGCAAGCGCATTGCTCTGGCATTGAACACCAGCATGGATTATCTGGCCGGACTGACCGATATTAAGAAGCCCTATGAGCGCAGCAAATCCCTGAAGGATTCCAGCGAATAAACCTTTTTCACTTCTCTTTTGCCCCCAATCCACACCCTGGGTTCCACAGATGCAGTATTGATATGTCATAACCATAAATCCCGTTGCGCCTGTTTCAAAATAAAATTTTATAAAAATCTAAAAAGTTGTATAAAGTTGCCGAAAAGCAACTTTATACAACTTTTTCAATGCTATCATCTTGTATTTGACGCAGAAAAGCGTATCTTTCAGCAGTCCCTCCCCTTCGGGCCATTTTGCCGGCCGCAAACTTACTCAAATACCGCCTCAGAGATGTCCAGGGACTGGTTACAGCGGTTGTCGATGTCTGTTCCATTCCCAGAGAATACACTGTCCGCGAAGTTTAGTGTCACATCGGTCGGGACATGCTCCAGCAGTACGGCAGTACCGTTATCTCGGAACTGATTTCCATTGAACCTCGTATGAGAGACCTTGCTTCCCGTGCTGTTAAAGTGAAGGCCTGTCTGGTTATTCTCAAAGCAGCATTCTATGGTGTTGACCCAGGTATAGCCGTAGCCCAGCACGGCGGTCTTCCAGCCGGTAAAGCGGCAATTTTCTACCCACAGCCGAGCGGAAGCGGAGATGCCCACGCCACCGTCTCCAATGAAATCAATGTCTTTGATATAGGTGATTTGGGAATCGGTAGATGCCGCCCGGATGGTATCGGTAAAGACGGTCCGATTTCCTACGTCATCCTTGCTGCCATAGAGGTTGACAGGCCGCCCCTCCATCACCAGGCGGCCCTCGTAGGTCACTGCAGGCAGGTGAATATTGACCACGGCGTCAGGCTCAATGGTCTCAGCGATCTGATCTACCAGAGCCTGGAGCTCCTCCAAGGTGCCCATGGGCACCTCCTCCGGGTAGTAATCGTAAGTATGAATGGGCTCGACAGTCAGCGCCTGGCGCAGCCGGATAGTGTCTCCGTTTTTCATCTCAATCGTCCAGAGCAGCTCCGCTGTGCCGCTCCTCCCGGTAAAATCCTGGAAAGATACCAAGGCCGCCCCTGGAAACGCTCCATGAGGGGCAGGCTGGGTACAGGCCACAGGGCTGGGACTGTCAGATGGCTGTATCAATTCGGCAGCGACCCGCTCTACCTTCTGGAGGAAAATCTGTCCCGCGTCTGCTCCGCTGTCCACATGGTTGATATATAGGATGGAGGGCGTTCGGTATTCCTGATCCAGCTCGCCGTGCACTGCCACGGTATCTATCGGCTCATACCGGTTATTTGAATCACCCAACACCAACTGGTAGGTGCCACCTCTGTCGGTATATATCACTTCGCCTTGGGCGTCATAGACCCGCGGGCGGCTTGCCTGATATATCCCCAGGATGATTCCGGCGATCACCAACAACGTAATGCCACGCCGCAATACCTTTCTCCAAATAAGAGCGGGAGGTCTGAGTTCCGTCCGTCGATTGATGCTTCTGGCGCAGTAGGGGCAAAAGGCCGCCTTTTCATGCAGAAAAGCGCCGCAGTATGGACAGAGGTGTTCTGTTCTTCGTTTTTCTGCATATCTCATAGTGCCCCCATCAACCGCAGCGCATTTTTGTACCTTTTCGCAGGGTTTACCCGGGTACAGCGCTCCACTACCCGCCCCATTCTCCCCTCTGCCAGCCTTTTTGACGGGTGTTCTCCTGTCAGCATAACGTTGATGAGGACTCCCATAGCATAGATATCTGTCCGAATATCAGTTTGAGAGAGACCATACTGCTCCGGCGCGGCAAAGCCTGTGGTACCGAGGATCTGCGTATCGGCCTCATGCTCCGGCTTATGGAGGCGGGCAGCATCAAAATCAATAAGAATTGCATCCGCCCCGCGCAGAATGATATTTTCCGGTTTAATATCCCGGTGTACGGCATCCATGGAGTGCAGAATCCAAAGCGCTTGGCACACCTGTGCCACAATTTTTTTGGTCTCCCCCGGTGAAAATAGGATATCCCGGAGGAGGAAGTCTAGGGTGTCGCCCTCAACGAACTCCTCAAGCACCAAATTCTCGCTCCCCCGCTCTGCTACCTCCAGGGTCCTGGGCAAATACTGGCAGGAGACGCTCAATAACTTTTGATAAACTTCTGCATTCCCAGTAAAGCGCCGCAGAATAAACTTCTGCCCCGTACTCCTGTGCCGAATCAGGCGTACGCTACCTCGCGGGCTCTCCTTGAGCAGCCGAATCTGCTCATACTCCTCCTGCAACGCCTTTAACAGCCAAGTGTATATTTTAATCCCTCCAAATAAGATCCAAGGAAACTATGCACCACGCATATTGTTTCAGAAAGAAAATTCCTGTAAATTAATATATATGATTTTTTCTTAAAAGTAAAGTAGGGTGATCTTTATGGCTGATAGAACCACCAGTGATCTGACCCGTGACCTAATGAACCAGTCCAACATCGACTTATATCTCAGGAACAATATTGCCTCCTTTGCTGAACAGAGCGTAGCGGAACAGTTGACAGAACTCTACGAAAAGAAGTCTATTTCCAAGGCGGAACTCGCAAGGCGGGCCGGCATCAGCGAAGTATACCTTCATCAGGTCTTTTCTGGCCGGCGAAACCCTTCGCGCGACCGGCTCCTCTGCATCTGTATCGGGCTGGGCGCCACACTGGACGAGATTCAGGCTCTGCTCAAGCGGGTCTCCTATGCGCAGATCTACCCCAAAATCAAGCGGGACGCCATCATCAGCTTCGGCGTTGTCCACCATATGGACTTGAATGCAATTAATGACAAATTGTTTGCAGAAAACGAAAAGACGTTGTTTTAATGGACGGCAGTATACATATTGCGGGTGTCATTGTGGCTTTACTATAGCCGTACAGGTGCTCCTCTCCACGATCCTTCGCCCAACGCAATCTGACCACAAAGGGCCCATGCTGCAGAGACACAGCATGGGCCCTTTCACCTTATTTCCCACTTAGTTAAATTTGTATAGCCGCTTGGCCAGCCGGTAGAGAGAGACCGACAATTTTCTGCCCTGATAGCCGGGGATATTTCCTACGGCCGAAACGGCCCGGTATTTGAGCTTGTGGTATAAATCTAAATCGACAGTCCTCAGATACTCCCATAGTTCCGTCTTTTTACCCAATGCCTCAGGCGATCCGTCAATCATCAGGAAAATGGAAGAGATCGTCATCATCATAGACAGGTAACTGATCATATAGCGGGCCAGCTTCTGGTTTTCCGTCCGAAGCTTCTCCAGATCATGGCTGTCAATCATAATTTTTGTGACCCGAACCTGCTGGTCCACCCGGGTCACCATCACCCGCTCGTTGACACTCTGATCGGCGCGGCCAATGAAGTAGCGATACAAATCCTCATCCATATAATACATACTCTTGACTGACGGCAAAGGCTGGTACACAAAAATATTGTCCACATAAAAGGTATGCTTAGGCAGCTCCAGCCCGCTCTTCCTCAGAAGTTCGGTACGGTAAATAACCGAATGCATAAGCAGATACTGGGAGGGCCGGAACCGGCCGATGTCAGCCCAGGTAAACACCTCGTTCTCCGGAAAAACGTTGGTATACCGCATAACCTTCTGCGTATGGTCCTCCACATGCTCATAGAC